>SDBU01005395.1_pt1 | contig 15320 bp, 12 predicted proteins | sample 2277071 | NCBI WGS metagenome assembly SDBU01 (sample SAMN10397929, study PRJNA504765) | marine sediment metagenome | isolation source: marine sediment core GS08_GC12, 126 cmbsf | place: Arctic Ocean: Gakkel Ridge, Loki's castle | collected 2008
TCTCCTGGAAACGCTGCACCTTCTTCTCTTGATGGAGGCGGGTCTTGCCGAAGAATTGCTCGATGATCTCCACCGTGGTCAGGGTGTCCTGCTTGGTCAGGATCACCGGCACTCCCACCTCCTCAGCCCGGCCGAGGATGAGGGGGCTGGGGTAGAGGTTGCCCGTCAGGATGAGGCACTTGGTCGAGGTCTCCAGAGCCGCCAGTTGGATGTCGGAGCGGTCGCCGCCGGTGATGACGGCCTTGTTGGGTTTGCGGCGGAAGTAGGTCAAAGCCGAATCCACGTTCATAGCTCCAACCATCAGGTACTCCACCAGTTCCTCGTTTGCTTCGGGACAGCAGAGGATTTCAGCGCCCAGGCACTCGGCCAGTTGACCCACGCTGATGGACATGAGCAGCCTCTCCTGGGGCAAGATGGCGAAGACCTTGACGCCCCGCTCCTCCAGATAAGGCTTGACTATCTCCTGGACAAAGCGCATCCGCTGGCGCGGCACGGCGTTGACGACGATTCCGAGCATGGAATCCCCGAACAACATTTTGGCTCCCAGGGCATCGTCCACCACCAGGTCGCTGGTGTACTTGATCACCACCAGCTCTCTAGCCTTCAGGAGGTCAGCCACCAGGGGTGCGGACAGGCCAACCAGAGAACCCTCCATACAGTGCGCCCCCCCTTCCAGGATGACCACATCTTTCCCCTGGGCGACCTTGGCGTAGGCCTCTCCGAGGCGAGCCACGAAGTCGGTCTCCTCTTCGCCCGTTAATATGCCCTCCACCACCTTAGGCGTCAAGGCAATGGGAGCGATGGCATCCAGGGGTTCGGCCAGATCGAAAGCCTGCCGCATGAACTGGGCGTCCTCGTCAACCACCCGGCCAGCCACCTTTCTGGCTGTGGTGCTCAACGGCTTCATGTAGCCGATGGTGAAGCCGTCGCGTCTGAACTTGTTTCCCAGGCCAATGCAAAGAGCCGTCTTGCCCGAGAAAGTCGCCGTTGAAGTTATGTATAGCGTGTTCATACTCCCTCCTTATTAGTCTGATGGTCAGCCTTTGGAGGTTAGAGGTTGGATGTTGGAACACCTTCCAACTTCCACCTTCCAACTTCCACTTTCCTTACGCCGCTAACACCAGCCGCATGTCAACGCCCACCACTCCCCGCCCGGCCTCGAACACGATGAGCGGGTTGATGTCCATCTCCATGATCTCGGGGAAATCGGTCACCAACTGCGAAAGCCGCAGCAGTGTGTCCACGATGGCTTCGATGTCCGAGGGCCGCTCACCGCGGACTCCCTTGAGCAGGCTGTAAGCGCGGATCTCCGTGATCATCTCCTGGGCCTCCTGCCGCGAGAAGGGCGCTATGCGAAAGGCCACGTCTTTGAGAGCCTCGACGTAGATCCCACCCAGGCCGAACATCATCAGCGGGCCGAACTGGGGGTCGCAGTTCATGCCCACGATGACCTCTTTGCCCCCCCGCACCATCTCCTGCACCAGACAGCCCCAGATCTCGGCGTCGGGCATGTAGCGGGTGGCCCGGTAGACTAACAGGTCGAAGGCATCCCGCACATCGGTGGCGCTGGCAATGCCCAGCTTGATGCCGCCGATGTCGGTCTTGTGGAGGATGTCCGGAGAAGTGATCTTCATCACCACCGGATAGCCGATCTCCTCGGCGATCTCCACCGCCTCATCGGCCGAGGTGGCCAGCTTGGACGCGGGGATGCGGATGCCGTAGGCTTCCATTATGTCCCGCGCCTCGGCGTCGCCGATGGTCTGCCGTCTGTCGGCCTTCACCCGCTCAAAGATGCCCCTCACCCTCTCCCGATCAACGTCAAACTCCTCGATCTCCAGGGGAGGGCGATCCAACCAGCGCCGGTATTCCAGCATGGCCCTCAGCGCCCCCACCGCCCGCTCAGGAAAGGAGTAGTTGGGTATCCTATGTTCGTTGAGCACCTTGATCCCCGCGCGGACCCTGGCCTCCCCCATGAAGCAGCCCAGGACAGGCTTATCGTAGCCAGCGGCGATCCGACCCACCGCCTCGGCTGTCTCCTCAATCCTGGTCATCACCTGGGGGGTGAGGATGACGATGACGCCGTTCACGCCTTCGTCCTCAAGGGCAGCCTCCAGGGCCAGGGCGTAGCGGTCGGTCGGAGCATCTCCCAGGACGTCTATCGGATTGTAGATGTTGGCGGCGGCGGGGAGATTGTCCCGCAGGACATCAATCGTCTCCCGACTCAGCGAGGCCAGCGAGAGGCCCTCCCGCTCCAGGGCGTCGGTGGCCATCACGCCCGGCCCGCCGGCGTTGGTGACGATAGCGATGCGACCCCCTCGGAGCACTGGCTGGTAAGCGAAAGCTAGCGAATAGTCGAACAGGTGTTGGATGGACTCGGCCCTGAGCACCCCGCTCTGGCGGAAGGCCGACTCGTAAGCCCGCGCCGACCCCGCCAGAGAGCCAGTGTGAGAGGAGACGGCCCGTGAACCGGCGTCGGTAGAGCCGGACTTCACGGCGATGACCGGGATGCGGCGAGTGACCCTGCGGGCGACCTCCATAAACTCCTTGCCTTCGGAGAGGCCCTCGATGTAAGTGAGAATCACTTTGGAATGGGGATCGTCCTCCCAGGCCGCCAGCAAGTCAACCTCGTCCACGTCGGCCTTGTTGCCCAGGCTCACGAAGCGAGAGAAGCCGATCCCAACGGCGAGGGCCCAGTCGAGGATGGCGGTGCAGAGAGCCCCCGACTGGGACATGAAGGCGATCTCTCCCTGGGGAGGCATCCCGGCGGCGAAGGAAGCGTCGAGCGGGCATAAGGTGTCTATGACCCCCAGGCAGTTGGGGCCGATGAGCCGCATCCCATGCCGTCTGGCGATGGCGACCAGCTCCCGCTCCATCCTCACCCCCTCCAGCCCGGCCTCGCGGAAGCCCGCGCTGATGATTATGACCCCTTCGACGCCTTTCTGGCCACATTCTTCCAGCGCCGTAGCAACGTACTTGTTGGGGATAACCATGACCGCCAAATCTATGGGCCCCGGGGCATCCAGGACGCTGGGGTAACACTTGAGCCCCAGGATCTCATCGGCCTTAGGGTTGATGGGGTAGACCTGGCCTGGGTAGCCATGTTCGATGATATTCGACAGCACCCCGTGACCCAGTTTCTCCTTGTCGCGAGAGGCGCCGATCACAGCCACCGCCTGGGGGCAGGAAAACATTTCAAGCATATTTATCTCCTACACGTTTGACAATGATATAACACAACCTCAAAAATGGCAAATCCGAACAGCAACCAAGGATTTCGATATGCCTGAAAACTACTCAATCGGCGCTCGCCAGTCTCCCGCCTGAGAACCGAATAGCCCTGCAATGCAACGGCTACGACTTGACCTCTGGTTGAAAATAGGTTATACTTCCAGAAGACGTTGCACCAAACCGAGAGCAACTGACGGTTAGTGGCAAGAGGTGACTGAAACGATAGGCATTGAGTATACCAGCATTAAGGTGAGAAATCCTTTGAAAGACGGAGCAGAGGAGTTGTGCTATGTCTCAGACTATCACGATCAGCTTATCTGACACTTTGTACAAGCAATTGAAACGGGCAGCCCAGTTGTCTCGCCAGCCGACCGAGACCATTATCATACAAAGCCTGACCCACACTCTGCCTGCCTTGTTGGAGGAGATTCCTGCTCGTTACCAATCGGACGTCTATCCGCTCTTACAAATGAGTGATGCTAACTTGCAACGAGAAGCAAACCGCACCTTCTCTTCGCAGCGTTGGGCCGAGTATGAAGCGTTGCTCGACAGGAAAAAGACGAAGCCATTGACACCTGAGGAAGAAACGCGTCTTGATACCCTCCGTCGTGAAGCTGATGTGCTCATGTTTCGCCGGGGCTACGCGGCGGTTCTTCTCAAAAGGCGTGGCCATCGTCTGCCGACACTACATGAACTGGCGCAGTCGAGATGACCCCCTCTGCCCAAGCATTGCGCCAACGCATCGCAGAACAGGCACACCACCGGTGCGGTTATTGCCAGACACAGGAGGTCATTAGCGGAATACCGCTGACCCTGGAGCACATCGTCCCCAAAGCAAAAGGTGGGCAGGACGCAGAAGAGAACCTATGGCTTTCTTGCCGCTTATGCAACGAGGCCAAAAGTGTTTCGACTGAAGCCATTGATCCAGAGACCGGTGTCACAGCGCCGCTTTTCAACCCTAGAACACAAACTTGGCTAGAGCATTTTACCTGGAGCGAGGACGGTACACGTATCACAGGTCAGACGCCAACAGGCCGGGCCACGGTCGCCGCATTGTCTCTCAACAGCGAGTTGCGGGTGCGTGCTCGAGCCATCTGGGTTGAAGCTGGCTGGCACCCGCCGGAGTAGGCTGCCAGATGCAGGAAAATGGCGGCCCACCCCATGTCTACATCGTAATCCATTGCGTAGTGGCGACCTCCTGTTCCACCGTCTTTAATTTGACGTTGCCCCGCTTCTGGGCTGATTCGCCAAATCAACCGCATTCACAGTAGCCTCGACCTTTGCGAAGTAACACTCACCCCATTCGAGTTGACCCTGTAGCGATGCCCAGACCGTCTGATTTGATCATTGGTGAGTTGTGCACCGCCCTGGCGCAGTTATCGTATCTGCCCAGGGCCTTTGTTTTGGTGTGGGCTGCTGCGCGGCGTGGGCCAGGCTGCTGTAGGTGTAGGGCCTTCAGCCTGAGCTCAGGCCGGCCGGCTTTGTCGTGAAATCCCGCCCAACCATCCTTGACAGAAACCAGTGGACGTGCTAGAATAACCCAGACGATTGGCGGAGGAAGAAAATGCAAAAACCATCGAGAACGATTTACCTGGACCACGCCGCCACCACCGCCGTTGATCCGCGAGTGGTGGAGGCCATGCTCCCCTATTTCAACCCCCAGTACGGCAACGCCTCCAGCATCTACAGGCTGGGGCAAGAAGCTGGCAAAGCTATTGACGACGCCCGGCGCATGGTGGCCGATATCCTGGGCTGCCAGCCCAGGGAGGTGATTTTCACCAGTTGTGGGACCGAGAGCGATAACCTGGCTCTGCGCGGCGTGGGTTGGGCGCGGCGCAACCTGGGAAAAGGAAACCACATCATCACCTCCCCCATCGAGCACCACGCCGTGAGCCACACCTGCGAGCAATTGGAGAAACACTTCGGCTTCGAGATCACCTACCTGCCGGTTGATAAGTATGGGATGGTTGATCCCGATGACGTCCGCCGAGCTATCAAGGACGACACCATCCTCATCAGCATCATATACGCCAACAACGAGGTGGGCACCATTGAGCCCCTCGCCGAAATCGGCAGAATCGCCAAAGAAAAGGGCGTGCCTTTCCACACCGATGCCGTGCAGGCTGGCGGCTCTCTGAGCCTGGACGTGAACGAGCTGAACGTTGACCTCCTTTCCCTCTCGGCGCACAAGTTCTACGGCCCCAAGGGAGTCGGCGTGCTCTATGCGCGCCAGGGCGTGTCCCTGCTGCCCACCCAAACTGGCGGCGGCCACGAGCGCAATCGCAGGGCCGGCACCGAGAACGTGCCCTACATCGTCGGGTTAGCCACAGCACTAAGGATAGCCTACGATGAACTGGAGGCCAACAACCAGCGCATATCCGCCCTGCGGGATCGCCTGATCGCAGGCGTTCTGGAGAGCATAGATGAGGTGGAACTTACCGGCCACCCCACCAGCCGCCTGCCCACCAGCGCCAGCTTCGCCTTCAAGTACATCGAGGGGGAGTCCGTGCTGCTCAATCTAGACCTGGCAGGGATCTCCGCCTCCAGCGGCTCGGCCTGTACCTCGGCCTCCCTGGAGGCCTCCCACGTGCTGCTGGCCATGGGCATCCCCCCCGAACTAGCCCAGGGCAGCTTGCGCCTGACCCCGGGCAGGGAGAACACCACAGAGGACATTGACTACGTGCTGGGCATACTGCCCAGCATCGTTCAAAAGCTGCGGGACATGAGCCCACTCTACTCAAACTAGCCCTTCTCAGAGTTTTGTGCTATAATCTCCAGCGAGAAAGGAGAGTACTGATAATTGAAAGTAGAGACCGAGAGACTAGAAAATTGTCAAATGGCCTTGACCATCGAGGTTGATGAGAAGCGGGCTAAGCGGGCCTTGCGCAGCGTTGCCCGGCGCATCTCGCGACGGGCCAAGATTCCGGGCTTTCGCCCCGGCAAAGCACCCTACAACGTCGTGGCGCGCTATTTTGGCAAGGAGGCTTTATACGAGGAAGTACTGGACGAGCTGGGAGACGCTGTCTACAAAGAGGCCTTAGACAAAGCAGGCCTCGAGCCCTTCGGCCAGGCACAGCTTACGGATTACGAAACCAACCCCCTGGTGTTAAAGATGGTGGTGCCCCTGGCTCCGGTGGTTGAACTAGGCGATTACCGACAGATGCGATTAGAGCCTGAGGAGGAGGCACCCGGAGAGGAGGAGGTCAATGAGACCCTCAGAAGAATCCAAGAGCAGAATACCTTCTGGGAGCCTGTGAAACGACCTGCTCAATGGGACGATCTGGCGATAGTGGACATCGAGGGCACAGTCGAAGGAGAAACAGTTGTCGAAAACACAGCGACGGAGATGATCCTGGAGGCCGATTCCCCTGATCCACTACCGCCTGACTTCAGCGCCGAACTCTTGGGCATGACCTTCAACGAGCAAAAGGAATTCACGTTGACTTACCCTGAAGAGTACGAGGACAGGGAACTCGCTGGCCAGCAAGTTCACTTCAAGGTCCAACTCCAGGATCTGAAAGAAAAGGGGGTGCCCGACATTGACGACGACCTGGCTCGCACCGTCGGCAGCTATGAAACCCTGGAGGATCTCAAAGCCGAATTGCGCCGCAACTTGCAAGCCAAAGCCAAACAGGAATTCGCCAACCAGGTTTTGGCAGCCCTGGTCGAGAGATCCCAGATAGAGTTCCCGCCCATGATGCTGGAACGAGAAATTGATGACTGGCTCAAAGAACTCGACCGGAGCCTCAGGCGGCAGAGTTTGAACCTCGAAAACTACCTGAAGATGGAAAAAAAGACCGAAGAAGAGTTTCGCCAAGAGGTCTCCCCCCAGGTCGAGGAGAGGCTAAAGCGTTCCCTTGCCCTGGGCAAGCTCGTCGAGCTAGAAGACCTGGATATCGAATCTGACGGAGTGGAGAAAGCCCTGGAGCGACTGGCGGCCATTGCCAGGGGTGAACTGGAGGAAGAAGAACCTTCGCCTGATGAGGAGGCTCCCCCCGAAGAAGAGACGGAAAGCACAGAGCAACAAGCTGTAGAGAACGAGAGCGAAAGGAGTGAAATAGAATGAAATCCCTGATCCCCTATGTCATCGAGAGCACAGGCCGCGGCGAGCGGATGTACGATATCTATTCCTTGCTTCTCAAGGAGCGTATCATTTTCCTCGGCACGCCTATCAACGGTCAGGTAGCTAACGTGATCGTGGCCCAACTGCTTTTCCTGGATCGAGAGGACCCGGAGAAAGAGATCTCCATCTATGTCAATTGCCCCGGCGGCGAGATATATCCTGGCCTGGCCATCTACGACACCATGCAACAGGTGCAGGCTCCTATCTCCACCATCGCCGTGGGCTGGACGGCCAGCCTGGGCACTGTTCTCTTGGCCGCTGGCATGAAGGGCCGTCGCTACGCCCTACCCCATGCTACCATCCACATGCACCCCGCCGGCGGCGGAGCACGGGGTTACGCCCCCGACGTGGAGATCCAGGTCCGCGAGCTGCTGCGCATGCAAGACCTGCTCAAAAACCTCCTCTCCAGCCACACAGGGCAGTCGGTGGAGCGAATCACCAAGGACTTCGACCGAGATTACTTCATGAACGCTCAAGAAGCTGTCGAGTACGGCATCATTGACGAGGTGTTGACCCCTCGCAAGGAAAAAGTCGAACGTGAAACTGATACTGAAACGTAAAACGTGAAACGTAAATCACGTTAAAGAAAGGTAGGCCAGGATGGCCAGAATGCGACAGGAAGAACGATACTGCTCTTTTTGCCGGCGAGGTCAGGATGAAGTCAATCGCCTGATAGCCGGCCCCGACTCGATCCATATCTGCGATGAGTGCATCTACTTGTGCCTGGAGATTTTGAAAGAGGAAGTCCCAGACTCACCCGAAGAGGGATTCTTCTTGGACACGATTCCCTCGCCCAAGGAGATCTACGATCGCCTCAATGAATACGTGGTCGGCCAGGATGACGCCAAGAGGGTGCTCTCGGTGGCGGTGTATAACCACTACAAGCGCATCAACGCCAAAGCCGAAGCCAACGACGTGGAGCTGGAGAAGAGCAACATCCTGCTCATCGGGCCTACCGGCTGCGGCAAGACGCTGCTGGCTCAAACCCTGGCCAAAATCCTGGACGTCCCCTTCACCATCGCCGATGCCACCGCCCTGACCGAGGCTGGGTACGTGGGCGAGGATGTAGAGAACATCCTGCTGCGCCTGATACAAGCCGCCGATTACAACCTGCCCCGCGCCGAGAAGGGCATCATCTACATTGACGAGCTCGACAAGAAGGCTCGCAAGACAGCAGACAACCCCTCCATCACCCGTGACGTGTCAGGCGAGGGAGTGCAGCAAGCCCTCCTGAAGATCATCGAGGGCACAATAGCCAACGTCCCTCCCCAGGGCGGTCGGAAGCATCCCCACCAGGAGTTCATCCATCTTGACACCACCAACATCCTTTTCATCTGCGGCGGCACCTTTGACGGCCTGGAAAAGATCGTGGGCGAGCGCGTCGGGACGAAGGGGCAGCTAGGCTTTTTGAGAGGAGAGGCAGCCGAGTTGCAGAAGGAAGAGCGAGAAAAGAGAATCGCCAGGCTCCTCAAGCAAGTCGTTCCGGATGACTTGATGAAATACGGCATGATCCCGGAGATGGTGGGGCGCTTGCCGGTGATAACCAGCGTTGAACCTCTGAGCAAGGAGGACATGATGGGGATCCTGACCCGGCCCAGGAACGCCATCACCAAGCAATTTCAGCGGCTCCTGGCCCTGGATAACGTGGAGTTGATCTTCACCAAAGAGGCGTTGGCTACGGCAGCCGAGGAGGCCATGAAGCACGAAGCTGGCGCTCGTGGCCTGAGGACCATCATGGAGAGAGCTTTGCTGGACGTGATGTACGAGATACCCTCACGGCGCGACGTCAAGAAGTGCATCATCAGCGCGGAGGCCATCTTAGGCAAGACCTCCCCTTTGCTCCTCACCCAGTCGGAGCGCCCCATTAACTTGAAAGAGACGGCCTGATGCCCTAAAACCGCTATCAAGGGGCGTCCCCGCCCCGGCCAAGAGCAGAATCGGGGCGAGACGCCCCTCCGTAGCAGGAGCATCGCGCCGACCCGGACGAGAAAAGGGAGCAGATCCAGGCTTCGATCTGCTCCCTTTTTGCGTTGTCAATAGATCACGACTCTGTCAGCAGAGCCACCCAGCGAGGATTTGCTGCTTTGATCGTTACTCGACGGTCACCCAGGCGGAACCGAAGAGATGGGTCTTACTCTCGTCCCAGACCTCCACGTGGTAGGTGCCCGGGGGCAGATCGGGGATCCGGGCGCTGAGGTCGAAAGGGCACAAGCAGTAGCAAGGGCCACCCTGAGAATAGGTCTCCCGCTCGATGAGCTGTAGCAGGGGCCGCTGGTCAACGAGGTCCACGACCATAGTAGCGCAGCAGTTGTAGATGGCCCCGCGGTGCTCCATCACGATGTCGTGTCCCTCCACCCAGATCTCGACCTGATCTCCGTCGTCAGCCCTTTTCAATGCCTCAAGACAATCGCTAGCCTCGTAGCTGAAACCCACTCCTGAGTAGCCCTTCAAGACCAGGGGCAACAAGACCTTATACTCCCTCACCCAGATGCGGACGCGCACTTGGTCAGCAACTCCGTCGTTCGGACGGCGGAAGAAGTTGATAGTCGTATCGGTCAGGTTCTCCCAGTTGGCTCCAAAGAAGCTGCCACCCGCCTCAAAACCGCCCGCAAAGCGGTGGTTGATGCCAATGCCGCCTTGCGAGGTATCCCTCTGCCATCCACGGACGAGGTAGAGACCCGGATTTCCGCCCAGGTTGTGGGTGAATATCTGCGCCGTGTTTGTGGCAACGCTCGTCCAGCCGCTGTCCCAATCGGGCGGGTCGGGGGCGAAGATGCGGACGCGCACCTGATCGGCCCAGTCGTCATTGGGATAGCGCCAGACGTCTATCGTGATGTTCGTCAAGTTCTGCCAGGCCGCACCCTGACGCTGGCCATCCGCTTCCAGCCCGCCGTAACACCGCGTATTGATGCCTATGCCGTCCGGCGTCGTGTCCTTGAACCACAGGCCGACGACGTAGTCGTCCACGTTTCCGCCTCGATCGTGGGTCAGCGACTTCAATTCGTCTGTGGCAATGCTCACCCAGTCGCTGTCCCAGACGGGGGGATCGGGAATCCAGACCCGCACGCGCACCTGATCGGCAAAGATGTCGTCCTCGCGACGGACTACCTCGATAGTCGTGTCGGTCAGGTTCTGCCAATGTGCCCCCCGGAAGTTGCCCCCAGCTTCGAACCCGCCAATACCCCAACTGTTGATGCCTTTGCCGCCTGTTGCCGTGTCCCTGAGCCACAGCTCAACGGCGTAGTCATCTGGGTCTCCGCCCAAATCGTGGGTGAACACCGTCGCCGTGTCCGTGGCGATGTCCACCCAGCCGCTGCTCCAGCCTGAGGTGGTCTGGAAAGCAACGGCGTCAGGGTAGACATCGGGGCCAGCGGCCCGGTTGCCGGCTACGGCACTGCCAGCCAGGAGGAGCAAGGCCATCAGTGCCAAGCCTCCCACCGTTATCCAAATGTACATTCGACTCTCGTTCATTTTTTCCTCCTTTTTGTATTATGTTTCAGCTACCTTCCCGCAGGATGATTCATCCCTCCTGGGTGAGGATAGCCACTTCCACTTCGCACAGGTCGCTGAAGCGCTGGGCGTCCTCGGCGGACCCCACGATAGCGCCCCAGTGCATGGGGATGGCTACCTGGGGCTGGATCCTGTTCGCCACCTCGGCAGCCTCGTCAGCGGTCATGGTGTAAGTCCCCCCCACGGGCAATAGCGCGACGTCGGTCTCGATGTCATCCATCTCAGGAATGACGTCGGTGTCGCCAGCATGATAGATGCGCACCCCTCCCACGGTGATGATGAAGCCCACGTGGCCGCTCTCTTTCGGATGAAAGGGCACGCCGGGACTGCGGAACTTGCTCACGTTGTAGGCGGGGACCGTCTCGATGGGGATGCCCTGCACAACGAGGCTCTCACCCGGCTTCACCACCCGCACGTCGCCCTTCAGATTCTGGGCCGCCGCAGCGATGGTTACGATCACGGTGTCGCCTTTGACTAGCTTGGCCACGTCGTCCGGAGAACAATGGTCGAAGTGGTCGTGAGTAATGAGGATCAGGTCAGCCTTTAGCGGCCTGCCCGTCAGTTTAATGGGATCAATGTAGATGGTCTTGTCGTTCTCAATTCTGAAAGTGTCGTGCCCTAGCCAATGGATGTTCTCTATCATTTTGCACCTCCAGTTAGTTGTTTGATTCCCAGCTTAATAGTGATGCCGGGTGTCTTGATACTTCACAGTATATCACCTTTCTCGTCCTTAGTCAACAGCTTGTCCTTTGGGCCAGGGTGTGTTATAATGCTGTTCGCAAAAAACAAAATCAGGAAAGGTTCACTATGATGAAACTCGAAGAGCTCAGACAAGAGTTCCCTCTGACGGAGGAACTCGCCTATCTAGACCATGCGGCTACCTCACCCCTGCCTGGCCGGACGCGGGCGGCTATGACCAGCTTCGTAGAGGCGCGCCGTTTCGTTCGCCGAGCCTGGGAGGAGTATGAAACGTTGGACCAGGATTTGCGCCAGTCCCTGGGCCAACTGATCAACGCCTCCCCCGAAGAGATCGCCCTGGTGCAGAACACAGCGGAGGGCATCAACATCGCCGCCCACGCCATCCCCTTCCAGCCCGGCGACAACGTGGTCTTTTGCGACATGGAGTATCCGGCCAACGTCTACCCCTGGCTGAATCTGGAGCGACGCGGAGTGGAGGCCCGCATCGTCCCCCACCGCGAGGGAGGGCTGGCTTTGGATGACCTCGAAGAATACCTTGACCAGCGGACCAGGGTGGTGGCAGCAAGCTCGGTGGAGTTTATTACCGGCTTCCGAAACGACCTCCAGAGCATCGGGGAGCTATGCAAAGCCAGGGGCATCTACTTCGTGGTGGACGGCATTCAGTCCCTGGGGGCGATCCCGCTCGACGTGAGGGAATGTCACATTGACATGCTCTCTTGCGGCGGCCCCAAGTGGCTGCTGGGGCCTTGCGGCCAGGGCTTCCTCTTCTGCCGTCGGGAGATACTCGAAGAGATGAAGCCGGCTTATGCCGGTGCCACGAGTGTGGTGGACTTTCTGAACTTTCGCGATTACGACCTCACCTTCCTGCCCGACGCCAAGCGCTTCGAGTTGGGGACACCGAACCTGGTGGGCATAGTGGGGCTGTTGGCTTCTGTTAACCTGCTACAGGAAGTGGGCATTGAAGAGATCCGGCGCTGGACGCTGCACCTCACCGATGTCCTCATTGACGACCTGCAAGAGCGGGGCTACCAGATCGCCAGTTGCCTGCGACCCAAGCACCGCTCGGCCATCGTCTCTTTCCCCACACCCGACGTCGAGGCCGACTACGAAAAACTCATCGCCCACAAGATCATCGTCTCCCTGCGCGAGAACTACATCCGCGTCTCCCCCCACTGCTACAATACCGAGGAGGAAGTGCTGCGGGTGGGCCAGGTTCTTGATGGAATTTAGAAACCAGGTTTTTGACTCAAAAGATGTGAGTTCTCGCATCGTGGAGAGTTCTAAAAGCGGCGGTCTGTCCATTCAATTGAGGAAAAACCTGGTTTCTTAAAAAGGAGTTGTTACCAATGGGCAAGAGCAAACTAGATGATCTCTACCAGGATAGGGTGTTGAACTTCGCCCACCGGGGGGCCAGCCACGACGCTCCGCAGAACACTCTGGCCGCCTTTCGCCTGGCCGTGGAGATGGGAGCCGATGGCGTGGAGTTGGACGTGCAGGTTTCCAAGGACGGCGAGGCCGTGGTCATCCACAACTTCACGGTAGACGCCACCACCGACGGCCAGGGGCGAGTCGCAGACAAGACCCTGGCCGAGCTGAAGGAGCTGGATGCCGGGTCTTGGTTCGATGCCAGGTTCACCAGCCAGCGCATCCCCACCCTGCAGGAGGTCATCGTCGAGGTCGGCCACCAACTGCTCCTGAACATCGAATTGAAGACCAGGGTGTTTGGCAGCGCTAGCCTGACAGCCGAGGTGGTGCGGCTCATCGAGGATCACAACCTCACCCATCGGACCATAGTTTCCTCGTTCAACCCCTTCGCCCTGCGTCGGGTCAAGAGGCTCAACCCTCGCATCAACACTGGCCTCATCTATTCCTTCGACCTGCCGGCTCACCTGGCTCGGAGCGTGCTTTTGTCCCTGGCTGGCTCCGGCGCCCTGCACCCAGAGAAGCACCTGATCAATCAGAAATACATGGCTTGGGCAAAAGAACGAGGCTATCGCGTGAACGCCTGGACGGTGGACGAACCCGCCGAGATGAAGCGCCTCATCGCCCTGGGCGTGGACGGCATCATCACCAACCGTCCCGACGTGCTGAGAGAGGTGTTAGATGAGGAGAGAGTAGAATGTCCCACCTGCGAAACGAAATCTTCGAGCAGCCGGAGGTGCTGGAGAGGTTCATCGTCGGCCAATGGGAAACGGCAGTGGCCATCGCTCAGGCCATTCAGAGAAGCGAAGTGGAGTTCGTGATCATCGCCGCTCGCGGCACCTCGGACAACGCAGCCACCTACGGCAAATACATCCTGGCGCAGGCCAACGGTCTGCCCGTCGCCCTGGCTACGCCCTCCCTGTTCACTATTTACCAGGCTCCGCCACGGCTGACCAGGGCCTTGGTGATGGGAATCTCCCAATCGGGGGAATCAACGGACATCGTCGAGGTGGTGGCCGAGGGACGGCGCCAGGGAGCTTTGACCCTGGCTATCACCAACCAGGCCCACTCACCTCTGACCCAGGCAGCAGAGCACGTCCTCCTCTGCCAGGCCGGGCGGGAGCGAAGCATCGCCGCCACCAAGACCTACACGGCCCAGTTGGCCGCCCTGGCCCTGCTCTCGGTAGCCCTCGATGGAGATGGGGAACGGCTGGCAGCTCTGAGGAAGCTGCCCACGGCGGTGGAGAGGACACTGGCTTTGGAGGAGAGAGTGCAAAGAGCCGTGGAGCGCTATCGTTACATGGAATCGTGCGTGGTCATCGGGCGGGGCTACAACTACGCCACGGCCTACGAGATCGCCCTCAAGCTCAAGGAGCTGACCTACATCATGGCCGAGCCGTATTCGCCGGCCGACTTCCTGCACGGCCCCATCGCCATGGTCGAGGGGGGCTTCCCAGCCATCGTGGTAGCCCCTGATGGAACGATCTTCGAGAACGTGCGCACCTTCACCGAGGAGCTGCAAGGGCGAGGAGCAGAACTGGTGGTCGTCTCCGACCGCGACGAAGTCCTCTCCCTGGCCACCACGCCATTGCCCCTCCCCGTTTCCGTTCCTGAGTGGCTCTCGCCCATCACCAGCGTAGTGCCTGGCCAGCTCTTCGCCCTCTACCTCACCCTGGCCAAGGGATACGACCCCGATCATCCCAGGGGTCTGAAAAAGGTGACAAGAACAAGCTGAACCCATTCAGCTACCCTCCCGAAAGTCTTAACCCTGAAAAGAGGCAGACAACTATGAACGAGACCGGTTGGACTATCATCGAAACTGAATTTGACCCCGCTCGTCTGCACCACCAGGAGACGGTGTTCACCCTGGGCAACGGCTACCTGGGAACGCGAGGGGCTTTAGAGGAGGGGTATCCTGGCACCAGACCGGCCACGCTGATCCACGGCGTCTTCGACGATATCCCCATCGTGCATACCGAACTGGCCAACGCGCCCGACTGGCTACCCTTTGTCCTCCTCGTGAACGGCGAGCGCTTTGGCCTGGATCGCGGAGATGTACTGGCCTACGAGCGGACGCTGGATTTGCGTCGCGGCCTGTTGACTCGCAAGGTGCGATGGCGCAGCCCGGCTGGGCGCACTGTGGACATCCACATCGAGCGCTTCGCCAGCCTGGCCGACCCGCACGTGCTGGCCATCCGCTACCAGGTGACGCCTTTGGATTTCGATGGTCGGATCGAGTTTCGGGCCGGAATCAACGGCCATGTGGATAACGACGGTCTGGTGCACTGGGATTGGGTGGATCAAGGGAACGAGGCGGGTCTGGTCTGGCTGCACAGCC
>SDBU01005396.1_pt1 | contig 15318 bp, 12 predicted proteins | sample 2277071 | NCBI WGS metagenome assembly SDBU01 (sample SAMN10397929, study PRJNA504765) | marine sediment metagenome | isolation source: marine sediment core GS08_GC12, 126 cmbsf | place: Arctic Ocean: Gakkel Ridge, Loki's castle | collected 2008
CGTCTACAGGTACAGAGCGAGAGGGACGAAGGCTAATAGTTGATCACTGGATGGAGGAAGAAAGTGTCTGGGGGAAGGTTTAGAAATATCTTTGTCTATTTAATCATCATGGTGACAGCGGCGTTTCTGTTTTTCAATTTCTCTTCGCAGTCGGAGAAGGTTAAGGAGACGCCCATTAGTCAGGTAGCCGCTGAGGCCAAGGCGGGCATGATAGAGCAGATCACCGTCACAGGAGACTACTCTACTCTGGAGGTGGAGTTCAAGGATAGAAGGGAGCCGGCGGTTTCCCGCATGGGGGACGGTGTAGATGTCGTCGAGGTGTTGCGCAATCTGGGCGTTAGCGAGGAGGAAATAGCGGCGATTACAATCGAGTACCAGCAGCCCAGTGGTTGGGCCAGTTGGCTGCCTTTGCTTAGTGGTATCTTGCCCGCTATCCTTTTTATGGTCATCTTTTACTTCTTTTTGCGCCAGGCTCAGGGCGCCAACAATCAGGCTCTCTCCTTCGGCAAGAGTCGGGCTCGCATGTTCACCGGCGACCAGCCGACGGTCACTTTCGAGGACGTGGCCGGTGTAGAGGAGGCCAAGGAGGAGTTGTACGAGGTGGTGGAGTTCCTCAAGGAGCCGGAGAAGTTCATTGCCCTGGGGGCACGTATCCCCAAAGGCGTGCTCCTGGTGGGCGCGCCGGGCACGGGCAAAACCCTCATGGCCAAGGCGGTATCAGGTGAGGCAGGAGTGCCCTTCTTCAACATATCAGGGTCAGAGTTTGTGGAGATGTTCGTGGGTGTGGGAGCGAGCCGGGCGCGTGACCTTTTTGACCAGGCCAAGCGCCACAGCCCTTGCATTATCTTCATTGACGAGATAGACGCCGTAGGCAGGCACCGCGGAGCCGGCCTGGGAGGCAGCCACGACGAGCGAGAGCAAACCCTGAACCAGATCCTGGTGGAGATGGATGGCTTCGACACCGATACCAATGTGATCGTTCTGGCAGCCACCAACCGCCCCGATATTCTCGACCCTGCCCTCCTCCGCCCAGGCCGCTTCGACCGGCGGGTGGTGTTGGACATACCCGATATAAAGGGACGCAAGGGTATCTTGGATGTGCACGTGCGGGGCAAACCCTTGGCTGACGACATAGACTTGGAGATACTCGCCAGGCGGACCCCTGGCTTCGTGGGGGCCGACATAGAGAATATGGTGAACGAAGCAGCCATACTGGCAGCGCGGAGGGACAAGAAAGTCATTGGCATGGAGGAGTTTGGGGAAGCCATAGAGCGGGTAGTCGCTGGGCCGGAGCGCAAGAGCAGGATCATCAGCGACGAGGAGAAGGAGATCATCGCCTATCACGAGGCTGGACACGCCACGGTGATGAGTAAGCTGCCCCACTGCGATCCTGTGCACAAGGTCTCCATCGTCGCGCGGGGAATGGCTTTGGGCTACACTATGCCCTTGCCTGAGGAAGACCGCTACCTCAAGCACCGAGCCAAGTTCAGGGACAAGTTGGCCGGTCTTTTGGGGGGGCGGGCAGCGGAAGAGCTGATGTTCGACGACGTGACCACGGGAGCTGCAAGTGACCTGGAACAGGTCACTAAATTGGCCCGGAAGATGGTCTGTGAGTACGGGATGAGTGAGGAGCTGGGGCCGATGACTTTTGGCAAGAAGCAAGAGCTAGTATTCCTGGGTCGGGAGATTTCCGAGCAGCGCGATTACGGTGAAGCGACGGCGCAGGAGATTGATCGCGAGGTGCGGCGTTTCATTGACGAAGCCCACAGCCGGGCCAGGGAGACCCTGACCACCTATCGGAACAAGCTGATAGCTCTCGCTCAGCGCCTTATTGAGGAAGAGACCCTCGAGGGCGCCGAGCTGCAAGCTATGCTGGCCTGAGTTGGCAGGTATCCCGGCAGCCAAATACAGCCAAAAAAGAAGCGGAGCCGCAATGCACGGCTCCGCTTCTTTTTTCTTTACGTGCCACGTTTCACGTTTCACGCATCACGTCTTACTGCCCCATCTTCTTCTTATCTTCCTCGACCAGCACCCGCCGCAGGATCTTGCCCACCATGGTCTTGGGCAAGTCGGTGCGGAATTCCACGAACTTGGGCACTTTGTAGGGGGCCAGGTTCTCCCGGCAGAAGGCGATGATCTCCTCTTCGGTAGCCGTCTCGCCCTCTTTCAGGACGACGTAGGCTTTGACCCGCTCGCCTTTGCCTTCCACTGGGATGCCAGCGGCAGCTACCTCCAACACCTTGGGGTGCTCGTAGAGCACGTCCTCGATCTCGCGGGGGTAGATATTGAACCCGCCAGCGCCCAGGATCATGTCCTTCTTGCGGTCCACGATCTTGAAATAGCCGTCTTCGTCCATGACGGCGATGTCCCCGGTGTAAAGCCACCCCTCCCTTAAGGTATTGGCCGTCTCCTCGGGCATGTTCCAGTAGCCCGTCATGACTTGCGGGCCACGGATGCACAGTTCCCCTGCCTCGCCGACGCCCAGCACCTGCTCGCCAGTCTCGATATCCACGATCTTGACTTCGGTATCGGGCCAGGGCACACCGATGGTGCCGACGCGGTTATCGCCAAAGACGGGATTGGCATGGGTCACCGGCGAGGCCTCGCTGAGGCCATAGCCCTCCGCCAGCCGGGCGCCGGTGAGCTCCTGGAAGCGCTTCTGCACCTCCACTGGCAGCCCGGCCGCGCCGCTGACGCAGGCCTTGATGGAGCCGACGTCGTACTTGCTCAGATCGGGGTAGTTGTTGATGGCGACGTACATGGCCGGCACGCCAGGATAGAAAGTCGGTTTGTGCTTGGTGATGTTCTTGAGCACGTCTTCCAGGTCGCGCGGGTTGGGGATGAGGAGCATGGCCGCACCAACGAGCGTATCCATGTTCATGCAGGTGGTCATGGCGAAGCTGTGATACAGCGGCAGCGCGGTCAAGGAGATGTCTTCGGCTTCTCCGGCGTTGATCCAGACCTTGCACTGGTAAGCATTGGCCAGGATGTTCTGGTGGGTCAACTGCGCGCCTTTGGAGACGCCGGTGGTGCCGCCGGTGTACATCAGCACCGCCGTATCGTCCCAGGTGAGTTCCACGGGTTGGGGCTTGGCCGGTGCCTGGGCCAGCAGGTCGGTGAACCAGTAGGTGTTGGCGTCGCCGGAGATGTCCACGCGGTGGCCGCCTTTTTTCTCCTTGAGCAGGGTGAAAAGTACCCTGAGGAGCGGCGGCAAGTAGGTCTTGATGTTGGCCACGATGACGTGGCGCAGTTCGGTCTCCGCGCGGATCTGCTTGATGATGGGGTACATCAGGCTGAGGGTGACCATGACCTCAGCGCCAGAATCCTTGAGCTGGTGTCTCATTTCGCGGGCCGTGTAGACGGGGTTACAGGGCACCACGATGCCGCCGATGCGCAAGACGGCGTAGTAGGCGATGGGGAACTGGGGGCAGTTGAGCAGGTGGATGGCCACGCGGTCGCCCTTTTTGACGCCCAGCCCTTGCAACGCGGCGGCGAAACGATCCACGGCTTCGTTGTACTCGCGGAAGGCGATTTTGGCGTTGTTGAAGATGAGCGCCGTGTGGTCGGGGTACTTGCGCGCTGTCGCCTCCAGGGCAGCGGGCATGACGGTTTCTGGATAATCAATGTGCTCCGGGACGTGCGGCTCGTAGAATTTGAGCCAGGGCTTTTCCATTTTTCTCCCTCCTTTTGTGATGAACTTCGAGACTGAACGCTGATGGCCTGTGCTGAATCGGTTTTAGTCCACCTCCTTTCGGCTTCGAGCCTTCTCGGAAACGATCGCGGATATGTGCCTGTGTGGTGCCTGGCTTTGACGTTAGTAGTATAACCCAGTCGGAACTGTTTGTCAAGAGAACAGCGCGGCCACGTCTTCGGGCTTGGGCGGACAGTCGGTGGCGATGGGCAGTCCGTGCTTCTTGGCATGGCGTATGGCGCAGGGGGCCGTCACCTGGTCATGCAAATAGCTTTCTCCAGCCAGGAGGAATGCCAGCGGCTCTTCAAGATTGATGGCTTCTCTCCGTTGGCTCGCCAGGCGATGGCGTAGATGTCGTTGGCGATGATGAGTTTCAGCGGGGTGTGCATCAACAGGGAAACGATTGCTCTCACCAAAGGATGTCGCAGGAGAGGATATGCTTCCCTGCGGACATCGGTAAACCTCTTTTCATCCTGCCAGGTGGCTTGATCTAAGGTCAGGTTTTCTAGCCAAATTTCGAAGGCGAAGCCAGCCTCGTCTAAAGCTCGTTTCAAGCTGAAGGGGTCTTGTTCGTTGATGTGAACGCTTCGTTCGACGTCCGAGCGCGGCGTGCTGGGGAGCCGCCGTGAAAGAAGTCGCAATAGGGGGTAGCCATATTGGAGCGCCCAACGGTTGGGGAGGGTGTGGAGTACCAGATACCCCTGGGGTCTCAGTACTCGATAGGCTTCTCGCAGGGCGCGGCTCAGTTGCCAATCGTGCAGGTGCTCGACGAGGTCCAGCATGAGCACCCTTTCGAAGACCTCGTCCCCAAAAGGGAGTGCCGTTGCGTCGGCCTGCCCGAGGGCCACCCGGTCTCGATCTCTTTGAGAGGCGACTTCCAGGGTTCGCCCGGTCAGCCTCAGGCAGTCCGCTGAGTAGTCTATCCCCACCACCTCCGCCCCTCGCCTGGCGGCATGGAGCACAATCTCCCCCCGACCACACCCCATGTCCAGCACCCGCATCCCCGGCCTCAGGTTCATCAGCCGCAGGGCCCTGGTCATCCTGGGCGGCAGCCTGTCTCCTTTGCTGGCGATAAAATCCTGGTATTGACCATCGCCGACGAAGCTCAAAACCGTTTCCTCGTCGTACACTTCGGCTGGGACAGATTGCTCGGAACGCTCGTGCATCATTGATTCTCAGCCAGACACCTGGTGTATAACTCAAACCCTCCCACAGTGTCCTCGGTGTAGACTGCCTCGTTGTCTTCCAGATATGCCCTCAGCGGATCGTCCGGCCATTTTGACACCATCAGCGGGTCTACCACGATGTAATCCGCCTTCGTGTAATCCCCATTGAAGCCGCTCGAATTGAAGCCCCCCACTATCTCATTTCCCTCGCCCATGTACCAGCTCATTACGTTAGTATATCCCCAAACAAAGATGGTTTCCTCCTCTTTTATCCTGGACGAGAGATGATGGGCAGTGGCCTTGTATCTGTTTTCTTCTTGGGCCTGGATGTCCCAGGTGCTGTGGGTCATGGCCAGGATGAGCACGGCGGCGAGGGGAATGATCGCTGCCCCGTAGGCGTAATTTCTCTTCTTCCGCCTGGCGAGAAACGAACCGGCTGCGGATATGAACGAGGCTGCCAATATCGCTAAAGGGGGTTCTAAAATGTCCGCGTATCTAAACATCTTGAAGCTCAGATAAAAGGCTAGATAACAGAAGGGCAGGAGGAACGAGAGGAGGAGGAACACGTCAATGTCATCTCCTCGGAGGAGAGCGAAGGCCATGGCCAGCCCCAGCAGGATGAGCACGCTTGGAGTGTAGTTCAGTAAGTAAGGGGGATAGCCTCGCCAGTACCAGTAAAGATACGTCCACCACGGCTGTTTATCGTAGATCACCCCGTTGACCACTTCTCGATGTCCGGTGCTTTGTTCCCACTGCCAGTGCTTGCTCATGACTCCAAAAATGGAGCCCAAACGATCGAGGACAGGCGCGTAGATCAAGAGGAAAAGCAACGCGGCGATGGACAGGGCCAGTATTAGCTTACTTAACACCGCTGGCCTTAGGAAGCCCTTGTCTCTGATACCTGGGAACGCCAGGTACAAGAACAGGATAGGAACCAGCACCACTCCGACGATCTTGGTGGCCGCGGCCAGACCTAGTGTGATGCCACCCAGCAAGGCGTGGCCTGTGCTCTTCGTCTGGAAGAATCGCCAGAACAGGTACCAGCTCAGGGTGAAGAAGAAGACAAAGGGCGCATCTAGAATCGCCCGCCGGGAGACCCAGAGCACGATGGGGGAGGTAGACCAGAGACAGACCGCTGCCAAACCACACCAGCGGTTGGTTATCTCTTTGGCGAAGAAATATATGACGATCCCTGTGAGGAAACCGAACAGCGCGGAGGGCAATCGAGCGCTGAAATCCGATTTGCCCAACAGGCGCAGGGAAAGCCCCATGAGGTACTTTCCGAGGAAGGGGTGTACCCAATTACTGGTGAAATCCCCTTGCAGATATTCCAGGCCAGACACGGAGTAGACGACCTCGTCATAGTAGAAGCTCTCCGCCTCCAGATTGAAGAAGAAGTTAAAAAACGAGTAGGCGAAGGTGATGGAAATCAGTACCGCTAAGATGATTCTCTGGGAATTTGGCCTCATCTGATGTTTGCCTGCTTGAGTGACGTGGTCGGAGTAGAGCCTTCAGACGGAAGACCCCGGCTAAAGCCTCTACTCCGGATCTTAACTGCTAAAGCCTCTACTCCGGATCTTAACTGCACCGTTCACTGATCACTGGTTGCCTCATGGTTGTAGCCAGAGGTTGTAGCAGCCTACCTCTGAAGGGGGGAGGTTGCTGACTTGAACGTAGTACGTTTGACCTTGTTCCAGCTCAACCCCGAGTTCCCCTGGCCCGTAGGACTGCCCCCCCTCACATGCCAGTGGGTAGTTTGGGTCTCCGGTGGCTCGACAGACCAATAGCCAGATGCTGAGGCTATCGGGGTCCAGGTCCTGTGTCCATAACCAGTGAGTGCCGGTCCGGCTTACCTGCCACTTGAACCAATCGGGATCGTTGCCCTTTTCGCCTGCCGGTTGGGTGACGGACCAGAAGGTCCGATCTACGAAGAGCCCTGACCCGTAGAGAACAGCGGAGTCTTTCCAAAAGTCGTTGCCAGGCTCATTATCGTCTGGGTCGTCCCAGCCGCAGGGCTGCCTTGTAGGCGTGGGCGTTCTCGTCGGCGTCCAAGTAGGTGTAGGCACGGGCAATCCATGCTTCATAATGTAGGGCAAGAAGACTCCCGGTTGTGAAGTAGCCGTAGCGGTTGGAGTGGCGGTAGCAGTCGGAGTGTCCGTGACGGTGGGCGTAGCGGTGGGTGTGTCGCTTGGAGTAGCTGTGGGCGTGTTTGTGGGTGTCGAGGTTATGGTGCCGGTTGGTGTCGGCGTGCCAGTCTGTGTCGGCGTGGGAGTTGGTCCCGGTGTGCCTGTGGCAGTGGACGTTGCTGTCGCTGTGGCAGTGGGAGTGGGTGTAACAGTCGGCGTTGCCGTTGGAGTGGACGTGACCGGGGGGGTGGGAAAGGTGTACTTGCTTACCCCACCACCATAGGTGCCGACCCAGATGTTCCCCTCGTTGTCTACGGCCAGGGAGGTGATTTGGTTACTCTGCAACTCTGGTACGGTTGAGGTATCATAGAGCGTCCAGGTAGCCCCATTGAACATACTCACCCCAGCATCACTGGTGCCGAACCACTTGTTCCCTCCCCAATCTATGGCGATAGCTTTGACTCTCCTGCCTGCGGGGAGGCTATACGTTGCCCAGCCGACATCGAACCGGCTCGCCACAGCAACGAGGCAGCCGAAGTCGGGACACCACTCACTTCCATCAGTACACCCTCCGAACCACTTCACATCGGCATTGTCTATGGCGATGGACAGAACGTGATTACTCGCCAACCCTGAGCCTGCACGATAGTTCGTCCAGGTAGCACCATCGAACTTGTAGACCCCATCCCAATAGGTGCCAACCCATACGTTGCCGGAGTTGTCTACGGAGATGGCGTTGATAGCGCTATTGGGCAGGTAGTTCGTACAGTACCCTCCATAGAATTTGCATACCCCGTACCCATCGCTGTCGGGAAAACCGACCGACTGAGTGCCGAACCAAATGTTCCCCTCTTGGTCTACGGCGACGGCAGAGATAACTCTGAACGGCAGTCCATTCGAATAACCATAGGTGGTCCACATATCGTCGCTCTTGTTGTGGGGGGTGCCGCCGTCATCGAGCTTGCTCACCCCGCCTTGGGTGCCAAACCACTTGTTACCCTCCTCATCTATGGCGATGGCATTGACATGTTTTTCCACCAATCCATCGGAAGTACCATAGGTCGTCCAGTTCTCTCCGTCGAACACGCTGACCCCCCGGTTAGTACCAAACCATTTGTTCCCCTCTGCGTCCATGGCGATGGACAGGACGGAATCAGATGCCAATCCATCGGACGTGTTGTAGGTTGTCCAAGTGCCCCCGTCAGTGTAATGAAGGTCGTCAGCCTGGGATGAGGAGTTCAGCCCGCTACTAAGAGCAAGCGGGAGTCCACGCTCAAGGGTAGTCAGAAGAGCCACCAAAAGAACAGAGGCCACTACTAAATACAGCAACCTGGTGAGTGTAGCGGTGATCCGCTTGATAGTCAGTCTAGTCATAGGAATTCTCCTTCCGCTATTTGATAGATGTAGAATGGTATCTCAAACTCCTTGATCTCAGGAGGGAAAACCAATTTGGCTGTGATAGTCGAGTAGAGCCACCTTTCCTCGGCTATGGGCAGCAGCTCATAGCCTTTGAGGGAGAGGGGAGGGAGATCCGACTGGCTTACGAAATAGACTCCCTTCCCATCATCCAGCCACTGGGCTACAGCCGTCGAAAACGCGGCATCCTCTGTGTTGGCCGTGGACATCAACAGCGTGTCCTTGTCGTAGATGGCCCAAAGAGGCGCCGCAAAGTGGCCCACACGGGAGTCTTGAAACCACGTCTCCTCGAAGACTACCACGTCCTGCTCGCCGAAGTGGCTAGCCAGTTTTTCGCTGAAGGCAATGGTGTTTGCCACCTCTCTATGGTTCACGTAAGGCATAGCCAAAGCCAGGAAACTGGCCAGCAGGATGGCTATGGCCACCAGTTGGGCGACTCTCAGTAGTTTTCCATCCTTGTTCCAAATCAATATCGCGTAGCTGGCCAACAGGATGAGGGAAGGGATCACCATAGGCACCTGCCTTCTGATGGGGTAGACGTAGGAACGCGTGGTGGATATGGCCAGCACAGAGATACTGGCGAGACCGTGAATCAAAACGAGGGCCAGGAAAAAGGCCGTCTTCTCATTGACACCTCGCCTAATCAACTCCACCAGGCCGAAGATTCCCAACCAGAGACCCAGGGGCGACATAAACTGCCCCACCTGGGCAAAAGTTCCATCCTTCGGGATGAAGTAAGCGTATATGGCCAGGAGGAGTGTCGCCAAGGCGAGGAGCGTCGCTATCAACTGAGGCCCTTCGCTGATTCGCCGCTTCACCGATTCGCTGATCAGAACAAGCAATCCGCCCAGTGAGATAACTGATACGGCCAGCCAGGCCGGCCACTGGCTGAGAAGTGGCCGAATCTTGACCCATAAACCGTAGGAATTCAACTCTACATAAGGCCGACTGGCCGTCAGGGTTAATACGGCTCCATCTACGAGGAGAAGCCCAAACGGGATGGCGAAAAAGCGGAAATCCTTCGGCAGGCTTCTCTTTATAATCATCCAGCATCCGAAGAACATGACCAGGGGCAAGACAACGATGAGACCTTCGATCCGACTCAGGATAGCCTGGCCGAAAGAGAGCGCTGCGATGGCAGCGTACAACGGCTTGTGCTCCACGATGTAAGTTGTTAAGGCGTAGATCCCGCTGAAGAGCAGGAACTGGCTCAAAATCTCCGAGTAGGGCACTCGCGAGAAGTATATCTGGGTGAAGCTGACGGCCAGGAGGACAGCCGCCAGCAAACCTACTTTTCTGCCGAACATGGCCTTTCCGGCGAAATATAGGCCGAGCACGCTCAGAGCTCCGAAGAAGGGCGTGGCGTACAGGCCAAATCTTAATCCCCCCAGGGCGTAGAAGATGGCTATCCAGACCGAGAAGAGAGGCGGGTGATAGGCCGTCAACTCGCCCCGGTCTGGATCGGCCAGGGCAAACGACCAGAGGTAGATTCCCCTCGATTCCGTATCTGGAAAATAGGGGAACAGCTTCTTTAGCGAGGCAAAGGAGCTGTAGAACAGGGGCTTGGCCGCTGGGGGCAGCGATGAGAAGATCTGGCTCTCACCGGTGAGTGAGCCAGTTTTGGCGATGTGAACGCCTGTGTTCACATACCAGCCTGCGTCTAACCAGCCCAGAATGTACTCGGCGGGCCTGGCGTAGAGCAATAGCGACAGGCAGAGCAGGAAGATGACTATGGCGTCTTTCCAGCCGAATCGAATGGAGGGAGGTCTCAGTGAATCCAAAATCGCTCTGAGGGGATTGCGTGCAACCTGCGGTTGCCTTCCCCGCCTTTGGCCTGGACGTTCGTGAGCCTCAGTCGAACGATCTGGCGCTTGTCCTGAGCCTGGCCGAAGGGATCCAGGCCGAGCAAAATTGGATCTGGCGGCGATGAGAGCCAGGCAAAAAACTGAGTAGGCGGACAGGGCTAACAGGAGGCCGCCCAGGGAGAAAACGCCCGCCTGGGCCAACACCAGGCCGATCGGGCCAGAGATGAGAACGCTTATGAGCAAGGAGAGGAACAATCGCTGCCCAAAAGCCGTTTTGGCCTGGTTCGTTTTTCCCCAGAGAGGGAGATGCAGGGTGAAGTAGCCTGGAAGTAGAAGTATTCCAATGACCAATATCCAATGACCAATGACCAACCGTTAGCTCCTCCTCAGGATCAACTCGAAACTCCGAAACTCGAAACTCGAAACTCTAGCATCTCCCTCATTGCCTGGGGGATTGTTTTGATCGCTCCCTCTTCGTCCACGCAGAAGTGCTTCGTCCGCCCCGTGGCCAGCAGTTGGCCCGTCTCGGCCATGACGACTTCGTAGGCGAAGGTCACCTGGCGGCTCCGTGCTTCCTCGACCCAGGTTCTGACTGTGACCAGGTCCCCGTAGCGGGTGGGGGCCAGGTAGCGGGCCTGCACTTCGATGACGGGCAGATAATAGCCGTGGGCTTCCAGGTGGGCGTAGTCGCCACCCTGCTGGCGCATGTATTCGCCGCGCCCCACCTCGAACCAGACGATGTAATTGGTGTGGTGGACGATGCCCATGGCGTCAGTCTCGGCGTAGCGAACCCGTAATGTCGCCTCGACTATGTGGCTTTTGCTCATGCTGATGCCCCCGTTGTTTGACCTTCGGCCATCAAGGTAAAAAACTAGCCAAACTCTCTCACCAACGCTCGCCCCAGTCTCTCGATCCCCTCCTCGATCTTCTCCGGGGTGGCACTGGCAAAGGTCAGCCGCATGGTGCTTTTGCCGCCCTCATCAGGGTAGAAGGCTCGGCCAGGCACGAAGGCCACTTTTTCCTGCCGGGCTACGTTCAGGAGCTCTGAGGCATTAACGTGTTCCGGCAATTGCACCCACAGGAAGAGACCACCCTGGGGGCGGATCCAGGTGATACCCGGCGGGAAGTGCTTCTCCATGGCTGCCAGCATCGCGTCCCGGCGTTCCCTGTAGACCTCCCGGATCGTCTTCACGTGGTTGCGGAGGATGTCCCGCCGGCAGATGTCGTGGGCCACCATCTGGATGAAGGTGCTGGTGTGCAGGTCTGATCCCTGCTTGAGCTGAACGAGCTTGGCGATGATCTTGCTGGGAGCAACGATCCAGCCCAGGCGGATGCCGGGGGCAAGGGTTTTGGAGAAGGTGCTCAGGTAGAGGACGTTCTCCTTGTGCAAGACCACGAGGGGGGCGACGTCCTCGCCCTCGAAGCGCAGCTCGCCATAGGGGTCATCTTCCACGATGAAGACGCCGTACTTGGCGGCTAGTTCCACCAGCCTTAGCCGCCGCTCCAGGGTCATCGTCACCCCGGCCGGGTTGTGGAAATTGGGCAGGACGTAGATGAACTTAACGGGGTGATGTTCCAAGACCTCTTCGAGTTTGTCCGTTTGAATCCCATCCTCGTCGAGAGGGACGGTCACGAAGCGGGCCTGGTAGGCTCTAAGGGACTGTATTGCTCCCAGGTACGTTGGCCCCTCGGTGAGGATGACGTCGCCGGGGTTGATGAACATCTTGCCGATCAGGTCGAGGGCCTGTTGGGAGCCGTTGGTTATAAGGATGTTTTCCTGCTCGGCGGGCACGCCGTACTTCTGCACCTTCTCTACCAGGTACTGCCTGAGAGGTGGGTAGCCCTCGGTGGTGCCGTACTGAAGAGCCCGCGCCCCATCGTGGGTCAGGACGTAGCGACAGGCTTCTTCGAACTCTCTGAGCAGGAATAGCTCGGAGGCGGGCATCCCCCCGGCGAAGGAGATGATGTCCGGCTGTAAGGCCAGCTTCAGTATCTCCCGGATGAACGAGCTCATCATCTGCTGAGTTCGCTCGGCGAAGCGCTCATCCCAATTCGTGGTCACCTGGCCGTCCAAAGTTGACTTCGGTGTCATGGTGAAACCTCCTTGTTTTTGTTCGGCGCCGGTGCCGAAATGTTTAGCATTGTTATTTTCTCTCGCTCAATGATCTCCCGCAGGGCCAGCCGACGCACCTGGCCAGTGAGGCACTCCAGCTTGCGCACACCCAAAGGATCAATCTCCTCTCGCAGGAGCCGTACCTCCTCCTCGGTGGGAGGCACGGTTTCTGCGAGGTCGGAGGCTATCTCCAGGGGGAAACCGGTCCTGGCCTGGACTTCCTGGACCGTCACGCCAGGGTGGCAGGATACCAGGCGCAGCTGACGATGGGCGAAATCAAACTGGCCCAGGTCGCTCACCAGGTAGCGGGGGCCAGGACTGGTGATGCCCCGCTCCCGGCGCTCTTCCTGGCTCTCTCCGGCCAGGTGCCCGACTCCGCTGCGGAAGTCCAACTGCTCCACGAAGACTCGCCGCTCGTGGCGGGGCACGTAGAGGTAGATTCGCCTTGAGAAATTGGTCACATCGGCTATGCCGCCGCAGCCGGGCAGCCGCAGGCGCGGCTGGTAGTAATCGCCGATGACCACGTTGTTGAAGTTTCCGTAGGCGTCCATCTGGGCTGATCGGAAGAACTCTTTGGGCTGCAGGGTGGGCAGTAGCTCGCAACTGATCTCGGCGAAGCTCAGCAGCCGGCGGGCTTGTCCCAGCCAGGCCTCCTCGATGCGGGATAGGGAGAGCGGTCGCCAGTCATCGCAGACGGCGTTGCCGATGGCTGAGGTGAAGGTGATGCTGGGAGCGTGGGTCAGCCTGGCCAGGATGTAGCCAGCGGCCACTAACGGCGTGGCAATGCCCTGGGCTACCGCCTCGCCGTCCTCGATCTGGCGGGCGATGCAGACGCAGATCAGTTCATCGGTGGTGTAATCTCCAGTGGTCTGTTCCATAACGCCTCAAGCTAAGCAGCCTGGGTTCAACACCATCTCAAGATAACCTAGCACTGCAACATCAACTCATGAATTCGTGAAAGAGCTTCTGCAGCCGAAAAGTCTTCCTCTCGCATACGTGGAAGCTCCCCAGCTTGGAAGAGCATTCTACCCTTACGTATAGCTTCAGGATCCTTTTCCCAGGCTTCAAGGACTCTCTCAATCCTTGGGTGAGCCCTTCGAAGGTGACAATCCACCTGCATCATATGAATAACCATTTCAAATTCACTATCTTGTGGGCCTACAGCTTTTATGCTCTTCGATCGAAGGTAAGGTGTTGCTTCAAGTAGATTTGTGCTCCCTGACCACGCGTCACGTGCTGCGTAATGCACATTCTTGATACCAGCCATGCATATAGCGCCTATGCACAATGGGCAGGGCTCGACAATCGAGTAGAGTATGCACAAATGAGGGTCAACCTCAGCATAATCTAGAGCGAGAAGTGCATTTAGTTCGGCGTGGGCAAGTGGCACACCAGAGATCTGCTTCTCGCTCTCAGGTGCTTTGTCAAAAATTCGATTTCGACCTACAGATAGGATTTCTCCAGTTTCATTGGTAATCACGGCACCGATGGGTACGGAACCTGAACAATATGCTTCCCACGCTTGTTCAACGCACACTCGCCATGGGTGAGACAGAGTTTCCCACATAGTGATGTCCAATCGTTAAACATTCATTCCGCCCGACTAGATGGCAGGTAGCTATTTTCCTTCTGATGGTGGTTTATCCTCCCGCCGGTAGGGCACGGGGATGTACTGGACTGACGGACGGCGCTGGCCAGCCTGGCGGTAGAGCTGCATCAACTGGCACACCTCGTCTGGCAGATCCAGACTAATGGGCAGGCCCAGTTTCTCCGCTTCCGCCGCGCTGATGGGGTAGTCGTGGGTCCATTGGCCAGCGCTGAGGGCCTCGGCGATCTCCTTTGCTTTCTCTTCCTCCATCTCGTTGCCCATCAGGATCTCTACCACGGTCTGTTTGACCTGGGAGACAGCCTTCCTGGCCATGTCGGCCAGGATCAAGGTTTCGTCGTCGGTCTCGTTGACGTCCTTGATTTGGGTCACCGCGAGGATTGAACTGGCCGGGTAGCGACCCAGTTGGGGATCAACAGGCCCCAGGACGGCGTTCTCGTCCATCACGATCTCATCGGCGGCCAGGGCGATGAGGGTTCCGCCCGACATGGCATAGTGGGGAATGAAGACGGTGATCGGAGCCTGGTGGCGGATGAGGGCCTGGGCGATCTGCTCGGCGGCCAGAACCAACCCGCCGGGCGTGTGCAGGATGATGTCAATCGGCATGTCCTCAGGAGTCAGGCGAATGGCCCTGAGCAGCGCTTCCGAGTCCTCGATGTCAATGTAGCGACGGAAGCCTATTCCCAGGAAGCTGATGACCTCCTGGCGGTGGATGAGGGTGATGAGGCGCGAGTCGCGTTTTTTCTCCAATTGTCGCATCACGCGCTGCCGCTTGGCATCCAGGAGCCGCTTCTGCAGGACAGGAATTAGAGTGGAAATGATGATGAAGATCCAAAGCAAGTCGAACGGGCTGAAATCCATTTTAACTACCCCCTCAGACCTGATAGGTTTCATTCGGAAACCTGTCGGGTCTTAGCTGACCAGAGCGTCCTCGGCCCTTGCGACGCGGATCCCTTCTTTCACGTCTACTCTGGTCAGGAGCAGACCTCCCACGACGAAGAAGACGATCAGCGACACGATGCTCAGGCGGCTCCCCCCGGCTATCTGGCTGACCACGCCGAACAGCAGCGGGCCGGCGATGCCGGCGAACTTGGAACTGGTGCTGAAGAAGCCGAAGAACTCGGCGGACTGGCTCTTGGGAACCATCGCAGCATAGAGGGAACGGCTGAGCGCCTGCGTACCGCCCTGCACCATCCCCACCGCGAAGGCCAGGATGTAAAAGTGGGTGGCCGTTTGCATAAAGTAGCCGGCGATCGCGATCAGCACGTAGAGACCCAGTCCCGAGAGAATTGAGCGCTTAGCCTGTCTTCGACAGTATGACCTGTCACCAGACGCCCGGAAGCCTCGGTGACACGCGGCTCTTTTTGACATAATGCACAGATACCAGGAAGCTTT
>SDBU01005397.1_pt1 | contig 15318 bp, 20 predicted proteins | sample 2277071 | NCBI WGS metagenome assembly SDBU01 (sample SAMN10397929, study PRJNA504765) | marine sediment metagenome | isolation source: marine sediment core GS08_GC12, 126 cmbsf | place: Arctic Ocean: Gakkel Ridge, Loki's castle | collected 2008
CGCTCAGGAACCTCGGTCTATAGATACAGAATGATCGGAACGGGTGGCGACCACTATAGACATGCGCTAAACTACTTCTACTTAGCAGCTTCGCCTAGCTACTTAAAAAGGTCAACACCGCATAGGAACAGACAACTACAAACGGTGAACAGTTTCAGGTAAGTTTTTCCTTGACTTCTATAGACAATATTGTTAAAGAAGTATAAGTAGTACAACTTGTATTCTTTCGGAAAGGATTAAAGATGGGCGGACTTTTTGGCGGTAGTACTCCTGATCCTCCTCCTGTTCCTCCTCCGCCCCCGACTCCTGAGGTTGGCCCGGAAGCTGCCGAAGGTGCAGAGAGAGCAGCTAGGAAGCGTAGCGGGTTCCGTAAGACTATTCTAACTGGCGCATTAACTCCTACTCCTACAGGGAAGAAGTCTCTCTTGGGATAAACTATGTCAGAGCGCATTGAAAAACTGATTATGCTTTTCGGCTCTGAGGAAGCTAAAGCTGCGAACTATCGCAATCTTTGTCAGGACGCTGCTGATTTAGACTTCCCTCGTGAGAACCAGATTACTCGCAGGGAGGCTCCTGGTACTGAAAGAACTGACGAAATAGTTGACACTACGGGAGTTATGGCTTCTATGGAGATGGCGTCTGGCCTTTCTCAGAACCTCGTCCCTCCGGGCCAGAAGTTTTTCACGCTACTCACTCCTGACGAATCTGTAAATAAGATAGAAGACGTTAGACGGTTCCTGAATTCTTTGACAGATATTACTCATGAAGCTCTCTTTACATCAAACTTCCTTCTCCAGTTGAATGAAACCCTTAGATCACTTGCGGTTTTCGGGACCGGCTGTTTGTTCTCTACTTTCGATCTTGGTCTTAACTTCATGGACTATGATATAGCTAACTACGTTATTATGGAGAATAGCCGTAGGCGGGTTGATGCCATATTCGTTAAGTTCTGTTATACCGCGACACAGGCGTTTGAAAAATGGGGCAATAATGCAGGCGAGAGCGTCTTAAGGGCTTTGGAGAATATAAAGACACAGGGACAGCTTTTCGAGTTTCTTCACTATGTAGCGCCTAGAGATTTTCCTAAAAGTAGTCTAACTGATAATCTTAACATGCCTTTCGAGTCTATTTACATTTCCTTGAAGGATAAGGTTTCAGTAGAGGAGGGCGGTTTTGAGGATTTCCCGTATCATGTAGTAAGATGGTCGAAATCGTCTAATGAGATTTGGGGTAGAGGCCAGGGAATCTTCTCGCTGCCTGACGTTCGGATGCTTCAATGGATGAAGGCAGGGTTAATTGAATGTGCTAATAAACATAATGATCCCGCCTTGTTAGTAAATGAGGCATTTGAGGGGGAAGTACGGGTCGGCCCCGGCGGAATTAATTACGTTAATGACATAACCAATTCCATCCGTGCTATAAAGGAAGCCCAGGGCAATTTCCCGATTACTAAAGACATGCTAGAGATGCAGCAAGAGGTGGTAAAAAAGGATTTCTTTAATGATGTCTTTGTGCGACTTGGGAATTTAACGGGTGACAGAAGGACAACTCTTGAGATCAGAGAATTGATTGCTGAGGGGCTACAGAGGTTAGGTCCACCGATTGGCAGGATAAACGAAGAGTTATTCACTCCACTGATTAACCGAAGCGCTTTTCTTCTTTTGAATAATGGTAGAGTTCCTTTCCCGATACCGCCAGAACTTGATGGTCAGAATCTAAAGATCGAATACATAGGTCGTTTAGCTCTGGAATTGAAGTCCCATCAGGCCAGAGCGGCTCAGCAGTGGCTTACTGACATTGGCGAGTTAGTTCAGATATTCCCAGAAGCTCGTGATATTGTTAATGTTGACTCTGCGGTTAAGAGGCGCGGCGAAACGCTAGGCGTCCACATTGACGATATTAACACAGATGAAGTCATAGCAGCTAAGAGACAGGCCCGGCAAGAGGCCATACAGCAACAACAAGCACTTGAGATGGCTCAGGCGGCTGGTAAGACGTACAAGGACGCTTCGGGCGCTGCCGAGGCCGGTTCGCCTGCTGGCGAGTTGATGGAGGCCGTGAGTGGGTAAGCGACCATCTAAATCTATGATAAGGAATTACAAGATTGTCTTTGGGACGGTAGAAGGCAAGCGATTACTAGATGATTTGTCAAATGTTTGTTATGAACTAAGTCCGACATTTATAGACCAGAATCCTGCCGGAAGTGCTTATAGAGAAGGCAGACGCGGCGTGATGTTATATATCAGAGATATGTTAAAACAGGACACTTTTGAGAAGAGAGAGGTTAAATAATGGCAGAATCAGTTGACATTCCGGTTGTTGAAACTCCGCCGGTTGCCGAGCAAGCAACTGTAACTTCGCCTGTGGTGAACCCGGATGGTACATTTACGGACGCTTTTAGAGAATCATTATCTGAGGATATTCGCAATGAACCATGTCTGAATAATGTGAAGAGCCTGAGCGACCTTGCTACCCAGCATGTAAACATGACTCGGAACTTCGGCAAGGACAAGATGGTGATTCCTAATGAGAACTCGTCTGAATCCGATTGGGAGACGTTTCACAAGATAGGTGGTATGCCAGAAACGCCACAGGATTATAACCTGAAAAGGCCCGATGACTATCCCGAAGAGTTGTTTAGTGACGAGTTGGCGACTAAGGCACAGGACTTGTTTCATAAGATTGGATTGAGTACGAAACAAGCAGAAGCCTTGATGCAGTTCAATCTCAATGCGACTCTCGGTGCACACACGACTCAAGTTCAAACTATGGAACTTCAGCAGAAGGAAGCCGTTGATTCTCTTTCTAATGAATGGGGTGCAGCTTACGACCAGAAGTTGCATCTTGGCAATATAGCTCTTGAGCAAGCGGTAGACGGCAATGAAGAGTTCAGGGAGCGAATTAAAAGTAAATTTGGTAACGATTCTGACTTTATTAAGTTCGCTTCTAATTTGGGCGCGAAGTTTGCTGAGTCTACTGGTGCACCAACTAATATTCCAACTCCCGCTGACGTACAAGACGAGATTATTGAACTTACGAATACCGCCGCCTATAGAGGCGGGCCAGGTGTTTCTGTGCCAGAACATGATGCAGCCGTAGCCAAAATGGCACGACTGTTTAAAGCGAAGAACAAGCATTTAGAAGTATAGTTGTACGGGTAGCCCGCCAGGGTCCGTGAAACGGTGGTAGCCCACCCGCTCACCGGCGTCAGGTAGGTAAGGTCCGTTACAGGGTAGCCTTTCCGTTTGGTTAGTTAAGTTTCTAATAGAAAGGCTATTTAGATGAGTACACAAATACCTATTGCATTTGTAGATCAGGTTAAAAATAACATCCTGATGCTGAGCCAGCAAAAACCGGCTTTGCTTAGAATGACTACTCGACCTGAGGCAGTAACCGGCGATACGATGTTCGTAGAGCGGATTGGCCCCAAGGACGCACAGCCTCGCGGCGCACGCCATGGTGCTACTCCTATCTCTGACGCCGATCACACCCGTAGGCAACTTATCATGGTTGATTATGTAGTTCCTGCGGATATTATTGATGACCCGGATAAGCTGAAAATGCTTATTGACCCCCAGTCGCCTTATGTCCAGAACCAGGCCTTTAGTCTGAATCGCCAGATTGACGATGTTATTATCGCCGCTCTGGGCGGGACAGTTAAAGGTGGACATACTGGCGGAACTACAATTTTGGTTGGAGCCGTTGGCGAATGCCGTCTTATTGATAGCGACGGTACTCTTGTTGACGCTGGCGGCGTACACGCCGGAGCTACCGAAACCGGCCTCACGATTGCCAAGTTGCTGACTTGCAAGGAACTTCTTGATAATGCTAATGTTGACTTATCACGACAGCGTTATTTCGTCACGAATCCTCATAATATCAATGTGCTTTTGAGCACTACTGAAGTTTCGAGTTCTGACTTTAATACAGTCAAAGCTCTTGCTATGGGACAGATTGATACGTTTATGGGATTCAAGTTCATCATGTCAACGCGACTTGCTACTGGTACTGATACTGCGGCTATTCGGTCTTATGCTTTCGCACAAGATGCTGTTGTGCTTGCGGTAGCCCAAGAGCCGAAAGTCAGTATTGACAAACGTCCCGACCTGTTGAACTCCACCCAGATTTTCTCGGAGTTGAGCATCGGAGCCACTAGAGTCGAAGGCCCGGCGGTTGTGTCAATTGAATTGGCTACTGCCTAAAGAAGGGATAAGAAAATGAGTAAACAATTTGCAAAACCATTCAATCCTATCGAGTGGCCTGCTATGCCGCATGATTTTACTAGCGACGATAATCTAGGCCTTTCGACTAACGATGTTACTCAACGGTATGTCCTCGGAACTAGGCATCTTGCCTGGGACGGGAGTGTTTTTAGATACTGCAAAGCAGCTTCTACCTATACGTCTTATCAGGCGGCAGTCTGGGACGAGGCTACAGGCGGTGATGTATCCTTTGAGTCTCTTGTTATTGGTTCGGCTGCTGGTTCAAATATTGTTACCATTACAGAAGGATCACTTACTGAGAATCAATATGCAGGTGGGCAACTGCTTATCTATCACGCAACTGGCGACGGTTCGTTATATTTGATTCAGGGTAACGACGCTAGTTCTGGCACCATTACTACCCTGTATCTCGACCGACCCCTTCCGGTTGCTATTACTTCGTCAGACAACATTGAGCTTTATGCCAACCTGTATTCTACGGCTAAGCAGGGCGAAGGCGGTGGCGCATCAGGTTTCATCGGTATTCCAATGGCTTTGCTCACGGATAATTACCACGGCTGGATTAAGACTTGGGGTCCGACATTCATCTCGCCTCAGTCTACTGTTGGTAATAGTCTTTTGCAGGAATGCTATTTTAGGACAGACGGCTCTATTGATGTTAGTTCTTCCAGAGGAACAGGCGTTATTACGAGTCAACGTGCTGGTTATGTAATGACTGGTTCTGCTGGTGGTAATGGTCCGATTGTCATGTTGCAGATAAATATCTAGGAGTCAACTATGACTATGTTTGACAAAGACGGAAAGCGTATTGTTCCGAAAGAAGTCAAAAATCCAGTTAAGAAAGAAACAAAAAAGGAAACTAAGGGTAAGTAATGGACCTTATTCCTGATGATATTAGTCCGCGTGAGTTGCGGGAGGAAGTAAACTCCCGTACTCACCGGGCTGGTTATACAACGAGAGAAGGCCAGCCCATAAAGAGTCGTACTAGTGCTGGTAAAGGTGACGGTGTACGTCCTTACAATGTAGATAGGTTTAGAGAAAATTACCAAAGAATCTTTGGACACTCTTAAGGAGTTTAATAATGGCTGCACCCAATGCTAATGAGACATTTTGGGCGTTTATTTGGTATATCACACACAATCCACACAAGACGTTTGTTAGTATGACGGAAAATGACCTTTTCGCTGCGACGCATTTGTTTCAGTTAGAGAACACTGACGCTATTACAGATGCCCTTACTAGAACGACTGGTGGCGGCTGGGTAATTCCTGACGGAACGTATACCGATGCAGAGTACCCGAGTCTTTCTGAAGCTGCCGGGTCAAGTACTCTAACAGCAACGAATACTATTGAGACTACGGATCAGGCAAGATACCCCGAAAGCGTTGAGACCTAAGGAGTAAATAATGACCCCTACTGAACTGACATTAGTAGTAACTTTACCTTTAGCGAGGTCCGGCCCTTGGGCAGTGAATAACGATGAGAGTGATGCAACCCCAGCAGTTGAAATGAAAGAAGCTCCGGGAGCAGAGCATTCGCTTTATATCACTAGTATAACTCTCAGCGGCCAGGCAATTGATGTTGCTATCACATTACAGGATGAGGGTGCCGCAGAGACTTTTGGTCCTATTCAGATGCAGGCTGATGGTGGAGGTATTTTCACTAAGAACTTTAAGTATCCTTGGAAGCTTCCGACGAATAAGGCATTGGACGTATTGGCGACTAACGGAGTGGCGTTTACCTGCTACGTGGAAGGATTCATAGCTAAGGATACAGTCTAATGACTATTACTGAACAGGTAATTTGTGGACCTGAGAAACTTCCAATAGTCAGATTGGCTCCTTGGGCGGTCAATGATAGAGAGGAAGACGCTGCAACTGAACCTGTTAAGCTCAAAGATGCTCCAGGTGTAGGTTATTCTCTTTATGTGACTGAATTAATACTCAGTGACGGGCTTTTGAAATTGGCTATATGTCTGAGGAATGGTGATACTGATAATCTATTTGGTCCAGTTCTTCTTGAAGCAAATGGAGAAGGCAATTTCTTAAAAGACTTCGAGAAACCCTTGAAGTTAACTACAAATACAGCTTTATATGTTTTCGCGGATGACCTTCAGAATTTTACTATCTATGTCGAAGGGTTTACAGGAAAGGATGAAGTCTAGTGGCTATTTCCAAAACCAGTATAGCGAATATGGCCCTTGGCCGTATTGGAGCAGGGAGAATCAATAATTTTACTGATGGTTCTACCGAGTCTATTCAAGTTGCTCTTCATTACGAACAGACGAGAGACTCTCTATTGAGGTCGTATAACTGGCAATTTGCTACAGAAAGAAAGTCTCTTTCTGAAAACACTACCGCTCCTCCTTTTGGCTGGGATAACCAGTTTGACTTACCGAGCAATTTCCTGAAACTGATTGGCGTGTACGATAATGATAATATTCCTTTAGAACCTACTCTTCATTCATACGCCATTGAGAACAATAAGATTCTAACCCATGCGGATTCGGTGAATGTAATCTACGTCAAGAAAGTAACTGATCCTACAAAGTTTGATAAGCTCTTCGTGGAAGCTCTTGTTCTGTCATTGGCGGTTAAGATTATCATGCCATTAGCTCGTGACATGAAAGGACGAGAGTCTTTAGTCATTGAGTTTAACGGTTTGATATCAGGCGTGAGGGTATTGAGTAGGCAGGAGTCCAATACGCAAGGTAGACTTGAAAGAGACGAGTGGTTAAGCAAGAGATTCAATAATCGGATACCATCCAGACTTTAGAGTGGCTGATGAAATTAGAAAAAGTAAATATTCAAAGGAAATAAAACAAAGAGCTATGTATTTATATGGACTTGGAGAGAGCAGTATAGACATTAGTAAATTATTGTCTGTTAAAGAAAGGACAATAGGGCGATGGGTTCATCGTGCAGGAATAAGCAGACCACATGGCGGGTCAAAACATAAGTATCCCGAAATAATGGATGAAGCAATAGAGTTATATAATAGCGGACTAAATACACGAGAAGTAGCTAATAAGTTTTCTATTAAGAGAGGAACAGTTAGTAAATGGATGCGAGACCTTGGTATTAGTAGACGACGTGGCGGCGGAGAAGGTAGTAAAAATCCCGCGTGGAATAACAATGCAACTATTCGTAATTTTGGAGAAAGATTTACTAAAAGATATTTGAAGTGGAAATCTATTGTTCTTAAAAGAGACGAATTTATGTGTTGCTTGTGTGGGTATAAAGGCAACAGATTACATGTTCATCATATATTAAGGTTTGCCCTGTATCCTGAAAAGAGAACAGATATTAACAACGGAGTAACCTTGTGCCGCGAATGCCATATTGATTTACATAAGTTTTCAAATGGGATACTCGCATGGACGAAATAACTTTTGGATATTCAAGCGGCAGGACACTTACTTATGCTGCTTACAACGCAGACGGTACGGTAGTGACTGCTGCTGGAACTGCTTTGCCGGAAACAGCGGCGACAGGATATTATCATGCGACTAATTTGTCGATAGTTTCGACTAACGTAGTGATTATAACTGATTCTCTTTTAGGCGTAGTGGGCTGGGGCGAATTCCAGCCCGAAGTAGACGGAAGCTCAGGTTCCACATTGAATATTTACAATGAAATACCTGGAAGTGGCGGAACAGGCGATATACCAGTATTGATATTTTCTTAGGTAGAGTTCTTAGGTAGAGAATGAATATAGGAATACTAAGTTTTAATTCAGGAGAGTTGACTCCTAAGATTGATGCGCGATCCGATGTTGAAAAGTATCGGGCCGGGTGTCGGACTTTGGAGAACTTCATTCCCACCATTTACGGTATTGCAGAGAGGCGACCCGGAACAGAGTTTGTTGCTATTGCTAAGAATTCTCCTGATCCTATCAGGATGATTCCGTTTATCTTCTCTGCTGAGATTGCGTATATGTGCGAGTTCGGGGATAAGTATGTAAGATTCTATTTTGACGGTGAACCCCTGCTAGACGATTTGGGGAATATAGTCGAAACCGTAACGCCTTTTTTGGCTGGCGATTTGCAAGCGTTACAGTTCAAGCAGATAGGGGATACGATGAGAATAACTCATTCAGACAATCCCCCGCAAGTCTTATCCAGAAACACCCCAACGTCGTTTACTATGTCGAAGATAATCTTTACCGAGGGTCCATTTACCGGGAGAAATGACCTGGTTGAGGAGGATGGCATAAGCATAACATGCAGCGTTACCGACAAGGACGCTACGGGTACTCTTACGGCTTCGGGAGCAACGTTTGAAGATGATCATATTGATTCGTTGTGGCAGATAGTACAGCCGAGAGAAGATACGATTATAGAGGGCACGTTTACCGGGGTAGGATTTACTGAAGCGATAGCAACTAAGGGAAACTTTACGTTCAATACTCACGGCCGTTGGTCTGCTACTATTGAGATACAGAGAAGAGAGAATTACACCGGGACTGATGATGACGCAGACTGGGAAACCTTCAGATCATTCGTAGGTGACAGGGACAGGAACATTCAATTAAGCGCAGTAGAGAGAGACGATAATGTAGAATTCCGAATAGGCGTTTCGGATTACACTAACGGCTCGGCTAAGATGGATTTTACGGTAAACGATCCCCAACAAAAGGGCGTAGTAAGAATCAATACTATTACCTCGTCAACGATAGCGAATATCACAGTCATTAAAGCCCTCGCTTCTACCGACGAGACTCTCAAATGGGCGGAAGGTGCTTGGAACGGAGTACAAGGGTTCCCTGCTGCTGTCGGGTTCTTTGAGGACCGTGTTCTTTATGCTGGAACGACTGGCCAGTCGCAGACGGTGTGGTTTTCTGAGACTGACGATTTTGAAGATTTTGAAATTGGAACGAATGATGCGGAATCTTTTGAAATAGCTCTTCTTTCTACCAATAGCATAAGATGGATCGAGGCTTTGGAAGAAGCTATTGTTGGTACGTCGGGAGATAACTGGAAAATCACATCGAATAAGGCTTATGTTCCAATTACTCCTACGAATTGGGCTGCCAGAAGACAGACCACTGATGGTTCCAAAGCCGTGCAGGCAGCGAGAGTGAATGACGCTTTGCTCTTTGTCGATTCTGTTGGTAGGAAGATCAGAGAATTAACCTATGGCGAAATAGAGGGAAGGTTAGTAGCTCCCGACTTGAACGCTTTAGCGGAGCATATGACCGAAAGCGGGATTATATCAATTGCTTATCAGCACAATCCCGACCCTATTCTTTGGTGTGTCTTGGAAGACGGTACGCTTTTATCTATGACCTACGAAAGGCAACAGGGCGTTGTTGCATGGTCTAGGCATTTGACCGGCCTTAGTAACGAGATAACTACTACCACGAGCGAATTCGCCCAAAGCGTAGACACTTACAAACAGACGTATGTTTCTACCAACGGCGTTTTGTATGGTATCCCATTTAATCCTGACAACACAGATATAAGACGTATTAACAATGGTGGTGTTGCTGTTGATTACCCTGGCGGGATAGTGGGAATTCCGTTTTCTTCCCAGCCGTGGAAGGCTGGCGACAATATCAATATAACCGGGACTTCTAATTACGGTGGCGATCATACCCTAACCAGCGGAACAACTGGTAGCGAATTGAGATTTACTGATACTTTTGTAGCCGAGACATTCGACGGGACGGAAACTGTAGTTGAGAAACTATCTTCAGGTGTACCCGCAGGCGCAGGAAGGGGTACGCAGGATTTTGACGGTAATATTTATATTGGACATAATTTTGATACGACTTCATGTATTTCCAGATTACAAACTGACGGCGAATTAGACCAGACCTTCATAACGAGTACGTCATTCGGCGGGGCAGATACCATAACTGGTATGGAATTGAGCGAAGATGGTAATTTCTTATACGCCTACGAATCAGTAGGTCACTCGCTTCATAAATTTAATTTAAGCAATGGCGACGAAGAATGGGTTACGCTGCTCTCGGGTGTTTTCTCCTTAGATATTGCAGTATCAGATGAAGGAATTGTTTATGTTCCAAGTGTAACTCTTGGGGCCATTCAAGGAGCCGCAACCGTAGATAGTGATGGTATTGCCAATATAATACCCAACACGACTAATGATTTCAATTTGTCGGTCCAAATATCAGAAGAACTTAGATTAGTCTTTATGGGCGGCGATCAAAGTGCTATTCTTGAAGACGATCTTGAGGGAAATCTACAAATCATAAATATGGATAGCGGGGAAGTGATAAAATGGAAATTAGGTGGTACGTTCTTTGATGTTGCATTATGGAAGACACATGCTATACAAACTAGTGGTATTGCAATAAAGGGAAACTTTGTCTATGTAATGACTGCCGGTAAAATCTACAAAATAGACGGAAGATTGATAAATGCTCTCGATCCTGATATTGCCATTGTAAAGCAAATTGATCGCCCAGATGACAGCCTTGAGATATTCTTCGATATTTTTGGTAGGCTCATATTGACTCGTGGAGATAGCACCGGAAGTACAGATGATGCTTTCTATATATACGATGATGATCTTGACCTATTGTCGCAAATAAGCGGCTTATCAGACAGTCTTTTTCAGGCGTCTGCCTTGTCTGCTGTTATAACGGATTCGGGGCTTTTCCATTTTCCCGGTATCGTACCCCATACTACTACCACCACTACTAGCCGTGAGGCTACTGGCAAGTGTACTTCCGTAGCTGTGATACCCGGAGAGGACGAAGATGAGATTTGGATTTCAGTCTTACGATCTATAAATGGGGTAGAGAAACAATTCATAGAAAGAATTAGCAACAGGAGTTTCGACGAGCAGGCCGATGCTTTCTATGTAGATTCAGGTATAAAATACGATCTCGATTCTCCTTCTACAGAATTGAATGGCCTGGAGCATTTAGAGGGGCAGGAAGTTTCTATCCTTGGCGACGGAGCAGTCTTCCCGCCACAGACAGTAGTGGATGGAGCGGTTACTCTTGACTCCGAAGTCTCTAAAGCTGCCGTAGGTCTTGCGTTCAGATATATCTTGAAACCTATGCGGTTTGATATTGTAACCAGAGACGGGACATCCAAAAGTCTTCCCAAGAAAATAAGCCGGGTAACTATCAATTTGTTAAATTCTTTGAATGTCAAATTCGGAGTGGATGTAGATCATCTGCAAGATATAGATTCCAGAACGGAAGAGCCGTATAGTTCTCCGCCTGAATTATTCACTGGCGATAAAGAGGTGGTACTCGATGGTGGGTTCGACCCTGAAGACCCGCTTTTGATTTCCGGCGTTGACCCGATGCCATGTAATGTAAGGTCGATTGTTTCCAGATTAGAGGTTACAGGAAAATGACTATAAGCGATATTTCATTAAGAACGTCAGCCGTTGGGAATAATACTGAAGGTCAGGAAGTAACATTCCTATTCCCGATTCTGCTTACAAGCGAGATAGTTGTAGATACTCGCACGACTGCCGATGTTATAACTCGACTGGTAGAGAGTGTTGATTATACCGTATCAATCGACGGCGACGATGGCGGTATTGTAACTATGGGCGATGCCGTAATCGCCACTACCGATATTCATATTACCAGGGATACGGAACAGTCACAAACTCTTGATCTCGCCCAGGGCGGTGATTTCAATGCCGAAAATGTAGAAGATGGATTTGATAAAGACATTAAAATTACACAAGAATTGTCAGATCGGCTTGATAGGTCGATGGTGATACCTCAAAGTGATTCTGCGTCTCTGAGTATGTCCTTGCCTAATTCGGACGATAGGGCAAGTAGATTTCTCTTCTTCGATGCTGATGGTGAACCAACTGCCGTTACTGCGATTGACGTAGACACTGTAGTTTTCGGAGCATTTGGGATAACGATGGCTGGAACCGCTTCTGCTTCGGCTGCTAGAACGGCTATGGGAGTGGCTGTAGGGTCTGATGTACAGGCTTTTGATGCAAGCTTGGCGGATTTCGCAGCCCTTACGGCAACTGCTAATAATTTCCTTGTAGGAAACGGTACTAACGATTGGACCACAGAAGCGCCTGGAACTGCCAGATCGACTCTTGGTGGGACTACTGTAGGGCAGGCCGTGTTTACTGCTGCTTCGGTAGCTATAGCTCAGGCCGCATTGGAGATTAAAGATTTTGCGGAAATAACTTTGTGTTACGAAGGCGATGTTCTTACTTACGAAAACGAAATCCTAACTTGGGAGACTTAATATGGCTAATTCAAAAGAGAAAACTTTAGCTTTACTTAGTACGACTGCTGTGACTAGTCTTGCTGGAGTATCACAGACAACCCTTTATACCGTACCTGTAGGAGTGAAATGTGTTCTATCAGAGGCTTGGCTGGAAACGGCTGCTGATGTAGGTGCCGCGCTTCAGTTCCAAATAGGACAGAATGGAGCTACCACCGACTTCTTGATTTCTACTGCTGGCGATAATCTTGACGCTCAGTTCGATGTTATTATCTGCAAGCCTATTATTTCAGCCACTCCGGTAAAAGGCAAAGCATACCCTGCTGGTACTGTGATTGAGTTTGATGTTACTGTAGGCGGAAATGCCGTGGCTGGTACTCTGTATCTCTTTGGATTTCTTGTAGCGGTTTAAGCCATAGGCCAAAACGATGCAACTAAGATTCACAACTGTTACTGACATTGAGTTTGCAGCCGCTCATTCGGTGAGCCGGACAATATTTAATGACCTTCCGGGTCAAAGGACGTGGACATATACTTTAGATGATGACGGAAGAGTCTTAGGCGTTGGCGGAGTTGAATTGATAACTCCGAACGCCGCTTGGGCATGGATAGACATGACGGATGAAGTTACTCATAGAGACTGGTATTCCGTCTATCGAATTATCAATGAGTGGATGGAAAAAATATGCAAAGATTTGGGAATCACAAGACTTCAATCTTACGTAGAATGTGACTTTGAAATAGCTATCAGATTCATAGAGCATATGGGCTTTGAACGAGAGAGTGTCATGAAAAACTTCGTAGGCGATAGAGATGCTTTCATGTACGTTAAGATACTGAGGACGGAATAATGGCTCCTGCAACTGCTTTGATTATAGGTGGACTTGGTCTTCAGGCTTTTGGTACGGTTTCCCAGGGCCTTGCCGCTGCACAGCAGGCTAAGGCTCAGGCTGCTATGGCTGAATTCAACGCCAAGGTAGCAGAACAACAGGCACAGGCTAAGAGAAACGCTGCCAGGTTCCAGCAGGAGAGACAGGCTAAGGCTGGCGAACGTGTAAGGTCGGGCCTCCAGGCACAGTTTGGAGCGTCTGGCGGTGTTCCTTCTGAGGGTATTCCGTTACTTATCGAAGCTGAACAAGTAGCAGAGAACGAACTTGAGAATCTTTTGATAGGCCAAGAGGGCGAGGTTCAAGCTCAGAGGTCGGAGAGTCAGGCTGCTGGCTTTAGACTACAGAGCAGTATATTCAAACAACGAGCATCCAATGCAAGAATAGGTGGCTTCATTGGCGCAGGTAGTTCTTTGCTTACAGGATTTGGTAAGTTGTAAGGATAAGACATGGCTAAGTTTGAAATAAAACGAAGTACATTCCAGCCTTCCGGGCAAGGCCCGAACGTCCTTCTTAACATAGACACCGACACGGGGGCGGGAGCGATTGGCAGAGGCCTACAGCAGGCCGGTGGTCAACTTATACAAATAGGGGAAAAGATTCGACTGGCAGAAGATTCTTCGGAGTCTGATAAGCTGCAACGTCAAGAGCAGGAAGATTGGATTCTTCTCCAAGCCAATCAAAATATAAATCAAGCTCCTAAAGAAAGAGCCGCCGCATTTGAAGCCCATAAAAAGAAGTGGGACATAGAACAGGGTTCTAATAGGCGTGTACGTGCCTCGTATGAGCGATACCGAAATAACGTCATGCCGAAAAGGTTTGGCGAATTCACAAGAGCAGACCTTTCAATCAGAACCCAGGTCCTAAGGAAGGATTTTGATAGTACGCTTAATGGTTTCTACAAGATGTACGATGCCGACAATCCTCTTACAGAGGAAGTTAAGTTCAATGCTGAGGTCCATATTAACAAAGGCGTGAAACTGGAAGTTCTCACCAAGAAGCAAGGCCAGACCTTAATCGACAGTTTTGAAGCTCAATCTTCATTAGTAAGGGGGCAGGACGAGATTCTATCTGGCGATCCCGTCAAGGTTGCGGCTGGTGTAGAAAGGCTGGAGAAAGCAAGAAAGACCGGGGGGCTTTCCACTCTACAGCTTAAATTCGTAAGAGATAACATCAAGCAAGGCCGGTCGATCCTAAAAGATAGTGGTCTTACCGTTGTTGATAATATCATGATTGAGAAGTTCAAAAACAGAGATAAGCCAGCGTCTGAAAGACGGGCTATAGCTGACGGGTTAATCTTAGAACTGATAACAACCCCAGGTATTAGCCCTTCCGAGAAGCGAATAGGCCAGGACAGATTAGATGCTTGGGCGAATGGGAAAGACATAGTGTCAAAGCCGGGGCTTAAAGCTGATCTTACTGATAAGGTTCTTCGTAGAAGTACTCTTGGATTAGATATATTGCCAGTAGCTAACGAAGTAAAAGAAAATGCTACAAGGCTTTCAGATAATGACTATGACGCCTTGCGGAAATTAGTTACTGCCGAGTTGAATAAAACTCAGCTTAGAGCAATAAATGATAGTCTTAATTCTGATGAGGATTTAGTTGGAAAGTTCAAAGACCCCGTTCTTAGGGCGAGAAGGCAACAGCAGCTAATTGATTTCATTACAGAAAATCCTCAAGCTTCAAGAAAAGACATATTCGTAGCAAGCGAAGGCTTTAGGAAGACTGACGAGAATCGTGATTTTGATGCAGGAATTGGGGATGATGTTTTACTTCAAGCTGTTGAGGATGTCTTTGCCGAGCCAGAAACTGGCAGGCCTTTCCCAACAGCGACTAACCCTAATACCGGAGAAGTAGTAATATTTAAGGATGGCAAATGGCAACCCAGATAAAACCGCCACCCGGATTTGTTGTCGATAATCCTGACCCATCTACCTGGACCGATGGCTTTACTCAAATCAAACAGAGGCAGGCAGAATCTTACAATGCACTTAGAATGACAAAAGATACCCGTGCCTTG
>SDBU01005398.1_pt1 | contig 15317 bp, 13 predicted proteins | sample 2277071 | NCBI WGS metagenome assembly SDBU01 (sample SAMN10397929, study PRJNA504765) | marine sediment metagenome | isolation source: marine sediment core GS08_GC12, 126 cmbsf | place: Arctic Ocean: Gakkel Ridge, Loki's castle | collected 2008
CGATTACCACATCCCCAATGACCATATCTCCTCCTTTTCGGGGATCAGGACCGTCGGGGAAGGTCTTGATGTCCGATACAAGCATTCCGGACAGTTCCTTCTCCCTGCGCTCGATACTGCGGAAATGCTTCTTCTCAGCAAGCCTGCCGGTAATCAGCGCAAGGAGGATGAGGAAAACCGGAACCACATTATTAACAAGAATCGGTTCAATCATGGCGTGTCCAACGGTTCCTCAACTACTGCGTCCCCTTCTTCAGGCTCAACAATCACCGCCGTCCCATATGCATAGAGCTCCGCGGCGCCTGCGGTCACTGCGCTCGTGCTGAACCGCACATTCACCACCGCATTCGCCCCAAGCTCCTGAGCCTGGCTCAGCATCCGCTCGACTGCCTGCCGACGCGATTCCGTAAGCAGCTCCGTATACCCCTTCAACTCGCCCCCTACGATGTTCTTGAATCCCGCCGCTATGTCGCGTCCCAGGTGCTTTGCCCTGACCGTATTGCCCTGGACGATCCCCAAAACTTTCGCAACCACCATCCCCGGAATCGTCTCCGTATTTACTACAATCATCTTAGTCTCCCAATCCGTAGTTAAGAACGTAATTCCCGCGCGTAGTATAACAAACTATCTCCTCACCAACGGCAGAAAAATGTTTACTAAACCGTTCTCCAAAACTACCATCTTCCCAAGAGAAAAATCGGCCCATGAAGATGGACATCGACAACATACCGCCATTTCCTCTGCAAGCGAGGATCGAGAACACAAACCTCTGCAACGCGGAATGTACCATCTGTCCTCGTGAATCGCTAACGAGGCCCAAGGGCATAATGCCTTTCGAGCATTTCGAGAAGCTCGCCCGTGAGTGTGCACAAAAGGGCCTGAGCGAGCTCCATCTCCAGGGATTCGGCGAGCCGTTTGTCGACCGGGACATCACACGAAAAACCCGCTTTGCCGCGGATCTCGGTATCGAAAAGCTGTTCATGGTCACAAATGCCTCCCTCATCGATGAGAAACTCGCCGAGGAAATTGTCCAATCGGGCCTCCACAAAATCAAGATAAGCTTCTACGGCACCAGCGAGAGAGAATACGAGTCCGTTCACAAGCCGCTGAAATATCACAAAGTGCGCGAGAATATCAAAACGCTCGCTCGTGTTAAACGCCGCCTCAAGAGCAAGACACCGCGAATCACCGTCCAGTACATCGGCAGGTGGTACAGGTTTCCCAAATTCGCCTTGCAGTGGTTACCTTACGCCACCCCGCAGGTAAATACACTGCACAACTACGGCTACGGAAAGAAGTTTGTCGAGGTGAACACCGAGAGGGATGACCGCCTCTGTCCGATGGTCGCACGGCCTATCATACAGGTCCTGTGGGACGGCTCTGTCGTGCCCTGCTGCTACGATTACAACGGCGAGTTCGTCCTGGGCAATGCGATCGAGACATCTATCGAGGAAGTTTGGAACTCGGAGAAATACAGACACTTCCGCGACATCCATCGCAAAAGGGATTTTGGCAAGATCCCCATGTGCCTCAATTGCGACAAGCTGACATGAGCGCTTAGGATTTTGGACTTAGGCGTGTATCGCAGTCTCTCACACGGGTTCGTAAGACCTGAGCTTCTCGATGGCGAAATCTATCCGTCTCAGACAGGTTTCCTTCCCCAAAACCTCCATCGTCTCAAAAAGAGGAGGAGTGGCCGTGCTGCCCGTAACGGCGACGCGGACGATCATGAAAAGTGCGCCGGTCTTCCAACCAAGCTCATCGACGAGAGAACGCATCGCGCTCTCTATCTGCGCCGCAGCGAAATCATCAAGCGCGAGAAGCTTCTCCATCACTTTCTCAAGTGAGCCGATCGATTCCTCCGATGTGTGCTTCTTGCCGACGATGTGCTTCGTCTCGTATCCTTCCGGGTCGTCGAAAAAGAACTTCGTGCTTTCAACCGCCTCATCAAACCGCCTCAGCCTCTCCCGTACGAGAGGGACTATCTGCTTGAGATATTCCAGACGGGCGTCGGGAATATACTCCTTGAGCTTCTGCGCAAGCTCATCCTCCGACATCCTGCGTATATAAACCCCGTTTATCCAGTTGAGCTTCTCGATGTTGAAGATGGCATTCGACTTATTCACCCCCTCAATCGAGAACCTCTCGACAAGCTCATCAAGACTGAATACTTCCTCGTCGGTACCGGGAGACCAGCCCAGAAACGCCAGGAAATTGACCATCGCCTCAGGCAAGTATCCCCTCTCGCGGAACTCCATCAGGTCCACCGTTCCCTTACGCTTGCTCATCTTGCTCTTGTCGGGATTCAGAGTCAGAGGAATATGCGCGTAGGCCGGCGGCTCGTACCCCATCGCGTGCGCTATGGCTATGTGCTTCGGCGCGTTCGATAGATGATCCTCGCCGCGAATGACATGTGTTATCATCATCGTTATGTCATCGACGACGTTAGTCAGATGGAATATATACCTGCCGGCGGAAGTCGCGATTACAAAATCGCCTATCGTGCTGCCGTCAAACTCGACATCACCCTTTATCAGATCATGAAACTTTATCTTCTCGTCGGGCACCTTGAAACGATAAGTGAACGGAACATCCTCGGCCTGTAATTTCAGACTGTCATCGGCCGAGAGATTTCTGCACTTGCCGCTGTATTTCGGAAGAAGCTTCGCCTCGAGCTGTCTCTTTCGTTCCAACTCGATCTCTTCCGGCGTGCAGAAACATGGATACGCCATCTGTTTGGACGAAAGGACCTCCAGATGCTCTTGGTAAATATCTCCCCGCTCGGACTGCCTGTACGGACCGTAATCGCCGCCGATGTCCGGCCCCTCATCCCACATAAGGCCGAGCCATTTCAGCCCGTCACATATCTGTTCTGCGAACTCCTTCGTGCTCCGCTCGACATCGGTGTCCTCCAGACGCATCAGGAACTGGCCTCCCTCATGGCGCGAGAAAAGGTAATTGAAAAGGGCCGTCCGCGCCGTGCCGATATGCAGCGGCCCCGTCGGCGACGGCGCTATCCTTGTCCTTACCGGGCACATTGCTCAGCAGATCTCCACTAATATTGGACTCTAACCGTTCTCGTTGAATACACCGACTGATTAGTACACAGTCTGAACGGGCAAAACCATACAGTACGGCACACCATAATGCAACATCTCATTGATATAACTGCCTTCTCACCTCCTCCATAACCTTCGTAATGCAAAAACCCGGTCAAGCAAGGTATAATGAACGATGAAGGCTGAAAAGGTTCCGAAGTAATGAGTTTTTAGGACTCTTTGACAGGATGAGAAAATCATGTCTATCCTGTTATCCTGTCAAGAATCGAAGACACAAAAAGGACCACATACATGACAGCAGATAACACCAAACCTCTCGACTTTGTCCGAAGCATTGTTGCGGAAGACCTGAAAACAGGCAAATGGGACGGCCGCGTCGTAACGCGATTCCCTCCGGAGCCGAACGGATATCTTCATATCGGTCATGCGAAATCGATATGCCTGAACTTCGGCATCGCGAAAGAATTCGGCGGAACATGCCACCTGCGCTTTGACGATACAAACCCGTCCAAGGAAGAAGAAGAGTACGTCGATTCAATCATCGAGGACGTAAAATGGCTCGGATGGGACTGGGGCGAGCACCTCTATTTCGCGTCGGACTATTTTGGTCAGATGTACAAATATGCCCTCCAGCTAATCAAAAGCGGCAACGCATATGTTGACGACCTGACCGCGGACGAGATACGGGACTACCGCGGCACACTGACCAAGCCCGGCAAAAAGAGCCCCTACCGCAACCGCCCTGTTGACGAAAACCTCGACCTGTTCGAGCGAATGAAAAACGGCGAGTTCCCCGACGGCTCGCGTGTGCTCCGGGCAAAAATCGACATGGCATCACCGAACATAAACCTGCGCGATCCGGTAATGTATCGCATCCTCCATGCAAGTCATCACCGCACGGGCTACAAGTGGTACGTTTACCCGATGTACGACTGGGCACACGGCCTCGAGGATTCCATCGAGAGAATCACCCATTCTATCTGCACACTGGAGTTCGAGGACCATCGCCCACTCTACGACTGGTATCTCGACGCACTGGGCATTTACCATCCGCAGCAGATCGAGTTCGCCCGCCTTAACCTCAACTACACCGTCATGAGCAAGCGCAAGCTGCTGCATCTCGTACAGGAAGGCCGCGTCAAGGGATGGGACGATCCGCGTATGCCCACCATATCAGGTCTGCGGAGGCGTGGTTACACCCCGGAGTCGATCCGCGAGTTCTGTTCCATGGTCGGAGTCGCCAAGGCCGACAGCACCGTCGATATCGCCATGCTCGAACACTGTCTACGCGTAGACCTCAACAAACGCGCGCCGCGTGTGATGGCCGTCCTGCGCCCGCTCAAGGTCGTCCTCGAAAACTATCCCGAGGACCAGGTCGAGAATATGGACGCCATAAATAATCCCGAGGACGAAAGCGCCGGAACACGGAAGGTCCCCTTCTCACGGGTGCTCTACATCGAACAGGCCGATTTCATGGAGAACCCGCCGAGAAAATTCTACCGCCTGGCCCCGGGTCGTGAAATACGGTTACGATACGCATACTTTATCACCTGCAAGGAAGCAATAAAGGACGAGAATGGCAACATCACCGAGCTCCGCTGCACATACGATCCAGCAACACGCGGCGGCGATGCTCCCGATGGCCGAAAGGTCAAAGCGACCCTCCACTGGGTCTCAGCCGAACACGCGCTCGAGGCGGAAGCACGCCTGTACGATCACCTCTTCATCAAGGAGAACCCATACGAAGTCGAGGAAGGCGCCGACTGGCTGTCGAACCTGAATCCCGACTCCATGGACGTGGTTGATCCCTGCTACATCGAGCCCAGCGTCGAAGGCGCCAAGCCGGGAACACGCTACCAATTCGAGCGTCTCGGTTACTTCTGCGTCGACCCCGACTCAACCGCAGACAAACTCGTCTTCAACCGCACCGCCACCCTCCGCGACACCTGGGCCAAAATCCAAAAAGCCCAACGGAAGAAATGAGGAATCTGTAGCAAATCGAGAAACAGTGGGAATAGATATCATAGCAGTGGTTTGACATTCAATTGCATACTTTGATTGTGCACGTTAGAAATTAGGGCCTACTTTAGAGAAAGGTAAGATGATCAGGACGGTCAGCTGGCGAGACTTGCTTTTTAGATTTGGTGTACTTTGGAGCGCAGGGTGGATCGTATGTTGGTTTGGAAACATTTACTGGTCCGTTTTTTATTGGGAAAATGGCAATATCTGGCAAGAAGTAGTCGACGTCATCAGGTTTCTTATCCCAATCTGCATTGCCCCATGGATTGTCCGGTATGCCTTCACTCGTTTCATCAAAGAAATCAATGGTTAGTCTCGGCTATTAACTGATCGGAAACGAGAAAACCTTGTTTGTTAGTAAGGGTCGAGCGAGAACCTAAACAGTTGGAGGGATCACATGAGTAACAAACAATACGTCATTCTAATTGTTATTGCTGCTGCGTGCTGTCTCTTAGGAAGCACGATACTAAGCCGCTCTCTCATGCCAGAGATATCGAAGGTTGTCAGAACTAATAGAATCATCATTTCTGACAGAGATGGGAAAATCTTCGCAGAACTGGACCATCGCGGTTTGGGCTTCTATGATGACAACGGGAAACGCCGCCTTGACATCAATGGCAACGTAATTTGTTTCACTGATAACCTTCGAGGAATACATCGTACAATTCTAAACCAGAAATCCCTTGCCCTCTTCGATAAGAACGGCCAATGTCGTTCCGTGCTTCACAAAAATGGCTTGGAGATCTTAGACGAGAATGGGGATACTATTCTCAAATTACCGCCTGAATGATCTCTTTAGAAGAAGCTATCCTCATTTTTTCGTGTCTTTCGTGGTTCATTATACATCTTCCCTCTGTATTTCTCACTGTGCAGATCGCGAAGAACTCCTTGTTTCCACTCCGGGCTTTTTGCAGATCATAGTCTATTTGCACTTGACGTGTGGTTATGACATGACGAAAATGTGCAATGAAAAATCCACAGAGATAAATTGATGATACCTCTTGTTGAAAAACACCATAAAGAGCTCATCGAGCTCTGTGTTAAATATCGAGTCAAGCGTCTCGAACTGTTCGGTTCTGCCGCGACAGACGAGCACTTCGATATCGACAAGAGCGATCTGGATTTTCTCGTCGAGTTTTTGCCTTTGAAGTCGGGTGAACACGCCGATCACTATTTCGGATTAAAGGAAACGATCGAGGACATGTTTCATCGCCCTATCGACCTCGTGATGATACGTGCCATTAAAAACCCCTATTTCCTGGAAGCAATTAACAAGACCCGAAAGATGCTGTATGCGGCTTGAATCTAAGAAACTTCTGGAAGACATCCGCCAAGCAGCGGAACTGATTGAGCAGTTTACGAAGAGCAAGGGTTTCGACGACTATGCCAAAGATTCGCTTTTGAGATCCGGCGTGGAACGTCAGTTTGAGATCATCGGCGAAGCCCTCAACCAATTGGTTCGCATCGATCCAAACACTGCAAACCAGATCAGTCAACACAGACGTATAATCGGTTTTCGAAACATTCTAATCCACGGCTATGATGTTGTGAAAGACGCAGTCGTATGGGACATAGTCAGAAATAGTCTGGCCACACTGCATGAAGAGGTGAAATCCTTACTCTCTCAATAGGCATAATGCACCACCACCCTCCGCGGCACCTGGGCTAAAATCCACAAAGCCCAGAAATAAGGAGTGAAAGCGACCAGAGATGCGTTTCTACTTTTGTTGTGTTTGCCGGTTTGGCCTAATTCTCACCGTTTGAGAAGCGGAAGGAGGATTCCGGCCAATTCTTTCGATATCTCTATCATCTCGCGCATCTCAGAATCGCCGATCTCGGGCCAGTCGCCGGGATAACGCGACCGAATGGCATGGTCAGAGAGACGGTCAGACCCGTCCATTACTGTGGAAAGTTTCGGGGCATGCGGCGCGGCCAGTTGAATTAGCCGCCGTAGAAAATGCGTCTTCGGAGCCTCGATGCTGTGAAATGTCAGTAGTGCCTTCAGTAACTTCTCTACATATTGCTGACAATGGAAGCACACCGTTTCTTTGGGACAATTTTCATTAGCCGACAGAATCTCGACAGCTTCCCAGTCGCTTTCAGCCTTGGCGAGCCACTCCTCCACGGCATCGGATGTCTCATCGTTCATAAACAATCTTCCCGTACTTGTCGGCAAAGTATTCGATGTTATTGATTACCCGGCGACGGCGACGATATTCCTCCGGCGTCTTGATTATTATATCAAAAGCAACCGGATAGTCTTTCAGCACGCGGCATACAGCAGGGAACCGCTCGCGCGGCGGCAAGTCCGTCTCAGCCACAATAAGCAAGTCTACATCACTGTCTTCCGTCGCATCGCCTTGGACGTAGCTGCCAAAGAGAATAATTTTCTCCGGACGAAAACGCTCGACGATCCGATCCACCATCTCCTGTATCTTTTCCGCGCCAACCATACCTTCACCTGTTTTGGCAAATATAGCCGTCTCACACGAGAAAAGCAAGTGCGCTATCGCGTCTTCAAACTCCCTGTCCTCTATATCCCTCGCGGTTTGATAAGCCTTTCCCGTAAAATCAACTCCGAAAGTCCCGGATTCGCCGCTTTACTCAACGCTCGATGATGAACTACTATCAGGGCGCCACCGATCAATGGGCGAAAAAAACAAGACCAGGATAAGAAGAAGACCAATTGCTCATACCACATAACAGAATAAACGAAGCTACAAAGCTTCTCAGACAAAAGGCCGGAGCCGAAATCAAGGTCGATACGGGCATCATTCTGGGCACGGGATTCGCAGATCTCGTCGAGAAACTCGATATAGATCTCTCAATCCCGTATAGAAACATACCCGGCTTCCCCATAACAACCGTCGAAGGTCATCCAGGGATAATGTACTTTGCACAACATGAATCCCGAGCGGTCGCGATAATGCAGGGACGTGCCCACCTGTACGAGGGCTCAAGGATGGATGAGATCCTCATGCCCATCGCAACACTCCGGGCTCTCGGTTGCCGCAGCCTCATCATCACTAATGCCGCCGGAGGTCTTGACCCTGAGATGAATCCCGGCGACCTGATGATAATCAGCGACCACATCAATATGACCGGCCTCAACCCCTTTGTCGGAGAAAACGATCAAACACTGGGTCCGCGTTTCATGGACACAGCCAACCTGTATGACCTCGAAATCCGGAAGAAGGCAAGAGCGATCGCAGAAAAAAAGAAAATACCGATAAAAGAGGGCGTCTACCTGGGAGTAACCGGGCCGTCCTACGAAACACCAGCGGAAGTCAGAGCATTCAGAACGCTCGGCGCCGACGCAGTGGGCATGTCCACGGTAATAGAAACCCTGTACGCACACTATCTCGGCATGAAAGTGTTCGGGCTGTCGTGCATATCCAACGTCCCCGCACACGAGAAAAGCGGTTCATTGAAACATATATCAGTCCAGGATGTAGTATCGAGAAACCTTCCGAGAGCGACTGAAATCCTTCTCAGCCTCATGGGGCACGTATGGCCCTAAAATGGGGTATATTGGGGCTTGATTCCGCGAACGCTCAATGGCGCCCTGACCTGTTGCCAATATTAACACCGTCTGCGCAGTCCACATAACTAACTGCATACAAGATAATTACGCAGAGACAATTGGTAACGTGAGATTTTCCGATATCATCTTGGCACGAATAGTGTTTCCCAGAAATACGTGGCCTGAGTTTACCCTGTAGTTACTCGTTTACGTTGCTCTTTAGTCTTTGCTGGCAGTTGATCGACTTGTAAATGTAGTTCATCTCTTATCCCACATAACCCCTCTGGCCACAAACCAAAGGGATGGACTCTCCGTTGATCAACTGCCATATTTTCTTGTCCACATCCACTTCGCACCTGTAATTGGCTTCGCTGATACTCGACACAAACCTACTCAGATATTTTCAGACCAGGATGAATCCCTTGATGTCTTCGCGTGACCTCTCCATGTACTGCCAGCGCTCGACATAGGCCCGCTACATACTTGGCGGATCCACACTCACCCTGTAATGCCTGTGAGGAACATCATCGGGCGAGACGTTCCCTGTTCTCCAGTCGCCGTTATCGACCCACGTGTTCATACCCGTCCCCGAGGACGGAATCATATCCTCTGCGACACTCCAGAGCATCGATGCACTGAAGGACGAATCACTGTAATAGACCGAGTATGTCCTCTCGTCGGCAGAGTTCCAGAATATCGTCACAACCGGCTCCGGTTCGGCGGTTCTCGTGATGCCGGTCATCCTGAAAACAGATAGCGGGTCGGTGGGGTCAGTGCCGGCCACATATTCCTCGTAGTTTGTCTCTCCGTCGCCGCCACCGGTATCATCGTCTCCATCTGCACTGTGGTAAAGGTCACCGAAGTAACCGAGCTCCCAGAAATCGGGAAGACCATCATCATCTGCGTCCGAGTATGCATCCAGTATTCTGGAAACGTAGATATTTGAATCGCCCCATTCCAGGGAACCGCGATCACGTGTGTCGGCCCATGCCGCATAGAAACTGTCACCCGCGGCAACTATGCCCAGGTAATCTCCGAAAAAACGAAAAGCTTTCACATCACTGTTATCTCCCGTACCGCTGAACCCGTTGAGATGCGGATCGAAACTCTGGTCCGAAACCCTGAGATTTGGCAGAAAAGTCTGTCCACCGTCGAGAGAAATCGCCGCATACACATCGCACAGCCAGTTATTAGGGTCGTTCCGCCGGTCATTGAAGAAAACCGCAACGCGCCCCAAGCTGTCCACCGCAACCCACGCAAAGAACTGGTCAGTCTTGTTCACCGACTCATCATTATCATTGACCATTATCGGCACCGACCAGGTCTGGCCACCGTCGACCGATCGAGATAACAGGATGTCCGAATCGCCGCCATAACGGGCATCCTGCCACACCACATAAACCGTCCCGTCATAAGAACCGCCGCTGTTGTCCACGGCTATCGAGGGCAGAGTCGGGCAGCGAAACTCGCTCGTGCCGTCGGGCCAATAACTTGGGCTTGTCACAGAAGACACAATCTTCTCCGGCAGAAAACTCACTCCGCCGTCGACACTTTTGCCCACGTACATGTTCGACCCTCCCGCGTAGCAGACATATACCGCACCATCGCTCCCGACAACGGGAACAGCGCCTATGCCGCCCACACCGGGCCACTGCATCGGCGCAGAAAAAGTCAAACCACCGTCCGTGGATCGCGAGAAAAGCATTCCCAGACCCCCGAAATTCGTCCACGAAACATATATATTGTCACGGTACGGACCCGTGCTCACAGTATCAATAGCTATATAAGGCTTGTCTTCTGAAAAACTCGTCGCCGTCTCGCGGACCGTAGTCATCTGCGTAAATGTCATCCCGCCGTCGAAGCTCTTCGCCACGTATACTCCCGATGTGGTACCGCCGAAAGATATAAGGCAGGCATAGGGATCCCCCGACGAATCAAAAGCGACCGAAGGGTCGCCACCCTTGTAGCCCGGGCCGTTGATAAGGGGCGTCGGCTCGTCATCGCCCACACCCTGAAACAGGCTCTCGTGCCACGTCGCGCCGCCGTCGATCGTATATGCCACGCCCATCTGGGGCCGGTTGTCGAAAACAGCCGGAACATAACCCGTCCGATAATCATTCCACCCGGCGATGAGATGCAGGTGGTCAAGCGGATTAACAGCAATCGCTGTCTCGTTCGCCGGTGAACCATCGACCGGAGAACTGTCAACTCGGACGTTAGGCCCCACAAACCACGTGACCTGGGCCATCGCCTGAAATGAGAACAGCCAAACGAACACGCACGCGAAAAGAATAGCCGCGAAAATGGATAATCCCCTCGACATGATAACACTCCTTCGAATCAACACCTTAAATGCTTATTCAAAGGATACCACGTCTGCTCTGCAATGTCAAGACGACAAAGCGATCATCCGAAGCAAGCAGCGAGTGCATCCCTCCCAGCCCTACCGACGGACTCTATCCTGCTGATACATGATGCACACCGGGATCACGAGAACACTTCAAATCAGCCGCCAGAAGAGCAGATCGGTCTCCGTCACTACCGTCAATAAGGCACAATGCACAAGAGAGGCGCGGATTCAACGCCGCCAGCATCCCCCTATTTTCGCGCAGCGAGCTCGCTGCAGCCCGGCGCGTCCTCCTCTTTCTTGGCCATCTCCACCAGCCAGTCAGGGAACCCCCCCTCAGCGTCCTCGACGGCCTTCGAGAAAAGGCTGCCGACGATTTTCGGATGCTTGCGGGCAACGTTTTTCGCAAATGGCTTCGCGGCCTTCAAGTCATGAAGAAGCGCGCCCGTGCCGTCGACCTTGCAATTCAACCACCACCTCTTGGTGATAACAGTCGACGCCGATCCCCAGCCCACCGTAACGTGATCCCGCGTACCGAGCTTACCCTTAACGGCGTCCTTAAGGAATGGCCTGCCATCTATCTTCTGCGGGGGCTTGACCTTCCCCGTACCAAGAATTTCAGCAGTAATGTCATGATGCTGCACAAGCATATGGCTCTTCTTGCCGCCGTGCCTGGCCTTCGGAAAACGCACCATCAAAGGCACATCGTACACCTCCGGAGACGATGGGTACCCCCGCTTGCCCATGTAATTCCCATCGCCGATCGAATGCCCGTGGTCCGAGGTGAATATGACCATCGTGTTGTCCAGCAACCCGAGCACCCTCATGCTCTCCATGAAATGACCGAACCACCTGTCGCACTGTGTTACCGATCCGCTGTAGTTCACCTGCGTCCTCTCGAGAAGCCCTTTCCCCATCTTGCTCACGTCGTGGTACCCCGACTTAACCTGTTCATGGCCGTCAGTCTTGAGATACATCCGCTGGTAATGTGCAGGCACGAGCCACGGCTCATGCGGATCGAACGACTCCACGGTAAGGAAGAACTTCTCCGCGTCCTGGTTCTCCTCAAGCCAGTACGCCGCCTCCCTGAGCACCCGTGGCGAGAAATAATCCTCCTCCTTCGTCCGGTCGCGCATATTCGTAATGCACGCCTGGATGAATCTCACCGTCATCTTATTCTGCATCTTCCTCGGCAGCCAGTAATCGATCTCCTCCTGCGTCAGCCGTGGTCCGGAACGCGCCGGGTCCCCTTCCTGGCCCCGAAGAAACTTCCACTGGTCAAAACCGCGCCAGTAATTCTTCGACGGCTTGAACATGTGATAGACATCGGCAATGAGCCCCGTTCGGTATCCGTCCTCCTTGAGCATCTCCGCCAGCGTCGGCTGGTCCTCAGGGATCGGGCCCCAGCCCGGCGCACCCACGAAGTCGCCCTTAAGCCGGAAATCAGCCAAATGGAACGGATAGACCCGTCTGCCCGTGTAGATCGCACGCCGCGTCGGCAGCGTCGGCAGCGACTCAGGATATGCCCTCGTAAAAACAACCGACTCCTTCGCAAAAGCATCAAAATGAGGAGTGTGTATCTTCCCCCACGGCGGTGACCCATACACCCCCACACAATCCTTCCTCAACGAATCAAAAATCACCAAGATAATGTTCATAGCTGCCGACTCCTTCCTTGTTTACCCACAGAACAATTACCTTCTCCTCGAAGCAAGTTCCACAGATTCGGGCGACTGCGGTTGACTACTTCAGCCTTCCTGAGTTCTTCAACACACACAAGGCCTCTGCTGTCACAAATTCATTCATCCGTTTTCTGTTCGTACCACCCCGGTTAACAAGCCGCTGTCATATCTAATCTCTGTCCGTCCTGGTTGCTCTAATCATCCTGATTATCTCGTCAAGTCGCCACTCCAGAGACGACATAATCCACAGCTGAAATTGGTTCACACGAGACTGATTATGTATGAGGTAAATGAGTTTCGCAGAGAGAACCGCAACAGCCAGCTCAATCATCGCCAGCCTCAGGGTTCCTCCGCTTATCAGGGACACTATAAGACAGGTCAGAACAAGAATTAAGAAGATAATGTTGAATATCTTGTCATTAGAGGTAGGCATCCCGCCGACTTTCCCGACAATTGACCTTACTCGCTCCCGTCCTTTCTTAAAATTCTCAATCTCATGCTTGAGTTCCGCCATCTCCTCTTCAATTATTCTTTCATTTTCATTCATAGCAACCCTCCAACAATGGAAAAATACATCGAAGCACCGGTACCTTCCGTCGCTATATTACCAGGAACGCATTAAATATTGAAACGGGACGACCGTCAAGACCCCTTTTCTTGACAAGACCTTTCAAATGACGGTAGTATCGTCGCCTCAAAGAAGCCTGCGGACAATTCACATGCTTCACCGTCTAGTGAAGGATTCCAAGGAGACACAGAAATGAAATTCCTTACCGTTGCTTTTCTCATCATCGCGTCGATCACCATAGCAGCCCAACCGGAGAAGACCGAGGCGCCTCCAAAACCTGAGGGAGTTGATCTCGACATCACTGTGATCGAGCGAACGCCTCGCTATCCAAGCTATGCCGTCGGATATGAAGAGCAGTCAACCCACGCATTTATACGCGAATCCCAGAAGGACGTTAAGAAACGCTGGCCGGCTCCCGGCGAAACGGTGACCCTTACAGGAAAAATACACAACAAGGGCACAGACCCCTCGCCATCAGCTCAATACGTCTGGCTCGTCGACGGCAATAAGGTCAAATCGGGGAAAGTGAAGAGCATTGAGCCGAACGAGTTCATAGCCGTGGAGCTGAAATGGAAATGGATCATGGAACCCCACGTCATAGAACTCGTCGTCGATCCGGATGACAGAATAGAGGAGACTTTCGAACAGAACAACCGGCTCGTGCACAACACCATGGCAAAGCTGCTACATCTCAAGGTCTCGACCGACACCTACAATCGCATGAACAACTGCCCCAACCTCATCGGCACATATTCGTGCGAGGACCAGCTCAACTGGTACATGAACCACATGAACGAGATGTTCAAGAATGCGATATATCCCGCGACGCCAAACGGCTCCAGAGAACGCGTCCGCGCAGAATTCCTTGTTGTCGAGAATCCCGAAGGATACAAGAAATGGTATGCTGAACGCGGCGGCAGCGCTTTCGACTGCGGTATCGACGGCGGATGGTGGCACGACTACAAAGACAAAACAGCAGCCTGGTGCCAAAGAATTGACTGGGGACTGCCTCACGAACTCGGTCATCAGCTCGGACTCATCGACCTCTACCGCCTGGACCTCGGCACGGACAGAAACCTCGCGCCCGACGAGGACGGCGATCCGATCATGATTGGCCGTGGCTGCGACCACATCGGAATGATGCGCAGCCACGGTCCCGTACCGTGGAGCGAGCACAGTGCTGCTGCTGCGGACACCCACATCGACAAACGACGCGGCTTCTACGGAGTCTATCTCGCGGCCATGCCGGAGAGATGCTACATACAGCTTCTCGACAATAAGCTGTATCCCGTCGAAGGTGCAAATATAACCGCTTATCAGACCAGTAACAGCGGGATTAGAAATGACGTCGTATTCACGGGATCAACCGGCAGTGACGGAAGGTTCCTCTTGCCGAACCGTTCCATTAATCGCCCGCGTTACGTCACTGAGCTCGGCTACGAGTACCATGACAATCCATTTGGCCCGATCAACGTCGTTGGCGCAAATAGCGTATTGTTTTTCCGAATAGAGGCACGTGGTCATACCGAATACAAATGGCTGGAAATCACACATCTGAATCTTGCATTCTGGCGCGGCCAGCAGGACGAGTATACACACGTCTATCAGACTCATATCCCGCATTCAAATATGCCCCCCGCTCCAAAGAATGTTAAGGTGGAACGTCTTGACGAGGGAGTGAAGATTACCTGGGACAAAGTCCCTCATGTTCAAGCTACAGCCGGACGAAAGCCCATGTCTCCCATTGACCTGGGAACAAGGACAACGAAATCGGTGAATTTCTACAGAATCTGGCGAGCATATCCGGGCAGCTACATATGGAACGAAATAGGAACAAGGAATGACCGGGACACCGCTGAATTTCTCGACAAGGATGTAAAACCCGGGATGGTACGGTATGCCGTTACTGCCGTGAATGGTACCCGAGAAGAAAGCGCCTTCTCCAAATACTACGGTTATTCAGTCCTCGGAGTACCGACGGGAATCTGCGCCGCCCCCAACGGCAGGTTGATCCTCGCCGACGGAGAAGGAAGACTGAATGCATTAGTCTACATGAAGCCAAACGGCAGCACAATCGGCCCATGGAATTCCGTGCACTGTCACTCTTATTCGCGCGATG
>SDBU01005399.1_pt1 | contig 15317 bp, 12 predicted proteins | sample 2277071 | NCBI WGS metagenome assembly SDBU01 (sample SAMN10397929, study PRJNA504765) | marine sediment metagenome | isolation source: marine sediment core GS08_GC12, 126 cmbsf | place: Arctic Ocean: Gakkel Ridge, Loki's castle | collected 2008
CACCGTCGTCGGCAAGTACCGCCGCACCGACCTGAAAGTCCGAATACGGCGCATAGGCGTCAGTCGCGACCGCGCGGGCGCGCTGTAACAGATCGAGCGCCTGCTCCTCACTGATCTTGCCGGACTTCTGTAACATCCCAACCAACCCTGCGCCTCGCCCATCCATGCAGTGAGGAAGTCTGAGCCCGCGGCGAAGATGGCGATGCACTCTTCTTCATTGCAGATGGCGCGCATGCATTCCGTCTTGCCACAGCCCATGGGACCGATGAGCAATATATTCGATTTGTCCGCCTGCTTTCGAGGGGATGTGATGAGGTACAGTGGCGCCCATTTGCGAAGGCGGGCGACGTGCGCGACGAACTCCTTGACCTCACCAAATCCAGATCCCACGATATCGTCGAAGTTTGCGGTGGGCTTTTTCCCGGGGATAACTTCGAGCTGCCCATTGGATTTTCCGGACGTCTGATTGCCCTGGGCGATTCTACACATGTAGAAGCTGTTGATTTCTAGATAGTGCTGCTTGAGCTTTTTGACCTCGTTCCAAACCTCTTGGGCAATCTTATAGGGCGAGGTGTCGTCTTTGAGCATTCGGCAGATCTTACTAATCACATCATTCTTGAATTGGAGATCGTGACGCTCCTCCTCGGTCATGCTTGCGGAACGATCACGGAATTTCACCTGATTTGGATCCACATCCTCGAGTGCCGACATCTGCTCGTCAAAGCGGCGATCGCTCGGGGGCGTGAATCGCTTGTAATACAAACTCGAAATCTTCTCGACTTCGGTCTTGAAAATCCTTTCCAAGCGGGACCCGTACTTCCATAGGTTCCACAACTCTTCTTTGAACCTGCGTGTGAACGCAGACGTCTCACTCAACAAAATATCGCTGAATTCGTCATCCTTGATCCAACTGATAATCGCTTCGGCCTTTCGAAGTGAATAGGCGGAGATCTCCGTGTCCGTTGATGTCTTCGAAATCTCACCGTGATGCGCCACGTTGTCGTAGATCGCCAAGGCAAAATCTGTCAGAACCGGAGCGTGATAGACCTTGATGCCGCCGTCGCTATGCCTCTGCATGAGAGCCTCGAAGTACTTCTCAACAACTTTAGTGATTTGCTGGCTCATATCCAGCAGTTGCCAACGAAAGTTCGACAAGCGCATGCACGCGTCGCTGAAGCCTTCGCACGACTGTTGGTTGAGTTGATACTCTGCCGACATGTCGTGCATGCGCTCCCGAGAACTCGCCGACTCCTCCTCGCTAATGAGAAGCTCGTCGACCTCGAGAAGCACGGAGATCTCACTCAGCATTTTCCATGCCATTTGAATCCCCCCTGCTAGGTTCGCATAGACATGAACGAAATTGCTGCTACCACCCAGGGCGTGTGCGAGCTGCTTCTCCTTTTCCATCCGCTCGTCGAGAGGTGTCATCTCGTTCATCCTCAGCGTCGACTCGGCCGCTTTACTAATCGAGTTCGAACCTTCAGAGGCTTTCCTGGACCGATCCTCAGCCGTCGCGAGACCTTTTCCAATTGCGGCCTGTAGACTTTTGAGGTCCTCTTTTTGGGATTCCTTAATCCCTTCGATCGTCCGCTTGATTGTTCTATACTTCGATATACCCAGTGAACCGTACATGTGGATTTTTTTTCCTTCGTCTCAGGGCCCCATTATGGGGAAACCGGTATAATGGTCATGAGCCGCTGGTTCTTGTCTCGCCGCAGTAAGTCCGGAAGATGACTGCCCGGCGAAGCAGTGTAGTGAGACTACACCTGCACGTCAACTACAGGACGAACTTGACTGCCAGTCCGCGATCAGCGGTGAGTGTGACCCTGCGGTCATCGCGCATCTTGTGTGGTTTCGGGCGGCCTGTTACGCTCCCCGAGCGTTTTGTCAGACACTGACCTCAAGAATCCGATGCCGTAAATGCAGCTCAGACCATATCAGGAGCACGCTATCCAATGCGTGCGGGAAGAGATTGCGCTTGAAAACAGGCGGGTTCTTCTTGTCATTGAAACAGGTGGTGGCAAAACCTTCACTGCCTGCAGCATTATTCTAAGTGCTATTTCAAAGGGGAAGCGCTGCATTTTTCTGGCGCACAGAAAAGAGCTAATCGATCAGTGCAGTGAAACGCTCACGGCTTTGGGCATCGATCACGGCGTCATCAAGAGGGGGCATCCGAAACGCGATCTCTCGAAGCCGGTTCAGGTGGCTTCGATTCAGACCTTCATTAAGAGAGACCATTGGCACGCAGATCTAATCGTGATCGATGAGGCCCATCGCAGTTGCGCAAAAACCTATCAGGATATCGTCGCCCGATACGATGACCGCGTAACACTTCTCGGGTTGACCGCGACGCCCGCAAGGATGGATGGTAAGCCCCTTGGGGAAATGTACAACGCGCTCGTTGAGGTCATCTCAGCTCAAGAGCTAATCGACGAGGGTTACCTTGTTGAGCCCACAGTTTTCGGGGCGAGTTCTGTCGACCTCTCAGACGTCGATCTGGGATCGAATGGCGACTACAACCGAACCCAGCTCGGAAAAGCGATGTCGCCAACCATCCTTCATGGAGAGCTTCTGACCAACTGGGCGCGCATCTGTGGAGGCGCCCTGGGGGCGGAGACCCTGTACTACAAGGATGAGAAGGGCAGAGAGCGCGTCTCTCAAACGACGTGTGATGCGTGCACAGTCATCTTCGCGCCAAACGTCGAGAAGTCGATCGAGATCGTTGAACAGTTCAAAGCTGCAGGAGTCCGCGCCGAACACCTCGATGGGAAGACAAAACCGGGCCCCCGGAGACGGATACTCGAACAGCTCGCCTCAGGAGAGATCTCCGTTGTCTCCAACGTTGAGATCCTTTGCGAAGGATGGGACCTGCCGAGACTCGAGTGCATCTTGGGCGCTCGACCCACCCGATCGAAGAACATGTACAAGCAGATGGGCGGGAGGCTTATGCGACCGGACGATGACGCGCGCATCAAGTTTCTCCTCGATCATGCGAACTGGACACGAATGCATGGGTTCCTTTCTGAGCCCACCACGCATTCGCTAACCAAAGCCGAGAAGCGACCGCGCAAAAATAAGGTCACGTTCGAGGCACCGCTCAAGACTTGCCCTCAATGCAAATCCGTGCAGGCAATTGGTGTGGCGGAATGCATCGAGTGTGGCTATGACTGGCCAAAGCGTGAAATCGAATTCACTGACGAGAACCTCGTGCAACTTGATGGGAAGATGATCAAGCGTGCAGAATTGGTCCCCCGCGATGAGCGGCAGGAGACCTTCGACAAACTTGCGGTCCAATGCGTCGACAAGGAATACAAGCCTAACTGGGCGCGAGTCCGCTACCAATCTATTTATGGCGAATGGCCCTGTAAGGATACAGGGATCGTGATGCCCGGATTCCTACTGCAATATGAGCGAAAGCTGAACAGACAACATAAGTCTCAGATGGTCGCTCAAGCCGCAGCCGATGCCGCCACCGGCTAGCTGCGTCTAAGAAAATCGCAATCTCTCTCTTCTCGATCAAGCTTTGGAGCTTGGTACGGTGCCGTCCTCTTCTCTCAAATCACTGCGCGATACGGCAAGGCTATGGGCTTCGCTCGGCATATCGGTTATCCCGATCAAGCCGGATGCGTCCAAAGGCCCTGCCGTCAGAACGTGGAAGGAGTGGCAAGAGCGCATCATCACCGATGAGGAGATCGATCGCCACTTCAAGCCTGGCATCGGTATCGGAATTATCGGCGGTGAAGTTAGTGGAAATCTCGAAATCCTCGATTTCGATGTTCCTAAGGATGAAGACGGTAACGTCATCGGTGAGTGTATTTTTGATGCTTGGGGCGACTGTCTCGAAATAGACGCCCTCGAGCTGATCGGGTCGATGCCGACCATCCGAACCCCGGGCGGGGGGATCCACCTCTACTACCGCTGCGAGTCTCTTGAAGGCAACAAGAAGCTCGCCATGAAGCTGAATCCTCCGGGGACCATACCGCCCCTGAGCGTCATCGTCGAAACGCGTGGTAGAGGTGGCTATGTCCTTGCGCCTGGATGTCCGCCCGAGTGTCACCCGACTGGGAAGACGTACGAGATACTTTCAGGATCGATTGACGGCGACGGCATTCCAACGATTACCGCGGAGCAACGTACCGCACTGTTCGCTGTGGCGCGATCGTTCGATGAATCGGACATCGCACAAAGAGAAGCCCGGCGAGCTGATCCCTCACAGCATCCCGCAGTCGCTCGAGATGGCAATCGTCCTGGCGATGACTACAACCGACGAGCGCAGTGGTCCGAAATCCTTGAGCCCCACGGATGGACCTTCGGCTATCAAAGACGTCACGATGGTGCCCAGTGCTGGAGACGTCCAGGAAAACCCGAGAGAGAAAGGGGAATTAGCGCAACAATTCGAGAATTTGATGGAATGGAATTATTCCACTCATTCTCATCAAACTCTGATCCCCTTCCCCACGATGAATCCATCACAAAATTCACCGCATACACTCTCCTCGAGCATGGTGGCAATTACGAAGCCGCGGCGCGGGCACTTGGGAAGAGCGGTTATGGTGATCAGGCACGAAGGATCATCGATCTCGATTCCGTTGTCGATGGGAGGCGGGATGACTCTGTACCATGGGCGGATGGCCATCGCTTTGAAAATGTAAATACACGCGTTATCTCTGACGAGTTCGACGACGAGGAGGCTCCCCACGATCTCCCTTTCTCCGAAGATGATGCACCGGGCCTTGGTGCGTCCGTTCTTCATGAGGAGGTTGACCCTCTCGAGGCCCAGCTCTTCGATGATGAGGAGAAGCTGGAGACTGAGGAGGGGGACCGCAAAAAGAAACAGAAGCTCAAAAAACGACAAATCGAAATGGAGAAAGGTCCGGCGTATATCGTCTGGCGGGACCATGGGGATGAGCCGCGACGATTCCTAACGGCGAACGGTCAAATTAAAACGCGTGTCGATAAACCGCGAGACACTGCCTGGTTCATTATCAACGATAAATTCTCTCATCATGATGACATTCGAAGTCTTCATTATCAGCATGGTGAATTTATGCTGTGGAATGGTGAACGGTATCGAAGGCTCAAATTGGAGGATGTCCGGCCCCAGATCTCCAACTACCTCACCTATTTTGCTGAGTACAAAGGAGAGGATGAGGATGGAAATATTATTTACGAGGCATTCAAGGTACGGAAGCAGAGGGTTGATGAGATGATGACCACGATTAAGGATATGGCCCACATCGATGGGGAGATCCACGATCCAAGCTGGCTATGCGATGTGAAGGAAGGTCAGGACCTACCCGACCCTCGAGAAATCGTTTGCTGCAAAAATGGACTGCTCGATGTTCAGAACCGCCAACTCCTCGAGTCCACGCCCGCGCTCTACTCCTTCAACAGTACGGGGATCCTCTACAAACCAAACGCATCAAGGCCTGGTGCCTGGCTAGACTTTCTCGAGAGCACGCTTGATGAGGAGTCCCAAATTCTGTTGCAGGAATTCTTTGGATATTGCCTCGTCCAAGACACTCGGCTGCAAAAGATGTTGATGGTCGTTGGGAAACCGGGATCAGGGAAGGGGACGGCGATCAACGTTTTACAGTGGCTCATCGGTGATGCGTCTTATTGCTCGATGGATTTCGATCGTATTGGGAGCAACTTCGCGCTATCCGTCGCTCTCGGGAAATCACTCATGATCTTCCCGGATGCCAGACAGGGATACAACCTCGATTCGAAGGGTGTCGTGGGAACACTTCTATCCATCACCGGTGAGGATGATCTCCTAATCGATCGAAAGAATATGAAGCCAGTCACCCAGAAGCTCAATACGAGAATCGTCGTCGTTTCCAATGACGTCATCAATCTCTCTGATGCGTCCGGTGCGCTGAATCGCCGGATGCTCTGGATTAAGTTTCCTGGCTTTGTGGGGATCCTGGACCCCAATCTCAAAAGGCGGCTCAAAAAAGAGATGTCGGGGATCCTCAACTGGGCCATCGAAGGCTGGCACAAAGTACGATCGACGGGACGGTTCACCCAGCCCGAGTCCGCCAAGGACTTCATCGAAGCCTTTCAGGAGCAGGCAAGCCCCATCAAGAAATTCATCGACGACATGTGTGCGGTCGGTCAGGAGCAGGAGTCCTCGACAGGTGACATCTTCCGCTACTGGAACATCTGGAGGAAGGTGAACGGCTACAGGGGGACTCAGAGTCAGGCTGCCTTTGGAAAACAGCTACTTTCGGCAGATATGAGTATTCATAAAACAAGGGTTAGAAAAGATGGTCAGCGCCTACAGCTTTATCTTGGCATCGGGCTTGATCGAAAAAAGATTGAGGAATTCGTATCGGGATCAGTGGGTGAAAAACAGTGGAATCGAGCTAGGGATGAATTCATTAAACAAACCGATGCGGATATAATCGATATTTTTGAGTGGATGGATAAGAATAAAAAAACTGACAAACAGTAGCTGATTTCTAGTTGTTTAAATCAAGATGGCACGGATGCGATTTTTTAATTCATAAAATCTATAATGCGTAAAAAGCGCAGCGACCTGTCCATAGGTGTCCATAGGAGAACCGGCTTTGTCCATGGTGCGAGGATCGCGCCAAAAGCCGGAATTCATTTTCCCATCCTCAATTAAACACTGTTGTCCATAGCTGTCCATAGTGTCCATAGAAGATTACTGGTAGGGTATGTCTGAGAGTTGAAATTGGTTATGCGACTTTCACGCTTCACCACCTATGCCGATCCCCACTGGAGCTGCAATTGAGAATTGCCATGGACATATGGACACCCCCACTACCATGGTTCCGATTTCATGCAGCTAGAGTAGGATTAAACACTGTTATTGCGACCTTTGCGACCTTCACGCCCTATGGACAACCCGTGGCCACGCTATGGACACGAGGTTGAAACATGGTGAGTGTAATCACGAATGATGAGTCGGCTCACAAATGTCGGGCAGAGGTGGGCTCGAGTAGTCAGAGGATTAGATTTCACTTTAACCATTCGCCGTAATTAGCTTGTTTTATTTGATTTTGGTATAATTTATTCGAAAAGTGGAATTTTCTTTTCAGACTCACTTGTATTCCCAAACCGGTTGCGCGACCGTCCATCGTGAATGGTCCCATGCATCCGGAAATATCAGTGACTCCAGTCAATCGGCACTTCGACCTCGACCAAATTGTCCGCGCTCGAGATTGTCGAGAGTCCTGCCCACGTTGCTGGACCAAAATGAGATACCGTCGAGTGGAAGGTAGGATGCAAAAATGGTCCCCCGCTCCGTATGCTTGGTTTTGTCCGCAATGCTCCATTACCCTCCACGACGGATCCATCGTACCCGGCGAAGAAACATGGGATTCGAAGATGAAGAAAGATGAGAAGCAGAGGCTCTCAGATTTCTTGTCTTACGCACTTCGAGGGAGTACAAAAAAGTAGGCCCAGAAGGTTTCCCTTCTGAGCCTACTTGAAGTGCGTCTTGTCTGACCGATCCCGAAGAACCGATGCTGGTTTCGAGCCGAGGCCCCGTAGGGTATTAGTGTATCGAAATCAGTAAAAGTGTCAAGCGAAACCAAAGGAAGAAGAATCGAAAATGGCAGATCCAAATCAACCATCGCAAACGCCACAAGTCGGAGTTGTGGGCCACCCTGCTCAACCAGGCGTAGCACCTCAACCAGGCCAACCTCAACCCGGCCAACCTCAACCGGGCCAACCTGTACAACGAGGCGTTCCAGGAACGCAGGAGCCTCCAGTTCCAAGCGCGGAACAAGTGGCCAAAATCGTTGCCGAGCAGCAGCGACAGGGAGAGGCTCAAAGGTTAGAGGCCCAGCAACGCCTTGCTCAATCTGGACAGCAGCCGGTCCCGCAACAGCCGGTCGCTCCACAGCCCCACCAGCCCCCTCAACCAATTCTAGGTCAGCCCGCGGCACCCCAGCCGTCCACCACACAAATCCAATCATTGCCTCCACAGCAGACCGTGACCGCGGCGCAGCAACAGATCCCCCAACACATCGCGGCGTCGATGCCTCCACAAATGCAGATACCTCAGGCCCAGCAAGTGGTGCCGCAGCCGGCGGTCCATTCGCCGGTTCCAGGGATGACGGCCCAGCAAGTTCTTGCAGGACCGCCTCAAGCTGGAAACCAATTTGCTCAATATGCTCAACCTGCGCCACCGGTCGAGAAGGACAAAGTCCCGTGGTATCCAATCCGCAGCGGCGGTGTCGATGTGGAGTTGACCGATTCGATTATCACATTCGTTCCTGAAATCGGAATCGCAGGTGAAGGTGATGCACAGGCGAAAGTGATTCTCGCTCTTTTTGGGGAGATCCTTGCGCTGAGCCAGCAAGTCGCACAGCTCGCCGCTTCACCCCGGGTTCCCGATAATCTTGCGCAGCGCGTGTATCAACTCGAGGCGACGCTTTTTGAGCAACGAGGATCATTGCAGTCGCGTGCCCGAGGAGTTCAGGAGCAGATTCAGATGTTCATGACTCAGGGTATGAATCCCGACCAGATCCTCGCAGCCCTGCAGGGCCAAGCTCAGGCCGCGGACGGTGCGGTCGCCGTCGCGGCAGCAGTAACAACGCAGCCGCAGACAGCTCCAACTCCTGAGCCCGCGCAGGAAGAATCTCCCCCGCCGCCTCCGACCGAAGATACTCCTGCGGGATAGTCGTCTATCCCTGAGGCACTAAGAGGCCGCGCCTGAGCTGCCAATATTGGTCCACAATTGGTAATGGCCAAATCGTCTGGTCATCGGGAATGGCCCGTTCGACAACCCCGTAGGCCTGAAGTGTGTGTTCGATTGGTCTTGTGAGCGTATATCCAAGACTTTCGAAATGCTTTTTCGCGTCCAGCAAGGTCACCGTCTTTTGCTTGAATTTCTCGTGGAACGCGAATATGTCTCTTTCGAGCCGCCCTAATTGTTCAACTGACATTACGCTTTCGTGCATCTGGTAAATCCCCTTGGTTGCGCTAGCTCATCGCAATCTTGATCAGCTTGTCGATATAGCCCTTCTGATCCTTTTCGAGATGCTCCTCGAGCTTCATGAGCCGCCGCGCGCCCTTCATTTTGTAGAGTCGCTTCAGCCGTTTTTCGATCTTGTCGTCGACTTCGGTTTTGAGAATTCGCTTGAACAGTTTGAATTGTTCCTCACTGAGGGTCTCTTCGATGGTGGACCACTGCTCATTTTCGTCGATGCTCATCTTGAAAATTTCGACCAAAAGAGCAAGGGGATTCTCTCGTGCCTTCTCCATCCCTGAGGCGTTAAAAACCTCCGCGATCTGCTCCTCGGACATTTCATCGCCGTCCTCGATGGCCTTTTGCGTTTCCTCGCTGAGCGGGACCTTCTTCTTCTTTTTCTTCCCCTTCTTATCTCCACGCTTTTTCTTCTTCGCCTTTTCGAGCCGAGACTCACCCGATTTCTTTGAATCGGACGAATCTACATTTTTAGTCTTCGGTGCAATGGGGCGCTTTTTCTTCTTCGCCTTTTCTTTTTTCTTCTCGTCATCCTCATCTTCGTCTTCATCGTCATCGTCGTCGTCATCGTCATCGGTGTCCCCACCAATTCGTTTCACAAGGGCCTTTAGAAGCCCCTCGACCGCACCGGATTCCTTGACGACATCAATGGTCTCCTTCCAACGCTCATTTTTCAGCTCCTCTTTTTGCTCTTCCATCTTCACATCGTCTTGATGCATTCGCATTTCGAGATCGTGTTTCATGCGATCACGCTCGACTTCTGCGAGGCGACGAGCCGATTCGGAGATGATCTTCATCTGCTCCTTGTTTTCTTGAAGGAGCGGCTTGACCATGCCGTGGAGGGTCTCGAGGACGGCGATCGATTGGGAGTGCAGTTCGCCGATGTACTGGCTTTGCTGCTCAATCAGCTCCCCCTCGCTCATCATCGTCTTCGAGCGCGCGACGCCGTCGCCCTCCGCTAGATCGACGTGCTTCGCTCTCTCGAACCTCCCCCTCCCTGGAGGTCCGATGAGCATGGCCCGGTACATTCCGGGGTCGTCTGTCTTCTCAGAATCGTATTGCATGCACAGCATGCAATAGTCGGCGATGTCATCCGCGGAGGCTGAGGGGGTTGTTTTCTTGGCCGGATTCTCCTGGCAGATGATCGAGGCAATCTGCTCGTACTTTCCCCGACGAGGCATCTTGCTGATGATGATTTTCCCCAGCCCCTCGTAGCATTCTTCGATCAGCGAAATCAGATCCCCAGGCGGCTGAGGTCCATTCGCCGGCAATTCGAATTCCGGAGTGTGCGAAAGGGATTCAAAACCCATGGCACGATCATACAAATCGGCATTACAAAAGTACAGCGCAACCCTAACACATTGAAATCATTGGTAACTGCTTCGTTTCTGAGTTTTGTTTTGGCCCTTCTTTTTTTTGATTCGGGATGGCATTGTCTTTTCTCGAGAGCGCCGAGCGTTTTGTTCGGCCCCAAAGAACCAAACAAAGCGCTCTACGCGCAACCCCAACCGGAGATTCGAAAAATGGCTGGAAAAGACGCTGCACTCAAAGACGTTTCCAAGACTGAACTCGCCGAGTCCTACAGCAAGCTGAAGGCACGCACGAAGAATGCTCAGCTGACGGCCAAGAAGGAAGGTGAGATGCTCATCGAAGACGCACTCACCGTCGCCGCCGGTGGCGGACTTGGCTACATGATGGGACAGCGTCACGCCGAGGGCGAGGAAACTGCCCTGAAAGAGGGGCTCTCCGGTGAAGAGCTTGAGACGGCGATTGCCGAGGCTGGCCAGGTTGGCGGAATCGACCTCGATCTACTCGTCGGTGGCGGCGCGGCTGCGGCCGGGCTTTTGAAGCTTGGCGGGAAGATGAGCAACACCGTTCGCAAGATTGGCATCGGTGGTCTCACCGCCTATGCCGCTCGCATCGGTCGAGAAAAGGGGATCGAATCGGTCAAGGCCGAGGAAGAATAGACTCACGTTCGAGTCCTCGAGGAACGGGTAGGGGGATCTGCGGTCTGGCTGGACCGCATTCCCTACCCCAAAGGGTAGCCGGGGATTGTATCCCCGGGTTCGAAAGGCGGCCGATCCGCTTTCTTTCGAACAAGGACAAAAAACACCAAACGAGAGAGAGACAAGACAATGTCAGCAGGCGGATTCCGTTTTGCACAGGCCACGCCCCAAGCGGGAATGGCACAGTATGGTGGCTCTCAGCGAGCTGCTTTCGAAGCGCAGGCAGTAGCCATGCGCGGTCGCGGTCCCGGGAGCGAGGGTCAGGTGACCTTCGGTGCCGGAGGGGACAAGTTCTACGCCGGTCAAGGTGGCGTGGAAACCTATCCCGGTTGCTATGGGCTTCCCACTTACTGCGGATGGCAGCAAGTGGCGGGTTCGGTTCTCATCGCTGGAGTCACCGCGGGTGTCATCAGCGTCGTGCCGACCGTGTCGCCCTTTTTCGAGCCGAAGGCGGTGTATCTCTTCGGCATCGATCCCAACGCGCCTGGTACCAACCTTCGCTTCACTATTGGTGCAGTGACGATTGGTGGCAGCCCCCAACTGGCAATCAACACCCTTACCCCTGGAGCAGGTGGTGCGGTGTTGCTTTCGGACGTGTACAACCGTTCGGACGAGCCACTCTTGGTCAACTGGTCCGTCTTCTCGACGATCGGCCTGGCCCGAGAGCTTCAAGTCAGCGTGTTCAATCTGAATGCTCAGCAAATTCGGATCTACGCTGCCGTTTGGGGCAACGCGGTGACTTCGCTCGACTGCTACGCCTAACCCGCGTAGGAATCGACCGACCCTTGAAGGGGCCCTGGGGACGCTCGGGGCCCTTTCGTTCGTTTTCGGCGACGGCCTAATGATGGAATTTCCGTAAGAATCAGTTATGGCTCGCGGGAAAGGCCATTCCGCATCAAATCGATTCACATCAGCTGCACTTCGTGTAGCGGGATCCCCACAACCTCCGGCGAATATTGGAGAGCTTCGAAACCTCCAACGCGCGGAGGTTTCGAAGTTTAACGACAACGCGGTCTATCTTCCTAACCCTTCTGCGGAAGCCCCTTTTGACCGCCATCATCCCCAGACATACGAGCAGAAGATCTACGGACTCGGACTCGCGCCGAATATCCCCCATCACTTTTGGCAACTGCTCAAGGGGGATTCAGGCGCTGGAAGTTCAGTCTATCGAACGGCGGAGCTTTTTCAGCTCCTCGCTCCGCTCAACGAAAGGACGGCCGGGACTCCGTACAGCCAGGCCATTGAGATTGCGACGATGAAGGCGACGGACCAACGTCCTCGTTATTTTCAAGCCAGTCTCTTTTCTGTGGGCCGCATTTTTGGCACGAGTCCAGGCACCGCCACCCCACTTCCCCATAGTGACATCGTCGAGTTCGCGCCAGGAATCCCCGCAGGAACGCCCAGCATCTCTGGGAACACTCAATTTGGAGTTCCACAATTCAGCACAACGCAATTTCGCATCATGGTATTTGACGAGTCCGGCCAGCGATTCGTCGACGTCGACGTGCTCGGCACGCGCTCCATGAATCTGTACGGGTTTGGCGTCACCGTTTTTGCGCTCATCAAAGAAGACGGATACGAAATCGATCGTCAACGAGACGATAACCGTGCGCTTGGACCGGGGCTCATCGATCAGAGTGTGGTGGGCGCTCGCATTATCCCTATTCGCACCAATGAGAGGAAGAACATTACCAATCGGACGGTCACGATTCTCGCGCCCGTAGGAGGCGTAGGGGTCGCCCCTACCGTGGTTCCGATTCCTCCCGGCGCGAGAACAGTACAGGGATATCTCGATCTGCCGTTCGTCGGAGTGGTCGCTATATTTTTCGCCACTGTCGACCCACTGGACCCGTCGTTCCCTGTGATCGGGAGCCAAGGAACTCTGGACTTTCCGGCCACATCGCCGACCCGAAGCGCCATCACCGACATCCCCAATTCCAACGCGATCGTCATCGAGAACCCCGCCGGAGAACCCGCGCGGATCTGGAGCTTCGTGTTCGAGGTGACGTCGTGACCCGCAAGCGACTCGGCACCGGCGATATTCGCGACATTGAACGCCGCGAAGCTCGGCAGTTCAATGACAATGGGGTCTACCTTCCGAACCCCAAAGCCAAACCCACGTTTGATCGCCACAAGCCCATCCCAAGCAGCCAAAAAGCCCTGGCCTTTGGGATGGAACCCACATCACCCAAGCGGCTCTTTGAGCTTCCTCGAGGTGATGCCGGCGCAGGTCAGACTGCGTATCGGAAAATCCATGCGTTCTACAATCTCGCAGGTCCCGATGGAAGGGCGGGGGGAACCAACTTTACCCAAGCGCTACCCATCATCACGATGCGGTCGGTCAACCAGAGGCCCAATTTTTGGCATGTTTCGATCTACGGATTTGGTGTACGACGACCCGCCGATGGGAATCCAATTTCACCACTGACCGTCGGGGAGATGGATAGTCTTCAGTTCGAGGAGTATTTCATCGAGTCGGCCCCCGGTGTATTTACCGCGCTCTCACCTCGTTTTGTCCCGAGCGTCCCCTCGGCCCAAGCGCGAGTTATGGTCCACGACGAATCAGGGCAGCGCTTTTTCGATGTGGATGTGATTGGCAACCGCTCCTTTTCGATTTACGCATGGGGAGTCACCGTCTTCCTACTCGTCAAACCCGGGGGTTATGAAGTCGATGAACAAAATCCAGGAGCGAATGCGACGCTGACAGGGAACGATTTAGGTGTTGAGGATGATCTGATCGGCGCTCGGGTGGTCGGTATATTCACCAATCGAACGGAAAGCATCGAAAACAGAACGCTCACCATCAGGATCGACCCAAGCGCATTCGGGGGCGGCGCCCTCCCCCGCGTGATTCCGATTCCCCCTGGGGCTCGAACGGTGCAGATTTTTTCGCACGAACCCCTGCCTGGCCCAGATTTTCGGGTCGATTTTTGGTATGGGCGAGGCCTGTCTTTTCTCGGCCCAGGGTTGCCTGGCGTGGGTCGCATCGATTTCAATGCAGCCCAATCGAGAACGTCGATTATCGAAATCGCAAACTCCCCATCGATCGCCATTACGCCGCTCAACCCCGCGGCACCCATCACAAGTTTTTCTCTCGTGTTCGAGGTGGAACCTTAGGAGTCCAAATGACCAGAAAAAGAAATCTACGACGCTCGGTCATTCCGCGCGCGGTTGCGCAACAGCTCTCTCCTGACATGGAGGCCATGCAACAGAGGTTGGCCGCAGAAGAGACGGGGAACTTTGGTGTTCTCTATCCGGATGGACGACCCAACATTCGGCAAGTGCGTAATATCGAGCGCTCGATGGTCGCGCATTTCAATGACCCGCGGGTTATGCTTCCGAATCCGACGGCCGAAGCTCCGTTTGATCGTACCGAGCCGCTCGGCAGGGTTGCGAAAAATGAGGCGCTTGGCTTTCAGGTGCAGCCTGATCGCCTCATCGATCTACCTCCTGGGGACGCAGGTGCCGGCCAGTCCGTCTATCGACGTACCCACATGTTCGCCCGTCTGGATGATCCCTCGAACGACTCCGTCGCCGGCAACCCGATGGACCTCGCCATCGGCATGGCAACCTATGTCTCGAGCGATTGTCGCCCACGCTTTTGGCATGTTTCATTTTTTGGCATCGCGGTTCAGCGCGTGGCCAATGCTGCCTTTCTCCAGCCGTTGACTCAAAGCGAGATTCTCAGCCAACAACTCAAGCCAACCATCACCGGCGCGGTCTCAAGCCCAGTCTTCGTTCCCGCCATCACTCAGCTCAAGGGCCGCGTGATGGTATTTGACGAATCCGGCCAGCGATTCTACGACGTCGACATCATGGGGAATCGAAGTCTCGATGTCTACGCATGGGGAGTGACCGCATTTATCCTTGCGCCTGGGAACCTTGGTGCGGTTCCAGAGCAGACCACCTATGAGGTGAACCTCGGTACCGGTGGAAACCTTCCTCAAACAGGGCTTGCAGGCCTAGTCGAAGACGCCCTCATTGGCGTCCGAGTGGTTCCCATCGTCATCAATAGCACTCAGAACGCCGAGAATCGAACCATCACAGTTCTCACCAATGACACGGACGTAACGAGGGTTCCAATTCCTCCGGGAACCAGAAAAGTTCAAATCATTTCTCACGAGACCGATGTAATCGCCGCAACATACGATATCAGTTTTGATTCAGGTGATGACGGAACATTCGCGGGTCGAAGCGATCAGGGCATCATCAACATCAATGCGGGTGAGTCAAAAAGCGACATCATTTTGGTGCCCGACTCTGTGCAGATTCTCTTTACTCCCCTTGGTGGAGCACCGCTCGTCGCTGGATGGTCTCTCATTTTCACGGTAGAATCGCAGTGATGGCTC
>SDBU01005400.1_pt1 | contig 15314 bp, 18 predicted proteins | sample 2277071 | NCBI WGS metagenome assembly SDBU01 (sample SAMN10397929, study PRJNA504765) | marine sediment metagenome | isolation source: marine sediment core GS08_GC12, 126 cmbsf | place: Arctic Ocean: Gakkel Ridge, Loki's castle | collected 2008
AGCTGGGGTTCACCACGGTTGTGGACGGGAAAGACAACCTGGTCGGGCTGATAACAGACGGAGATCTAAGAAGGCTCATGGAAAAGGAAGAAGATGTATTCTCCCTTTTGGCCGGCCAGGTTATGATAAAAGATCCAAGGAGGATAGAGGAAAGCGCCCTGGCGGCAAGAGCGCTTCAGGTGATGGAACAGTTTGAGATCACCAGCCTCGTGGTAGTGGACGACAACGGCAGGACTGTCGGGGTTATACATCTTCATGACATACTGAAAGCAGGTATAGCGTGAACAGGCATATCAGGATAAGGCCAGATGGGAAAAAATAAGGGTAGTTTGGAAAAAGCCGCCGAAAAGGCGCGGAATATACGTCTTATAGCTTTTGACGTAGACGGTGTACTTACGGACGGAAAAGTCATATACAGCTCATCCGGTGATGAGACCAAATCCTTCGATATCAAGGACGGGCACGCCATGAAGCTGGCAAAGCGAGCCGGGATTTCCATCGCCTTCATCACCGGGCGAACAAGCGGTGTGGTTCAGAAAAGAGCCGATGAATTGGGTGTGGATCATGTCTACCAGGGTGCTGTTGAAAAGACAGAAGCTCTGGATTCTCTGCTTTCAGAGACTGGGCTCACCGCCAAGGAAGTGGCATTCATCGGTGACGACCTTATCGACATACCGGTCATTCAGAGAGTTGGATTGGGCTGTAGCGTTTCTGATGGTGTGGAGGAAGTCAGAACAAGAGCGGATCTTGTTACGTCAGCTCCCGGCGGCGGTGGCGCAGGAAGAGAACTCATAGAATTCATCCTAAAGGCTCAGGGCCTTTGGGATGATGTTATTTCTAAGTACGTTTCGTCAAGCTAAGTATAGGCGCTGGGCGTTAGGCGTTGGGCTCTGGGCTAACAAACAGCACCACAATCTTATTCTTCATCTCCCATCAAGGGAGGGGTGATACTAAATAGTCCAATTTCCAATTTCGAAATTACTAACAACCAACAACTAACAACTTGCAACTAATAACTTAAAAGGGCCGATTCCGGCCCTATGCAACTTCCACGCCATTTTCTTCCTTTTACATAATTTCTGTGGTACTTTGAAACATGATCTGTTGGAAAAGAGCCAGCAAGAAAGGTTGGCTCCGCGCCCTGATGGCGACGTTGCTCGTGACGACAGCGGTTCAAATCTCTACTTTTACCGGTTCGTTGGCCGCCCCGCGGACAGTTCAGATCAGCGGCTTCACCCTGGTACATGAGGGGGATGAGGGAACGTGGGAGATAGTTGCTGCCGAGGCCGTCTACGACAGTGAAACTGAGATCGTTCTTGAACAGGTAGCTGCCCGTTTATTCGAAGAGGGAAAGAATCTGGTAACGGTGGATGGCGACAGGGGAAGATATTTTGCCGGGGAAAAGATGCTTGTGCTCGAGGGTAATGTGCTTATTCGAACCCTTTCCGGTTACAGTTTCAGCGCCTCCCAGCTGGAATGGAGCGGTGAAGAGTCCAGGATCACAGCACGGGGAAAGGTGTTTCTAAAACACCTATCGATGATGGTACGGGCAGATAGAGTAGAGCACTGGATAGAATCCGGGGTTTTTGCCATGAACGGCAATGTTAACGTTCTATGGGAGAGAGGAGGCGACTCTCATTGATAGCGAGTAGATGGACATTTTCGGCAGTTTTCTGCATCGCAGTCGTTCTATTTATCCATGGCAGCTCAGTGGCGCAGGACGATCTTAGGATACAGTCGGAATCCATGGTCATAGATGAGTCTTCGGGTAATATCAAATTTCATGGAAACGTAACTCTCAGGAAAGATTCGATAACGATTAGCTGTGACGATCTGACTTTATTCTCGTCTGAATCTGAACCGGACTCCATAGCCCGGGTTATCGCCTTGGGGAATGTTGTTTTCATGATGGAGGATGACAGCATCCATTCCGAACGTGCTGAATTTGACCTTGAGAACTCCAGGGTAGTTTTGACGGGGAAGACACTGTTCAAAAGGGGCACGGAACGTATCAGCGCCAACAGGATCATCTACAACCTGGATACAGGTACAGCCAGTTTCTCCGGGTCGGTTGATGCTGTTATTTCTCCGAGACCTGAATGAGATGAAAGAGCTCAGGGCTGCTTCACTCGTCAGGCGTTACAAAGAAAGAACAGTGGTAGACGATGTTTCGCTTTATCTGACTCCGGGGGAGGTTGTAGGGCTCCTTGGCCCCAACGGAGCGGGAAAGACAACGACTTTCTACATGATCGCGGGTCTTGTCAAACCCCACGGAGGGCAGGTGTTCCTCAACGGAGACGAGATCTCGGCCTGGCCCATACACCGAAGGGCGAGATCAGGCTTGGGTTACCTTCCGCAGGAACCTTCCATATTCAGAGGGATGTCGGTCAGGGATAACCTGGTGGCTGTTATGGAAGCTGTTGGAGTACACAGAAGAGACCAGGAGGCCCTTTCAGAGGAACTCATGGGGATCATGGGTATTGCGGATCTGGAAAAAAACCTGGGATCGTCTCTCTCGGGGGGGGAACGAAGAAGGGTTGAAATAGCAAGGGCGCTGGTTCCAAGGCCATCGTATCTCCTCCTCGATGAACCTTTTGCGGGAATCGACCCTATAACTGTTACCGAGCTTCAGGAGCTGATCCTCAAACTGAAGGAGCATGGACTCGGAGTTCTCATAACGGATCACAACGTCAGGGAAACACTGGGGATCACCGACAGGGCTTACATCCTGGCGGAGGGAAGGATCCTGGAAGAGGGCGATCCAGAGAGGATCGCTGGAAGTGAAAAAGCGAGAAAGGTCTATCTTGGAGAAAATTTCAGTTTGTGAAGCAGGTTTTGGCGCTTGATCCTGTGTGTTAACTCTGTTCGTGTAGAGGGAGATGCTTTGCAGGCGGGTACCCTTAAAGTGACGGGAAATTTATGGTTAACCTGAAGTTACAAATGCAGCTCAAGCAGACACAGCAGCTGGTGATGACCCCACAGCTTCAGCAGGCCATCAAACTGCTTCAGCTATCTCGCATGGAGCTGCTTGAGATGGTCAATCAGGAATTGCTTGAAAACCCGGTTCTCGATGAAACCGAGACCACTGAGGCACCGGGTTCTTTCTCCATCGATCGACCTGAGACTCCTCCTGAAGAGAAGGACAGGAAAGAGTCCGATCGAGAGGAGGAAGTCCATATCCTGTCCATCCCTGACAACGTAGCTGATTGGGAACAATACCTGGAATCCAACCAGAACCTTCCATATTTCATCAGGGAGGAACAGGAAAGACCGCAGTTCGAGGCAATGATCAGTCGGCCGGAGACACTTAGCGAGCATCTTGAATGGCAGTTGACGATGACCCACGTCGGCCCCGATGAGGTCGCAGTGGGTAATACGATCATCGGTAACCTGGACGAAAATGGATATCTCGTTTCTCCCATTGAGGAGATCATGGAGCCCCTTGGAAATGTGGCTCAGGAGCTTGGTCCGGGGATACTTGAAATTATTCAGGGATTCGATCCGCCAGGTGTCGGCGCCAGGAACCTGGAGGAATGCCTGATGATCCAGGTCAGGCAGCTGGGGCTTGAGGGATCCCTGGTAGAGCAGTTGGTCGTGGATCATCTGGATTCGATCTCAAAAAAGGATTTTGACAGTGTTGCAAGATCACTTCAGGTTTCCAAAGATGACGTGATTTTTGCTTATGATACCTTAAGGCAGCTTGAACCAAAGCCCGGCAGGCCATTTGGCGGGACAAATTCCATATACATTACGCCGGACGTCTTTCTGTTCAAAATGGAAGATGAGTGGGTAATTACCCTCAATGATGACGGTATGCCGAAACTCAGAATAAACAGTTATTACAGGGAGCTCCTGAAAAGAGGAGCCACAATGCTCCAGAAGGACCGGGAATTCCTCCTCGAAAAGATCAGATCGGCATCGTGGCTGATAAAGAGCATCGACCAGAGGCAGCGGACTATCTACAAAGTTACTAAAAGTATCCTTGAAAAACAGAGAGCTTTTTTCGAGCAGGGTGTCCGGTACTTAAAGCCGATGGTCTTGAGAGATATTGCTGAAGATATAGATGTGCACGAATCAACCGTCAGCAGAGTGACAACCCAGAAGTACCTGCAGTGTCCGCAGGGATTGTACGAACTTAAGTACTTCTTCAATCCTGGGATACAGACAGTCTCTGGAGAGATGATAGCCTCAGAGAGCGTTAGGGCCAAAATCCGGGATGTTATAGGTGCTGAAAATCCGGTCAGACCGTTGAGTGATCAGGCAATATCAGATATGCTTAAACTGGAGGGTATAAATATCGCAAGGAGGACAGTGGCCAAGTACCGTGAAGCCATGGGGCTTCTGCCTTCATCCAGGAGAAAAAACATAACCTGAGAATGCTGGTCTGAAGCTTTGGAAAGTGTGACGATCAGGTTCAGGTGAGGGTTGACTTTGTGAATTAACTGTGGTTACGTCCATTTTTCATTTTCAAATGCAGACCAATGGGAGGTTCCTAAATGCAGATTGAGGTGTCGTTCAAAAAGATGGAGCAAAGCGATGCCCTGCGCAGTTATGTTGATGAGAAACTGAGCAAGGTTTTAAAACCTCTTAGTGAACCGATTTCCGCCCAGGTTGTCTTTCAGGTTGAGAAGTACAGGCATATTTCCAAGGTCACAGTCATGGCCAACGGTATAATAATAAAGGGCAAGGAGGAGACCAACGATATGTACTCTTCTATTGATCTTGTCCTGGACAAACTTGACAGGCAGGTCAGGAAATACCGCGAAAAGATCGTCGGGCAAAAAGACCGAGACCAGATCAGGGTCTTCAAGGCCAAACACACAGTTCTGTTTGAACCTGCTGTTTCAACTGCCGATCAGGAGATAATCCAGCATAAAGAACTGATCTTAAAGCCCATGACAGCAGAGGAGGCAATAATGCAGATGGAGCTTATGAACAAGAGTTTCCTTCTTTTCAATAACTTTCAGACCGGTCAACTGAATGTGATATATATCCGTGATGATGGCCAGTACGGACTCATTGAACCCCACCTTGAAGATTAGGTTGATAGTGCCATGAAAATAATAGATTTCCTTACCTCACAGGATGTTTTGCCGGATCTTTCGGCCGGCAATCTTGAGGATGTCCTCAGGGAGCTTTCATCCCACCTGGCTGACATGAAAAAGATCGAGGATTCGGAAGCCCTTGTTCAAGTACTGGTCGAGCGCGAAAAACTGGGTAGCACTGGAATCGGTCATGGAGTAGCAATTCCCCATGGGCGTCTGGCGGGTCTCGACAGGATATTGGTCGTTTTCGGCCGCTCAAAGAAGGGTATTGATTTCGATTCTTCCGATGGCCAGCCGGTGTATCTCTTTTTCCTGCTGGTAGCACCTGAAGATTCCGCGGGGGAACATCTCAGGGCTCTGGCCAGAATATCCCGGATCATAAAAAACAAGGCATGCCGTGAGGTTCTGCTGAATGCCAACGGGGCCGAGATGTTATACGAAATAATTTCAGAAGAGGATTTACAGTACTGTTCGTAATAGCCTGAGGGCTTAAGCGAGTTTCTAGTTTCTGGTTTCCAGTTTCGAGTTGGATTTTATGTAATATTTAATGCTAAACTTGAGGCCAATTTCAGAGGAGGCTTGGAATTCCTGGCCTGATGATGCTTTTTCAGGCCTAAGAGTGCAGCACATCACATTCCTGACCAGAGCTGAATGATCAGCATAACGGTTCAATATTTCTACGATCACAACCGCGAGGACCTCAACCTTGAGTTCCTTGCCGGCAGAGAAGGACTCGACAGACATATCAGGATCGCCCGGATCCAGAAACCCGGACTTGCCCTGGCAGGCTACCTCGATCAACTCCATCCTGAAAGGGTTCAGATCCTCGGCGAAACAGAGATCTCCTATCTTTCAACCCTCGAAAAAAAACTGGCCAGAAAACGCCTTGAGGAACTGTGTTCGGCAGGTATCTCGTGCCTCATCGTTACAAAAGGTCTTGATGTCCCTGAAGCCTTGATCGATATGGCTAACAGGTGCAAGGTCCCCCTGCTCAGAACAACCGAGATCTCTTCAACGCTCATCAGAAGTGTTACGACCTATCTTGAAGATGTACTGGCGCCGGAGGCGTCAATACACGGATGCATGGTGGATGTCTATGGTGTGGGTATTATTTTCATGGGCAAAAGCGGTATTGGCAAGAGTGAGTGCGCCCTGGGACTAGTCGAGAGGGGGCACCGGCTTGTCGCTGATGATGTGGTGATCGTAAAGAGGAAAGCCCCGGGCGTTCTGTATGCCAGTGCTTCGGACCTCATCAAATATCATATGGAGATAAGAGGGCTCGGTATCATAAATATCAAGGATCTGTACGGAGTCTCATCCATCAGGACAAGCAAGAAAGTGGAACACGTCGTGGAGCTCATTGAGTGGGAGAATGATCTCGATGTAGAGAGGGTGGGACTCACTGAGGACACATATTCGATTCTCGGAGTCGAGATCCCATATCTGCAGATCCCGGTACGCCCGGGCAGAGATCTTACACTCATTGTGGAAGTTGCCGCCAGGAACCATCTTTTGAAGAGGATGGGCTATCATGCTGCGCAGGAGTTCGATGCGGAGTTTTTCAGGAGAATGGAAGATGTGAAAACGAAGAAGAAAAAACCTGACCTGGAATCTGTGGAATGAGTAAAACCAGCTTTGTAATAATCACAGGTCTTTCGGGTGCCGGCAAAAGCGTCGCATTAAAAACCCTTGAGGATCTGGGTTTTTATACTATTGATAATCTTCCGGTGGAGCTCCTGGAATCATTTATAACTCTCGTGAAAAAGGGTCATATCGGTTTCGAGCGTGCTGCCATGGTGATGGACAGCAGGGAAAAAGAACTGTTTCATCGGTTTCCAGCCGTTCTGGATTCACTGTCAAAATCAGGGTATGAGGTTAACGTCGTATGCCTGGTCGCGTCTCCTGAGATCCTTCAGAGAAGGTTCAGTGAAACTCGTCGCGTCCATCCTCTCGATGCCCATATGCCGCTTTCAGAGTCGATAAGCCGTGAATCTGAGCTCATGGAGAGTATCGTTAATGTTTCAGACCTGGTTCTGGATACGTCAGATCTTTCCCCACATGATCTGAAAGCAATTCTAAGGGATCGTTTCAGCGATCCCGACAGAGAGGCCGGGATGCTGCTGACCTTTATCTCCTTTGGATATAAGTTAGGGATACCCAAGGAGTCCGACCTGGTCTTCGATGTCAGATTCCTGCCCAATCCTTTTTTTGTGAATGGACTGAGGGAAAAGGATGGCACCTGTCAAGAGGTGATCAAGTACGTTGAGGAATCGCCCGGAACACTTGATTTCATAAGGGGGTTGGGCGATTTTATTGAGGAGATGCTTCCCAGGTATATATCTGAGGGCAGGGGTTACCTGACTGTGGCTGTGGGATGCACCGGGGGAAGGCACCGATCCGTTGTTATCCTTCAGAGACTGGCAGAGAGATTCAGGAGCAGCGAGCAGGTAAATATTCAAGTTCGTCACCGCGATATCAAGGAGGGCGGTTAAGCTATGGCTGAGAAGTTTGGTGTTGTCCTTATCACGCACGGCGAGTTGGGGCGGGCGCTTATGGAAACGTGTTCACTCATCACTGGAGGGCTGAAAAACATGGTACATGTTTCAGTAGGAGCTTCGGACAATGTGGACAAGATAAGAGATGAGATTGAAAAGGCGATCAAAGAGGTTAATAGGGAGAATGGCTGTCTGCTCCTTGTGGATATGTTCGGAGGAACGCCCTCAAATATCAGCCTCTCATTTTTGAGGGAGGGCCAGACGGAGGTCGTTACCGGTGTCAATCTGCCCATGCTCACGAAACTTTACAATCTGGACAACTCTCTAAATATCAGGCAGGCAGCCGTAGTGCTGAGGGACCACGGCAGGGACCATATTAAGGTTGCCGCTGAATACCTCTCCGGTGATTAGGGATGCCTGTCGTTCTCGCACGAGTAGACGACCGACTTATTCACGGCCAGATTGTGGAGGGTTGGGTTCCCTTTGTAGGGGCGGATGCCATTTATGTGGTGGATGATGAAATATGTCTGGATGAATCAAGATGTCGTCTGATGCGTATGATATTGCCTTCAGGACTGGGGCTCCGTATTATTTCAGCGCCGGAGCTTTGTGAAGCGCTGTCATCAGACAGGCTGAGCAGGGTTCTGATCCTTTTTAACTCCCTTAATTCCCTTGTCGCAGCAATCAAAAACGGATTTAGCATGGAAAACATCAATGTCGGGAATATCCACAATCTCCGAGGCGGGCACCAGATCACTCCCACTGTATTTCTTAACAAGGATGATATTACCCTGGTGAAAAAGCTTCACGATATGGGGATCGTACTTGAGGTTAGAGATGTTCCGGATGGAAGATGCCACGATCTTTTCAAGCTGGTTTGCCATGAGGATGTCCACAGGTGAGCGGTCTCCTTGCCCCACTGGTCATAACCTCAGTCTTCGGAGGGGTCGTGAGCCTGGACAGGACCTGTTTTGGCCAGTTTATGGTCTCCAGGCCTATCGTAGCAGCCCCCTTACTTGGATTGCTTCTGGGGTACCCCAACGAGGCCGTATTCATCGGGCTGGTGTATGAACTCCTTTTTCTGCGTTCCCTGCCGGTGGGTGCCCATGTCCCCTACCATCCTTTATTTCCATCCTTAATAGCGGTTTTGATCACAGCCGTTACTGCCCGCTTTGGACTGGGAACTGTGCAGAGCGCTTCAGCTGCTATTGTCCTTTCACTTCCATCAGCTGTAGTTGACAGGATAGTGGATCTTTCATGGAGAACGTCCAACGAGCGCCTTGTCACGAGAGCTACCGCATATGTGCGACTCGAAAAATTCCGGGCTGCCAGAGCAGTACATTTTATTTCTCTTGGAAGATCCTTTCTTATGAATACCGTTTCTCTGTTCCTCACCGGTATTTTCCTTGTGTCTATCTGTTCGTCCATATTCAGCGCCTTTCCCCGGTTCTCTCTACTCCTTGCTGGTGCCGGCGTTTCTCCATTTTTCGTAGGATTGGCTGGATTGACATCTGGGAAGGTCAAGGGCAGGGCCTGGCTGGGCTTCACATGTGGACTGGTTGCGGGCGTTCTCATCAGTCTGGGTATAAGGCTATGAAGCTGTCATTTAGAGACAGGGCAGAACTTCTGGTAAAGTCTCTTTTCCTCCAGGGATCCTGGAGTTTCCGCCATATGCAGGGTCTGGGATTCTTTTATTCAATATCAGGCTGGTTGGAAAAAAATGTGGAAGACGGGACGCGCAGCGCCCTGAGGAGGCACCTGGGTTTTTTCAATACGCATCCCTTTATGGCCCCATATCTTCTCGGGGTTGTCGCCCGCCTTGAAAAAGAAGGAGATCCCCTTGGAAGTATTTCGGCCAAAGATATCCTCATGAGTCCTCTGGCAGCTCTGGGCGACAGCCTCTTCTGGGGATCATTGAGACCCATGTTCATTATTATCGGACTGGGGATCTCAATGCACACGCCCTGGTTGGGGATAGCGTATATTCTCGTGTCGTTCAATCTGTTCAGCATATGGACCAGGTGGGTTCTGCTGGGTAAAGGCTTTGATAATGCCAGAAACCCCCTGGACTTTATTTCGGAAGGAAATTTCAGGGGCGCTGTGCAGGGTGCACAGTTGATAATCATCCCTGCCCTGGGGCTCCTTTTGGGTCTGGCTGCCTTCAGGCTTGCGTCGCCCGCCTTCAGCTTCATCATATTCGGGTTATCCCTTCTGCTCTTTTCCAGGGGATGGGGAACGTTCAGGACATTTTCTGTAGTGTTTGTGGTGGTAGTGATCCTCGGATGGATGGGTTTTGGATCGGAGTTAACGTGGTTACCGTAGAAGTAACTGTTATTAACAGGCTTGGAATGCACGCCCGTGCTGCAGCCCGATTTGTCCGGGAAGCATCGACCTATGATAGCGAGATCTGGGTATATAAAGGAAAAGCACGCGTCAACGGCAAGAGTATCATGGGTATTTTAACTCTTGCGGCGGCAATGGGCGACAGGATCATGATCGAAGCACAAGGTTCTGATGCAGATGAAGCGATAAGGGCGCTGACAGATCTAGTAAACACGGGGTTTGGGGAGAATTAATTCTTGATCCAAGATCCAATGTCCAATATCCAAGATCAATATAATATGTGTTTCATCTTTCCAACTGATCTTGGGCCTTGGATCTTGGACCTTGGACCAAAAATTCTTGTTTAAAAAACTTTTATCTGATAAATGACAACGGTTCTGCAATAAAATTATAAAACTATAAGGAGTGTAAGAAATGGGTATGAAAAATTTCCTCTTCACCTCGGAGTCTGTTACTGAGGGGCATCCGGACAAGGTGTCAGATCAGATATCAGACGCCATCCTCGATTCAATGATAAAGGGTGATCCAGAATCCAGGGTTGCTGTGGAAACTCTTGTGACCACCGGCCTGGTGTTCGTCGCTGGAGAGATATCCACTTCAACATATGTGGAGATACCGGAAGTGGCCCGTTCGGTGATCCAGGAAGTCGGATATACGAACTCGGACATGGGATTCGACTGGGAATCCTGCGGTGTAATGACATCTATACATCGCCAGTCTCCTGATATTGCCATGGGTGTGGACCCTGGGGGAGCAGGCGACCAGGGCCTTATGTTCGGTTACGCGTGTAACGAGACCAAGGAACTCATGCCCACACCAATCGTGTATGCACACCGACTAACAAAAAGACTTGCTCAGTGCAGGAAAGAAGGTGTCTTGGACTTTCTCAGGCCTGACGGGAAATCACAGGTGACCATTGAATACAAGGATGACAAGCCCGCTCGTATTGACGGTGTTGTCATTGCATCACAACATACCCCGGATGTTTCCAACGACGTCCTGCGCGAGGGAATAATCGAGGAAGTTGCAAAAAAAACCCTCCCTGCCGATATGCTTGATAAAGACACTAAATACTTCATTAATCCCACAGGCCGGTTTGTCATCGGGGGGCCAATGGGCGATACGGGACTGACGGGCAGGAAGATCATAGTGGATACTTATGGCGGTGTGGGAAGCCACGGAGGTGGGTGTTTTTCCGGGAAGGACCCTTCGAAGGTGGACAGGTGCGCATCCTACATGGCCAGGTATATCGCAAAGAATATAGTGGCGGCGGGATTGGCCGATAAGTGTGAAGTACAGATAGCATATGCCATAGGGGTTGCTGATCCGGTTTCGGTTATGATCAACTCTTTCGGCACTGCAAAAATTGCCCTGGACACGATCGCCGGGGCGGTAAAAGATATTTTCCCTCTGCAGCCGCGGAAGATAATCAAGGAACTCGATCTGCTTCGCCCGATATACAAGAAAACGGCTGTATACGGGCACTTTGGCAGAGAGGAGCCTGAGTTTACCTGGGAAAGGGTCGACCGGGTGGAAGATCTCAAAAAGGCCGTTGGCGCATAGGAGGGATCGATGCAGTATGATATCAGGGATACAACGCTGGCTGAGAAAGGTTCATTAAGGATACAGTGGGCGGCTCAGAGTATGCCAGTTCTGGGTCTTATCGAAGAGAGGTTCCTGGCTGAAAAACCCCTGAAGGGTATTCGACTTGCAGCGTGTCTTCACGTAACGACCGAAACAGCCCAGCTTGCAAGGACCCTCAAGGCAGGCGGAGCTGAAATAGCTCTTTGTGCGTCCAATCCCCTGAGTACCCAGGATGATGTAGCAGCCTCGCTTGTGATCAACGATGAAATACCTGTTTTCGCAATCAAGGGTGAGGACAACGATACGTACTATTCCCATATAGAGAGCGTACTGGACTTAAAACCTGATATCACCATGGACGATGGCGCAGACCTGGTATCAGTACTTCATTCCGGGAGGAGCGATATTCTTGCGGGTGTAAAGGGCGGAACTGAGGAGACAACTACCGGTGTGATCAGACTCAGGAGTATGGCCGCCGATGGTGTACTGCAGTATCCCATCATTGCCGTGAATGATGCTGACACCAAGCATCTCTTCGACAACCGTTACGGCACAGGCCAAAGCACAATTGACGGTATCATACGCGCCACCAACCGCCTTATTGCGGGCAGTATTTTTGTAGTTGTGGGATATGGATGGTGCGGAAGGGGCGTTGCCATGCGTGCCCAGGGGATGGGTGCGAGAGTGATGGTCACGGAGGTTGATCCAGTCAGGGCCCTTGAGGCCACCATGGACGGCTTTGAAGTCCAACCCATGGCCGAAGCAGCAGTAAGGGGTGATTTCTTCTGTACGGTCACCGGTAATATCCATGTGATCAGGGAAGAACACTTTAAGAAGATGAAGGACGGAGCAATAGTCTCAAATTCGGGGCACTTCAACGTAGAGCTCGATCTCGAGAGCCTTGAACGCATTGCGACTTCCCGCCGAATTATAAGGGACTTTGTCGAGGAATTCACCCTCCCCGGGGGGAACAGAATTTATGTGCTGGGAGAGGGAAGACTGATCAACCTGGCAGCAGCCGAGGGCCATCCGTCCAGCGTGATGGACATGAGTTTTGCTAATCAGGCGTTGGCCGTTGAATACATACTGAAGGAAGCCGACGCCCTGAAAAAAGAGGTCTACGGAGTTCCTGAGCCCATAGACAAAGAGATAGCTCGCCTGAAGCTTGAGGCCATAGGTCTGGAAATAGATGTCCTTACTGAAGAACAGGTGAAATATCTGAGTTCGTGGGAGTTAGGGACCTGATATGTGGCGTCGTCCAATGTCCAAGGTCCAACGTCCAAGGTCAGTCAACATATTAACCATAAATAGTCTTAACGCATTTGACCGCTCAGAGGTGAGCGGTTTTTGTAAATTCTCTATCCTATTTAATGTTAATTAATACCAAAGTCTTAATTATGCCTCACGTTGAACGTTGGACCGGTTGATTTAGCGTTACGCTAAATAAGCCTCGGTTTTTTAAAAACCGCCAACGCCGCAATTCCAAGGAGGAGGAAGACGATATTTACGGTCCATGCGGACACGGGAGCCGGAAGGATCCCGGAGTAGCCCATGGAGAGGAAAAAGGCCAGGAAGGTCCAGAAAACAAGTGTCATGATAATACTCATTCCGATGCCGAGGGGGACACCACCCCTGACGGGCACCATAAACCCTATGGGAAGGGCGAGCAGTCCGAATACCAGGGGAATAAAAGCGGCTGCCGATTTTCTATAGATCCTGACCTCATACCAAAGATATTTGAGCCCTGCCCTCTTTAGATTTCTAACATAATCCTTCAGTTCTCTCAGATTCATCTCCTCGGGAACTCTCTTAACGATAGAAAACTCCTCGGGATTTACCTGTATCGCCGGCATGATCACTTTTGGGCCTTCCACGTTACTGACAGTCCCATTAATGAATGTTCTGTGGATGCCTTCCTCCATAATCCACCTGCCGTCGTGCCAGACGGCCCGTGGAGCATCGATCCTGGCTTCCAGTACCTGCAGTGAAGCGCTGTTGAAGATAAGCACCGTCGGTTCAATAAGGACGGAACCCTTGTTCTCCACGTTCCTTATGTGGACAACCCTCTTCCCCTCAAGTAGCCAGATCCTGTTTGTGCCCACCAGATATGTAGTTGTTCCAGATGCATCCCGCTCGATATCTCTGCTAAGTTTGTTTGCAGCCGGAGCCACCTTGTCATTTATATACAGGGACATGAATGAGACAAGGAGGGTTGCGGCCAGAATGGGAACTCCCAGTCTGAACCGACCAATACCCGAATAGAACAGTGCACCAAGCTCCCCGGATCGCTTTAACCCTGTAAGGGTAAGCAGTGAAGCAAGGAGGGACGCAACGGGAGCTATGAGATAGAATGTCGTCGGCAGCTTCAGAAGATAGTGCAGAATTATCTTTGATGACGGGAGGTCTTTGCCGATCAGGTCCCAGATCGTCATGGCAACGTCCCCTGCAAAGTATACCGATATGAGTACCGTCAGGGATGGGATGAAGAGAAGGAACCATCTTTTTATTAGATAACGGTCAAAAAGCTTCATCGTCCAGCCCCCAGCGGCCAGAACCGTCCGGTGCCTGACTGGCGGACCAGAAAAGGAAGGAATACGGCAGCTGCAACGGGCAGAAGTATCGTTACCTGGAGCCATGCCCCTGCACCGGGAGACAGGGATTCAGTGAACACCAGGTTGGAGCCGATCGAAAAGAAGAGCATGCCCATGACGAACAGGATGATGCTGGAAACAAAAGCCGCGGCCTTGCCATGTTTGCGCCAGGCTATGGCAAAGGGAAATACGATAAGTGGGTAAATAATCATCGTTACAGGGAAGGACAACCTGCGGTGCATCTCTATCATTATCTCGTGCTTTTTCCTGGTGTCCCCGCGTTCCTGTGCCTGAGCCTTCATTTCAAGAAGTTCGGTCTGTCCGGCGGCCATAAGTTTATAATACCCTGTCAGTATCCGTCGCGGGGAGTCATCTTCAAAACCTGTGACAAGCGTCTGGTAGACTGCCGACCTGTAGCCAGGAAGTGGGGCGCTGACCGGGTGAATGCTGCCCGAATTCAGTTCCAGGACAACCGAGGATCCTTCGCTCTGTTCGGGAGTTGATATAGTACCTCTCCTGGCCAGGACCAGGTCATCCTCCCTTTCTGATCTCCCCTCGACAATAAGAACGCCCTGAAGCTCTCCGGTGCTGCCCACGTAATCTCCTACAAGCAGCACGGTTCCCGGTATACCTTTGAAGAAAGTACCGGGTCTGAGACCCTTTAGGAAAGCACTCCCGGAGATCTCTGTGATATGTCTGTTATATGCTGAAAAACTGGCCGGAGATAGAACTGTATTGACAAACAGCACACTCGCAAAAACGATGAAGGAGATTCCGGCGAAGGGCCAGAAGAGAGATATAGGTGATATCCCCATTGAGAATATAGCTGTTAGTTCATTGTCCTGTTTCATCTGGTCGAGGGTCGATATCATCGCCATAAGAAAGGCAAGAGGTATGCTGTACGATAGAAGTGGGGGAGTGAGAACCAGGAAGGAAACTAAAAACTGTTGTAAATTCTGGAAGTTGTTGGCCATCTGGTCTATCTGGCGGGACATCTGGTCCATCATGAGCAGTGCGGTGAACACAGCGACACCGATGAGGAACGACGTGATGAATTTGCCCAGTATGTACTTGTATATTTTCTTTGGCATAGCTCTAAATATAGTTGTTAGTTGCAAGTTAAAAGTTGAAAGTTTAATAAAAAACCTAGAGCCTAGCTGGTAAATGCCAATACATCGATAACACTTTCCGATTAAGTTCTTTGACAATCGAATAGTAGCCGCGATTAAACTCATGAACATTTCAATTCTAATAGG
>SDBU01005401.1_pt1 | contig 15313 bp, 10 predicted proteins | sample 2277071 | NCBI WGS metagenome assembly SDBU01 (sample SAMN10397929, study PRJNA504765) | marine sediment metagenome | isolation source: marine sediment core GS08_GC12, 126 cmbsf | place: Arctic Ocean: Gakkel Ridge, Loki's castle | collected 2008
TATTTATTGTTGTTCTCTAATCTTCCCCCGGTGGTATTATTATCTTCTGTAATACCGAAATCTGCCAGGATTGATGTATCCGACACCATTCTGCTGAGCGGTTCGTCGGGACCGTAAGTGTCATAATACCCACCGGTGAAAACATAATTCAGATCACCTTCATGGCCGGCGACCCTCACGGCAATCTTTCTGGTATCCTGCGAACCGGCGGAAGCCGATAGGATACTTACAGCCTCTTCACCTGACGCTTGGTTAGTGATAATATTGATAGCGCCAAAGAATGCACCGCTGCCGTATATCACCGACATTGGTCCCCTGACCACCTCTATCCGGTCAATGGCTTCTACCGGAATATTAAAGTCATCTATTGTATAAGCAGAGCTAAACCCGTCGGCCTGGCGGACGCCATTCACCATAAAAATGATATTTCTGGGCACCCCTGTCCAAAATCCGCGCACGCCAAAAGCAGTGCCAGCATCCGACATGTCGTCAATAGCATACAATCCGGGTACATTTTCCAGAATCTCTTCCAGCGACATATACCCATATCGTTCGATATCTGCCCGTGTTATGATTACCACACTCGCGGGAATATCGCTGACCTTTTCCTCTGTTTTTCCGGCAGTGGTTATCTCGACGTTCAGCAACTCCTCAAGAGACATCTCCAGCAAATCTTGCGTTTCCTGTGCAAATAGTTGAGATGTCAAAATCAATGAGAATACGAATACAAAACCTTGAACTAAATTCTTTTGTGTGAAAATCATGACTCTCCTTTTAAGTTGCTTAAAACAAGATTCAAATGTAGCCTAACTTTCAAAGCCGTCGCGTGAGGAAAGTTGGCAAATTCGCAGCGCTCTAACAGAGCGCTCTACATGTCAGATTAAAAGTAACAATGCAGTAGTATTAAGCTAAATATCCCTTTAAATTTATGCTGGAGGGGGAGTACGTCAAAGTTCTGCGGTAATTTTAAAACTTATATTTCGCCTCTCTTTAGTGTAGTCATAATATTTATCAGGGTCATACGTAGGATTATAATGTTCTTTATCTAATAGGTTATGAATCGTTACATCCAATTTGACAGGTAAGTGGGTAAATTTATAAAAACCTAAATTGATATCCCAAATTAAATAGCTACCCTTGTTATCTTTTTCTTTATATTCGTCTACTACTACGCCACTGTGGTAGGATTCGCTCTTATTACGCCTTCCAACAAAATTCAATCCAGAGTATAATGTCATCCAGTTATTTTTCAGGTTAATGCCAAGATTTGCAGAATGCTTTGCAACACTGGGTACATCAACTTTTTGGGAACCAATTTCGTCAATTGCATTTACAAAGCTGTAGTTAGAAAGAATTGAAACAGATTTTAAGTAATTCAAGTCGAATTTGTAATTTGCTCTCAAGTCAATCTCCAAACCTGAAATTTTTCTTTTGTCATCGCTATTTGAATATGCAGCATAATTAATCGATTCAATAAAATCTGTTAAAGTGTTATTGAAATAATTTACACCGGCTAAAATGTTATTTGCAAAATTGTAACCGAGTCCTGCTTCAAAGGTTGCAATTCTTTCAGGTCCGACATCAGGATTTCCCGGTGACTTGCCATCAATTCTGACCATATATGTTTGCCTATAGGTAGGTGGCTTAAAAGCCCTGCCACCTAACAATTTAATAAACGACTTTTTAGTTGGACTAATTACTAAACCGGCTCTTGGAGAAAATTCTGCATCGAAACCTTCATATTTATCAAATCGTAACCCTAACGTTAGATTCAATCTCTTCTCCATAAATCTCATTTCATCTTGTAAATAGGCGGCATAATTCCATGTTTCAACTTCACCCGGTTTACTATTGATATCTAAATCTTTGTTTAACCAGGAGAAATAATAGTGCTCCTCTAATCTATAAAGGTCTACTGGTACATTCACTGTCTCGCCACTATCCAAAATATGCTCAACTGAATTCACCCTGGAATATTGTAATAGAAACTCTTCAAAATATTCTTCCGCTTCCTTCTGTTCCAAAGACATTCCCGCTACAAGTGTATTGCCTTCAAGCCAATCATAAGTCAATTGCCCATCAAAACCCTTAATTAGACTCTCCAAAGGACTTTCATGGGCTACTTTTAATCTGCCCGTTTCATCTCTTGTCGTGTTATCCAAAAAACGAGTTGCATGATTAAAATAGAGTTGGGAATTTATATGAAAATTTTCTTTATCAATCGTATAATCAATTAAGCCATTTATAATTTCATAATATTGTGGTTTATCTCTTCCTATTGCGTAAAGTGGATAATCTGTAACAAAATCATTATGAGTTAATGCCAAACGAAAATCTTTATAAATCAATTTCGCACCAATATTTTTGGCATCAACGTGGTCTTTATGATTCGTTTCCTTACCTTTCCTATCTCGCTCCATTTTATGTCCGTCAGTTTTGTAAACATTTCCGGCTACAATTAAATTGAAATCATCAATGGACTTACCAGTATAAAATTCTAATCGCTCCGCATTGAAACTGCCCATGCTATATGAGGCTTTTGTAACATCAACTTCATTTTTAGTAAATATAGAAATAACTCCTGCATAAGCATTACCACCATAAAGCGCTGAACCGGGTCCTCGAATAATCTCAATACGTTCAATATTATTAATTTGTATTTCTTCGTCCGAAGACCACTCACCAAGAATTGCTTCACGTTGTGGTATCCCATCAATAAGTAGCAATACTTTTGTATTATAACCGGTTGTAACCCCTCTTATCCAAACCATATCCCGTCCATTACGCCTATTTAAAATTTGAATGCTTGTCATCATTTTAAGCACATCTGACAGAGTTCTTGCTCCCATTTGTTCAATTTCTTTGCCAGTTATGGAAATTATGGTACTCGGAGCTTCACTAATTCTGACACGAGTTTTTGTGGCAGAAACAACTTCCACATTCATTAATTCTTCCATACTCATATCAAGTAATTTTTCAAGTTCTTGTGCAAAGGTAACGGAAACGCTCACTAAAAAAAATAGCGACAAAATCAAAAGTAACTTTCTTATTTTGCTCATGATTTTCATAATAATGTCCCAGTATTTTCTGGTTCGGATTTTGCGACACAAGAAAAAGCGGACAGCATCTAACCATTGCAATTGTGGCGATAATTAAAATTTGTTGGCTTCCACGAGCAACTTCGGAAGCTAACCGCTAACAATTCCTTGTCGCGCGCGAATACCCATTTCCAAATTCTCACAAGTTAAAGTTTACCATACTTTTTTCGTTATGTAAACGAAGAGCTTCTCATTTTTTTTGATTTTTCTCTCTTCGGAGATAAGTCTTAGTTTATTGCTTCTTTTCCATCGCGATGTTGTGGGAGAGTAATGGTAAATGTTGTTCCCTTGTCTAATTCACTTGAAACATCAATGCGACCTTTATGCTCATCTACAGCAATTTGGTAGCAAATTGAGAGTCCAAGTCCTACACCGACTCTCACGCCCTTTGTCGTGAATCCCGGGTCGAAAATTGTTTTGATGTCTTCTGCTGGAATCCCCCTTCCAGTGTCGCTGATTTCAATTTTGACATGCTCTTGGTGGGCAAAGGTTCTGATTTTAATTTCGCCCTCTCCTTCAATAGCCTCAGAAGCATTTCTCAGCATACTTCTAAAAACTTGATTTAAACTACTTGGAGAACAATAAATTTTGGGGATGTCGCCGTAATCCTTTCTGACTTTAATTCTACTTGAGAATTCCGGCTCCATCTCCATCAAGGCAATCGCGTTATCTATCCCTTCGTGAATATCAGCAATCTGCCATTCTGCTTCATCAAGCCTGACAAAACTCCGCAAATTGGTAACTATCTCTGCTATTCTATCTGAAGCAACCTTGCTTGTCCGATTCATCTTCTCCAATATATCAAGCGTTCTTATCCGTTGTCCGTTCTCTTTTATTTCCGGCGGATACTCCTTGGGGAATATTTCCTTGATTTTGTCGATTGCGCGGCTGGAAATATCGTTATTGCTGGAAATCACTCCTATTGGGTTATTCATTTCATGCGCTACACCCGCGACTAACTGGCGCAGTGATTCCATCTTCGCCGCCTGAATCCGTTCGGCTTCTTCACTTTCATGCAATGCTTGTTCAGCTTGCCTACGCTCAGTAATATCAATTCCAGTGCTAATGATATACTCAACCGAACCGTCATTGTCAAGGAGAGCCGTGTTGGACCATGCAATCAGCCGGCGACTCCCATCCTTAGTGACCCAGTAGTTTTCACCTTCATTCGGAAAAAGGCCAGCTCGTAGCTCCCCGAAACCCGCTTGTACTCGCTTCACTTCCTCTGAGATAAGGAACAGTTCGCAGAAATACAGGTACCTTACTTCATCGAAGGTGTAACCGGTTGTTTGCTCACACGCCCGGTTGAAACGGACGATTCGCCCTTCTGGGTCGAGAACCACCACCAAAGCGCCTGCTGTCTCAATAACCGCAGAGATGAAATCGCGCTCCTTCTTCAGTGCTTCCTCTGCCTTTTTACGCTCAGTTATATCTCTGAATATGCCTTCTACCGCTATAGGCTTACCTGTTTCATCGTAAACAAAGTGAGTGTTTGTTTCCACAATAGTCGGCGTACCGTCTTTTCGCTTCAGGATTACCTCATAGTTTATTACTTTACCGTGTTGTTTGAGTTCTCTCAGGAAAACATCTCTATCCTCTGGGCGATAATAAAAATCTTCAGAGATATTCTTCCCTATCACTTCTTCGATACTATCATACCCTAAGAGTTCGACAGCGGAGGGACTCACCAGGATTACATTTCCCTTAAGGTCAGCACGGTAATAAACGTCAATCATGTTTTCGAGAATTCTTTTGTATTCTTCCTCGCTCTTCTTCAACGCCTCTTCCGCGCTATGGGGTTGAACGGTCAGGTATGCGCTTGCTGGAGGCTCAGAGTACACCAAATCGCGGTCAATAGCCTGCACCTGAAACGTGTACTCACCAACTGGGAGGTCTGCATAATCCACCCGTGTATTTATAGTTGGTTGGCTCCAGTGGGTATCGTAACCCTCCAGTTTATAGCGATAAAGCCGTTTCTCGGGATGGGTTTTGAAATCAATCGAACTGTACTCGAACGTGATGCGCGTTCCGGCGATGGCAGGCTCAATCACGTCCAGGTCAGTGTAACGACGGTCTGTTGTGACGGCAGCTATATAGACCTTCGGCGACACTGTACTCCGATGGTAACGCGTAATACCTCCTTCTGTCCCAAACCATAAGAATCCGTCCGAATCCTGGTAAATCGAGGTAATGGCGTTGCCTGCCAGTCCATCCCGTGTATCCAATGACGCCCATGCGACGCCATCGTAGCGTGAGACACCACCGCCCCTTGTCCCAAACCACATCACACCATTGGAGTCACGATAAATAACATTGACCCAGTTATTCGCCAATCCGTCTTTGGTGGTGAAGGTGACAAACTCCTTCCCATCATAACGGGAGATACCACCTGCTGTCCCAAACCACATCACCCCATTGAGGTCAACATGGATAACATAGACTTGATTATCTGCCAATCCGTCGAGGTAATTGTAATTTTTCCACGTCCCCTTTTTGATGGGTGCGAAACAGAAATCAATACCTTCGAGCGTTTTATCTTCCTCAACCTGTAGAATTTCTTCGAATTGCGGCTTGGGTTGAGTAGCTTGCGGCGCCGGGTTGAGTGCCGAAGGCGTATCGAAACCATCGAAACCATTGCCCTTTTGCCCCTTAGCCTCATTGCTCTTTTGCTCATAATAGAAATACCCATCAAGAATTTGGCACCGCACCTGATACTTTCCCGGTTTCAGGTTGATGAACCAGTATTTTCCTCCCTCATCGCTTAACGTCGTAGCAACGACCTGTGGGTGCCCCGACGGGTCGCTCTGGCGGTACATAACCGCTTGGACAGGAACAGTCACATGCGGGGTGGTATTATCAAGCATCAGGAGAGTCCCTTCAATACTGATTGCCTCTTTCAACATCAGGTTCAGTGTTTTATGTTCCCCCTCAAGTAGTCGAATGCCCAATTGCCAATCGCCGAGGTCACCACTGGTCGCTGAGAGGTCATACAGCCCATGCACAGGATAGATATCTAGACAGTAGTTTCCCGAATCGTCTGCCTGTGTCTGCGCAATCTCCTTTCCGTCCTGTTCTAAGCGGACAGCGGCATTGGGGATTGGTACACTTGCCTCGTCGGTAATCATCCCTGAAAGCACAGCGCGGTTGGGCGGCAACATCAAAACTCGCATTGCAAAACCCCAAGAATCATCTAATTGAGACACCTTGACGAGACAACGGTTTGCACCCGCTTTTAGATTAACCCTAAACGCGTCCTCATCAAGAAGGAGAGGACGGTTAATAGGATTGCTATGTACCCGTGTACCATTTATCCATACCGCAACACCATCATCACTTCCAAGATAGATTTGGGCATTGTCAGCAACCTCACTTTGTAAGATACAAAAAGCATAAGCGGTGACATTTTCGTGATTGCCAACGGCATCGAGTAAATCAACAATGTTTCCTTTAGTGCCGTACTGTATCCACGTTAGGGTTCTCCCTTCCGCTGTTGTGATGGTATCGCCTTCTTGTGGTTGGATGTTTGCCTCACCGCCGACATCGGCAAGGAAATCCGTATTCAAATCCTCCATGAAAAACGGACCGAGCACAAGCCATTCGGTGATGTAACCTCCATCAATTGGTGATTTCATATTGTTTCCTTCCCCTGAAACGTGGTGCAGAACTTGTTCCACTTCGCCGGGCTACCTGGCTTGGGTGGATTAAGGCTTAAAACGCGGCTCAGTCGTAGCCCAACTTTCTAAGTTGGCAAAGTCGCAGTCAATCGCCGGAAACCAAGATAGAATCTTAGGCTACATTTGAATTTACCAAAGTCAAATTATGTATCAGATATAGAAATGACTTCAATGTGATTTTTCCTCATCCCGCCACCGTTGCAGCGGATGGGTTCTATCTTTGAGTGGAAATACAACACGCTTGCTGCGTCGATGAGATTCCCATGAACCGTGAATCATCTCCAACGCCGCTCGCCCATCCCGGCCTGACGAAATCGGTGGAGCGTCTGGGATATCGGATTCCAGCAGTGAACGAATGATTCGAGACTGAAGCACCTGATTGATATCGATGCCTTGCAAATGCTGACCTGTGATGTCATCTTCTTCAGGCAAAGAAATAAGTTCCCATTGATGACCCTCTACAGGCGTCATAAATTCGCCACGGTGGATGAACATTACTGTAGCGACGCTTCTACGCAGAGCGATGCGCCCTTTTGTGCCGATGAGGTCTAATCCATACGCTTTATCATTTGCGCGCCCTTGGGCTAAGAATTCGCAATCGGCATGCAAACCGTTGACAAATCCAAATGAACAGAATGCTCTTTCACCAATAACAAGTCCCGCATCGCGGTCACGGGGATTGACCTCCTGGCTATGCTTGATATCCTGGGCAACGGCTTCACGCGTGCCGGTGTTGATATGTGCAGAAGCCCAACTCACATCTCCGGCGAAATTGTGAACCCAATCAAACAGGTGTGTTCCCATCTCCATCATCGAATTACCTGCTTTGCGACCGCCTTTGTCATAAGCTCGTATCAAAATAAGTTCGCCGATTTCTCCACTAGCAATCAACTGTTTGGTATAATCGTTGTATGCGCTTGCGCGCTTCTGATGATTGATGGACAACCGCACGCCAGCTTTGTCACAGGCTTCAACCATCTCATCCGCTTCCTGAAGCGTCACTGCCATCGGTTTTTCGCAAAGAACGTGGCTGCCATTTTCAGCAGCGGCGATAGTCAGCGCGTGGTGTTGAGGCGCTTGGGTCGAAATCACAACTAAATCCAGTTTTTCACGTTCCAACATCTCATGATAATCCGTATAGAGTGATGAAACGCTATATGCTTTCTGGAAAGTCTGCAAAGATTCCTCGCGAATATCGCACAAAGCAACCAAATCTACAAGATTATCCTTCACAAGTGTATTGGCGTGGTCTCTACCTTTTCCGCCACATCCAATTAACGCGGCTCGATATTTTACCATTAATGTTTCTCCTTTTTTGGCAATTCGGAAATTTTGGAGTGCGAAAATTCAATTTTATGTTTTTTTGCGAATACTACCACCTGTCTGCTTCCCGCCTGCCTTCGGCGCGGGCAGGTCAGCACAGGCAGATGCAAAAAAACAAGTCAATTTTCGCCAAGTCCGAAGGACGAGTGTATGGCGACTGCGCCTGCCTGTGCGTGCCGCACGCAGACAGGTCGCCAGCGAAAACAAAGTTTTCGCACTCCGACTCCCTCGACGGCATGTCTCGTTTCAATTTAACAAAGTCTAAAAAAAGCAGGTGAGAAAGCGGGTAGATGGGAATCCCTGACAGGACGTTCGGAAGCTCAACACTCAAACACATCGCCATCGTGAGCTATTTCAAACGGGTAAGGTAGTGAAGCAAAGATTTGCTTGAGTTTTTCTTCGCCTTCTCCATGCCAGGGGTCATGAATGTGGTTGAATATTAGCAGGCGAATCGGACTTTCCTTCAAGACAGGTAGTGCTTTTTCCGGTGGAAAGTGTGTCATTTCACAGATACATAGGTCGCACGGTTCACGTTGCGCGATTTTGGGAAAATCCGAAAAATCACCGCTTAAATCACCGGTGTAAATCACTCTCTTTCCTTGGGCTTCAAGCAGATAGGCGAAAGAAACTGCAAATTCAGGATGTTTGATATGCCGGGTGCCGATAGCGGTCGCGCTGAGGACGCCGTCATTAAAAAACTCGCCGGGCTTTGTCACATTCAACGTTATCATTGGCGAAGGCCATCCGAGGCGTATTGCTTTTAGCCAGCCTTCCAATCCTGGAATCGCCGACGCCTCGGAAAGGTAAATATCGGTGTGCTTTCCATCCTTTGGGTATTTCAATATTGCTTTGATTAAATCTGGCAACCCGCCGATGTGGTCCTCGTGCATGTGAGTGAGAAAAACGGCTTTGAGATTGTCAAAGGATTTTCCCGCACGAATCATCAAGCCGTTAACCGGCTCCCCCGCATCAATGAGATACGAATGGTCGCCTATCTCAAACAATGTCGATGAATTGAATCGACAGTATGTGTGATTTCCGTGGCTAGTTCCCAAAGTAGTTATTAGCATAAACGTCATTCTCCTAAAATTATAAAGCGGGTACTGATTAGTTACGAAACTCGATATCGAATAGCCAAGTTAAAAACCTTAGAAGCAGAAAGCTAATGGTTTTCATCGGAACCTGTACTTCTCCGGCAACAACTCATATAGCACTTGATAGATTTTCAACCCTTTCTCATTGACCAGTTTAAAACCGGGTATGTCCCCACTGTACAGCGGCTGTAAGCTTTTTTGTCCGTTATAGGTGATATGTGTCACGCCGTATGTCTGCATGACTAAGAGAATGCGTTCCATGTTATCGTAGGGCATATGCACGGTTTTGCGGTCAGAGTAAAAATGCAAATCCCACGGTTCAGAATCCATCGCAATAGCATCGGGAGGAGTATTATCACGCAACCAACGTGCGCCGATAATTCTGTTTTTTTTGCGAGCGCTATCCACATAGGGATACTTTCCCTCTCTCGCTGCTTCTTGCCACAAACGCACATTTGCATTCGCGTTATAAACTATGACGATTAATGTTCCACAAACAAGTAGAAGCACAGAGATTAGATTTCCATATCTCGCAACCCAATTCACCTTACCAAACCAGCTTTTGAGTTTATTCAAAAACACGGCATAACTGGTCCACCCCAGCGCTGCAACGAGCGCTACGGTGGGAAGCATAAGCCTATCAATGGGTCCCCAAAATATGGAGAGAAACAGTATAAGCGCGCCTGAAACCAAGGGTACAATATAAATCTTCCTGTTTCGCCAAAGGAGGATTAACCCAAGAACAGTGGGGATGCCTAAAAAGCCGATGGGAATGCCAAGAGGATACTTGGGAAAGTTCCTGAAACAAGCACGGATAGCTTCGAAAGTGATAAAATACTTCAGATTAATCGGTGGGTCTCCACCAGGTTTGGCGGGCATATCCACCAAAGCCCACTGCAGGTTCGTATCCATATACTCTTTCGCCTTCTTCGCCACATGCCTAACCCCCAACGGCAGTTTGGTTGAAAAGAAGGAAGGCTTCGTCGGTTCATCCCAATAGACGTGGTAGGAACTACCACTCCCATAGCCGATATATCCCGACCAATAGTTTTGCGTGGAATGGAAAGGATTGCCGAAGTGGATAGCATTTCGAAGCCACCAGGGGGCGATGACCAGAAATGCCAGAAGCATTCCCAGCAAAAATCTCTTGTCCCTGACAAGTGATTTCCAACTACCGCGAACAATCAGATAAAAAATTGGAAATGCGGGGATTAAAGCCAGTGTGGCACCTTTAGCATAATATCCCAATCCCAGGAAAAAGCCCATCGGATAGAAATATCGGTTGTCCTCCATCCCTTTGACAGCAAACAAGACTGCTAAACAAACCACAAAGGCATACGTGATGTCTGAAAGGCAATAGAGCGACCACATAAACAAGCTCGGATAGAACATGACGGTGAATGCTGCTCCCATTGAAGCCCACTTATTTTTGCTGAAACTTTTGGTTAGGAAGTAAGCTGCCAGGGGGAAGAATAAACTGGAAATAATTAGTGATGGCAGCTTAGATGCAAAAGCAGTCTTTCCCAAAAGCACATAAAAAGGTGCGATTAAAAGGGAGTAAAGAGGCGGCCAATGGTCTTCAGGGCGCGGAATGCCTGGATACTTGATAAAGAAAAAACTGATATATTCGACGGACAACCACTTGCCATGAACCAAACTATCCGCCATTTCAGCATATCCTGAAGCATCTGATTCGCCCACATGGACAATGGGATAGATGATATAACATTTGGCAAACAAAACTAAAAGACCAACGACAAGAACCAGCCAAAGATGTCTGTCTATATTCCGAAAGAATTTTATCTTATTAAATAATTTCATTTTAGTTTTCCTGAAATCTTATCAAATTTTGGAGTTGGGAATGATTCACAGTTTTTTTCACACCAATTTGAGATTGGTGGTGGCATAAATAACGCTCGTGAACTTGATAGCATGATTCACCGGTCTAAAGACTAATGCTAAAGCAACGGTGTTTGCTAGACAAACCAACACCTTGTCTTTAGACGTAATCTTTAGATAGGTGATTTATAGACATTAATGGGATGGCGTCAGCAGTTTACGGTGCAGCACCGGTAGGGTATAGCCTTGTAGCCGAACTCGCCTAGAGTTCAGGAATCCCGAATTCGTAGCCGAATTCCCGAAGTCTTAGCGACTTCGGCTACATTCGGGAATTCGACTACGAGTCCATCCACGAATCCACACCAAACGTTTAAAAATTCGACGCCTTTACTTCAGCCCAAGTTATCGTGAGCTTCTTGGCAGATGAAACAGCGGCATTTCCTTCCTCAAGGAATATAGTCCACATGATGACTGGGTCGCCCACAAGTTCATCAATCCCCAGTAGTTCTACTTTCCCTTTCGGATAAGGTTTATTGGATTTATATATCCAATACTCCGTTTTCGGATGTGGTGCATCCAGAAACAGAGTCTTTCCCGTGTCTTTGTAGTTTTTGGTAAACCAATCCTTTGGTTCTTGGGCCCGGTCCTCAGGCCTTTCATGCCTGCTATCCCAGGCTGTGTATACAAAGGCACCACGGTCAATTTCGAATGTCAACTTATAATCTGCTCCTCCGGGTGAATCAGCGGAGGTGTGAATTTGAGTAAGCCCCACAAATTCCTTGGGGATGTTCGTTATGGTGTATGCCCTGTCGTGGAAGAATAAACCACCTTCTGTCAGCTCAGTCACCACATATTTTCCACCTTTATTATCTTCCAGATTTGTGACTTGGACATTATCAGCATAAGCGTTTAGTAACACTAAAAGCATAAAAGCAATTAGCAAAAGAGTTACTCGTTTCATTTTTTTAGCCTCCTTAAATATGATTTGTCAAGTTTTTCCAAAAAGCGGCTTCTGCCGCCGCTAACCCCTTGTGCGAAGAGCATCAGGGAATTTCGACTTCTATATCATATCTTCCGTACTTCTTGCGCATTTCTAGGGCTATCAAATAATCATCAAGTTCCATCGGAGAAAAAATGCTATTGCTCGACATGAAGATATATCCTCCTTTTGGCTTACCGTGTTTTAGGCAGTACAACGCGCTTTTTTTAATATCCTCCTTCGAGCCTCTTACCAACGCTGCACAATCAATATTTCCCGCTATGCAGACTTTATCTCCGATTAGTTTTTTCACAACAGCTATGTCCATCCCAGCTGTTGGGTCGATTGAATGAAGGGCGTCAGGAGAGCAGGAGACGATTTGGTCTAAAATAGGCATTATATCACCATCGGTGTGTTTGATAACATAAGCTCCGTTTTGCTGATGTGACGAAATTGTGCGATGGAGATAAGGAGCAATGAACTCAGCAAACATCGCCGGTGAAAGAAATGGTCCCTTCGTGGTGGCGTAGTCCGCGCCCATGACGATACATTCCACTCCGGCATCTATCAAACCTTTTGCCCCCTCTATAGAGGAATCGACATCTTTATCCAATCTCCGCTTGAATTCATCTGGATTTTCAAACAACCGCCAGCACGCTTCTGTAATATTTCCCTCTCCATAGAAACGCCATGTTCTATCACCGTTTTTGAAAGTCAACAGATAAGTTCTGTCTACTCCCATCCGAACAAATTCTTTAATAATTCTGATATCTCCCACAGTAATAGCGGAATAATCTAAACGTTCAGCAACTTCTACATGTAATTCCGCATTACGTTTTATTCCTCGCTCCAACTCCTCGCCCGACAATCCATCAAGATTTATAAAATCCTTTCCCGTCAGGGCATTTGTCAAACCGAAGATGAACTCAAATGTTGGGACAATATCATCGGGCTGTTGTCTCTTTAATGCTGTTATTATACGCTCTTTTGGAGTCATTTTGCATTTCCTTTTATAATCAGTACTTGGGAAAGGTCATGTAATACTACTTCTTTTTCACCTTTCCCCAGACGGTCGCAATTTTACCTTTCGGTAAAACAGCCATGAAACCTTTCATCGTCTCTGAAACTTCCTCCGCCGTCAGCCCTCTGTTGAAAATGCCCACCTCGTCGATAATACCGTCGAAGCGATTAGAAGTTCCATCTTTGTTCGCGCCAATAGCAAGAACATCAGTGGTTATATCAATAGACGCCGTCGCCCCTAGTTCGTTGGACAGTTCTCCATCAATATAGATTTTTATGGATTTTCCGTCGTAAGTACCAGCAGCGTGATACCATGTTTCATCCTTCACGGTGACTTTTGAATAAACGGTACCTGGCCCTTTCATTCTGAAGGCAATACTGGGTTTATCAGGATTAATACCGTCGCCGGTATCAAGAAACAGCAGATACGCGGCATTTATCGGAATCTTACTGACAATCATTGGCCATTGACGAGCTTCGCCATGCACAATTCCACCTTTATCTTTTCTTCGCCGAGAAGACCCCTTCTGAATCTTTGATTCAGGAGGGAATGAATCGGCGTAACGGATTGTTCAAACTACGACACATAAGCCTTTTCGCCACTGTAGCAGTTTAACTATGTCAGTTCTGACCGGTTTGGATAAACCATCCAGTTTGACATAAGCTCCGTAATTCTGGATGCCTTTAATCTGGTATTTCTGTCCCTCAAAAAGTACAATATCTTTGGGTTGAAACTGATACCGTTGTCTGCGGATACTCACCCTTCCTTTGGACACTTTTTGTCCTCGATACACCCGCAAATTCTCACCGTTCAAGTTCTTGTTTCTGGCTCGCCTGCCATTATTCAATGTCTGGCCGCTTTCTTTCTTTCCTGTACGAATATCAATATACTTTGCGTCATAAAATTTCTGTAATGATCGATTGTTACGTCTAAGAATTTCTATAAATACAGGCTCGGCCCTGTCCTGGTTAGTACCGCCTGCTATCACAAACGCATCGTGATAGTGTGTCTTGGGTAGTTCTAAATCTATTCTTCCGCTTTTGGTAAGATAGCCATATGTGTGAACTACCGCTTCGCCCCTTACGGGATGGCACTTCAGGGTATTAATCAACCGCCAGCGAACTGTAGACATAAAAGTTTCTGGCCTGAACGACTTTACCTTTGGCTGCCAGCCATAGAGAAAACCTTTCTCTTTGTGATTACGTGGGGTATGACATTTTGTGCAAAGGGTGATGAGGTTACCCGGCCTATCGCTTCGGTCAGACTTCCAATAACCAATATGTTCGCTTCGCTCACCGACGCCTGGCTGGTTTCGATACACTTCGTTACTCAACCCAAGTCGCTGGGCTTACGGAACTACGTGGACTTGCAGTACCTTTTTAGCCTTAGAGGTGCAATCAGGGTTCTGACAACTGTGCTTGTCTCGGTGCAGAATGTATTCCCGCAAGTTCCGATAACCGGACTGCTCCCCTTTTTGATAATCTTTGCCTTCAATCTCCGGGTTTTTAATTTTCTGAATATCAAAACTGGCTACCTCGATTACCACTTTGGTTATGGGAAGAATGGATTTAATAAGATTAATCAATCTGAGATGAGTATCAAACTTATGTTGGATGGACGGTGCTAACCACCCTTTGTTCCTTCTGCGGTTATCAAAACGGGGTTGGCGATGTCGCTTCCGGTGTCGTCTCTGTTTCCGGTACATAGCCTTGTTTTTAATTCGTTCAGACATGCCGTCCATGAGTTCAACTTCACCGGAGAATAGTTCCTCTTTGTCGGTAACAGCCGAAAAGCCAACAGTTTGATAACCAGCATCAACGCCCAACGTAATGGGTTGTTTGTAGCCGCTTGAGCCGTAAAGAAGCTGGATAGTGAACGGGTCACGTTTGACTATTTTCGCCTTGCCGTCCCTGAGTAAGAGACGAGCCTTGCGGGTGTTGGTAGGCATCAGCGGCTTGCCGTGTTTGTTGATAACATAAACTTTCAATTTCCATAGCCTCCTACACGGTGATATCGGTGTCGCGTGCGATAATTGTCGCTTGTTCGCCGCGACAATCACGCGACCAGAAAAATATGAGCTAAAAAAAAGCTCATCTCCCCGTCGCGCGCGAACACGCGACAACGGGATTGGTCCACTTCGCCAAAGTTAGCCCGTGGTTTTTAGTCGCGTGCGAACACGCGACAATGTAGCAGCACTTCTCCTACCCTGTAGTTCCGTAAGCCCAGCGACTTGGGTTGAGTAGGCGAAGCCGTATCGAAACCAGCCAGGCGTCGGTGAGCGAAGC
>SDBU01005402.1_pt1 | contig 15312 bp, 15 predicted proteins | sample 2277071 | NCBI WGS metagenome assembly SDBU01 (sample SAMN10397929, study PRJNA504765) | marine sediment metagenome | isolation source: marine sediment core GS08_GC12, 126 cmbsf | place: Arctic Ocean: Gakkel Ridge, Loki's castle | collected 2008
CAGGAAGGGATTATCCCGGTGAGCCACCGTCTGTATTCGGGATGAATGGTCCACGTGGGTCACCGCCGGAATTACCTGACGTTTATTCTCGACGACGGGATAATTGAACAACATATAAGGCGAATTGCCGGCACCCTCAAAGTACTGAGAGGCATCTGCCCGCAGCACGGCCGGCGCAAACGGACGGAACGCCTCCCGGTACTTGACGGCAGCGTTGATCTTCTCTTTCATCCGAGCATCACGGGCATCGGCCAGGATCGACCGAAAGCCGAGTGCCCGCGGACCGAACTCCATCGAGCCCTGGAAAACAGCCACGATTTTGCCGTCGGCAATAGCAGCCGCGACCCGGTGCTGAAGTGGTTCGGTAGTCATCTGTTGGTATGGGATGGCGTGTGTGTCCAGAAAAGTCCTGATCTGGTCACCGTCATAGGCAGGACCAAGGTTAAAAAAGGACTGCGGTCTTTTGTCTTCACCAGTCAGACAATAGTGAACATACAGCGCGGCCCCAACGGCGCCGCCGGCATCTCCGGCTGCCGGCTGAACATAAATGTCACTGAAAGAACCTTCCTTTAAGAGTACGCTGTTAGCCTTGCAGTTAAGGGCCACGCCGCCGGACAGGCAGAGATGATCGAGACCGGTCTGCTTCCGCACGTGCCGGGCCATGCGCAGTAAAATCTTCTCAACAACAGCCTGGATTGAAGCCGCTACATCTTCATGAAACGGCTCAACGTCGGCTTGCGGGTCTCGCCTCGGTCGCCCCAGTAACTTCTCCAGCCCGGAGTCGGTCATGGTCAGCCCATAATGAAAAGTGAAGTAGTCGAGATTGAGATGTATGGAACCATCGTCATGTATTCGCACCAGTTTCTGCTGCATCATCGAGGCGAACCGTGGTGTGCCATAGGGAGCCAGCCCCATGACTTTGTATTCGGCCGAGTTCACCCGAAATCCGAGATAGTGCGTCAACGCTGAATACAGCAGCCCCACCGAATGAGGGTAGTGCATTTCGGCCAGCAGTCGGATGCGGTTGTTATCGCCAATGCCCCAGGAGGCGTTGGCCCACTCACCGACACCGTCGACGGTGAGGATAGCCGCCCGGTCGAACGGGGATGAGAAAAACGCCCCGGCGGCGTGCGACAGATGATGTGACAGGTACAGTATTTCTCCCTCGTAATTCAGTTCTCGACTTATGACGTAGTCGGTCCAGAGCTTGCGGCGCAGCCATATCGGCATAGCGGCCAGGAAAGCCCGCCAGGAACGAAAGGGAGTGGCCATATATCCGGTCAGGATACGATCGAATTTCGTCAGTGGTTTGTCGTAGAAGACCACGTAATCCAGATCATGTGTAGTCAGTCCGGCTCGTTTCAGACAATAGGCAGCGGCCTCGACCGGCAGTTCGGGGTCATGCTTGATTCGGGAGAATCGCTCCTGGCCGGCAGCCGCCACCAGGGTTCCGTCGACAACCAGAGCTGCGGCGGCGTCATGGTAGAAACAGGATATACCCAGAATCTTCATAGTCAGCTCTGGCGCCGCAGGTTCTTCAGATCAAGTTGGCTGCCATTGGTGGTTTTCCAATTACTGATCGAATTGAGACACCGCGACCGAGCCTGCAACGGGTCCCAGCCAAACAAACGAAACAGCCCACCCAACGGCGAAAGCACCAGAAAATAAAACAGGGTCAGCAACAGCTTAGTCTGGAAACGCGCCACGGTCAGGGCGATTTGTTTCCACTTTGACCAGACCTTTAGTAGAATCACTTTCACGTCACCGGCCTCAAAAACCAAGAAATCGATTGACTCCAGGCTGAACATCCATAATGTATCTCATAATGAAATATAGTCAGATTTCTACAAATTATCACGATTCATTATTGGCCGGGCGACAGTGACGGATCCCGGCGGCGACATTCTAATTACCGGTGCCTCCGGCTCGCTGGGTAAGCAACTGGTTTATGAACTTGATCGGCAGGGTATAAGCCCCATTGCCCAGGTACGCCAGAGTTCCGACACGCGCTATCTCGATTCGGTCGGTGTCCGCAAGCGCGTGGCCGACCTGCATAACGAGGCTGACCTGTCACAGTTGGTGGCCGGGGTCGACACGATCATCCACACGGCGGCCTGGGTAAACTTTCGCCAGGATCGTCTGGATGATTTTGTCGCCATCAACACCGATGGCGCGCTGCGTTTGCTGGCAGCCGCCCGAACGGCCGGGGTGAGGCGGTTTGTACACGTCTCGACGGTGGTCGCCGTGGGTGCCGTTCCCCGTAAGTCACATGGCGGGCACAATTCGGTGGGGCCGACTGACCGAGCCAATGAGGACACTCCGTTTAATCTGGGCCACCTGCGTATTCCCTATATAATGACCAAGCGAGCAGCCGAGGAAAAACTGCTTCACTCCGCTGTGGCCGGGAAGACCCGGTTGATCATTGTCAATCCGTCAGTCATAGTGGCGCCCTCGCGCACCGGCAACGACCGAGGCAAAGCGCTCAAGAAATTCCCTCGCTGGCTGGTGCCCGATCTGCCCAATTTTATCAACCTGGTGGATATTCGCGATGTTGCCGCGGGGGTAATTGCGGCGATGAACCACGGCCGCCCGGGTGAGCGCTACATTCTGGGCGGCGACAACATCACCGCCCGCGAACTGCTGCTGATCATTTCGTCGGTGTTGGAACGTGCTCCGCATTTTGTCCGCCTTCCCAGGGCCGCGCTGTCCTCTGCCGCCCGCCTGGCGGCTTGGCGAGGCCGGTTGACAGGTCCGGGAAAGGTGTCGTTCTATCCTGACCTGATCCGACTCCTCGATTACGACTGGGCTTACTCGTCTCGCAAGGCACGTCGTGAACTGGGTTACACCAGTCGTTCGTTGTATGATACGCTCAATGACCTGCTGACTAACAACTTCACACACAGCTACACCCCCAACTTGTCCAGCAGCGCACCAGCTTCGTCGTAGGCAGCTTTGTAGGTATAATCGGGCGGGCCGTCGCAGGTGGCGAGTTTCCTGGCCTGCCGGGCGTGTTCGAGCGCGGTCGGTTTGTCACCACAGGCGAGGGCGAGTTTGGCCAGTTCCAGATGGGCGTCCGCGCCCTGCAAGACGTAGCCGCTGCGCTCGGTGATAAGCAGTGCTTCGTCGGCCTGCCGCCGGGCCTCGTCCGGAGCGTCGGTGGCGGCGCGCAACCGGGCCAGGTCAATGAGGATGTCGGCTTCGTGATCCACCAGGTTAATGCTACGGCAGCGTTTAAGCGCCTCGTGCAGGTGGCCCTCGGCTTCGTCATGCTGTCCGGCGACGCGGTGTGCCGCGCCCAGCAGCCAGTGGGCGCGGACGTAGTCGCGAACTGGATAGACAAACCGCGAATCATTCGCTGTCTCATCCGCCAGTTCCAGCGCGCGGCCAGCCGACTCGAGTGTGGACTGCGGGGTGCAGGGTGCGGAACCAGGTTGTGAACGAAGTTGGACCAGTTGGCACTGTGCGCGGTAGGCCCAGGTTACGCCCCGCGCTTGCACGTGGGTCTGCTCCTCGAACATCTTTAAAGCCGTTCCCAGTTCTGTTTCCGACTCGGTATACGCGCCGCGACAGGCCAGCAGCCGACCCAAATCCTGATACCCAGTCGCCTCATCTTGCTCCTCATGGTTCTCCCGGCTCAGCACGATACGCCGGCGCAGGTTGGCCTCTGCAGCCCGTAGCGCGCCGATGGGCATGAGGGCGACAGACGCAACAGCACCCAAGCCGATGGCGAGGTTCTTCTTGTTCCCCCGCCTCTCGTCAAAGTCAATCGCCTTCTGATACAGCAGCACGGCTCGGCTGGGTTGGCCGCTGAGGCTGTAGGAATTCGCCAGTGAGTTCAGCGTCCAGCCTTGAGAGATTTCATCTTTCAGGCGCGGCGGGTGGTCTTCGCCGTCGGGGAAGAGCGCGCCCAGCAGGTCAATGCGTAACTGGTAGGCGCCGAATTGATAGTAGGTCGGTGTGCTGATGCGGTCATGGAAGAGGTCGCACGCCTCGTCAAACTGGCCGGCGCGGACAGTGTGGTGATAGAGTTCAATCACCGGGGTCAGGTCTTCCAGGCAGGTCACCTTGTCAGGCGGGGGCACGGCAGCGAAGTAATCGCGCAGACGAGTGTGAGTGGCGGCGCGGTCGCCTGTGCCCAGCCGGTCGTAGGCGTAGCGCCGCACGATGGGATGCAGGTCGAATCGGTTCTCCCGGGTGTCGTGGTGCAGCAATCCGCGCGCCACCAGGTCGTGCAGGTCGGTGTCGAGATTTGCGGAGGGTTTCTCTGCCATTTCCGCCAGTGTCTTAAGCGTCTCGTATGGCACCGGGCTACGAAAACAGGCGATGCGGCTCAGCAGCGCTTGCCGATCCAGCGTCAGGCTGTCATAGGCTACCTCCAGCACGTGAGTTTTGCGCCCGACCAGATCACCACTCACATCCAGCCGCTTTGCAATAGCGATGTCACCGGATAGCTGCAAATCACCGACGATCAGACCGGCCAGCAGGCACAGGCTTAGTGGATGGTAGCCGTAAGGCTCGCAGACCTGTTCGATCTCAGTGCGCGTGCCACGGATGCCCCGGGCGCGGAAGAACTCGACGGCGTCGGCAGGCTGCATCTGCTTGAGTTCTTCGTCACGGCAGCCTGGCAGCAATCCGCCCCCTTGAGCTTCAAGGATGCGTGGACAAAGGCGCGTTGTGAGCAGGACGCAGGACCGTATATCCGGCAGAGCGGCCACGTTCAGCAGGAAGGTTTCGGCGAGCGGCGAGATGCAGTCCCGGTCATTGTCTTTGACCTCTGCTTCGTCACCCTGATAGGCCGCGCTTAATCCGCCAAAGGCGCGCAGCTCGCGCTCGAAACCGTCCAGCATCAGGAGGATGCCGGGTTCCTGAAGCATATCCACGAGCGTCTTGACGTCATCGGCCGAGGGTCTGGCCGGTTTGATCTTGCCCCCGCTGAGGTAATCCAGCGTTCTAGTGAGAAAGTTGTCGAAGCTGACATCCTCACCACCATAGAAGCTCCACCAGACGACGCGCGGCCAGTCGGCGGGCTTCAGATCGTGCATGAGCCAGTACCAGACGAGGGCGCTTTTGCCAAAACCGCCCAGCGCTCGCAGGCTCAGCAGGGGATGGGCGGCATCCGTGTCCAGCCATTCGGACAGCATCCGGCGCTCGACTATGCGTCCGGTAAAGTTGGGCGGCATCGGATATGGATGGGCCAAAAACCAATCACCGCGCTGCGGCCGCTCTGGTGGCTCCGGCTCCGGCGGCTTGCCGAGCGCAGTGAGGAGCTGGCGCCAGGCGAGGTCATAGTCGGCACCGTCAGTGAAGTCGATATGTGTGAGGGCACCGATACGGAGAGGCTTGTCGCACTTGGTCTTGAGCAGCGGGATGAGGCGGAGGTCGTGATTGGCCGGGCTGAGGGTCTGAGCCATTACGCCTTCGAATTCGCACCACTCGCTTTCGATGTAGTTCGGGGTAAGCACCGTCAGCGTCTTACGGCACTTCAATACGCCGCGCTCACACTCCTTGATGCTCGGTGCTCCGCGGGTGAAATCGCGGAAATCAATGAAGGCTTTCAGGTCTGCCTGCTCGATTCGCTTTAACAACTCACCGCGCACCCATTCCTTGTCATCGCTACTGTAGGAGATAAAGACGTCGAATTCAAATTCGGTTTCAGATTCAGTTTCTTTGACCATCAACCCCTTCCTCCGGCGAATACCACGATGAGAGGTGGCACAGCCGTTTGATGAAATATAATACTATACATCTCTACTTCAAAGTGGTTTATCCGACCTCCGCCTCGGACTGATGATTTGACCTCATCACGAGTCTGTCTATGGTAACAAAAGCGGTGTGTACGGGTCTGGAACTCACTGGCAGACCTAAGATTGACGGTGTTTTGGGAGTTATTGGTGGGACTTCCAATTTAATAAATGGCGGGGGGGTGCTTTTTACCAAATTGGAGGACGAAATCCCGTTAATCAGGCTCTTTGTTCCCGCCGCCTGAGCAGTCCACACTCCATTTAGGCAGACTGATAATATCCCCATCTCCCCCATTCCCGTACCCTGTGAAACCCTTATAAAAGTGGCTTAAGTGTTACTAAATCAGCCACTTTTATATACACACCCCTGAATAACTCCGAGCATAAGATGCGCTGGATGGCTCTCTCGGGGGACATGGGACACATATCGAACTTTATTTCTGATTAGGTAGGAGCCTTGGTGTGCATGGAAGGAGCGCGAGTCTTGATTCTATTACGGAGGTGGATGAACCCGAACTCATAATCGTGTCGAGTTCTTCCTGTTGATTCAGGGCAGCGTCGTACGTCGGTATAGTGTCCACGATCCGCTGTGACTGGTAGCGCTGAAGTGCCACAGCGATTGGGCTGCTTGGGCAGGTAACCAGCCTCGTACGAGTATGTATTCCAGATGATTGTACCGTCCATCGTAGCCCCTAGATTTCGCAATCCAGGCATTGTAAGGCGGCAATGCTGGCAGTGTCGCTTGCCTGCGAACAGTGCCGAACCGGTAGTCGATCATGGTCGATGTCACGATACCGTGATTCCACACCACATGGTAGTTCGGGAAATGAATATACACGGGATGGCCACGGTAGGTGTAGTCATAAATCAGACCGGCCAGACGATCACTTGTCCCGGACTCAGGCAGCACGCTGCGTGTAAACGCACGATTCTCATGATCGAACGTTGCGTAGTAGTCCAGCCAGAAGAGACAGTAGCAGAGACTGATCAGACAGATAACCAGTTTAACCGCACGGGCGCGCACCTGGCGGCAAAGCAAGCCGCCCAGAATAATTAAACCAATGAGAAATAGCACCGAGAGTCTTTGATAGATGAGGTTCTGACCTGGAATCTGCTGCGGGAGTATGAAGAATCCCCCCAGAAAAACCATCACAAAGACGAGCGCCAATTGAGATGTGGAATTACTGAACACGCTGCGGATGCTGTTGCGTCGGCACATTACTACCCAGGCGGGTATCACGAGTAGACAAACAAAGAACGTCACTGCGGTTACAGTACCGTAACTACCTTCAAACAGGAGGCCTAGGTCGAGGGTCACCAGCTGGAGCGGACGACTGGCCAACAGCGGCAGATATTGCGTGGCATAGTAGTCGGTTAGCAAAGCGGGCATATTCTGGTCGATCTCGGTGCTGAAAAAGAACCACCACGTGACAATGAAGGCAATGGTGGGTAGAGGTACGAGCAAGCTCTGTATGAATTTTGTTAGGCTTCTCCTGAAGTGAAACAAGCTGCAGCAGCCAAACAGCAGGACAGCGAGGAGTGCACCCTGTGCATGCAGGAAGAAAAGGAGAACGAGTAGAGCGCTCAGCACCAGCCAGCTCCGCATTCGACCCATCTCAAAACAGCTCAACGAAACATAGAAAACCAACAATATAAAAGGTACAGCCATGCTGTAACCAATGAAACCCCACAGCAGATTGTAGTTATGAATAAGCGGGAACACCAAGATCGCGTACCAGCCATTGCCGTTCAGTTTCCTGATGACGAGGTAAGTGACCAACGGTAAAAGCACGGCGTAGAGGCACACGTAAACATGATTACCAAACTCGATTGATGGAAAGATGGGCAGACTGCAGAACAGCGGATGCAACACATTAGGCTTCAGAATTAGCGTTGAAATGTAGAATGCGTCGAAGCAGTTAGCCGGGTTGCCCATGTACTTGTGAACCGTTACCGCTGCAAGATGGAATGGCAAGTCGACGTATGGGAGGATTCGTGTCGTTACGATTGTGGTAATCGTGATCCCTGTAAATGATGCAAGTACAACAGCGAATACTGTCCTGTCCGTTACTCTCTGTGCCATGCAAGAAGCTGCTAGCTATGTATGAAGTTCCTCCGACCGACCACCATTCTTGTGGAACATAGAGCAGCGCTCCATCGTCGTCAAGGACAAATCCCCATTGCAGACCTAAGATAGACGGTGTCTTGGGAGTTGTTGGTGGGACTTCCAATTTAATAAATGGCGGGGGGAGGATTTGAACCTCCGACTTTCAGGTTATGAGCCTGACGAGCTACCAGACTGCTCCACCCCGCGGAATAGCCGCCAATATAGCAGCCGGTAAGGCCGTGTCAAGCCCCAAGATAAAATAGTATCAGGTAAATCGAAAGCTGTATGGCCAAAACGGAGGTACCGGCAGAACTTTATCTGGTCGGTTGTGAACCCGGGCGTGAAATGTAAGTTGCTGCCGTTAAATATGTTGCCGCTCTTGTCGATAAAAAGATTGAGTGGCCGGTCAGAGTCGGAAGCAGTGTTTATTAATCCCATATTTTTTTACCGGCACTGTTGACAATCAGCGACTTTTGTATATAATTATAGACTGTTTTTGATTGAAGAAATACAGTTCGAAGGAGAAGGATGAGAACTTTTGTGCCGAAGGTCGATCCCGGTGACCGCAAGTGGTGGTTGGTGGATTTGAATGATGTGATCCTTGGCCGGGCTGCCGTTAAGGTGGCCAACAAATTACGCGGCAAGGACAAACCGATCTTTACGCCCCACCTTGACACCGGCGATCATATCATAGCCGTCAACGCTCACGGACTGCGGTGGACGGGCAAGAACAAGTCGGCTCAAATGAAGTATTATCGCTACTCGGGATACCCCGGAGGTCTGCGTGAAACCAGCCTGGCCGAGTTGATGGAGAACCGTCCGCAGGAAGTTTTCCGCCTGGCGGTCAAACGGATGTTGCCGAAAAACCGGCTGGGTCGCAAGATGCTGAAGAAACTTCACGTTTATGCCGACGGCTCTCATCCTCACCGGGCTCAGAAGCCACAAGAATTGAAACTCAGTTGAATCTTTGAGGATTATGGAAAAAGAGGTCTTTAGCGCCACCGGTCGCCGCAAGGAATCAGTGGCACGTGCAGTAATGACCCCCGGCGAGGGGGAGTTTACGATTAATGGCCGCAATATCCGCGACTACCTGACTCGTGATTCGTTGGTCGAGCATGCTCAGAGACCGCTGGTCGTGACTGAAACAGCGGGCACTGTTGATGTTCATTGCCGGGTCAGCGGCGGCGGCAATACCGGCCAGTCGGGTGCAGTACGGTTGGCGGTGAGTCGGGCTTTGCTTCTGATGAACCCCGACTACAAGCAAGTGCTGCGCAAAGGCGGTTTTCTTACTCGCGACGCTCGCGAGGTGGAACGCAAAAAGTACGGTCAGCCCAAAGCACGTAAGCGCTTCCAGTACTCCAAGCGTTAGACCGAAAAGTAATATCCCTCCCTGTACCGGAGGGAAATAGTCAGTCCCGGTTGACCTGAACGGAGGTCCGGCAACGCCGGTCCGGTCGGGGTCGATGCCGGGGTGAAGAACAACCTGTCATCCGAGGAAGCTTATGGTTTCTCCCCAAGTAAAAGAACTGCTGGAAGCGGGGGTCCATTTCGGGCATCAGACCCGTCGCTGGAATCCCAAAATGAAGCCGTTCATTTTTGCCGCCCGCAACGGCATCTACATTATTGACCTGCAAAAAACAGTCAACGCTCTGGAAAAGGCCAAGTTGAAGGTTCGCGAGGTTGTCAGTCGCGGCAAACCGATCCTGTTCGTGGGTACCAAGAAGCAGGCCAAGACCGTCATCGTCGAAGAGGCGGCCCGTTGTGAGGGCTTTCACGTCACCGAGAGGTGGCTCGGCGGCATGCTGACCAACTTCAACACTATCAAGAACTCCATCAAAAAGCTCAAAGATATTGAGCAGAAGAGGCTGGACGGCACGCTGGAGAAGTTTACCAAGAAAGAGCGATCCCGCATCGAGCATTCAGCCGAGAAGCTGGAAAAGGTACTTGGTGGCATCAAGGAGATGAACATCCTGCCCGGGCTGGTTATTATCGTCGACGCTCGCAAGGAGAAAATCGCCGTGGCCGAGGCATCCAAGCTCGGTATCCCCATTATTGCAATTATCGATACCAATGCCGATCCCGATCCGATTGATTTCCCGATTGCCGCCAACGATGACGCTATCAAGTCGATACGGATTCTTATCCGCTCGCTGGTCGACGCTGCCGCTGAGGCTCGGACCGGCCTGGCTATGGAGATGGTCGCCACTGAAACCAAGACAGAACAACAAGTACCGCAGACTTATATTTCGAACAAACCTGACGAAAAAGCTTAGTTGAGAAGGTAACAGCGATGGAAATAACAGCCAAACTGGTCAAGGAGCTTCGTGAGAAAACCGGGGCCGGCATGATGGACTGCAAGAAAGCTTTAGTCGAAACCGATGGTAACGCTGAGAAGGCGATCTCGGTACTTCGTGAGAAAGGTATCGCCAAAGCCGCCTCCAAGGTAGGCCGCACCACCGCCGAGGGTGTTATCGCCACCTATGTACATACCGGTGACAAGCTCGGGGTGATGGTCGAAGTCGACTGCGAGACGGATTTCGTCGCCCGGACCGACGAGTTCAAGACTTTTGCCCGTGATATCGCTATGCATATTGCTGCCAGTTCACCGCTTTGTCTGAGCCGCGAAAATCTGGACGCTACTATGATTGAAAAAGAACGCGAGATATATCGTCAGCAGGCTCTTAACGAAGGTAAACCGGAGAAAATAATCGATAAGATCGTCGATGGACGTCTGGATAAGTACTACGCCGAAGTAGTTTTGCTGGAACAACCTTACGTAAAAGACAGCGATCGAACCATAGGCGATCTTGTCAAGGATATGATCGCCGGGCTGGGCGAGAACATGGAAATTCGTCGATTTGCCCGGTTCCGTCTTGGTGAATGACGTGGAATCCGAAGGCGACACTCCGGCATTTAAGAGAATCCTGATCAAGATTTCCGGGGAGGCTCTTATGGGGGACGGTGAGTTCGGGTTGGACTCGGCCACCCTGGAATCGCTGTGTCACCAGATTCGCGAAATCAAACAACTGGGGGTCGAAGTCGGCATTGTTGTCGGCGGAGGTAATATCTTTCGCGGCCTGGCCGCCAGCGAAAGAGGTATGGACCGGGTCACGGCTGACAATATGGGCATGCTGGCTACGGTCATCAATGCCCTGGCCATGATGGACACGCTGGAAAAACAGGGGATCTATACCCGGGTCATGTCGGCAGTCACCCTGAGAGCTTTTTCCGAACCCTACATCCGCCGTCGGGCGGTACGTCATCTGGAAAAGGGGCGCGTGGTAATTTTTGCCGCCGGCACCGGACATCCGTATTTCAGCACCGATACCGCTGCTTCATTGCGAGCCGTCGAAATCGGCGCTGAGATAATTATCAAGGCTACTAACGTCGATGGCGTCTATTCGGCTGATCCCAGGAAACACGACGATGCCGTATTCTATTCCCGGTTGAATTATATGGACGTCCTGACTAAAGAACTGAAAGTAATGGATTCGACCGCGATTTCTCTTCTGATGGATACCCATATCCCCGTGCGGGTGATTAATCTCAACCAGCCGGGTAATCTGAAACGGGTGGTCCTGGGAAAAGATATCGGGACACTGATATCATGACTCAAAAGTCTCGGCCAATATCAGGAGGATAGAACATATGCTGCCAGAGTTGTACAAAGAAGCTGAAGCAAGGATGGGCAAGACTATCGAAGCGGTGGCGCGGGAGTTCTCGACGGTGCGCACCGGTAAAGCCTCGCCACAGGTGCTGGATTCAGTCAAGGTTGAGGCGTATGGTACCACCATGCCTCTTAACCAGGTCGCCACGGTGACCGTGCCGGAACCACGTCTGCTGGTGGTTCAGGCTTTTGACAAGACAACGGTCGGAGACATTATCAAAGCGATACAGAAAGCTGATCTGGGGCTCAATCCGCAGGCTGACGGGCACATTATCCGCCTGCCGATTCCGGCACTCAACGAGGAGCGGCGCAAGGAACTGGCCCGGCACTGCAAGAACATCGCTGAAGAGAGTCGGGTGGCTATCCGTAATATCCGCCGTGACATCAACGAGCGCATCAAAAAGGCTCAGAAAGACAAAGAGATTTCCGAGGACCAGCAGGCTGATGGTCTGGATAAAATCCAGCAACTCACCGACGATCACATCAAGAAAATCGATGTTTTGCTGGCCAAAAAAGAAAAGGAAGTCATGGAAGTGTGACCTCCCGGCACTGTATTAATATCAAAGCCCGGGCCGGACGGCTCGGGCTTTTTATTGATCCGACGTAATCATCATCACTTGATCCTCTCCCCCATCGAGGACCAACGGCATTGTAAATATGCCTTTTGGTTTGGCGGTGGTTGCCTATATTGGCGGCATGGCGCTCTATATTTTTTCCGATGCTCACCTCGGCGCCGACCCGCCGGAGAAGGAAGCAATCAAAGTCTCAAAAATCGCCGCGCTGTTTGAACTGGTCAAAGACGACGGCGACCGGCTGGTAATATTGGGTGACCTGTTTGATTTCTGGTTTGAGTACCGGCACGCCATCCCCAAAGAGCACCACGACGTGTTGTTCATGTTGTCCGACCTGGTCCGGCACGGGGTGAAGATCGACTACGTCAGCGGCAACCATGATTTCTGGATGGGCGACTTTTTTGCCCGGCAGATGGGTATCACGCTGCACCGTGACGCTCTGGACCTGGAGTACGACGGCAAGCGCCTGCATCTCATTCACGGCGACGGTCTGGCCAGAGCCGACCGGAGTTATCGCCTGCTGAAACGGATACTGCGCCACCGGGTCAACGTCTGGCTTTACCGCAAGCTCCCCCCCGACTGGGCCATGCCGTTAGCCAAACGAGTCTCCGGTTCATCACGGCGCTACACATCGCGACGGGATCAAACTTTCGCCGCCGACTACGAGATGTACGCCAAAGAGAGGCTGGTCTCCTCCGGTTATGACATCGTAGCCATCGGTCATCTGCATATCCCGGTGATGAAGTCGTTTGGCGGCCGGGTGTATATCAACACCGGCGATTTCATCGAGCACTTTACCTACGCCAAACTGTCCGGCGGAGAGATCAGGCTGGAAAGTGTTGGATAGGCGATGCCGTGTGATCGAAATGTTGTTGGTTGTGATAGATCATAACACATGAAAGGGGCTGCCCCCATGGCGATGATAGCGGCTGGTACTAAACGAATGAACGTCTTCGTCTGAAACTGATGCTCGCGGGCTTGCCCTCCTACTTCTTCCCCAGCTCTTTTTTCGCCGCGGCAATAAGATCGCCGGTTTCGATGATGGTCTGCATAAACGGTGGATAAGGAGCACAGGCCGTTTCACCGCCGGAATGAAATATCTTGCCTTTATTAAGATCAATCCGGATGGAGTCGGTATCGTCCGGAATGTCGGCAATCACTGCCGCCAGCCCCTGGTTGATGGCCAGTCGATAAAACGACCGATCAAACCCGGGCGCTACTACCGCTTTGACGCCGGCTGCTTTGAGCTTTTGAATCATCTGTTCCGCTGCCTGCCCACAACTAAAATGCCACGGACAGATCAATATTTCCGCCTTGATCTTATCCGGAAGTGATACGACGGTGTCGACTTTGTGGCCCAGTTTGAATATCCTGCCGGTGATTTCTTTCATATTTCCTCAACAGTCATCGTGATGCTACGTTAGTGAGGTCGTTACCAGGTCGTGCCGATACCGGCTCCTCGGGCACGGTAACTTCGATTGTACCCAGTTCCTGCTCGAACGGATGACCCGTCTGCCAACCGGTCCGGCCGGTACTGCGGTACTGTTCCAATCGCCGAATGGTTATCTCCGTAAAGACGGGATCAATGTCAAACGTAAGGCACTGTCGGCCGGTTCGTTCGCAGGCGAGAAGAGTGGCGCCGGAGTGTGCAAAGAAGTCGGTCACCAGGTCACCCTCGACGGAGGAGGCCAGCACGATACGCTCTATCGCTGCTAACGGTTTCTGGGCGTAGCAGCCATTGACGTTTTCCCGGCGGCGATAAAACACTTGCTGGATATCCACCCAGACGTTTCCTGCCCGGATAGTGTTCGACCGGCTGCGTTGCAGGTTTTCGGTACGTCTCCCCCCTACCTCTTTGTAATAGCCGCGCAGTATTTTCGGGATGTCGGTATACTGCACCGTAAAGTTTGGATTTCCCCGCGTGTAATAAAGCAACTCCTGCCGGACAGCCATCCAGTTTTTCTGCGTGCCGTAGCCGCGCTGGTTGCGCAGGGTGATAAATGCCCGAGACTCAAAACCGGTCGCGGCCATCATGGTCATGAACTGCGGCAGCGGCTGGAAGTGATCCTTCTGATCGGCTCCCAGCCAGACATACAGGGAACAGTCGTCCGATAGTACGTCTGAGCAACAGTCGATCCAGTTACGGCACCAGGCAATATATTCCGACACCGTCTTTTTCTCGAACATTACCAGATTATATGGCGGATCCAAAACAGCCAGGGTCGCCTTTCGGTTCTTGAAGGCACGGCGGACAAACTCCGGATCGGTGCCGTCGCCGCAGCCGATCACGTGTCCGGCGTGGGGATCATGCCAGATATCGCCCGGTTTAAGGCGGCAGTGAGGAATTAGTCGCGCCCGAATTTCGTCGGCATCGATATCCAGCCTTGGGAAACAGTTAACTTGCATTCTTAAATAAACAAACAGGTCGTATTCCGGTGAGCAACAAAAACAGTTGCCGGGTGCTTCCTGAATGGAAACGGTCGGTCCGAATTGACGAACCGACCGTAATCGTAAATGCTTTATCTGTCGGGGGGCTTAGAATGCCACGGCACTGACGAGAATGCTGAAGTGATTGTGTTTGACAGTCACGGCCGTGCTGGAGGTCTCCCCTGCCGACAGGTAGCCGCCTACTTGAACGTGCTTGGTAAACTCGTAACCGGCGCCGAGTAAAATTGCACCGCCGGCATCGTTGCGCCTGTAGGCCTCAACATCCCATCCGTACAAACCAATACCAACGGCAGTATAAAATGACGCTCCCTGGGGTCCGAAGTAATGATACCAGACGGCACCGTTAAACCCCTGACTGATCTTCTTGCCATCCAGGTCCCCAAATTCAGACTCAAAAGAAACGACATTGGCTTCCATAACGATCATGTTGTAGTTGTCCCAGGCGTACCCCATCAGGACATTCAGCGCGCCACCGCTGCCGGTCTCGTCATTGATGCGCGGCGGATTAAAGACAGGTCGTTCGGCTTCCCAACTGGCACTGGTGCAGAAACCCAATCCGCCGCCGATCACAAACCCGTGGCGCTGATCATCAAAGGCTGAAACGGTGGTCATCATCACCGCCCAGGCCAGCACAGACACAATTAGCGTTCGTTTCATTTCACCTCCATCATGATAAGAAGTTCTTTGCCAACCTACTAAAATCTGCTGCTACTGTCAAGGTCTGTAGCGGTGATGGGGACAGTCGGCCAGGTTCCCGGTATCGGATTAACTATTGAC
>SDBU01005403.1_pt1 | contig 15311 bp, 12 predicted proteins | sample 2277071 | NCBI WGS metagenome assembly SDBU01 (sample SAMN10397929, study PRJNA504765) | marine sediment metagenome | isolation source: marine sediment core GS08_GC12, 126 cmbsf | place: Arctic Ocean: Gakkel Ridge, Loki's castle | collected 2008
AACCACAAGATTATGTCGTACACAAAGCTCTGCTATCCGTTTAAGCTTCACTTCAGGCATTAAGATGCCAGTAGGATTATGCGGTGACACCAATACTAAAGCCTTACTGTTTGATCTAATGTTTCTCTCCAGTTCGCTTGGGTCTAATACAAATGAGCTTATCTCTCGTAACGGTATTTCTTGAATGTCTAAACCCAGTATTCGGGGTAAATTTAGGTATGTGCTCCAAGCGGGAGTTGGAACAATCAAACCATCACCCGGATTAAAAATGGTCTGGAGTACTGTGAAGATTGCTTCTCCTGCCCCTACGGTGACAATTATTTCATTTTCCGGATCGTATTGTAAAGACTGTTCAGTTTCTAGTTTTGACGCTATTGCCTTTCTCAACTCTAATATCCCATAATTTGAGGTATAGTGCACTTTACCCATGTCCAACGCATCTTTGGCTGCTTGCTTAATATGTTTGGGGGTATCAAAGTCGGGTTCCCCAATATTTAAGCGAATTAGATCTTTTCGATCATGCAGTTGATTTGCTAGATCAACGAGCTGCCATACTACGGCTCTTTTCATGCCTTGTGCGAGTTGTGATGCATTTGGCTTCATGATTATCATCTCATCTGCTACGAAATAGGAGGCTTACGTTTGTGTCATCATTCTAATTTAACTCATCTCGCAAGATGCCCCATTCCTTCAGATTGGGGATGAATTGCGTGCCCTATTTCTTGGTTAAGACTAAAAATCGTAAGTGTTATAAAGGTTCACCTATCTAGAATCATGAGGATCGGATTTGCACACTTTCGCTTTGAAAGTTAGAAATTTCAAGTTGCAAATGCCCCTTAAAAAGAGGAGAGCAGATACTTATTGAAATGCAATTATGGATTAAAGAGATCCTATTGCATGAACCCGCTGTGAACGCGGAATCTTACCACCACACACGGTGGTCGGGTTTACTACGACAAACAGTCGATGGTAAAACGAGAGTTGCTTTAGCCCCAGGAATGGGACTGGAGTTCGGAGAACTCGTAGGAAGCTCTGTCTTTCAAGTCGGAGTAGTTCATATTCTCCTCTATATTCCATAAAATGTAACAAATATTCTAATAGTCAAGAATATTGGCTTAATCGACCTGTTGTATGCTCAATATATTCATAAATAAGGTAAATTCTTAGTGATATAGTTAGAATCAAAATCGGAATTTATATCAAATATCACAAAAGTTAAGCCATCCACATTGACTTCGAAGTGAGAATCGTTCAATGCTGTAGTGTGGGACCTTAAAGATGAGTAATAATCCGGATTTCTTTTTATGGACTTCAAAAGACCAAACCCAACTTGAAACTGAGTTAATCGCAAAAATATCGCTTGATGAAGCATGGAAACATGTAGTTTGGCTAACCGAAAATGCCCTCCCCCGTATGAGTGGTACTCCTGGTGAGCAAAAAGCGGTGGAGTATATAAAGACTACTCTGGAGAGTTACGGACTACCTGTCACAATTTCTGAGTTTGATGCGCATGTAAGTATACCGGGAGAGGGCCAACTCCGGGCAATTCTCCCTGAATCTCGAGAAATTCCCTGTCAAGCACAAGGCCATTCCGTATGCCCCCCTGATGGGATTGAAGGGGAGTTAGTTTACATTGGGTCTAATTTTGTTGACAAAATTAAAACGACAGATGTTCATGGGAAAATTGTGCTAGCTGAAGCACGAAAAGGGGCCTCAATCCCTGAAGTTGCAAGATTTGCCGAGGATGTAGGCGCTATTGGTGTAGTTCTTGCTAATTGGGCCGAACATTTCGTGAATTACTCAATTAAGCAAGTTATGGGGAATCCTGCACCCCATCAGGTATCCAGAATGCCGAACATTCCAGCAGTATCCATTAAGGTCTCAGATGTTAATTATCTCAAAGATCAATTAACTAAAGGGGTTGTCCGGCTCTGGATGCATACTACCGCTGATTCAGGCTGGAAACGAACTGTTCAACCCATGGCCGTATTGGAAGCAGAGGACCCGACCCATGCTATGCTTGCTGGGCATCATGATGCGTGGGGAGGCGGTGTGATTTGCAACGCGACTGGGACTGGATTTATTCTGGAACTCGCCCGTATTTTTGCTCAATATAAAGGGCGATTCAAACGGAGTTTTAAAATTGGGACATGGAGCGGGCACGAAAATGGGATGTGTTCTGGATCCGTTTGGTATCTCGATAATATGTGGGAGGATGCGAAGAAGAATTTAATTACTACATACACCGTAGATTCCCCGGGTCATATTGATCAACCCTTACATCGGTCAGTTAACACCCCAGAAATTCAAGAGTTTCATGAAGCCTGTATTAAGACCGTAATATCCGCGGATCAACTTGATTCACCACTGAGCTATCCTGATGATGCAAAAGTGGGCGATTCCATGTTTTTCCCATGGGATCTCGGCTCACCCGCGATTTGGGACGGGAAACGCAACTCATCTAGCTATTCAGAATGGCATAGCGATGCAGATGACTTGAGTAAAGGGCGACCCGATATTTTGCAGACAGGTCTAAAGGTCTATTTGGTATCAATCTCTCGTCTTCTCAATTCACCTATCCTACCCTTCAATTTTGTTCGTCTGATAGACCAATTTCATCAAGATTTGTTGAACCTCCAAGAGCGTGGTAAGGGAACCCTGGATCTTCAACGTTTGTTAACCGAGATTACGGTGCTAAGAAAACAGATGGTTGAATTGAATCTAGAAATTAATAAAGTGCTCCAAGATCCAATAAAGCTCGAATCGGTCAGTTCGGTTATTAATACCTGTTTAATAAAATTAGGGCGAATTCTCAACCCACTCCTATATAGTGAGGCCCCTTTTCATGATTACGATGCATATGGATCTAGTGGTATGAATTGGATCCCGAGTTTACATCCAATTACAGAACTCGCCAAATTAGATCCAAATTCGGATAATTTCAAAGTTGTACGAACTGGATTGCAACGACAACATAATCGAATACTAGATGGCCTCCAGGATGCACTCGAACTAGTACAAGTAACATACATGGCGATACGACGTGATTAATCTTGTTGTATGATGATGAAACCGTCCAGAGATTTAACTTCCAGTTTCCTTAGCGATCCAATCCAAGTATGAGCTATCTCCTTCTACTATCGGCAATGCAACTATTGCCGGGGTTATATAACTGTGCATGGACTTAACACGTTCAATTACTAATTTAACAAGATCTTGACGCGTTTTAGCAAACATGAGCGCTTCATCGGCGTGTTCAATCTTCCCTTGCCACCAATAGATTGATTTCATATGGGGAAGGATATTCACACAACTGACAAGGCGCTCTTCGACTAAGGTTTGGCCGATTTTCATAGCTTCGGTCTCACTTGATGTAGTTATGTAAACCGCAACAAACAAACAACCACCTCCCTTGCTAATTGACTTAAATACACAAAAATTTTACTATGATTTAAGCTATTTATCAACTAAATTATGTTTTGAGGCAGTTCGGGAACTTTTTGACTGGGTATTATTAGAAAAATAATAATTCAAAAAATTTTGAACCTGAATAGACCCTAATTGACACTTTGCGTCTCAAAAAAGCACGTATAATCAAAAGTATGGTTGTAAAATAATAAAAACCGACTTTTCTCATATTATCAACAATAATGGTTGTTGATGAAATTTCAAAATAAACTTGATAACTCAATAAATCTGGCATTATAATCAATAGGACATACATTTGGTAAAATTATACGATTCTTGGTAAATTAATAAAAAAGCTAGACCCATATCCTTTCCCTGCACTCATCACTGTTAAAGTGCCGCCATGTGCTTCAATAATCTCATTGGAGATGTATAGACCAAGACCACTTCCTCCAATTGAATGAACAGTTTGAATACTAATAAACTGGTCAAAAATTCGACCCAAGTCTTCTGTCGCGATCCCTGCTCCATTATCAGTTACACATATACTGATAACTGATGAACGAATTTCAGTAGTTATTGTAATCTGTCTTAGATCCGCTGATGTTTGTTTGATTGCGTTTTCAAGAAGATTCACAAGAACTTGATTGAGTCGCTCTTTATCACCTTCAACATATATTGGTTCGGTCATAGGGTCAATAATTAAATCAATTTGAAAGAGTCCTCGCTCGATCAGTCCAACTGTACTAACTCCTTCAATCAAACGTTCTATCCGTTGTGCATTTCGGTTTATGGCATCAATACATTGATCTCGGTGTGTTTGTGTAAGTTCATTACATCGCTGTTTGAGTATTTCTGAATATCCAAGAAGGGATGTCAGGGGAGTCCGCAACTCATGAGATGTTATTTCAATAAAAGCCGATTTTCTCTCTTCTAGATCTTTCCGTTCAGTTATATCACGTGCTAGGCAGAGTATTCCTATTGGATTTCCAGAACTGGTTTTTATAATAGATGTTGAAAGTGATACTGGAATTCCTTGTCCTGTTTTTGTTTGTAAAAACATTTCAACGTCTTGAACTGTAGACGTTAGAATTTGCTTAATTTGACTCATTTGATTGAATAATTCACTGTTTACTGATTCATCCGTAAATACTAATGATAACGGGTTACCAATTACTTCATTTTCTTTGTATCCCAGTTTAGTTGACACAGTTGGATTCACTCGTTGAATAATTCCCTCGGGGGAAGCTATGATCAGAAAATCTGTCATCTTTGACAAAATTGTTTCAGCGGCTGTAGCTGGTGTGAGCATAAATAATTGATATTTTAGAATCGCATAGCCAATAAATACACAGCTTGTAGCCTGGGCATAAGTGGTTACTTCGGGAATAATGGTTTGGAATATACCCGAAATGGATTGAATTGTCATCGCAGTAATAGCTGGAAATGCTAAACTCAGGAAAACAAATTTTGCTTGTTGTTTTGTTCTGAAATCTTTTTGAGCTGTGTAATAGCGATAACAAAGAAATATGGTTGTTAAAGACGTGGTAGCTGCCCATATTACGATAAATAGTGAAATTGGGCTATCAATCATGAATTCATAGACCCAACCCCAAGATGTCTTGCTGGGATTAGGTATTCTGGATAATTCTACAAGGAATATCACTATTGGAGGAACATATAAGAAAGGATAACTGATTTTTTTTGAAATACGGTTAATATAACCTGTATACGACAAAGCAAAGTGGGTTAGAGTTGATACAGCAAATGGCCAGAGTAAATTTATAGGAAACCAGAATCGGGCTCCTTCACTCGATTCAGCTTGATATGCGCCAAATCGTCCAATAGCAATTATTGTCGATACGAGGGATAAGAGCATATACATACGATTTAGGAAATTATTTGAATTTTTTGAGAATACAAAGCTACCTGAAAAGAGTATAATTCCCGCAGATAACAATGAAGCAATTGCGAAGATATTCATGTTATAATTTTCTCCTACTCCATGTAGGGGGTCTTTGTACTCTATAACGTTAGAATTTCATGATGTCTTATAAAATTAACTCACTTTTATAAAATTTAAAAATAGATTCTTATGAATTAAAATGTTGATACAGTATTTTTTTCAGATAATTTTGGTTTGTAAAACCTCTAAAACGTCTGAAATTGTTTAGTTAATTATTCAAGCATATAAATTGTTTCGAGTCGAAAATAAGTAATAATTTTTAGTTTTATCTTATATTTACTTAAAAAAAGTTAAAATGCTCCTTCTCTTTAGAGATGAGATGTATAACACAGATCCCGATTCAGAACGCTTCAGAGAGTATTTCAATTCAGTATTTTCAATAAATGAAGATCGGTTCAATTATATTAGATCCATTAAATCGGTGTAAATCCCAAATGCGGTAGCTCCTAATCTGGGATCTTGCTCGACAATAGCTAATTCACCAAACATCTCGAGCGAAAATTCAACAATACTTGAGGCCCCTCGGCAACCATAAAAAATACTCTCACGTTGGACTGGCATTAAAGACACTCGATAGCTTTCTGTGTTGAAATCCGCTATACTTATTAGTCTAAGTATTGAAGTACGATCGTTATTGCTTGTATTCGTTGCTTGTGCAAATGTCTCCTCCGTTAAAGCTTGACTCATGACATCTGAGATTTTTATATTTCTCTTACTGATACTATTAACTATGATTACTAGCTTAGCAACTGCATCTGCTCCCGATAGATCTAAAGAGGGATCTGTTTCTGCAATCCCAAGTTTTTGTGCTTTTTTAATACCTTGTTCGAGGCTCATTCCGTCATATAGCGTATCTAACACTAAATTGGTTGTTGAATTGAGAATACCTCGGATTCGTTCAACTCGCGCATTTGGTAAAGCTTTTCTAAATAGTGAAATTATCGGGGTTCCATCCATCACTGTGCTCTCATATCGGAGTCTAGCCCCAGTTTGAGCGGCAATAGCTTGTAAGTCATTTAATGCCAGAGCTATTGGGGCTTTATTTGCTGTGACGGCGTCCTTACCTTGTTCAAGTGCCGTCCGGATATAGTTCAGAGCAGGCCCCCCCGTATTATAATCGGAAATGGTTGCCTCAACCAAAATGTCGTAGGATCCCTCTTGTAACCAAGAATTGATTTCTTGAATAGCGCCGTTTTCTGTTTTTGATTCTATGTTTGGTTTTAATTCATCTATTTGAGCTGTAACAGATCGGGGTGGAATGTTCTCTAGTTCGATTAACCCCAATGAGCGGCTTCCAATGGCAGATATCGCAAATTGCTCTCCTGTTGGATCAACTGCTGAGAGCTGATCTATTAACGTTTTTCCTACATGTCCATATCCAATTAATCCGATTTTCTTGTATGCCATGTGTGTCACAATCCCTGAGGGTAATCTATCGCTTATTATCCTCTACATTACAATAACCAATGAAAGTATTTTCGGTTATATAATTAATTCAATTGAATTGAAGAACCATTATCGTTTCATGAATTATATTTCTCTTTGTTAATCCCGATAAATTAGAATCCGTTAATAAAATCAATTACCAATCAAAAAGTTTGAAAAGATTGCGTTGTTACTTGGATAAACTCAGCTTGAACAGTAAGGAGACATTTGTTATGGGCGAAATTGCATATGCACTTAGAGATTCTCTTTATTTAAATATAACAAATCGTTGTACAAATGATTGTGGATTCTGTTTGCGGAATTTTGGCGATGAACTCCGTGATTTTAATTTAAAATTGGAATCTGAGCCTGATGTCGACACAATACTGGATGCTATCAAACCTTGGATGGACAAGACTTCCTATTCCGAAATTGTGTTTTGTGGATATGGAGAACCGTTAATTCGTTTAGATACTGTCCTCACGCTTGCTCAAAAGCTCAAACAAAGGTATTCTTCCGTAAAACTCCGAGTAGACACTAACGGCCATGCTAATCTATTACATCCAAACCGACAAGTAGCAAACGAATTGAAATTTCATGGTATTGACCACGTTTCGATCTCTCTTAATGCCGCCGATAGTGAAACCTATGCTTGGATTTGCAAACCCTCATTTGGTCTCGATGCGTATCCTTCTGTCATTCGATTTATTACCGATTGCAAAGATGGAGGACTTGAGACCCAAGTTTCGATTGTTGGGATTCCTCAGCTTAATATCGATGCATGTAAGGAAGTTGCTCAGGAGTTAGGAGTTATCCTCCGGATAAGACCGTATCGAAGATCTACAACCCAATTAGAACAACGATTAGGACCTCGCCCTCAATAATAATTAATCTCCTATTCCTCTTAAATTAGAGTAGGAGTTAATTGTTAAGTCAATTTACTCTCATCTCATTACTAGATATACGGCATAAACCGTAGGCTAGTCATATTCACGCTTATTATTTGTTATTTTACGATTTTTAATTTTACACATCTCTCTGTTAGTTTAAATACGTTAGATGTTTGTTCAGGCTGAAAAATCTCGAAATGAATTGAGCTCTAGCTATCGTGATTTCAACCATCGATGTTTTAAGTGATTATGAGGTTTGTGGATTGCCTAAGCATTATTTACAAGTTATAAACAACGAACAAGCATCAGAAAGAAGCGAATCATCATTATTTCATCGAGATATGCACTACACCGATATTCCACAGGAGTATCATCAACTTCCCGAGAATGATAAGTGTGTTTACGATGCAATACGTCACAATGGACATGTAACTCGAACTGATTTGGCCAATATTTGTGCTCTCCCTCGAACTACCATTTATGATGCATTAGTCAGATTGCAACGTCAATATTTGATAGACCAACATCAAGAAGACCGAACCACTCGAGGACGTCCCAAGATCTTTTTTGGACTTCCCCCTAGATCGTTTCAAGCGCATATCTAATAAAATCACTTGAAATGTTTGAAACTATTTTAAAAAAAGATCCCGTGAGGGATCCTTTTGATCAACTCAGTTCTTTAATTCTTAAAACCCCTATCTTCCATTGATTCCTCACTTATCAACTTTGTTTCGCTTCTCTAATACTGATTTTAATTCAGTAATTAGATGAGGATTGTTAGTTTCCTTCCTCATAGCTGGTTTCTTTGACATCATTCGAGATTTATGCTCTGAATAAGCAAATAATTCATCTAAGAATTTAGAGTTCCTAGGTGTTTTGGTGTTTGAGGAGGCTTTATTCTTCTTTTTTGATCTTCGATATCGAATATTTATCACTCAAATCACCTTTACTGTTGTAAAACTATTGCTTCGCTCACTTATGTATATAATTTGCTCTCTTTCAATTGTTTCAATAGATAAAACCGATTCAACCAATACATCTTTCATTATTTTCACCGATTGGGTGATAAATCCCCATATTATTATTATAGAATTCTAATTATAAAAGTATTCAGCTATACTAGTCTTGAGGTGGCACCTCGAACTAAATAGAGGTTACCTTACATATATTATAATAGCTTTCTAAGCCATTCATTCAAGTAAATCGTTATTAATTAGGTATTAAGAAAACATTTTTAATAATCAAGCATTTTTATGGTATATTATTAGTTAATGTGATATAAAACTCGATATGTGCCTATTTACTAAGTTCTAAGGCCTGCTTAAGCAAATAGTGTACAAACCACTGAGGACTAACGATTCAATGAATAGATGTGTTTAATTATTTATTTTATATATTAAGGTATGAACTAGTTGTTATGATTAATCTAATGCTTGTTTGTTTCACTATACATGAATTTAGGATATTATTTGGATTGACGCAATTTGAGGAATTATTCTGTGGAACAAGTTGTCGTCCGATAATTATCTAGTGTAATTTTATTTTCATAACAAGGCATGTTCTAAATCCTATTATGATTTTTTGAAGGAATTTAATAATCAGATAAAAAATAGAACATTTAAAAATCATATCAGTTACTTTGATATCATATTTGGATCCTAGCAAAAAGAAATGCTAAGCTCCTCCAAATAATATTCATTAATGAATCCATACCACAAAAGTTGAAAACCGAATCATCCTACCATGAGCGACATATCTAAAGGTGGAATTCTTATGACAAAAGATGAAACTCAAGGCCTATCGACACGTTGTGTCCATACCGGCTCCGATCCAGAGGCTCCCTTTGCTCATGGATCTGTAATGACTCCGATTTTTCAAACAACAAGTTTTGCCTTCCCTTCAATTGAGGTTTTACAGGATTTCTTGGAAGGTCGTGCAAAAGACCGGTTCATTTATACGCGTACTGGCAACCCAACAGTCCGTGCGGCTGAACTAAAACTCGCAGGGATTGAAGGTGGCGACGATTCAGTCATACTGTCATCCGGTATGGCCGGAATCACCACCGCTGTAATGAGTTCGCTCAAAGCCGGAGATGAAATTCTCTCCCTACAGGAAATTTATGGGAAAACCGCACATTTTTTCACCCGAACGCTACCAGACTGGGGTGTGAAAGTTCGCTTTGTCAAAGCCACGGATCTGGATTCGGCTCGCACAATGATCAATGAAAAAACCAAAGTATTTTATATTGAGACTCCAACAAATCCAACGTTACGGGTAGTAGACATGAAGCATGTAGCGGAGATTTCCCAAGAGTTTGGGTTGACTTCAATAATTGATGGAACATTTGGGACTCCATTTAATCAACAACCACTTAAGGCAGGGATCGACCTGGTTGTTCACTCCGGTACAAAATACCTATCTGGTCACAGTAACATCACTTCGGGAGCAATTGTGGGAAATGATGAACGAATTACAAAAGCACGTGATCATCGAATGACCTTTGGTGGGATATTAGATCCATTTGGGGCGTATCTACTACTTCTTGGCCTTAAAACGCTTGCAATTCGTGTGGAAAAACAAAATTCTAGCGCCTTAGAAATTGCTCGATTTTTAGAAGCCCATCCCAAGATCAAAGTGGTTCATTATCCTGGTTTGGAAAGTCATCCTCAACATGAAATAGCAAAACGTCAAATGAAGGGCTTTGGAGGCATGATTGCCTTTGAAGTGGATGGCGGCCTTGAGGGGGTCAAAGCGTTTGCTAACGACCTCAATTTAATCCTTCGGGCGACAAGTTTAGGTGGAGTCGAATCGCTCATGACCATACCGGTCCTAACAACTCATCGATTTATTTCTAAGGAAGAACGGGAACAAATGGGCGTTGGGGATGGTCTAGTTCGATTGTCTATTGGCATTGAAGACAAAAAAGACATTATTGCAGATTTGGACCATGCTCTCGCAGCTATCTAAGTTAAGTGAGGAATCTCCTCTTCACTTTTTTTACACCATTAATTCAAATCTTAGATTGTATTTGGATTGACAATTCAAAATTAAATTGAGATGTATATAAAGGCATTGGGCTCTTAGCTACATTTATACGCATTTTATCAATTAAGAGACAAAATAAATGATAATTCTACTTACAAGTTTTTAAAACCAAATGGATAATCTGGGATTTTATTGAAAGGAACTCCTTGTTTACGGGTCTTTTCAAACATGCAGTTTTGCGAAATCACAAAAACCCTTTACTTCCTTTCACACATACTAAGCTAGGATGGGGATTTAGTTGCAGTTTAACATAGATAACATTGATGGAAAAACTAGAAGAGCATTTGAAGAAGGTCTTTCACATATCCGGATGGCTCAAACCTGGGACGATCAAGAAGATATTCCCCGAAAAACTAATGAACTGAAGAAAGCTATTAAAAAACTGGATAAAGTTATTTCTATGGCCCCCACTTTTGATGAAGGGTGGGTCCAACTTATTCTAGCATATTTTAAAATACCGGACTATGGTTTAGCCCTGTTTCTCCTTGATAAGGCAGAACTCCATGTCCCACGCTCCACATCTTTCTTGAAAACCAAAGCTATGATTCTCGATAAGCTCGGATCCTGGAATCAGGCCGCTCGAATTTACGGTCGCCTTCACCGACTTGATGGAACTGCCGGATTTGATACCAAACAACAGCAAATGCTGGACCATTTTATCGAACACGAAGATGGACAACCTCAGTTGTTGGAATCCGAAGAACAATTACACCAAATCCAAGATGGGATATTTGCCTGGAACACTTCTGAAGCAAATAAAGCCACCATTACATTTACTAATCAGCGGATTATCTGTATTGGGCGTAAAGTGCCTTCTCATGAAAAAGGTATACAATCAAAAAAACTGTTTCGACGTACAAAGCCACGAATGGACGAATTAACCCTCAAAGATGAACTCCATGTTTCCTTACCCCTTGAATCTATTGCAACTGTTCGAAAAATGCGCTTTTATGCGCGCTTCTCCCTCCATATCTGGGATCCTGAAGACAATCACCTCGTGATTTTAGATCCTCTAGAATCGGATATTGAAACCACCCTATCCATTCTTGGGAAGCAGGATATCGAAACAAGCGATGTTGAAGCAAAAATCTGTACCTTCTTCCTTATTATGTTCGTTGGGGCCCTTATCCTTAGTGTGGCTGCCCTTCTGTAAGTGCCTGTTGTAAACTCACTCCGTCATGCATCATTCATTGACTATAACTGTCGATTGGACATTCAGTTCCAGTTAAGGAGTTAGTAAGCACTTCTTTACTTTGTTGAGTTCATGAGGGGTCGATATGGAAACGATAAACACGGTCTGCCCTAGAGATTGTTATGACACGTGCTTTATGAAAGTAGTTCTTGATCCTAATAATCAACCCGTCCGCATTAAGGGTGATAAAGAGCATCCACTCACTCAAGGATTTCTCTGTCCTCGCGGATATAAAGATCTGGAACGCGCAAACCATTCCGATCGAATCTTGTACCCCTATCAACGAGTTGGAGCGAAACCTGATAGCCCGTTTAAACGAATATCCTGGAATCAAGCTTTAGACCTCTTAGTTACGAATTTATCCCAAACAATTAATACATACGGCCCAGAAGCAGTTTTACATTTAGAATATGCTGGAAATCAAGGCTTATTCACGTGGTTTCTCCCTCAACGCCTCTTTTATGCCCTGGGATGTACCAAAACAGATTATACGCTCTGCAGTGAATCGGGTCACGCTGCCTTAGCTCTGCATTATGGATTAACTTACGGTGTTGATCCTGATGAACTACCAGATAAGCTATTAACTGTATTTTGGGGGTTCAACGCCGCCGTCAGCTCTCCACATATATTCAAACATGCCAAAGCCACTAAAAAGAATGGCGGCCGGATCGTTATCGTTGATCCCCGAAACTGTGAATCGGTGAAATCCGCAGACATCTGGATTCGGCCAAAACCTGGGAGTGATGTTGCATTAACCTACGGAATTATGAAGTATTTAATCGAAAATAAGCTGGTGAACTACGAATTCCTTGCTGAATTTACTCATGGATTCGATCTCTTGGAACAGGAAATCCTAAAATGGAATATTGATACCATTGAAGATTATACCGGTGTGAAGTGGGAGCAAATCATCGAATTAGCGAAATTATATGCCTCACATAAGCCAAGTGTAACCATGATGGGGCTTGGGTTGCAGAAAAGCTTCCATGGTGCGGAATCTGTCCGTGCTATCTCTCTGATCCCCGCTTTAATCGGGTTGCATCGTGGATTCTATTATACGAATCGTGTGTGGGATATTGATTTTTCATATCTTGTTGGAGAAAGTCTAACCTCTAAGCACGTTAACACCGTAAGTCAAGTCGCGTTAGGCACTCAAATAGAGAATGGGGATTTTAAATGTATCTACATCTTTAATATGAATCCTGCCGAAACCGTCCCTAATCATAATGCCGTGAAAAACGGATTTGCTCGTAATGATGTATTTGTGGCAGTGCATGATACGTCTTGGACTGAATCCGCCAAGAGCGCGGATCTCGTTTTGCCTGCATTAACTTTTCTGGAGAAAGAAGATATTCAAATCTCCTATAGCCATCGTTATGTACGGAAATCTCAACAGGTCATAGCCCCCGTCGGGGAGAGTAAAAGTGAAATATGGATCACTACTCAGCTTACTAAAAAATTAAATCGTCCAGAACCATGGTTATATGACAATCCCTCTGAAATTATGGCAAAATCCCTAAAAAATGCCTTTGAAAATGGAGATTATTCCGATTTAGAAGCAGGGAAAACATTATTGCTAAAATTATCTCCACATTCAGAATATCAAACTCCAACCGGGAAACTCGAATTATTTGCGACACAAACTGGATCCGGAATCTCTCCTTTACCGATCCAACATCCGCTTCCTAACAATGGCGAATATATTTTTCTTAATACCGCAGTTAGGAAATACACCCATACTCAATTTCAAGATGTTTATGGTCCGATGCCTCCTACGGTCCATATCCATCCTATCGATGCCGAAAAATACTCCATTCGAGAAAGTGATATTGTTATTTTGCAGAATACTCTAGGTCGTATCAAACTCAAAGCCAAGATATCCCAAACTGTTCCTGAAGGCGTACTTTGGGCTCCTCATGAAGCTAGGGATCTTGATGGAATCCCTCAAAATTCCATCATATCTGGAACAACCCAGCAGATTGGAGGGGGACCTATTTTCAATACGACATACGTTACCTTAATTAAAAATCCAAAAGCAAATAAAAGATAATAACGGTTCAAATCATCTTACTGGATCTGGTCCAATCTTTACAAGCATTTTTCCAAAATTCTCGCCTTTAAACAGACCAATAAAGGCGGACGGAGCATTCTCAATTCCCTCAACGATCGTCTCTTTCCATTTGAGTTTGTCCGCGGCAAGCCACTTCCCCATATCTATCATAAAATCTTGTCGTCGATCATTATGGTCGGAAACAATAAATCCCTCCATGGTCAATCGTTTCGTAATAACAAGGGCGAGATTCCGCGGTCCCAATGGCGGTTGGGTTGCATTGTACTGGGAGATCATTCCACACATGATAATACGGCCGAACACATTCATATGACCCAGGGCGGCCTCCAAATGGGCGCCCCCTACGTTTTCGAAGTAAACATCGATCCCTTCAGGACAATGTTTAGCTATTTCAACTCGTAAATTGTCCACTTTTTTGTAGTTAAATGCTGCATCAATCCCTACTTCGTCCAAAAGCCATGTAACCTTCTTATCAGATCCCGCACTCCCCAAAACTCGGCACCCTTTGATTTTGGCAATCTGACACACGAGTGATCCAACAGCTCCTGAAGCGGCTGAAACAAAAATCGTTTCATTCTCTCCCAGCTGGCCGATATCGAGAAGTCCAACATAAGCAGCTAATCCCGGCATACCCAGGATGCCCAAATAGGTCTGAATCGGTGTATTGGCCGGATTGATTTTCGTGAGATTTGAGCCGTTAGATACGAAATATTCTCGCCATCCAAGCCCGCTTAAAACATAGTCCCCCTGCTGAAATTTTCCTCCCTTTGTTTCTAGTACTTGTCCGACGCAGCCACCGTACAACGGTTTGTCTAATTGAAAGGGTGGTGTATAACTCTCGCTATCGTACATCCGTCCTCGCATGTACGGATCCACTGACATGTAGATATTTCGAACAAGTATTTCTCCATCCGTAGGTTCTGGGATCGGAGTTTCGACGAGTTTGAAGTCATTTTCATTAGGTAATCCGAAAGGGCGGTTTATCAAATGAATTTCCCGGTTTAGTTCAGACATTTTTTCTCCTTCCTACTCGCATTATGGGATCTAATTTGTTCTTATATACTTTGACTGAGGGAATTTGTGTCCCTAGGTCAATACAATATCGACAGCACCAAAAATATTGTAATCCTGAATACTTAATTCATATCATTATATATCCGTTCGTAACTCTTCTAGGATAGCTAACATCTCTTCTACGAAGACTCCATATTCATGAGCAGAGAGCAATGCCTCCCATTCAAGTTCGAGGTTACTGGGGACGACTCGAAGTAACCATCCCGCTCTATATGGATCTTTATTTTATTCAAAAGAAAC
>SDBU01005404.1_pt1 | contig 15307 bp, 8 predicted proteins | sample 2277071 | NCBI WGS metagenome assembly SDBU01 (sample SAMN10397929, study PRJNA504765) | marine sediment metagenome | isolation source: marine sediment core GS08_GC12, 126 cmbsf | place: Arctic Ocean: Gakkel Ridge, Loki's castle | collected 2008
CGCGCCACTCGCATCTGTTCTTCCCCCGCAATCGCTCCATCAAGAGCGTAACAGATACGAGACATATAATCAATCCCAATTATGGGACACTACACTAGGCTGTCGAGCCGACACCCGCCACCACCGACGTACTTGATCGGGCAGGCGATGCAGTCGGGCCGAGCGTACAGGCGGTTGTCCTTCCACTTGGCGCGGAATTCCTCGTCCACGCCGGTATCCAGGTGCCCGATGAGCGATTTGCTCTCGCGGTGACAGCCGCACATCTTCCCCGACGGATCGACCGCCATGTAGCCGCAGCCGGCTCCACACTCTGATGCGCGGTATGCTGGGTGTAGAGAATGCGCTGCAGCGGCGTCAGGAGTGACGGAAGACGGGCTTCTTGTCGATGTGTCGACCGCCGCGGAGGTCCGGGAAAGAATGGTGGACACCTACGCTGGGCCGAGTTGTTGACCAAATGCTGACCAAGATTCTGTCTTTTCGCGTCAATCGATGCCCATCTGCGTCTTTTCGTGTCGCAAGGGAAAAAGCCTGCAAGCCGCCGCAAGTAGAAGAAGGCCCGCCAGATGCGCGATCTGACGGGCCTTTGTTGTGTGGCACCCCCTAAGGGACTCGAACCCTTGTCTCTAGACTGAGAATCTAGCATCCTGGGCCGCTGGACGAAGGGGGCGTGTGTGTGACTCCTTATATCGCAAAACCGCTGCGCATGTCAATCCGCATACAGGAGGAGCAGCCGTGAGCAACGCTTGCCGTTCCAGACCAGACTCGCGGCCAGGCCAGGTCCTCGGGCCGTGAGCTTTTTTTGACGCGAGCAAGCCACATCCGACGAATGAGCGTACGGTGTTTCGGGACCTTCATCGTCTTACCCTCCTCGAAAGGAGCCCGGCTCCTCCCCTGCGTGCGGACGGACGACGCCATGTCCCAGCAGCACTCAGCCCCACGCGAGAAGTGCGAAAAGCGAGGGTGTTGAAAAAGCGCCCAGCCGTGTCATCCTGAGTCCGCCGACTGGCGGACTCAGGATCTTTTGCACATAGTACGCTTGAACTTACAGCGAGCAAAGATTCTTCACGGAGCCTGTCCTGTCTTCGACCCTGAGGCTTAGACCCGAAGGGAGCGAAGTCGAAGGGTTCAGAATGACTTTTTTCAACAGCCCAAAAGCCCCCTATTGCTCAGGGCAGTAATGCGGGTCCTTACGGCTGTCTGCGTCGCCTCTCAGCCTTCCTCGGTCAGCCGCTTCAGGTACTCAAAGTCGCGCTTCAGCCACCCGACGGCGTCGTCATCACCAACGAATTCTATTTCCACGTATCGGTCGAACGCCGCCTCCTTTAGCTGTGAGATCACACGGCGATAGTCCAGGGCGCCCCCGGACAAAGGCATACGTGTTGTGTACGGCCCCGTGAAGTTCTGGGCGTGTACGTTGACGACATACGGCATGAGCGCGGACAGGCTGTGATATGGATCATCCGCATGTTCGCGGAACGACGCCTGCCAGTTCACCTTCAGGTTGGCCGCGGCCACGTCGTCCAGGAGCCGCCGCATTCCGGCGCAGGTCTCCACGATGTAGCCGTCGTGGGATTCGATCGCCAGCACGAGATTGCGTTGTGCGGCCCGGGCGGAGAAATCCTTGAGCTGATCCACTGCCTTTCGGTAGTCCTGTACGGACAGGCTCCCCGGCGCGCCCAGCGGCGCCCATATGCGCACGATAGGCGCCCCAAGACCCTCCGCAGTATCGAGGGCGTCCTCGCTCAGCTTCTCGAAATCGGACCCCAGGGCCTCGACGTAAGAGCCGAAGACGGAGACTTCCAGGCCGTTCTTCTTGACGAGGTCGCGCACGCGCGCCACGCAAGCCTTGTCAAAACGCGGCGTCATGTGCGGCTCTTTTCCCCAGACCTCGACCCCGTCGAAGCCGATCCGGCCGGCCAACTCCAGCACCGCCTCAATGTCCCGGTCCCTGAACGCGATGGTACACAATCCGATCTTAATCATCTTGCCTTCCCCAGAACGCCCCAACTCCCTGACTCTTCAGACCTCTCGACACGCAAGACAGGACAGTGGAAGATCAGCAGACCGACAGATCGAGACATTGGCACCCCGCCGATCCGCCAGTCACCGGCCCTCCCGGTACCTGGGTGGACCTATCAGTGCGATACCTCGAAGGCCGCAGACACCTCCCCATCATCGAGTTGAATGAAGCCGCGTGAATCGGTCGTGAGACGCGTGCTGACTCTGGTCCGAAGGCGCGATCTATCCCTATCTCGTCAGATGCGCCCCACGCCCCCGGAAAGCTGGCCCTTTAACCGCCTGCTTGCACCATTCCCACCGCGGGATCGACCGATCCAGCCGGAAAAAAGGCAAAATGAGCACCCAAAACTCCTTGGACTACTACAGTGACCTTGGTCCGGCGGGAGCGGGCGTCGCAATACAGAAGGAATGGATTCATTGAATTCCGACAAACGGACACGACCCGTTGAGTACCGGATGGCCGTTGCCTCACTTGACGCTCGATTTCGTAGATCGACACACTGCGCGTAGATGACTTCTCGCACGCTACGGGACCCAACGAGCAACTGATCCCGATTCCGGAGCAACCGCTCCAGCCAATTCAGCCAGGCGCCAGCGTCGCTGTAGAAGTTTTGTCCTGTTACTTTTCTCAGAACACGCAGAGCCCGATTTCGGGCTGCCCGTGCGTTGGAGTCGCGACCGTCACCCTCATTCGACCCACGGCTGTCAAGGAACCCGACCAAGCCATAAAGGCCTTGGATGTTACGCCAGCTACCGAGCGTGGTAAGCGCCACAAGCCTAACTACATTCGCCTCCCCCAGGTTACTATCAAGAAGTTGGAGCAGGTCCGGAGCGAGGCTACGCAACTGTAGGTTAGAGACTCTTGAGATTATCTGGATGGCCTTCTGTGTGGACGCGCAATTGCGTAACAGTGTGCGGAGACAAATCTCGATGCGATAAGTCCCCTTTCTCTCCAACCAACTCTTTCTCACGTCCTCGAGGCTGGCTCCCTGGTTTACATCTGGCAAAAGATAGAAAATAGCCGCTTCAGCCCAAAACCTGGCGTCTTGACTCAAGTCCTCCCTATCCATTGTTGAGAATAACGCATCAATTGCGCGCTCGTCTCCACAAAAGTGCAGGCCCTCCGCAGCCGCGGTAACAATAGTCTCGTGAGGTGACCGGAGTGCGCTCACAAGGAGTCGGACAGAAGATCGATCGCCTATCGCAGCCAAAGCCTTCAGCAGCGCACATTTGAATTCGTCGTTGCGGCTGTTCATATATGTATGCTCCAGCACTTTCACGGCTGGCCAATATCGCAACTTGCCCAGCGAGTCTGCAGCAACTGCACGGATCTCCCCGTTGCTTTCTTCCTCGACAATCCTCACAAGCGTGGCCTCTTGGCCCCCTATCAATCCCAGTCCTTCCACGGCAGCGACGCGCTCCCCAACGTGTCGGGTTCTGTCGGACGCGATTCCCGCCAGCGCGGTGCTGGTTCGCGCGCCACCGCACTTGGCAAGTAGATCAATCGCGGCCATACGCACATCCTCTTGCTCATGATCCAGGAGCGGAAGAACCAGAGCTTCTATGTCGGCTGGGAAATCCCCTACATCCAGGAGGACGGATGCCTCGTACAAGGTCTCGACCTGATTGTAACGATGGACTTGATCGCCGCTCACCCCCTCAGCAAGCACCTGACGCACATCTTCTATCATAGAGTTCGGGGAAACGACATGCACCTTCGGGGAACCTGCCGGCGCTGCAGGGACGCTGTGGAGTTGACCGGTCGCAGCGAGTGCCGCGGCCAGTACCATTTGTGTGCCAAGCGTGACGAAGACATCGTTCATTTCCGCAAGCCTCTGACGAGCATGATTGGTGACATAGTGAGCACGCCGCGTTGAGGCAGCCCTCGGGAAGACGCAGGGCCGTTGGTCAGACCATCTCTTGAAACGCAGAGCCTATGTTCGTCGGCCCTTTTCGGTCAGACTCAGCTATTCCTGGAGCTATTCCTGGGAAGCTATTCCTGAGCTATTCCTGGGACATAATACCCATTTCTATCACCTTCCACGGCCGCTCTTCGCGTCGGCCGGGCGAACCGGCAGCGGCCCACTCAGCCGGTTGAATTATACCCCGATGTTCCCGCCCTGTCGAGCCGGCTGCACAAGGGATTTCGTCCAAGCGCCCTTACCCAAGGACCGCCGAGTGCCTGGAGGTTCTAGGATGTTCTGCGGACGCCATACTTATCCATTCTTCGGCGTCAGGTCCGTGGGCTAAGTGGAAGCCGTGTTGTGTCAGAGCGGTCCCCCTGCTCGCCCATGAGCCGCAAGTACTCCCGCCGATCCTCGTCGGACCGAAAGACACGCATCGACCGAACCCCGCGTTGGGTGACGTGGTGAGCCCACCCGGGCGCCACGACTCGTGCTATCCTCGACATGCCGTCATCCTATCACGGCCATCCCGACTTGGCAAGCATAACTTAGTATTATGTCCCGGGAATACCCGCAGGCTTGTTACTTCCGTGCTCCCATCCGAGGCCTTCACGTACTTTCTCGCCGACACGCTGCGAGGCCCGAGGTACTTGTACTCGTTGACGATGTTGGAGCCATCCTTGATGAGGCTGATCCCGTTGTTCGCATCGTAGGTACAGTTTATACCGCGAGACGGGACGGAGGAAGCCCTTTGCACCGAGGTTAGGCTACCGCTTCGGTTCGGATGAGTTGTCGGCCAGTGCTGAAGGTAGACCCAACATTCGTATCGTGTTGGCACGCACAAAGGTAATGGTTTTGCTGTCAGGCGTCCAGGTCGGATATTCCCAGGAACCGGCGAAGTCGCTCTTTCTCTCTGTCTTAGAAAGAGAGTAAGTGCCCAACCTGACATTCTTCGTGCCGTCCGACGAAACCACCCATAGCTCTTCCCGACGCCCCGATCCGTATCGAGGAAACGCTACACCGTAGCAAACCCATTTGCCGTCTGGCGACCATTTGGCCGCTGAGAGTGAGTACATCATCCCTTCCGCCGGAAGCGGCGCAAGTAGGCGCCAACTGCGCGTGCGCATGCTCCAGACGCGAAGCTCTCTCCGTCTCCGTGGGCGATAGACTATCTCCTTACTATCGGGAGACCAGCTACCGAACGTACCTACCTCGCCCCTTCCCACTGAAATAGGAGAAGCTGAGCCGCGCAAGATGACACAGTTGCCCACTTCGTCGCCAGCCTTACCGGTTATGCAAAAGAGGAGGTCTGAATCAGGCGACCAGTGCAAATCCCCGACATACGTCCCAGAACTACCAAGAAGATGAGTTGCTTTGAACCCGTCTTCGCCCCGGAGAACGAAGAGGCGGTCTTCAAACAGGTTATCTTGGTAAGCCTTGCCGAGCTTATTCCGCTGTACTGCTATCGAATGCCCATCCGGCGAGACGGCCAACCAGCTCAACATCCATCCAGCCGGAGCTAAGTAGAGCGTCTGCGTCTCCCCCGACGTTAGATCCACGGAAACAACCTTTCTCCCTTCAGGCTTTCTTCCGTTAACTACAACAGCCTTCATTGAGTCTACACTTACCCAGTTGAATACAGCATGTCGAAATGGCCCTGCCAGCCTCCAGGACGTTCTGCCGGCCGCATCGTACGAGTAGACGAAGGTTCCTTTCCCATCCTCATAGCCCAGGAAGAACAGGGTCTTCCCGTCGGGGGCCCATGCCGGCGAACCGAGCCGGTTACACTCTGGAACGGCAAGCAACAGCTCTGATGAATCGTCGCCAGGCGGGCTACCGGAAGAACATCCCAGCAGGCCAGCAGCCAAGACAAGTGCCGTGAGAAGCCCCAGGCACGGGGACCAATGGGCACAGGCACCTACTGTTGGTCTCCTGTTGGTCTTGTTCATCAGCCCATATCCCTGCGTCTGCACGCTCAGGACTTTCTCCGCCGGACCAACCGGGCCGGCACGCCTGGAACGACTGCACGCGCCAGCCTTGGCATGGCAGAAGACTACCACCTCCCCAAGCCCCTGTCAAGTCCATAATAGGTGCCTGTCCCCATGGATTCGAATTGTATCCCCCTCTTCGGATCCGATCGGGGCGATTTTGAACGTGATGCATTTCACGCGCCCTTGCACAGGGACCCGTTCCGGCACACCCAACCGGTCCCCTGGCAAGTTGCACGGCCGCAGTTCGGCTGAACAGATGTTCAATCAGATCGAGGCCGGCATACTGCTCGACGGCCACGGCGGGCGCTGTCTCGCCCCACTCTTCTCGCTGTCGGCTCGACAGCCAAACCGGCACACTCCCGACCCGTGGGCCGGCGAAGTCCGATTGGAAAGGGTGGATAAAGGAACCAAGCGGCTGTGTACCATCTTTCGTTGATCGAAAATGCAGGGGCGCACGCCTGCGCAAGGCCCTGCCACGGCGGGCAAGCGTGCGCCCCTACGACAGCGCCCGACAGGAATGGCCGGCAGAGCCAACCAAGAACACAGGTCGACGCAACTCCGGCGAGCCGGTATAATCTTCGATCCCACGGCCGTTCGCTGCAGCGTGGCGAAGTCATCCCGAAAATCGCGGCTGAACGGGAGAGGCACATGTCGCTTGACACACGAGTAAGGCTTTGGCGACTTCTGGTGGCTGGACTCGTTCTTTGCTGGATGGTCGGTCCTGATGTCTATGGTGAGGGCTCTCCCAGGGATGATACGCTCGTCCTGCATTATACCTTCGACTACCCTGATACTACCGGCCTCCCTGGCCACAAGAGGATAGTCAAGGACCATAGCCCGTACGGCAATGACGGGGAGATCGTCAATAAGCCCGAAGCTTTGAGAGAGCTCGACGGCAGGCGCGGCGTGCTGCGGTTCGGGGGCGTGGAGACCTATGTCAACTGCGGCAATCCGGAATCCCTCCACTTCGACGGCGACATGAGCGTCGAGATGTGGGTGAGACAGAATAGTCTCTGGAAGAACCCCTGGGGCGTGATCTTCGGAGAGCGGGGGGTCCCCGGCTTCCAGTTCGCGTTGGAGAATTGGATCAACTTGGCGTTGCGCTGCAGCGACGGCCGCGACGTCATGATATTCCCCGTTGACCGAGACATCCTGGGCCATGAGTGGTCGCATATCGCCGTGGTGGTGGAGTATCCCCGGTCTCGGTTCTATCACAACGGAAAGCTGGTCCGCGACGCGTATATGCCCGTTGAGGGCGTCGTGAAAGGTCGGAACGGCGCCAAACACGTCGCTGAGAAGTGCCCGATTGACCTGGACGAACTTCGAGTGTACCGCCGGGCGCTGACCGCTGCGGAGATCGCCGAGCATGCGCTGGGCAGGGAGGTCCCTCCGGGTCGAGAGGATGAACTGGCTGTGGAGACCCACTGGTACGAGGAGACCGTGACGGTGCGACTGTCGTGCAAGGGCACGGATTACAGCGATCATACTGCCGAGATGACGCTGCTGAAAGGTGATTACACGGACGCGCTGGTTCCTCAGAGGATCGTCCTGACGGAATCATTCGAAGGGTCGGGACGCCACGTTGCGACTGCGAAGTTTCCGCTTTCGGGTCTCGAGAACAAGTCACTGGATGCGGTCGTCCGCATTCTGGATCCCGACGGCAAACTGGTCAAGAAGCTGAATCGGCATGCGTCACTGAAGAAACCCGAATGGGTCCACACCAGGGAGGGCTATTCCGACGAAGTCCTGCCGCCCTGGACGCCCGTGGAAGCCAAGCGGAAGTGGCGCGGCACGGTGGAGGTGGGCGTGTGGGGCCGCCGATACGTCTTCAGCCGCGCTCCGTTCCTCCGGCAGATCGAGACGCGCGGAAAGAAGATCCTGGCCTCTCCCGTTACCCTGAAGGGCCGTGCAGACGGCGAACCCATCGCCTGGAAGAAAGGCTCCGTCAGCCTGAAAGAGACCTCCAAGACCGCCGCCTCGCTGGAACAGATCGGCGAGAATGACCGTGCGACGCTCCGTGTGAACACGAGGGTCGAGTACGACGGCTATATGACCTTCGAGTGCGAAGTACGGGCCCGGCGCGACCTGTCGGTCGAAGAGCTGACGCTCGAGATTCCGCTGCGGACGCGCCACGACACGCTCTGCCACGGCGACAGTGTCTATCCCGAAGATCCCAAGATTCCGATGAACAGAATGCACACCGGCGCGGTTCGCGGCGATCTGGCTTTCCGTTTCAGCCCGAACATCTGGATCGGCGACGAGGAACGGGGATTGTGCTGGCAGGCCGAGTCCGACGAGGACTGGCACTATGCCGACAAACTGAAAGCCATCGAGATTCTTCCGCGCGGCAAGACGACCATCTTCCGAGCCAACCTGGTAGACGTGCCCACGCCCTTGGCTGCCGGCGAGGCGCTCCATTACAAGTTCGCGCTGATGGCCACACCCATGAAACCCATGCTTCGCGACTCATGGGACCTGCGGATCGTGCGCAGCGACCCTTACGGTGAGGACCTAAACCTGCCCGACCGGAAGACGAACGGCAAACCGACACTTCAGTACTACGTCGACGCCGGCGTGCGCCACCTGTTTATCAACGTGGCCGACTTGTGGACTTACCCGATGCCGTTCAGCGAAGAATTCTCCGAGGCGCTGCACCGGCTGGTCGAAGCGACGCATGCCCACGGTCTGAGGCTGCACCCGTATCTGATCCACGAACGCTTCAACGTCATGGCGCCGGAGTACGACATTCACGGGCTCCATATGTCGAGCCGTCCCTTGAGACCCTGGGCATACGGCGGCCCCGGCTCTCCCCCGGCATACATCGGGTACCATGGACCGGTCTCGACCCACTACGGAGCAGGTTCCCAGGCAGTTGTGGAGTACTGCGCCAAGAGCAAGGCCGCACAGGATGCCTTTATTCACAGTCTGGCCCGGCGCTTCGACATATACGGCGAGGACGGCGTTTATCTGGACGGAACGATGGACCTGTGGAACGACCCCTGCAAGAACACCTTGCATGGATGTGGATACCGAGCTGAGGACGGGTCAATACAGCGGACCTATCCCGTCTTCGCCGTTCGGGAATTCACGAAACGGATTTACGCTGTGGTCAAGCAGAGAAGGCCCGATGGTGTCATCGATCACCACTCCTGGGTCATCAACCCGGCCGGGCTGGCCTATGCCGACATGTTCTGGACCGGGGAGCGATGGTGGCACCTGAAGGGCAAGGGCGCAAAAGACCGATACGTCGCAGGGGAATTGCCGCTGGATATGTTCCGCACGGGGTTTATGGGATACCCGCTCGGGGTGGCTACCGAAGTGCTGGCGTATCGCCTCATCGGAGCGCAAATGGGAGAGATAGGCCGGAACAAGGTGTCGGCCACTTCGCTGCTGCACGACGTGCCGGTTCGGGCTCGCACGCAAGACACGCCATGGTTCGGCACCATGATCAAGTTCTGGAGGATGCGGGATCGCTTCGGCGCGAAAGAGGCGGAGAAGCTGTTCTACTGGAACAACCAGGACTATGTGCGCGTGTCCCCGGAAGAGTGCTACGCGACCCTGTTCAAGCACCCGAAGAATGGCGTCCTGGCCTTCATCTCGAATCTGCGACGCGACGCCCAGACCGTGAGCGCCGAGTTCAATCTGAAGAAGCTCGGTCTGCGTCGCAAGAAGCTCGACGTGTTCAACGCCCTGACCAATGAGCCAGTGAGCATGACCTCGGAGGGCAAACTGTCCGTCCCTCTCGGCTCAGAGGAATGGGCTTACATCCGGCTGCAGCCGAAGGCCGCGAAAACGGATTGACAGAAAAGGCACGACGCAGGACGATAGGGTGCAACGGCGCCCATCGGTCCTTTGAGCAGCGAAGGAGAGGAGGAGAAGGGTGCGCAAGAACATCCTGGGGCGGACCGGACTGGAAGTGACCCAGCTCGGCTTCGGCGCCATGGAGCTTCGATCCGGCCTGGAGGAAGATCGGAAGGTCACCGATGAGGTGGCCGAGAGGCTCCTCAACGCTGTCCTCGACGGGGGGATCAACTTCATTGACACGGCCCCGGACTACGGGGTGAGCGAGGAGCGAATCGGACGGTACATCAGCGGGCGGCGCAAGGAGTACTACCTCGCGACCAAGTGCGGCTGCGACCCCGAGGACAAGGGCGGCCAGGGGGGGCACATCTGGACCCGTGATCAATTGCTCAAGAACATCGAGGGCAGCCTCAAGCGACTCAAGACGGATCACGTGGACGTCCTGCAGCTGCACAATCCCCGTGACGACGACGTCCCGATGGACGAGCTGATCGAGACGCTCCGGGAAATCAAGTCGCAGGGCTTGACGCGCTTCATCGGAGCATCCCATACGCTGCCGTGGCTGACCGAATGCGTGGAAAGCGGGGCCTTCGACACGTTCCAGATCCCCTATTCCTGCCTCGAACCCGAGCACCACGACGCCATTAACCTGGCCGCGGAAGCAGGCGCCGGCATCATCATCCGCGGCGGCATTGGCAGAGGGGGACCGGAGGCCGACGTGCTCAGCCGTGTCAGGCTTGATGTCTGGCAGCAGGCCGGCCTTCAGGATCTGTGCGACGACATCAGGCCGCCCGAACTGATCCTGCGATACAGCACCACGCACCCAAACTGCCATACCACCATCGTGGGCACGTGCAGCGTGGACCATCTGAAAGACAACCTTGCGGCCATGGAAAAGGGTCCTTTGCCGGACGACCTGTACCAGGAGGTCAGGCGCCGGGTGGCCGCGGTGCTATCTGAATAGCAGGGTCGGCCGCTGGATAGGGTGTCCGGGAAATCCGGAGCGTTGCGCTCCACTGTGCCTGAAGGGAGAGGTTATGTTGCGTGCGATGTTACGCAAGTCCTGGTTAGCGTTGTTGGGTTGCTCGATTCTGTGTGCGACCGTTCTGGCGGCAGCGGGAGAAAAGGGAATGGGCGAAAAGAAGCGTAGCGAATCCTGGGCTAACCTGCCCCTGCCCAGGATCGGCATACGCCAGGAGGATCATGCGCCTTTCGGAAAGGGGAAAACGTACATCTGGATACGGATGCCGCAGATACCGTTTCAATGGGGTACGGTACACAACGTGTTCGACATACACTACGAAGAGCCTGGGGGCCAGGAACTTCTTGGGTCTCGCGTGCTTGAAGGAGGGGTGCTCGAGGTGCGCCATCGCCTCAGCAAACCGCATTTGATTCTTGTGAGCGAACTGACTCCTGAGCCCGGCAAGGTGAAGATCGTGGTGCGGCCTGAACTCGACCCCGCGATGGGCGCCGACAAACAGCTCCCGGAGCACCTGCCCCGACTGAATATGTGTCCCACGCTCAAGCGGGCCAGGGGTTGCTTCGACTCTTATCCTGATCCGTTTCCGGAGATCATCGGTCGGTGTTTCATTTTCACCGACAAAGGACGGACCTTCCTCGACGATACCGTCCGCCGAAAGCTTCCGAGGGGATCGGACGATGACCCGCGAAACAACCCTCCCTGGATTCAACAGTACGGTCCGGTTTGGCGTCCGGCCTCAAAGGGCTCAAGCCCAACAAGCAACACGTGGTACAACAGCAGTCCAGACCGTTTCACCATTCCGATCATCGGGGTGGTTTCGCGAGATCGAAAACACCTCATTGCCATGGTGAGCGACACATCAAACGTGCTGTGCCAGGCGTGGGCGCCGTGCATACACAACTATCCCCAGTGGGCGCCGAAAGACGCGCCGCCCGCGGAGCGCCGATGGCGCATGAATGTCTATATCATGCCCAATGATCCGGACGTCCTGCTGGAGCGGGTGGCCAAGGACATGCCAGACGCGCTCAAGCTCCAGGAGAAACGCGTTCCTCCGGAGGGTTAGGGAGAATAGTGCACCGACCTATAAGCCAGTGACTATGACGTCCGATACGAGGCTCTCGGCGCCGCTCAGCACTTGCTCCTGAGCAAATTGGCTCGTCACAGAGCTTACGAATCGAAGGACCGAGCTTGGTCGCCGACCAGGCAACATGCACTCTTGATGGAGAGAGCAACATGCAGAAGGACAAGACGCTTGTACTGCATTACACCTTTGACGAGGACGACGGAGAGGTCGTCAGGGACCAAAGCGGCTGCGGCACCGACGGCAGGATTGTCAATGCGCAATACTTGCCGGAGCTCGACGGCCGGCGCGGGGTGCTGCGGTTCGACGGCAAGTCAGCTTACGTGGACTGCGGCAACGCGCCTTCTCTGGACCTGACCGGCGATATGAGTTTTGAGATGTGGGCGCGTCTGAACGGGCCCGTGGAGAGCAATTGGGCCTTCATTTTCGGGGAGGATCAGAGCGACCGCATGCGGAGCAGCTTCTCCTTCATGTTTGCGTTCCAATACACGCTGGCCCTCTTCTACAGCGACGGCAGCGGAGCCACGATCCTGCCGGTGGACAATCGCATCCTGAGCGGAGCCTGGGGGCATATTGCGGTCGTGGTGGAGTACCCGAGGTGCCGCTTCTATCACAACGGTGAGTTGGTTCGGGATGCCTACATGCCGTCCGAGGGTCTCGCGAGCTGCGAGAACAGGCCGAAGCATATCGGCGGTTCACGGGCGGGATATTGGGCCGGATGTTGCCCAATTGACCTCGATGAGTTTCGAGTTTACCGCCGTGCACTGTCTGCCGCGGAGATAAAGGCACACGCCAGGGACGAAGAGGTCTCAGCCCCGGAGACGGCCGAGCTCGCTGTCGAGCCGAACTGGTACGACGAGACCGTGGCCTTGCGCCTCACGGGCAAAGGAGCGGACTACTCCAGGCATACGGCGGAGTTCACCTTGCGCCGAGGGGATCGAAGCGAAGCAGTGACTCCGCAGACGGCATCCTTCGCCGAAGCCTTCCAGGGCTGCGGCCGCTATACGGCTACGGCGACGTTCGCACTTTCCGGACTGGAAGGCAAGGGATACGACGCAGTGGCCCGGCTTCGCGACCCCCAGGGCAACATAGCCACGACGGTCCATCGCCATGTCCTCCTTGCCAAGCCGGACTGGGTTCACACTAAGGAGGGATACACCGACGATGTGCTGCCGCCCTGGACACCGGTGGAAGCGGCGACGAAACCGGACCAAACGGTGGAGGTGGCCGTCTGGGGCCGGCGGCACGTATTCGCCGAGGCGCCGTTCCTGCAGCAGATTGAGACACGAGGCGCAGATATCCTGGCCGAACCGATACGCCTCTCGGCCCGCGCGGACGGAAAGGAACTGACCTGGACGCATAAGCCCCCAAAACTAATGGAGGATTCCAGGACCGCCGCCACCATCGAACAGACCGCGGAACATGAAAGCGCCACGCTCCGGGTGCGGACGAGAATTGAGTATGACGGCTACATGATCTTCGACTGCGAGGTCAAGGCCCGACGCGACCTGTCCCTGGAGGTCTTGACCCTGGACATTCCGTTGCGGACACAACACGCCACGCTCTGTTCCGGCCACAAGGTCCTTCCCGAAGGTCACGAGACTCCCATTGCAGAATGTTACGCCGGAGCGGTTCGCGGCGATCTGGCATTCCGTTTCAGCCCGAACATCTGGCTGGGCGACGAGGAGCGGGGATTATGCTGGCAGGCGGAGTCCGACGAGCACTGGCACTATGCCGATGAGCAGAAGGCGATCGAGATCCTTCCGCGCGGCGAGACCACCACGTTCCGGGCGAACCTGGTGAACGTGCCGACGCAGCTGGCGGCTGGTGAGGCGCTCCATTATAAGTTCGCACTACTGGCCACGCCGGCTCGGCCCTTCGGCCGGGACTGTTGGGAGCTTCGCATTGATGCCAACCGTTGGGAGGAGAGCCGGATTGGCCCCGCACCGGAGATCGAGAGCGAAACATTCCTGAAACGGTTGGCGGAGGACGGCTGCCGCGACGTGCAGCTGTGTGCGCTCGACTTGTGGCCCCATCCGATGCCGGCGACCGAAGGGCTCCGGCGTGAGCTCCATAAGTTCCTTGACACGGCCCACGCCCTTGGCCTGCGGGTTCATCCGTACGTGATCCATCAGCGGTTTCCCACGCACGCACCGGAGTTCGACCTCTACGGAAGTCACATGATCGTCAAGCCCATGCAGTACTACGTCGAGAGCCCGGTCTACGGCAATACGACCCAGGGCACCATTGATCACTGCTCCAAGAGCAAGGCGCTGCAGGACGCCTGTATCCACAGCCTGGCTCGGCGCCTGGACGAGTACGGCGACGACGGCGTTTATCTGGACGGGACGGCGGTTCACATCATGCCTTGTCAAAACGAACTGCACGGGTGCGGATATCGCGCCAAGGACGGTTCGATCCGGAAGACCTATCCCGTGTTCGCCAGTCGGGAGTTCATGAAGCGGATCTACACCCTGGTCAAACGGAGAAGGCCCGACGGCCTCATGGACGTCCACTCTTGGATACACAACGCGGCCGGACTGGCCTACGCGGACTGCCTCTGGACCGCGGAGCAGTGGTCCCATCTGAGGCACAAGGGCGCGGAGTACGTCTCCGAGGCATTGCCGCTGGACATGTTCCGCACGATGTTCATGGGCTACCAACTCGGAGTGCCGACCGATATCATCCATTACCGGATTACCGGTGACAGGAAGCGGACCCCGCACAAGCTTTGGGCGACCACGCTCCTGCACGATGTGCCCATTCGGCCCATGGACGATGTCCCGGAGCTGTGGGAGATCACGCGAAACCTCTGGCGACTCCGCGACCGCTTTGAAGCACGAGAAGCGAAGAAGCTGTTCTACTGGAACAACCAGGACTACGTTCGTGTGTCGCCCGACAAGTGCTACGCAACGTTGCTGAAACATCCGAAGAACGGCATCCTGGCTCTCATCTCGAACCTGCGGCGCGATGCGCAAGCCGTAACCGTCGAGTTCAACCTGAACAAGCTCGCCCTGCGCGGCAAGAAGCTCGACGTGTTCAACGCGCTGACTGATGAAGCCGTCACCATGACTGACGACGGCAAGCTTTCTGCACCCCTCGGCTCGGAGGAGTGGGTCTACGTCTGGCTGCGTCCTGCCGACGGCAAATAGGGCCTGCGGGTCTACTCATAGTGGAAAGGAGGCGGACATGTTGCTTCACACACGGCTCGGGCTTTTGGGACTTCTGGTGGCTGGACTCCTTGTTTGCGGAATCGTCGCTCCTCAGGTCCATGGTGAGGCATTGGTCTTGGAGGATACGCTTGTCCTCCATTACGCCTTCGACAAGGACCCCGGGACCACAGCCAAGGACCTCAGCTCACACGGCAACGACGGGGAGATCGTCAAGGGCGAATTCGTGGAAGAGGTCGACGGCCGGCGCGGAGTACTGAGGTTTGACGGCGAGTCGGCCTACATCGACTGCGGCGATCGAGAATCTCTGAATTTCACCGGCGACCTGACCATCGAGATGTGGCTGCGGATGAACCAGC
>SDBU01005405.1_pt1 | contig 15306 bp, 12 predicted proteins | sample 2277071 | NCBI WGS metagenome assembly SDBU01 (sample SAMN10397929, study PRJNA504765) | marine sediment metagenome | isolation source: marine sediment core GS08_GC12, 126 cmbsf | place: Arctic Ocean: Gakkel Ridge, Loki's castle | collected 2008
GGGCACGCGCACTCGGCTCACCTACGTGGGCACCGGGGTCGCCTATGATCCGGCCTGGTCACCCGACGGCACCCGAATCGCATTCGTCTCCAACCAGCAAGGCCCCGACCAGGTATTCGTGGTCGAGAGGGTATTCGGGAATCCGCGCACCGTGCAACTGACCAGGAACGAGTGGGAGTGGGACAAACATCCCAGCTACTCTCCCGATGGCAAATACATCGTGTTCTACTCCAACCGGACGGGGAGCAACCAGCTCTGGGTGATGAACAACGACGGCACCGAGCGCCGGCTGCTATGGATTCCCGAGCTGGCCGGCTACGCGTGCTGGGATCCGGTGTGGATGAAGCCCTGAGGTTTCCAGGTCGCGGGTGAACGCGGTCTTGGCTACCGCTGACACATGTCTCTCGTGCCCTCTCCCCCCCACAGATCGATCCATCTCCCTCTCATACCGACCTTCTCGCAGCCCCATTCATTTGGTTTGCCGGCGCACATGTTCTATAATGTTGCCAGTAATGTGGGGCGGCGCGCTTCGCGCCATGCATGAGACACGATAGGGGAAAAGGAGGGCGACCTGGATGAGTTATGTGGTTAGGGAGGGGAGCGAATCCTTCGAGAGGCTTCTGGGACGCTTCAAGAAGGCGGTGCAGCAAGACAAGATACTCACCAAGGCGCGGCGGCGCCGATTCTATGAGAAGCCCTCCCAAATCCGCAAGCGCAAGGCGATAAAGAAGCGGATAAAGAGCCGTCGGCCCACCTACAAGATGCAGCGTCGCCGGTACTGACCGAAGGAACGGATTGGCGACAGTCGCGCACCCGGCGATCCGGTGGCGTGGCCTTGCGGCGCGGAAAAGTGTTGGTTTTCAACACCTACGGTGTGGGGGGTACTATCGCTCGTGAGCCAGGTGACCGAGTTCTGGCAACGTCCTTTTCGATTGATAGAGTTCAACCTGAGCGTGATCGATGTCCGAGGCTTGGACGTGAAGCGCCTGGTGGCCCAGGTCATCGACTATGGGGCCAACGCGGTGCTGATCCATGCCCACGGTGCCCTGCCCCGGCACCCTAGCAGCCCGCCACGCGACGGCACCAACGAGCCCGTGCGCGGCGACGTGATGGGGCAGGTGGTGCGCGAAGCGCATCGGCAGGGACTCAAGGTGTTGGTGCGCGTGGACGTGAGCAAGGCCGATTCAGCTCTGTACGATAGACATGCCGACTGGTTCCAGGTATCGGGCGAGGGCAAGGTCGAGCGCGATGGTGATATGCTGCTGACCTGCTTCCAGGGGCCCTACTGGCAGGAGCACGGCTTTGGCCTGATCGATGAGATCATGTCGCGCTACCCGGTGGATGGCTTCTTCTACGACCACCTTTGGTACGGCCACTGCACTTGCCGCAGGTGCAGGGAGGCCTTTGGAGAGAAGACCGGCAGGGAGCTTCCCTGGCATGAGGACTGGAGCGACCCCTGGTGGCGAGCCTATGTCCGCTTTCGCTACCAGGAGGTGGCCAGCTATGCGCAGCGGCTGCACTCTTTTGTACGGCGGCGGAATCCGCGGGCCATTCTGACGGGGAGCTTTGTACCGGACGGCGATGTGGAGCAGCATCTGCGCCAGGCGGGCGGGCTGCATGGCCACATGGCCGATGCGGTGGACGTCTTTGCCTGCGCGGCGTCGGACGGGCTGGATGAGGGGCTGCCGAGGTATCCTCTCTTGCCCGGTCAACAGGCCCGCATGGGTCAGGCCATTCGCGAAGACCAGCCGGTGTGCATTATCCTCACCTACTCGGGGGCGGCTGCCTGCCCAAGTGCGGCGCAGCCTCCAGCCCAGTTGACCTACGACCTGATGCAGATAGCCGCGCACGGTGCGCAGCCGTGTGTGCAGCTCTCGGGAACGTTCGACCAGGGCGACCGTAGGGCCTTGCCGACCATCAAGGCCGTCTACCGCTACTTGCGCGACCACGCGGCAAGCTATGAGAATCTCGTCTCGCCGGCACGGGTGGCCCTGGTGTACTCACAGGTGACTGTCGATTTCTATGGTCGGGATGACGCCATGATGCGTTGCCTCGGCGAGTTCCAGGGGTTCTACGAGGCGCTGGTGGCGTCGCACGTGCAGTTTGACCTGCTCCACGATGCCAGACTCGACGCTGCTCGCCTCTCAGGCTACGACCTGCTCATCCTGCCCAACGTGGCCGCCCTGTCGGATGCCCAGGCAGCCACCGTCGATAGGTATGTGGAGGCGGGGGGACACCTGGTGGCCAGCTTCGAGACCGGTCTCCATGGCCCTGACGGGCAGCCGCGAGATGCGCAGGCCCTGAAGTGTCTTGGCCGGTTTCCGGTGGACCGCCTGGAATGTACGGGGGGCTATCTACGCATACTGGACAGAGAGTTGCTGCCCGGCTTTGAGCACAGTGACATTCTGGGGCTGAGGGGCGCCTTCCTGGTCACCGGGCCGTTGGATAGCGCGGGGCCGCAGATAACCGACCTGCACTTGACCCCGCCGGCGGACGCCAACGCCCCGGGACAGGCCAATCGAGAGCAGGAGTCGGATACGCCGGGCCTGGTATTGACCAGGTACGGAGCTGGCGAGGCCGCATACCTTCCCTGGCAGGTGGGCAAGCTCTACCACTTGCACGGAACACCCGAGTGTCGCCAGGTGATCGTTGACCTCGTGCGGCGATGGGTTCCCCCGTTGGCCACGACCGACGCGCCCGGCTCGGTGGAGATGACAATTCACCACCCGCGAGGCGATCGTAACCGGTGTCTGGTTCACCTGCTTAACGCCACCGCCTGGCAGGGCAAACCGCTCGCTGAGATCATCCCCGTGCACGATGTCTCCCTTTGGGTGCGCGGGCCGTACGTCGCCGCGCGAGAGCTCCTCGCCGAGCATGACATCTTCTTGGCCGGCGAAGCGGGGGGCGTGCGCCTTGTGCTCCCGCGTCTGGAGAGCTTTGCTGCCATAGAGTTCGTGGCGGCGGGTGTGCCTTTTGCCTCCAGCTTCTGACGGTCCATGGATCGCTACGCGATTGTCCGGAGGGCGGCCTCGGTCCAGACTTTGACCCGACCTGGTTCTATCTCCAAAATCGCGCCCTTGGGCTGTATCCAAGTGGCCCCTTTCTTCGTTCTAGTGAACAGAAGTGTCAACCACCAGCACAGGCAGTTTTCAGTTGTCATTATTCGAGCCTCCCTGGGGGCAAACCTTGAAAGGAGATGAGCACACCATGAACCGAAACATGTTCACGCACGATCTCGTGAGAGGACTTCGTCTGTTTGTCATCGCCGCACTGCTGGCCGGGTTGGCGCTGACCGTTGGGCCGGTGGCTGCGGCGCCAGTGGCGACGATCACAGCCACCAATACCAATGACGGTGCGCCGGGTTTGATCGATCAAGCAATTGTCGACGCCAAGGACTTGCCGGCCGCCATGGCCTCAAGCGAACCGAACGCGTCCCAGAGTCCATTGCCTCTCCTGGTGAATGTGGTGAATGGGGGCTTCGAGGTCGGTGACCTCACCAGTTGGCACACGAGTGGTACCGCGGGTCGTGTGGAGGTCCTCCAGGCGTCCGACTTCACCACGTCCGCCGGACCAGGAGCACGTCCCACGCCCACCGAGGGCAGCTACTTCGCACTGCTGAGCACCGGCCCCGGGGAGGTTAACCCGGTGGCTGCCGGTAACATAGATTGGGACAGCGGCTGCACACTCGACTACGACACTACGATCCTTACCAAGACCTTTAGCCTGGCCGAGGCCGATGTGCCCGTCACGTTGAGCTTCGACTGGAGCTTCCTGACCTCCGAAGGCGGGCGCGGGACGGATGTCTTCGATGACTTCTTCCAGGTGACGCTCAACGGCGTTGTAATCTTGTCGGGAAGCCGACCCTGTGGCGGTATGTCACCCTACCCGGACGTGGTACCGTTGGACGGAATCTCGTACCAGGTCGAAGGTGGGACTTTTTTGACGCAGGGTTGCGTTTTTGAAAAAGGCCGGAGCCCTTTCCAGACCTTCAGTATGAGCATCAGCAACCCGGTCACCTACACCCTGCAGTTCCTGGTTGCGGATCAGGGAGATACGCTCACAGACTCTGGCCTGCTGGTGGATTACGTACGGTTGGAGGAGGCCACCATTGAGCCGCAACCTGTCCTTGATGCCATCACGGCGGTCCAGTCCACGGTTGACGACATCGAAGCAAAACTGGATCCCGGCGGGGTGGTTGAGGGGTGGGTCACTTCGGCACGCGACGCTGTGATCAGTGCGGTCACTTCCGCTCAGGCCGCAGTTCTTGCCAAACTGGAGCAGGTCCAAGCCCAGTTGATAACGTTAATAACAAGGATCGACAAGACAGAGAGCAGCATCGTGAATCTGTATAGGCTGGACGTCAAGATCACTCTTGCTGAGCAATCCACGAAGGGGAAGGATAACATCGCTTTCATCCTGACGTCATTCGCTGGAAGTCGGGTGGATGCCACGATCACTGCTGTGGAGGTTGACGGCGAGGTGCTTGAACTCTCGGAGTACGATGTCACCCCAGTATCCCTAGGGCTGCTCGCTCTGACGCTCGAGGAAGAGGCTATCCCGAAAAAGGGGGGCTACTTGCTCTTAGTGGAGGCCACAGATGATGATGGGACAGTAAGCGGGGTGGACATCGCGAGTGTGTCCAAGATGTAGTTGAAAGACGCGGTAGCCGTCTCCTCCGATTATGGACTATGAGGCGGCGTTCCGCAAACGCCTTGCTGCGCAGCTCGCCGTTGCGGGTGACGTGCCCTGGCCACTGCCGCGGCATCGCTTGTCTCCCAGAGGATTCAGGAGGCTGGTCAGATACCGGTGTGGCGCACGGGCGAGGACAACCTGGCCTCTCTCCGCGTGGCCAGCAAACTTGGCTTTGTCGAGGTTTCTCGTCGCACCTATGTCATACCCGCTCACCAGCCTCACCGATGCCCCGCCTATGACGGACATTGCTGCTGGGGGCCATAAACTGTAGGGCAGGCTTCTTACCTGCCCCCACTCCCAGAGCTTTTTCAAGACCCTGCCGGTGGCAGGGCCTTGGACAATCGGGGCGATTGCAGGAAGAGGATTCGATGTTGAGAATGGCACCCACCTCTCCAAGATGAAAGCCCAACTGAACCTCGCCCACGGACGGCTGCGTCTGCCCGCCTTCCTGCCCGATGCGACCCATGGCGTGGTGCGCGCCCTGGACCCGATCGATCTGCATGGCTGCCGGGTCCAGGGAGTGATGATGAACGTCTTTCACCTGATGCAGCGCCCCGGGTCTGGCGCCATCAAGCGCGTTGGCGGCCTGCGCGCGATGTTCGGTTGGGACGGGCCCATCGTGACCGACTCGGGTGGCTTTCAGGCCTACTCGCTCATCCGCCAGAACCCCAAGCTGGGTAGCCTGACCCGTCGGGGCCTCATCTTCCGGCCGGAGGGCCGTTCGCGCAAGATCAACCTCTCCCCAGAAAAGAGCGTGCGGCTGCAGATGCGCTATGGCGCGGACGTGGTCATTTGCCTGGACGACTGCACCCACGTGGACGACGCCCCCTCAGCGCAGCGCGAGTCGGTCAGTCGAACGATCGCCTGGGCCAGGCGCTGCAAGGCTGAATACCTCAGACGCATGGATGAGGCCTCAGGCCTGGAGGCTGATAGGCGCCCGCTGATCTTTGCCGTGGTCCAGGGCGGCGGCATCGCCGAGCTGCGACGACAGTGTGCCCAGGAACTGCTGGAGATCGGCTTTGATGGCTTTGGCCTTGGCGGCTGGCCACTGGATTCTCAGGGAAACCTGCTCACCGACATCATCGGCTACGTCCGAGAGCTGATTCCGCCCGAGTTCCCGATGCACGCTCTGGGGGTGGGGCATCCCGCCCACATTCTCACCTGTGCGAGCATGGGCTATGACCTTTTCGACAGCTCCATGCCCACTCGCGACGCCCGTCATGGGCGGCTGCAAGTCTGGGAACAAGATGGCCTCCCCGCGAGCCCTTCGATGAGCGGCTGGTTCTCCTACCTCTACATGCAGGATTCGCGCCACATAAGGGATGGTGCGCCCATCTCGAGTCGCTGCGACTGCCTATGTTGCGCCAACTACTCGCGGGCGCTCGTGCACCACCTGTTCAAGATGGGCGATAGCCTCTACCATCGCCTGGCCACCATCCACAACCTACGCTTCATGACCCAACTGATGCGGCGCATACGAGATGAGCGCAATGGGTGACCAGGAAGCTCTGCTGGGAGACCTGGTGGCTGCTGTGATTTCCAGCCCCAAGTACCGCGACCTGTGCCTCGATGTGGTGCGCAACATCGGCGCCCGAGAGCTCAAGGCGAGGGGCGACCTGAGGGGAGCCATAAAGGCCACCAAGAGCAAGCTGCACCAGGTGGGTGCCTCATATCTTCCGAGGCGAACGCCTTACGAGGCCTGGCTGGCAGAGCTGAGCCGAGCCAAAAGGTCTGGCGGAGAGCAGGCGCTGCGCTCCGTTTGCGCCAGAGTCATGCGCCATCACGCCTCCACCCGCGAGCGTCTCCCCATTCTCGATCAATTCTACGCGACCACCTTGCACGACATCGCGCCCGTGCGCTCGGTGCTCGACGTGGCCTGCGGCTTCAATCCGCTGGCCATCCCCTGGATGCCGCTGGCCCCAGAGGCCACCTACTACGCATACGATATGTACGTCGGCCTGGCATCTTTTGTGCGCAGCTTCCTCGAGCTGATGGAGCGGCCGGGCGGAGCGGCGGCCTGTGATCTGGTGCAGTGCGTGCCGAGGGAGGAAGTTGATCTGGCCTTTCTCCTCAAGGCCCTTCCGTGCCTAGAGCGCCTGGACAAGGCGGTGGGTACGAGATTGATGGAGGGAATCCGCGCCAGGCATCTGCTGGTGTCCTTTCCCGTGCGCAGTCTCGGCGGGCGAAATAAGGGCATGGAGACAACTTACAGGGCACACTTCCACGAGCTGGTGCGGGGCAAGAGGTGGGCGGTGCAGAGCTTCCTCTTGGAGACCGAGCTGGCTTTCTTGGTGAGCAAGTGAGGGGCGGCTCAGCGACGAGCCATCACGCTCCCTTGCCGCGACGATCGGTAGCTCCGATCCCGAAACCGTTCTTCGCCGTTGCCGTCGAGAGCCTGCCGTACTTTGCGGGCCAGCATGTCCATGGTAAAGGGTTTCTGCATAAAGTTGACACCAGGGCGCAGAATCCCATGCTTGGCAATGGTGCTATCTGTGTAGCCCGACATGTAGAGCACCTCAAGGCGGTCATGCTGGTCCAATAGTCGCTGGGCGAGCTCATGCCCGCTCATCTGTGGCATGACCACGTCTAGCAGAGCCAGGTTGATCGGTTCTGGGCGCTCTCGCAACAAGGAGAGGGCATGGGGACCTGAAACGGCTTCGAGTACCGCGTATCCAATGTGCCTCAACATAGTGGTGGCCAGGCCACGCACGTTGTCGTCATCCTCCACTACCAGAATGGTCTCTTGCCCTTGTGGCAGCGGAGCCAGGCGGACGTCACGGTGAGCCGCGGCCGCTCTCCCCTCCACACGTGGCAAGAACATCCTGAAAGCGGTGCCCTGTCCCGGATGACTACGGACGTCGATAGCACCCCCGCTCTGCTTGACTATGGCATACACTGTGGAAAGGCCCAACCCGGTTCCCTTGCCTGGGGCCTTGGTGGTGAAGAAGGGTTCGAATATGCGCTCCTGCACCTCGGGGGTCATGCCACAACCATTGTCGCTCACAACCAGGACGACGTAGCGACCAGGCTCGTGGTTCCTGCGCTGGAGAGGGTACTCCTCGCTTGCCTTCGCATTGCGCGTCTCGAGGATGAGTGTCCCACCCGTGGGCATGGCGTCGCGTGCGTTGACCGCGAGGTTCATCACCACCTGCTCGATTTGGCCACGATCGACCCTGACGTTGCCAAGGTCTTTGGCAAGAACCAGTTCCAACTTGATCTCCTCGCTGATCACCGGGCGCAGCATCTTGGCCATTCTGGTGAGCACATCGTTGAGGCTGACCACCTCCATGCTTTGATCGTCTCGCCGACCGAAGGCAAGCAGTTGCTTAGTAAGAGCAGCCGCCCGGCTCCCAGCGGCGCGAATCTCGGCCAGGTATTGGCGTGCCGGGTCGTCAGGCGGCAGGCTGGCGAGAAGCAGACCGCCATAGCCATTGATCACGGTCAACAGGTTGTTAAAGTCATGGGCGATGCCGCCCGCGAGCTGCCCAATAGCCTCCATCTTGGCTGCCTGTCGCAGTTGCTCCTCAAGGCGCTTACGCTCAGTGATGTCGTTGAACGAGGCCATCATGCAGATGGGCCTCCCGGCCTCGTCTGTGACCATGCTTGCAGCCAGCTCCACCTCGAAGGTGGTGCCGTCTTTTCTCTTGGCGACCAGCGTGCCTATCCAGTGTCCTTTGCTCGACAGCGCTCGCACCACCTCCACTGCTTTCGCCTGGTCCTGCCAGAAAGCCGTGACCGATCTGCCCAGCAGCTCTTCGTGGCTATCGTGGCCCCATAGCTGGCGAAACGCCGGGTTGACGTAAGTCAGACTGCCTTCCAGATCGGCCAGGGCCATGGGGCTGATCGATGATCTTATTGCCCAGTCCCTCGTCCTCAACACTTGCTCGACCCGCTCGCGCTCAGACAGTTCGGTTTGCAGGGCTTGGTTGGCTCTGGCAAGTTCTGCCGTTCGCTCTTGAACTCGCAATTCCAGTTGATCATGGGCCGCGCGAAGCTTCTCTCCCGACCGGCGACTCTCAGTGACGTCGCTGAAGACCACCAGGCGTCCGGCCAGGGACCCATCCCGTTTGTGGATAGGACCGATCTGCAAGTGGAAGCACCATCGATCCTCGCCTTCCCCCAAGACGATCTCCGAGTCGTTCGCGGCTTCGCTCTGCCACCTCTGGGTCGAGCCAAAGCACTCGGAGAACACCTGGGAGACGCGACGTCCGATCACATTCTGGGCCACGCAACCGAGGATCCCCTCGGCGGCGGGGTTGACGTCTACAATGCGATCCAAAGGGTCCAGAACGATCACCCCATCGCGCATGCTCTCCATCGCCGCCGTGCGGGCGACGGGCAAAATGCCCAGCAGGCGGTAGCGCAGCACCCCGAAGGCCATCGCCAGGCTACTCACGGCGAAGACGAACGCCGTCGGATCGGGATAGGGGAGGGAGCTCAGCCGAAAGATGTAGACCAGGTTCGCGGCCCATGGCGCCAGCACGCCACTGACCAGCGCCCTGCCCCGGCTGCCGGGTGCGCGTGGCATACGCAGGAATGTCCGAGTCAGCACAAGTGTTCCCACGGTGACGAGCAGGTAGGAGTAGATCGAGTGCACCCAGAACCAGACACCAAAGGTCTTGGCTAGAGCGACGAATGAGCTGGTGCGCTCAAGCCTGAGGTCGGTCCAGAGGAGGTGGTGGGATTCGTTGCTCCAGGCCAGCAACAGGGTGACAACGGGAATGACAGAAAGCAAGCAGAGCCTGTGGCGAGGCAGCCATTTGTCTAGTCCGGCGTAGTGGAGCGAAAAGACCAACCACAAGACGGGCACAGAGACTATGGCGGGGTACTGGATGTTGGCCCAGAGGGCTTTGGCGGCAAGATGGGCACTGCCGAGTTCCAGCACGTACCCCAAGGACCATTGGGTGACGGCGAGCATGAGCAATGCAAACGACCCCGCTCCAGGGGCGGGGCGGTTTCGCCACACAAAGTAAGCCAGCACCCCAGAAACAGCTGCTGCCGCCAACAGAGCTGTCTCGTAGGAGCTGAATCCTGGGTCCATCGCTCTCGCCTACGCTCTTTGAGCCATCATCCCATAGCAGTCACATCGGGTCGCAGGCACCAAACACTGGCCCCTTCCAGGCAACCGCTGCCAAAGGGCTGAGGACTGACGACGCCTGCTATGGTCTTTCCTCTGCGGAGACGCCGAAATCGACCTTGGTTTCGGTGCACGCCACCCAACCTGACGAGAAGGAAGCCCAAACACGCGGACAGGGCCGACGGTGCTCCCCTCATCCTATATCGGCAAGCGTCACTCCGCGCTTGAGGAGCCAAAGTCTGGCGATTGTCGTCAAGGGAGGTTCTCCCCATGCAGAGGCGGCGAAGCCAATCTTGCCCGTTCGCCCAGGCGCAGGAGGGAAGTTGGAGTGAGGGCAAACGGGTGTCGCAGGGGAAGGAGGAAGAGGCGATTCAGCCTTGGAACCGGTCGGGGTCTGGCGGGGAACAAGCGAGGGCAATCTTGTGGGGCGGGCTACTCTTGGCGTGGCTCCTGCCCCGGCGCCAGAGGCTGTCGCAGCAGCCGAACCAGGGGGACTCCTGTGAGCACGCCAGCCGTGGCCCCGCTCACAGTCCCGCCGGCGGCCCAATCCACGATGCTGGGCAACACCCATAAGAGCCGAAAGACGCATCCAACCCATAAGCGGCCAACTACGGGATGCTCTGCACCCCATCCCGCCGTCGCTCGCTTTGATACTCACTCGCCTCCTGCCACGCCAAATCTGCCACCAGGAAGGTGTGATCCGAGGGGCGCGGGGCCAGGCGAGCCTCCACGTCGATCCACGCCCCCACGCACCTGGCCGCCAGGGGCTGGGTGGCCATGATGTGGTCTATCCGCCAGCCTTTCCTCTCCTCTATGGGGTTCCGGGCGCGATAGTCCCAATAGGTGTACTGGTCAGGCTCCTCGGGATGATGCAGTCGGAAGAGGTCGGTGAAGCCCCAGGCGGCGACCTCCTGCAATGCCTCGCGAACGGACTGGTGAAAGCAGACATGGTCCTGGTGCCTCTTGGGCTCGTGGACGTCGATAGGTTCGGGAGCCACATTGAGGTCGCCCATCCACAGCAGGGGCTCTTCTGGGGAATAGTGGCGGTCGAAAAAGGCACGCAGGCGGCGAAACCATTCCAACTTGTACTGGAAGTGGGGCGAGTCCATCGATCGCCCTTGGGGAACGTATGTGTTGACTATGGGAATGCCCTTGATCACGGCGCGGATCAGGCGTGGCTCGTCGGCCTGATCGCCATCATCGAGGCCAGCGGCCACACTGACCGGGGCCTCGTGGCTGACGATGGCCACACCTGCGTAGGCCTTCTGCCCTCGGTACACAACCTGATAGCCCGCCTCGACAAAGGGTGACTCTGGAAAGTCCTCGTCCTGCACCTTCGTCTCCTGAATGCAGAGCAGGTCGGGCGAGCAGCATTCCAGCCAGGCGAGCACCTGCTCCAGGCGGACCCTTATCGAATTCGCGTTAAAAGTGGCCACTCTCATCAGGTCGGCAGACACGTTCCTGCTCCTTCCGGCCCGGATCGACCCAACGCAGCACCAGCGGGCGAACTTTGTCTGAGGGTATCGAAAAACCTTGTGTGAACTCCCATCGTTGTCAACCGCACAAGACAGAGATTCCTCGCCTGCGCTACGCTACGGCTCACCTGTGACAAACTCGTTTTTCGATGGTCTCCAATGGAGCGAAGTGCCGTCTAGATGGTGACATACTGCCTGTCGGCCTCGAACATCTCGTCCACCATCTTACGGATCTCGGGCAAGCTCAACTTGGTCGTGGTCAAGGGGTCGAGTTGGATGGCACGGTAGACACTTTCGCGGTCCTTCTCCACAAAGCCCTTCACCACCAGCTCTTGCAGTGCGAGATTGCTGCGGTTCAGCGCGGCAAGAGCCGGGGGCAGGTCGCCGACATAACACGGATGCAGGCCGGTGTTATCGGCCACGATGGGCACCTCGGCGATGCAATCGGGCAGCAGGTTGGTGACCAGGCCCGTATTGGGCACGTTGCCGTTGAACATGAAGGGCACGTTGGTCTCGATGGCGTTGAGGATGCGACTGCCGTATTCGTGGCTGCGCTCGACGGGAATCTTCTCGGCGCCATAGGCCCAGCGCCGATTCTGCTCATCCCGTTCTTGGCGCCTCTTGGCCCAGCGAGCCCGGCGCGCCGCCGGATCCCTCCGATCCGGATCCACACCCCACATCTTTGGGCTGAGGTGACGATCAGTCAACTCGGGGGTGCGCAGGAAGTAGGGCATGTATTCCGCGTTGTGAATGGACGACTCGGAGACAAAGAACCCAAAGTGCTTCATGATCTCCCACTTGACGATGTCGCGCTCGTAGATCTCGGGCTTTTTCATCGCCTCCCAGAGCAGTGGGTAAGCGTCCTTGCCCTTCCAGCGGTATTGGAGGAACCAGGCCATGTGGTTGATGCCCGCCACCCAGTAGGAGACCTCCTCGAAGGGTATGTTGAGGTATTCGGCCAGTCGCATGGCAGTGCCCTGCACCGAATGGCAGAGACCGACGAAACGGATCTTGCTCAGCTCCTTGATGGCCCAGCAGAGCATGACCATCGGGTTGGTGTAGTTGAGCAACAAAGCATCGGGGCAGACCTGGTCCATAGTCTGGGCGATATTCACGATGGCGGGAGCGTTGTAGAGAAAATAGAACGCCCCACCGGGGCCCGCCGTATCGCCGACAAGCTGGTTGATGCCATACTTGGCCGGGATCTCGACGTTGTTGCGGGTATTCCCGACGCGGATGGTGGTGAAGACGTAATCTGCACCATCCAGGGCAGCCTTCAAGTCCGTCGTGGCCTCGATCTTGGCCCCCACGCCCTGCTGCGCGACCATCCTGCGGGCCAGCGCAGCCATGAGGTCGAGCCGTCCCTGGTGGACGTCCATCAGGGCTATGGTCGAATCCTGCAGCGCAGGCCAGGTGAGAAAGTCGGCGGTGAGCCGGCGAGCGAAGACGTGGCTTCCGGCCCCAACGATAGTCATCTTGCTCATGAACTGTCTCCTTCGTGATGATGTGCTACTTGTGGACGGCGCGAGATGTGACGACGGCTCATCATCCTGGTATTCGCGTGCTCAGCTGTTGCCTAAACGCATAGTGTGTACTCGCCCGCCTGGAGGACACTCACTATGACCGCCTCGTGCTCGGTGCCGGGGCCAATATCCCTGCGACTGACGCCCGTGGAGAGTGCCAGGTCGCCGGGCCACGATCCCCGGCCCGCACCAGAAACACGGCCATCCAGATCAGGTCACACCGTGCTGAAGGCTGTTACCTCACGATGGGGTTGGCGCCGGTCATCGCTCCTGGTTCGCACAGGAAATGCGACGTCTTTCCTCTCGCCGAATCTCGTCTCGTAGGTCAAGATCAGCAAGCCGTCAAGGGGCTTATCGATGCACCAAGTGCGCCGTATCGTCAGTAGATGCATGGGAGGAACGACGCTAGAGGGAGAGTACCTACCTTTTGCTCCCTGTATCCCAGGGCTGATTCTGCTTGGCCGATTGTCGTTACGGGGCTCGAATCGAATCGCCGAATGCCGACCGGGTCCAGAGCCACTGTTCAGTAGGGCAATGCGCGCGATTCGCATGTTAGACCCTGTCGTGTATGACTTTGAGGACTGTTCGACCACCTCCCAGTCTGGAGCAACGGAGAGTTTGCGCTGCTCTTCATCAGCCTGGGCGATGGTTTTTCTCGCCTGTATGACGGTAATCATGCTCAAGATCGCAGCCAGTATCTGTGCGATGCCTGCGACTCCCTGCCACCATCCATGACTCAGGAGGTTGGCCAGCCACGTCATGATCGAGTTCCCTCCTCAGCCCACGCCTCGGTATCCCCTTCTCACGTTCTCGGTCGCTATTCGCTCCGCCAGCGTCTCCGCGTCCTGGCACCGGCCTGTGACAGGAGAGGCTGCCAAGCACGCGATCCAACCCGCGACCGCCGCCGCCTTCATGCCGCCTATTCGTCGATGGGCCGCCTACCAGCGTTCCCTGTGCACACGATTGCCATCGTACTGGGTGCGTGGCTCCTTTTCCTCGGCAGGGTGCCCAACCGGTATCAGGGCGAAGGGCACCACGCGCTCGGGGATCCCAAGAATGCGGCGCACCGCGGCCGCTCGCTCCTCAGAAGGATGGACGCCGCACCACACCGCGCCCAGGCCCAAGCCCGTGGCCGCCAGCAAGATGTTCTCCGTGGCCGCCGAGAGGTCCTGAATCCAGAACTCTGACTGGCTGCCGCGAGACAGCCCCGACTCGCCACAGGGCACGATGCACACCGGCGATTCGCTTGCCATCCTGGCATAGGGATGGGCCTCGGCCAGAGCGTCTCTGATGGCCCCATCGGTCACCACGACAAAGTGCCAGGGCTTGCTGTTGTTTGCCGACGGCGCGGCCATGGCCGCCTTCAGCAGCATGTCGATCTGCTCAGCATCCACCGGCTGGTCGGTGAACCTGCGTATGCTCCGACGAGCAAAGAGATTGTCGATCTTGAGTACTGGCATAACTCGCCCCTTCCCTTGTGTTCCGTCTATCGCCATGCGCCCGATGCCGGCGCAGCCAAGCCACGTGACCATCGGGAGTATAGAAGGTTCGTTCGCCATGGTCAACAGATGAGCGGCGTCCGCAGGGCCCTCACGATCCTCCGTACCGCTGCCAGGAGACCCTGCTCTCGTCATACTGGGTGCGCGGTTCCTTGGTCTCGGCCGGATGCCCCACGTAGATCACCCCCAGGGGTACGGTGTGGTCTGGGATCGACAGAACTCGAGAGACCACCTTGGCCAACGGCTTGATGGGATGGACGCCAATCCACACCGAGCCAAGACCCAGACCGGTGGCAGCCAGGAGGATGTTCTGGGCTGCTGCACTGCAATCCTGGATCCAAAAGTCCCTGGCTGGGCCGGGCAAGGCGCGTCTCATGTTGCCGCAGACGGCGATGGCCAAGGGGGGCCGGTAGCGCCCAAAGACCAGACCCTTGCGCAGCTTCTCCAGGAGCTCACGGTCCGTCACTACGATGAACTCCCACGGCCGACGGTTGCTGGCAGAGGGGGCAGCCATACCCGCCTGCAAAAGGCGCAGGATATCCTCCCGGCTCACGGCCTGTTCAGTGTACCGGCGGATGCTTCTCCTGCTAAAGATGTGCTCCAGGATATCAGGCATTGTCGCTCCGTTCTCTGCACGCGATCGGTCCCACTTTGGTGTGGCCAAGTCGCGAAGAATCGCTCCTCACACCTCGGGAGCCGGTTACGCCAACGGACAGTCCTCCCCCTCCTGTCCGCTCGCATGAGCGGAGACGGGGAAAGAGGAGATCTCCCACACGCGCAAGCAGCTCGGCCTCTGGCTGGCAGCACGATGGGACCAAGAGTCTACAGGGCAAGCCCCTCAAGCTGCTGGAGCACGTAAGCGCGGATGTCGGTGGCCGCCGGGAGCTGGCCAACGATCTGGCCGGCGTCGATCAGCGGCAGGTTCAGCAAGACGCGCCCAGCGCCGCACCGGCAACGCCCAGGTTCCCGCTTCCAATAGAGGACGACGGTTCCAGCGCAGATCGGGCATCGGGCCATGAACTTGCCCCCCGACTTTTTGC
>SDBU01005406.1_pt1 | contig 15306 bp, 10 predicted proteins | sample 2277071 | NCBI WGS metagenome assembly SDBU01 (sample SAMN10397929, study PRJNA504765) | marine sediment metagenome | isolation source: marine sediment core GS08_GC12, 126 cmbsf | place: Arctic Ocean: Gakkel Ridge, Loki's castle | collected 2008
GATTATCACTCCATAGACCTTGGCCGAAGTCTCAAAATAGATCGCCTCATCCTTCACATCTTGCAGCACTTTTTGCGGGTCCCGGTCCAATGGGTCTCCATAGCCACCACCCTGAGCGTACTGATAAGCTATGATGTCGTACTCATCTACGTTAATCCTGATGCCTCCCATCGTTCGCTCAATATGAAAACCAGGTGCTTTTTTCTCCTCTAGCCCCCATGGCGGTCCCAATTCGTCGTACTTCGCTGGATATGTCCCTTGCGATAGCTTCTGCGGAAGGTCCGAGGTCTTCAGTAGCAAGTGAGCTCCAACGGCATTGCCCGTAGGATATCCGCCAAATAGCCCCCAAGCTCGAACCTCTCCACCTCTGGGTGTGGGCAAATAGTCAACACTCAAGTCCTGTGTTCCATAAACCATCTGAATGCACTCCAAAGTCATACCGCCCCGAAACTTGCCGTAACCACCGCTATCGGTGCAGTGCCTTTGGGCAAGATATAAAAAGGGCCAGTACGTCTCTTTCCACTCCACATCAGAAATAGCCGACCTGGCATTTATGAAAATACCACCAGTATTAGTTCCATCACGCATTGGGGTTGCCCCATCACCACCGGCGAAGAGATCGTATATGCCTATCCCTACTGGCAGACCATACTGGCTATGTCCATAGAGCCAATATTTAACGCCGCCGCCATCTATATCATTCCAGGAAGAATTCACGTATTCATGCTGTCCAGCGGCATACAGCATTCTGGAAATACATCCCATGGCGGTATCTGTGACCATTCCCCCTACCAGGGTAGCCAGGCCTGTAGAAGCGGGATAACGGCAATTAATCAGTGTCCCCTCAGGAGCAATGTACTCCACCATCTCGGTTAACCCCGCGTTCCAGGGAACGTCCCAGAAGAGGAACGCTGCCAGGGCAATCCAGAGCTGGCTCCTTGACGCACACAGACTGGCATTCCGGTAGTCCTGGTTCTGGGGGCTTGAACCGGTACAGTCAAAGGTAAGCCGGTCCCCCTTTTTGGTCATGGTGCACTCCGCCTTAAAGGGATGCACTTTCTCCTCACCTTCAACGCGCACGGTATTAGACCAGTACATCCGCTGCCGCCACGTGCCATCAGGAAAACGTCTCAGCTTTTCCCGAACCGCTTTCTCGGTATCTTCCCTCAGCTTTATCATTGACGCTTCTACAAACTCAATGCCGAACTTTTCTATTAAACTATTGAAACCCGCTACAATGACATTATTGGATGCTATCCGTCCCATGATATCCAGCCCCACTACGTCCGGGTCTCGGCACTGGCCGGTTATGGTTCTTACAACGTCTGGCCTGAGCTTGCCACCCTCCACTACTTTCAGACCATGAACTCTCAGGCCCTCGTGAAAAATCTCGGTAGATGTGCCACGGGGTATTCCGCCAACATCGGCTGAGTGCGTCATAGTTCCCACCCAGGCAACCCGCCTACCCTCGCAGAAGACAGGGCAAACCAGGATCTGGTCCATCAGGTGAGTACCGGCAATGTAAGGGTCACCGTAGAAGAACTGGTCGCCGTCATTGATGCCCGGGTCATCTTCATACCACTCAATTGTTTTCAAGATAGCATCCGAAGACCCAATAACGTGAAACAGGGTTCCCTGGGCAGTCAATACGGCACTTCCCTCCCCGTCGTAGAAAGATGTCATCATCTCCCCGCCCTCTACTATCGCTGGTGAACCAATAACCATGCTGAGGGCCACACGCCCCTCATCCAATATGCTCCTCATGCGTTGGAAGAAAACTTCATACTTTACCGGGTCTATCTCGTTTGTCATTGTTAATCTCCTTTCCTATCTAATACTGCTCTGATACCGTGACACATCCCCCTAAATTGCGCAAAGCAGTCCCCTCATATTGTAATTTCTATGTTACGGAAACCGTCCATTCTGGCAACCTTCTCCGGGGGTACAACCACGGTAGTGGTGGGGCTTTCTACAATCGCTGGTCCCTCGATGACATTACCAGGGCTAAGCTTATCATATTCGTAGATAGCTGTCCGCACAAATTCCTTGGTGATTTCCGGGAAGAATACTTGTCTGTGACCCTTGAGACCAGCCGATGGATCTGACCCACCCTCGGGATAGGACTTCACAACTGGCTTGAGCGCCTTTCCAATGGCATCAACATCAACCGAAACTAGCTCAATCCCTGCCTTGGCATAAGCTGATCCTTTTCCGTAAACGTTCTCAAACTCTGCTTTCCAGGTTGTCTCTAATTCGGTTACGTCTCGGTCACTTCTAAATTTCTTGACCGGTGATGTGATACTGAGATAATTGATTTGCCTCCGGTAGCGCATGTTGAACATGTTCCTATATTCCAGGTCTTGGCGACGGAAGCCTTCCTTTTCCATCATGAGCGTCAGGTCATCTACCAGCTCCGCTATTCTCGGGTTCAGAGTATCCGCAGATACCGGCATCCTGTAGCCTAGGGAAATGGAACGCGTTTCGATTATATCGGCACCAGCAATGCCAAAAGCGGAAAAGACGGCACTGGTAGGGAAGACAAGAACCTTTCTGACACCCAGCTCAGCACCGTAATAGGCCGCATGCACCGCCCCGGTTCCACCGAAAGCATAGAGCATAAACTCCTCTGGAAGGGCGCCTATTCTCATAGCAAGTCTTCTCATCAAATCGGCCATATGGGCATTGATAATAGTGTAGATTCCAGCCGCCGCCTCAACCACTTCCATTTTCAGAGGAGCGGCAATCCTGTCTCTCATGGCCTGTTCAGCCTTCACCTTGTTTAGCCGCATCTTTCCGCCCCAGAAGTAATCAGGATTTAAGAATCCCAGGATAAGATCAGCATCGCAAACGGTTGGCTCTGTGCCTCCCATATCATAACAAACCGGCCCCGGGTCAGCCCCGGCACTATCAGGCCCAACAATTAACCTGTGCACCAGCGGATCCACCCGGGCAATGGTCCCGCCCCCGGCACCAATTGAATCTACCTTTATCATAGGCAGCATCATCCGCCACCGTTCGATAACAGGCTCACGCTCATAGCCCACCTGCCCATCCAGAATGAGTCCAACATCGAAGCTGGTGCCTCCCATATCAGTAGTAAGTGCCTTCTCATGTGCCATCACACCCGTCATGTACTGGCCACCAATTACCCCACCGGCTGGGCCTGAGGATAAGGTTCTCAGTGGAGTAACTTTGTCCCAGCTAACAATTCCACCATTAGACTGCATGACCATAAACGAGCCACCAAAACCTTCCGCACGCAGCTTTTCGTTTAGGTTACGCAGATACTGCTCCATAATCTTGCCGATAAAACAGTTTATGATAACGCTATTGGCGCGTCCATATTCCCTTATCAAGGGCAGCAATTCGTGGGAGTACGTAACAAACAAGTCACTATTGGGATACATTTGGTTAACCAGTTCCTTCATTTTTTGCTCATGCACCGGGTTCTGCCAACTGAACAGAAGGCTAACCCCTAGAGCCTCTACCTTCTCGTCCTCAACGAGGTATCGTATTTGTTCTTTGGCATCCTCAATATTTAACGGGACGACAACATTACCCTGAAAGTCAATTCGTTCGTATACTCCTCTTAGGCGAGACTTTGGGACTAAAGGCTCCGGCTTTGTAATGTAAGGCATCATGGCTACTTCATCATCGCTCAACCCGTCCACCCTTTGGACGGACCGCCCGATCAGCGTTGTGTCCTCAAATCCCTTGGTAGTAATGAAGCCAACTTTTGCCCCATGGCGTGTGATTATGGCATTTGTAGCCACCGTGCAGCCATGTTTCAATGTTGAGCATTGCTCAAGCAGGCTTCTTGAACTCATGTTCATCAACTCGGCTGCTTCAGCGATGGCATTTATCACCCCAACTGAGAAATCAGAGGGGGTGGTCGGCGCCTTGGCAACCACGGACTCGCCCGTCTTCTCGTCCAAGACGATACAGTCTGTGAAAGTTCCACCGGTATCAATCGCAATAATGTATTTCGGTTGCTTTTTCTCTACCAATTACATCACCTCCATAGATAGACTACATTTTGATTAACTTGTCCCAAGCCGCAAGGTAAATACCTGTTGTGGACAAGGAAAAAATTTAAGAAAATTCTAAACCTTTCACAATATGATTGCAAACCACGTCAGCAACACTTGAGCCGACAACTGAGGTGTTGTGAGCCGAGAAACTAGCTGTTTGCACCAATATCCTCTACCTTTCTAAATTTTGTCCTCTACGCTCGCTCGAAATGTCCCCAACAAACGTTAAAATCACCTGCCCATGCCTTCACCGGACCAAGCTCCTGTTCAAGAGTTCTAGGACCCCCCAGGTAACGCATTATGACTTTTTTGCACTACGCTTGCCCTTTTTCGAACGAATTTGCCCTAGGGCATAGGCTCGGTCTGCTCCGTATTGGCGAAGTTCTTTCAGCGCTGCTTCGTAAAGCAACTGCGTTACCTTAATAGACTCGTCTACTTGTTCTTCGGATAAATTGGACATTATTCTGTCGATGATCGGAGTGTGCACCTGCTCCTGATAAAGGCTTTCGCCTTCCTCATCGATTTCAACCCGTACTTTCCGGTGATCTTTTTGGTCCCTTACCCTCCTCAGCAGGCCATCTTCCTCCATGCGAATAAGTATCTCGGACATGTTATTAGGGCTTCGTAGGAGCCAGCGAGCCAATTTTGAAGGAGTAATAACTCCACGGTAGTGCTTCAGAAGATAGACTATTTGGATCCTAGCAATGCTGGAGCCCAGTTTCCGAGCTTCTAGGTCAACCAGCCTGGATGTGGCGTAATTCAGCTGGCGGGATAGAATCCAAGCCCGAAAATACTTTTCATGAAGATTGTTCACTGTCCACCTGCCACCAGAGTAAGAAATGACAAAAGCCTTTCAAATACTTAATCCCTTCCCAAGATTAATGTAGGTCCTATATCGTTTACGACTATATCGTACACGAGGTATCTGCTTGACCATAATACCCTCCTTTTATACGCTTGTCAACATGCAAAATCATGCGTATCGTGGAGTGCCGAGGAGTAATCCTAATAAATAATGCCCATTATGATGGCTAGACCGACGACAATTAACCTATTACGTTGCTAGCCAAAGTGCCATGGTTCACAAGATTATTGAGGCCAACAAAAGGGGACTATTTAAAGGCGGTCATACCACTCACGCTGCTCATGTCCGGCGACCTTTCTATACTTAGCTGTGGTATCAAAGCCAGCTGCCTCGGGCTCAGCTCCAGTGATGCCCAGCCCTGGTCTATTACCAACTTCTCCTCCTCCGCTTTCACCTTGTTCTACGGCCTCCTGCTTTTACTCTTACCATCTTCCAATTTACTCCGTTCCTCTCGTCTTACCCAGTCATAATATGTCCTTCTTGGGATACCGGTCTCAGTCAGGACCCGGCTCTTGCTTAATGGTGAGGCAGCAACTACAGCCAACACTCTGGCTCTCTCATTGGCACTCATATAGCGGTGCTTCTGTCCTACTCCAGACCAGCCCGTGTGGATGCCGTACTTAAACCATCTGGTCACCCTTTCTGTGCATCATGATAATTTGATGCCGTACTTTTCCCATTTATCCCTGACACGCTTCATAGTGTCCTCATCGGGGTAAGCGACTGGTGGCCACTTTTCTCCCAGCCATATGTCTGTTCGAGGATTATCCACGGGTTTTGTCGCATCAATTAGTAGCCTCGTTCCTTTATTACCGCCAAACCCCAGCCTTTTGCTGGGATGAACGATTGGATCAAGTGCACTTATCCAGCCTGGGAACGTAATAATATCTCGAGTGGGGTCAACCCTATAGGCAAAGGCCCAGAATACCTTGCGTAAATCGTATATATCCGTATCCGGATCACACACGATGACGTTCTTGCCTATCATATTGGATAACGATGAGCTCCAGATATTGGCGGCTACCTGTTGGACCTGACCATAGAAGGTATTGTCGATCTGGACGATTATATTCGTGTAGGCTGTGCTGGGATCAGCGTTAACTCCGGTCACCCCTACCATCCTCTCATCCAAAAGGTCCCAAATCAGGGCACTGTGGCTCACCGCAGTAACGGTGTGGCTTTCGTTAATCGGAAGCCCGGTTATCGTTCCTTGAAAAATAGGATTGTTTCTAAAAGTGATGCAATTCACTTTAAATACTGGCCTCTGACTTTTGCCACCGTAGTGCCCGGTAAATTCGGCAAACGGGCCATCATTTTTGAATGTTGTAATATCGGTTATAACTTCTCCCTCAAGGACAATCTCAGAAGATGCCGGGACACGAAGATCGACAGTTTCACATTTGACTAATTCGACAGGTTCTTGCCTTAAGGCACCCATTATGTCATATTCGTCCACACCTTGCGGAACGGGAGCCGCGGCAACTGCTGGTAGCACTTGATCCCAGCCTATAGCTATCGCCAGGGGTAAGTTTTGTCCTTTTGGTCTATACTTCCTCCAATGCATCCAGATCTGCTGACCCTGGGCAACAGACATACTGGTGCTGCTCTTGTCATGAATTACCGCCCGGTACAATCCCACATTTTCCCAGCCCGTATCTGGATCTTTGGTCACCACGCCATTAAAAGTGCTTATGTATCTGCCACCATCGAGTTTATTCCAGTGGGGAGTGGGGAGCTGAAACAGATCAACCTCGTCTCCTTTTAAGATATTTTCCTTGCAGGGGCCGGTATCAACAACTACTGGCTTTACAGGGTTCTTTGTACGCTCCCGCCAAACCCTGATGAGTTCTTTGTAAGGTGTATCTTTGGGCACACCCAACATCAAAGCAATCCTACTAAAACTGGATAACGAGGCCGTAAATAGCCTGGTGCAAGCTGTATTCTTATGGTCTTTAATATTTTCAAAAAGCAGTGCTGGACCACCCTTATCACATACCTCGCGCAATATACCGCCGATTTCGAGGTTCCAATCTACCTCTTCCTTGACCCTGGATAGTTCCCCTTCCTTATCGAGCGCATCTATCCATTCTCTCAAATCACTATAAGCCATGTTTTACCTCCCATTTGGATATTTCATATATTCCTATTTAGATTAGTAATTATTTAGGTATCATCCACCCCATTCATCATACATTAATGCCGTATTCATCCCATCTTGCCTTTATTAGTTTCACAGTTTCCTCGTCAGGGTAAGTGGTAGGAGCGAACTTTTCACCAAACCATTGCTCAGTACGTGGATTCATAATATTCTTAGTGGCATCAATTAGCAACCTTGTGCCCATCTGCACGTCTGCCCTTACTTTATCTTTGGGGTGTATTACCGGATCAAGAGGACTTATCCAACCAGGGTACTGTATCAGGTCCCTGGTAGGGTCTACTCTATAGGCAAAAGCCCAATTAAGCTTGCCGAGGTCAAAAACATCTACATCCTCGTCCACCACCATTATATTTTTGCCAACCATGTTGGACATACCTAAAGCCCATATCACCGAAGCTACCTGGTGAACCTGTCCGATATAGCTATTATCAATCTGAACAAATACATTGGCCCATCCCGTGCTGGGGTGCACATTTACGGCTGTTACCCCTAACATATGTTTGTCCAGCTCGTCCCAAATATTGGCGCTATGATTAATTGACTCCGCCACGCTTTGTTCATCGGGAGGTGTCGCTACTAGAGTCCCCTGTAAAATAGGGTCATTTCTATGATTGATACAATTAACCTTAAAGACCGGTCTCAGTCCCGGCATGCCCGTGGCAAAGTATCCGGCATACTCGCCAAATGGGCCTTCCGGTCTAAGTGTAGCAATATCGAGAAGAATCTCACCTTCAAAGACTATCTCAGCACTGGCTGGCACTCTGAGGTCAATAGTTTCGCACTTGACCAGCTCGACTGGCTCTTGCCTTACACCACCCATAGCATCATATTCATCGGTAAACAGGGGTACATACGAGCTGGCTACCATAGGAAGCACTGGGTCCCATCCGCTTATAATTGCACAGGGCATAGTTTTCCTACCCAGTTTCTTATGTTTTCTCCAGTGATGGTAAATGTGCTGACCATGAAGAACGCTCATGCCAGTATGATTTTTATCGTGTATCATGCTTCGGTATGTCCCAACATTTTCCCAGCCGGTTTCAGGGTCCTTGGTGACTACACCAACCATTGTTCCAATATATCTTCCGCCGTCACGTGAGTGCCATTTTGGTACGGGGAATTCAAACAGGTTTACATCTTCACCTTTTATAATGTTTTCCTTAACCGGACCATCTTTTACTAGTTTCGGCTTTACCAACTTTTTGATTCGGTCTCTAAATGTTGTTATTAACTCGCGGGGAGGGGTATCTTCAGCTAGACCCATCATCGTAGCAATTCTGGAATAGGTCGCCAGTGAGTTACTAAATAACTTCTGGCACCGGGTATTCTCGTGGTCCTTAATGTTGTCAAAAAGAAGGGCCGGCCCCTTCCTGTTATTAACCTCCTGATTTATTCCACCTATTTCCAGATTCCAATCTACTTTCGCTTTAACCCTAGCTAACTCCCCGTTCTTCTCCAGAGTGTCTATCCAATCCCTTAAGTCTTTGTAAGCCATTTCTTACCTCCGTTTGGTATTTTTTGAGGTTATCGTAGCCTTCTAACACTTTCTTCCAATCATAGCGAACTAGTTGTTCTCTGCTATAAAAGCGTGGGGCAAGTTCTTCTTACATTTTCAAAAGATGTTCCTTGGTTTGGTAGAGAAGATGCTATCGGAAGCTTTTTCGATAATCGTTCTGATGAGCCCTGTTCCATTGCCCAATAAGGGTAATATCTTAGAGAGCTGACGTTTCCCGGGAACCTCTTACCCAGCCCATTGGCGACGTTGGCTGACAGTTTAGCAAGGTCAGACCAAGCTGTCAAGGTAATGTCGGCACCTAGCTTGCCGTATTTGCCGGATGGTGGAACCTTGAGTTTCTATTGAAAAAGCGTTGACTGTTCATTCAAATAATAGTATAAAGATGTGGTACAATCTGCATAAATGGAATTTTATTTTGGGCTGTGGCTAAAAAGGTGAAATGGGTAATTTGGGTATCTAATTGTCTGATACGAGCATCTAAAAAAAGTGCGCAACTTTATCAGATGAACAGTGGCTTCACCGCCAGCGTGAGCTGAGCAACTACAGTTTGAAAGTCTTGGAACATGCTCGGGTGGTATTAACATAACATTTTAGGAGGACTGTGTAATGTCTGCTTATCCATCACCACGTTATCCTAGATTCAAAAGACCTAAGTCGGTCGAGGATCTGATGCCAAAGGCAAGGACGCTTGTGAGCCAGCCCGCGGGGCAGCACTACCATGGCCTAAAACCTAATTACAAAATCAAGGCAGGAGATAAAATCTTATTCGTGGTCCTAAGTGAGTATGACACTATGGTAGTTGAGGCTATGTGCCGGGCAATGAGAGAAATCGGGGCTCGTGTTGATTTATTCATTCTGGACTCTACACCGGTGGCACCACCCGGAGAACTTGCTGCTCATGAGGCCATAGCTTTTGGTAAGGAGGAGGACGACTATAGCTACTACTATACAATGATAACCAATCTAATGAGGACCAGTACTGCCAAAGTCTTGGTTGATTTGGAAGAATATGACATGGTCATCGCCGGTGCAGCTGGTGCGTTGCCTAGTGTTCCTTTCCCTTGGCACAGGTTTAACTTCGTTGCCTTAGAGAGCTTTGCCGGCCCTCTAATAGATACGCCATCAGAATTACAGAAATTGATTAACGAAAAAGTCTGGGAACAGATTATGTCCAGCGAAGTGATGATATTGACTGACCCAGAGGGCACTGACGTACAGTGGACAAACTATAAGGATAAAAGACCCTATCTAGAAAACCATCAGTTGGCTAGGCCGTGTAACATTGGCAATGGGTTTGGTGGAAAGGATGATTGCACCGGGGTAATAGCTGGAACGCTGAACCATATAGGCGCCTTTCCTCACTGCAAGGCTTATGTAGAGGGAGGACAAGTTGTCAAGGTAGAGGGTGGAGGAAAATATGGAGAAACTTGGCGGGAGCTATTACAAAAGTACAAAAATGTGAAAATGCCTCCCTATCCTCTGGAAATTGATGGAATTCAAGAGCACCAGATAAGTGACCCAGGGTTATTCTGGTACATGGAGTGTGCCATAGGTACCGTTCCATGCGTGTCAAGATTACCAAGTGAGGGGCTTTATCAGCGCTATGCCAACTGCCTTCATGACCGAATGCGTGCTGGATACGTCCATAATGGCTTTGGGCCTACGTGGATATGGATGAAATCACAGATGAAGGCTGGTTTGCCGTGGATCCATTTGCACATTCACTCTATGTTTGCTACCCTCGAAGGAACCGGCAATAAGGGCGAGACTATAACCATTATTGACAAAGGTCACCTCACGGCTCTTGACGATGGTGAGGTAAGGTTGCTGGCCAGCAAGTATGGCAATCCTGACGAATTACTCAAGGAAATATGGTTTCCTGCCCTGCCTGGGATCAATGTGGCCGGGGACTATATGAAAGACTATGCCCAAGACCCGATTCCCTGGATCAAGAAAGAAGCCCTCGAGCATCCAATCTTGATAGACTAACTAGCACAGGTCAGTTGCGTTCCAACCCACCTGTCTAACGGAACGAGAATAGTGGGGAAACTCTAATACAGTTCAATCTCCTTTAAATCCTTTGAAACTATCAGCTTTGGTTCCGTTAATGCCTGGACCTCTTCAGCCGTCCATCCCGGGGCTACTTCTTTCAAGACCATACCTTCCTTGGAAATTTCAATCACTGCAATGTCAGTAATAAGCAGGTCGACGCACTTGGCACCGGTCAGAGGAAGTGTGCACTCCTTTACGATTCTCGGCTCTCCCTCGTTAGTGGTGTGGAACATACAGACTATCTTTCTCTTGGGTCCAACGCAAAGGTCAGCGGCTCCCCCGGGGCCACCGAGAGCCTCCGGGTGCATTGTCCAGTTAGCCAGGTCACCCTTCTCTGACACCTGCAATCCCCCCAGAACAGTGGCATCCAGACGGCCACATCTCATCAGGGCAAAAGACTGTGCTGAATCGAAAACCGACGTACCAGGTATCGGTCTAACCGCGCTTCCGGAAGCAGTAATCCAGTCCCAATCCGGCTCCTCTCCCGCATCAACATCAATTCGCCTAAATCCAATGATGCCATTCTCGCTTTCAAGCATAACATCTCTGCCTTCGGGTATATAGTCTCGTATCAGGTCAGGCAGGCCATTCCCGAGGTTGACCGTCCAACCATCCTGGAGTTCCATGCCCGCTCTCATGGCGATTGTATGCCGGTCCAGCCGTTGTTTCATAACTTTGTACCTCCCTCCTGAGTTCTATAGTTCTATTTGGTCATAAATTTGACAAAGACTTCCTGGTGGTAGCGTGTTAGCGCTTCCGTTTCCCCCGGTCTCTTGATAATGCGGTCTATGTATGGCCCGGGGGTGATAACGTCCTGGGGGTCTATTTCTCCCGGCTCCACAATTTCGTCCACCTCAACGATGGTTACATCGGCTGCGGTAGCCACCAGCACATTAAAAACCCTGGTGACCCCGTGATAAACGAGATTACCAAGTTTGTCGGCTTTCTGAGCCCGCAGCAGGGCAAAATCCCCTCTGATGGGCAGGTCCAGGACATATTCCCGCCCATTGATTACCTTCGTTTCCTTGCCTTTTGCGAAGGGAGTACCTACGCTTACGGGATTATAGAATCCGCCCAGGCCAGCGCCGCCACATCTAATCTTCTCCGCTAAGGTGCCCTGTGGGTGTACTTCAATTTCTAGGTCACCTGCTTTCCACTGGTCCTCAACATACCATGATTTCATCCTGGTGACGACCCTGATAAGGGGAAAGCTGCAGATAAGTTTTTTTACCTGTTTGTTGGCAAAGAGGATACCGTGGTCCACCCATTCTACGCCTAGCCTTTCGAACTCACCCCAGGTGAATTGCCCTCCTGTGTTATGCACCACAGTTAAGTTTTTAGAGCCAAGCTCCGCCAGGGCGATGGTGAGATAGGTTGGAAACCCGCCGGGTCCACCCCACCCCCCGATTAATACCGTAGCGCCATCCGGAATATCGGCTACCGCTGCATCAGGGTTTGGATATATTTTGTTCTTCATCTTTTACCCTCCTTTTAATATCTTCCCCGGCTTAAACCGTTTCTTCACCGTATTAACCACGAGCCTGGCCCCCTGGGCACAGGCCGGTGTTCCTTCCCAACCCCAGGGCTTTGCCCCATCGCCGGTAAAGAACATATTGGGTAGTGGTGTTTCCTGGGGCATATCATATCCCATCCAGCTGCGTAGAGCCGGGAAGTAGTCGTCGATATCCCTTGTTTCCATCCTGAGGATTCTGCCATGCTTATCAAAGTCGGGATAAACTGTCCGGATATCCTCCAGGTTCAGCCTGGCCTCTTCCTCTTTATCTATGTGGTAACGGGAGGTACCTGGCGTGCCCCAGACAACCATCAGGTGTTGGCCCGGGGGAGCCAGCTCGGGGCAGAAGGGCGTCATCGGCATACTGTTAACCACTCTGTTGACACCGGATACCAGACCCACACCGTTGATTGGGGTTAGGGGTTTATCGCTGGCGACCAGGGTATGAATGACGGGGACTGACATCAGTTCATCAGCCTGTTTAACGAAATCAGCGGGAAAGTTGCTGCGGTCTACCAGTCTCATAGTCTCTTTGGGGCCAATATCGCTGATTAGTACACCGGCTTCTACCTCGATTTGACTGCCGTCCTTACTGACTACCACTCCGGTGACCTTCCCATTGTTTATGAGAACCTGTTCCAGAGGGCAACTGGTCCAGATATCTCCCCCTTTGGACTTTATTGTAGCTGCCAGCGCGTTGGAAAGCTCTACGTTACCATGCGGAGCAATCCCAACATAGTGTAGTCCACCCTGACCACCGCCGGATAAAAAGGAGAAAAAGTGCGAAACGGGGTATTCAAAGTCGTTCACCGTGGTCAGAGAGGAGGTGACGGAATGGAAGACGGCTAAGACCCTCTCATCATCGGTGTATTGTTTCAGCCAGTCTCTGACCGAAAGCATGGTACCGGGGTCTATTTTTCCTCGGTCCCTGCGGAATACCCCGGTTATCTTTTCGGTAACGGCTTCCCGGGCCATAACTCCCATTAGCTTCGCCTTATTAGCTCCAATCTTATCCAGTATGGTAAGCATCGCCCTGATTTGACCCTTCTCCGGCAGTTGATGCCATTCGCCCTCTATCCAGATGGAGGGTGGACCTATTTCACGAACATCAAAGGTAGCGCCGACCTCCTTAAAAGTCTCGGCGAAAGGCCCTACCCTGGTCGCCAGGGCTACTGCCCCGGTGGGTGTTTTGAAGCCTTCTTGCTCTATAGTGGAGAGCCTTCCCCCCAGTCGGTCCAGCGCTTCCACCACGAGGACTTTGTAGCCGTAGTGCGCCAGGAGTGCGGCAGAGCATATACCACCGACACCGGACCCGGCAACTACTATCTCATACTTATTGTTTCCCATTTACTTATCTCCTTCAGTACAAAAACTTAGGGCATTATTACTATTCTTAACGGGTTGCCTTCTCTGCTCTCCAAAATCTCCAGCCCCCGGTTGATTTCATCCAGGGGAATACGGTGGGTTATGGAGCGGGATAAGTCTACTTTGCCTGACCTTACCAGCTCGATTATATGTGGATAGTCCTGTTTCACGCATGTCCATACCCCCCTTATCTGGACCTCTTTAGCTACTAGTAGAAAACCGCTCACCTGGAACGTCCCTGAGGCCAGCCCCACCAGTACTGCCTTACCCCCCTTGCGCACACTCTCGATGGCTTGCTGAATAGTAGTATCTACCCCGATGAATTCAAAAGCAACGTCAATGCCTTCACCCCCGCTCAACGCTTTTAGTTCTTTCCTGAGGTTAGGGGAGTTCAAGTCAACCGCCTCATCGGCACCTAAATCCAGGGCTAGTTGTCGCTTTACCTCCTTACGGTCTAGCGCAATGACCTTGGCTGCCCCAAAGGCCTTCGCCATCTGGATGGCGTTTACTCCCAGCCCACCTATGCCGAAGATGGCCACCACGTCGCCGACCTTTACCTCACCAATCTTCATGGCATGGAAGGTAGTGGCCACGGCATCCGTGATGATTGCCCCTTCCTCGTAGGAGACTTCCTCTGGCAGCACAAAGCAGTTGGCGGCTGGCGCTCTCATATACTCTGCCCAGCCCCCGTCCCAATCAAAACCTAAGCTTAGAGAGTTGCTGCACAGGTTATCCCGGCCAACAAAACAATTGTGACAGTGCCCACAGGATATCATCGAATCAACGGAAACCCTGTCCCCGACCTTCAGTGTCGTCACGCCTGGCCCCACCTCTTCTATTATTCCCGCTGGTTCATGGCCCAGAGCAATTGGCAGTTTGCGCGGGGGTTGCTGACCACTGCTAATACGTACGTCAGTATGACAGATTCCACATGCCTTAACTCTAACTAATACCTCATCAGCCCCTATTTCAGGAATAGGGACCTGTTCAATCTTGATTGGTTCCCCGTACCTGTGCAATCTGCCCGCCTTCATCAGCTTTTCACCCACAATGGACTCCTTATTTCCTAGTATATCACTATTACGCGTTGTGGTAGCTTGCTTTTCAGGTACATATTTGGGTTTGAACTTGGCTCATTGTCCACACTATAATAAGTACATACTCCATCTGTCAAGCCTGCGGAATAAGGGTTCTGGGCGGTTCAGGTCGACAGTAGTTTTCCACTACAATTTTTTATTGCTGCTCACTGATATAACGTATACTATAGGATAACTCTGGAGGAAGACAACGGTTCAAAGAAAGCGAACTGGAATTTTCTTTACCTACTTTTAGGGTGAGAGACTAAAGGATTTCCCACAGGCTCTGGCTGGTATTCTAGATAAAGAGAATGTCAGCTACTATTCAACGTTTAAGGCAGCATTTACCTCGGGCCGTTGAGGGTAATGGTGCCCTTAAAGATTCTTTCGAAGCAAGCTTACTCCCAGACTAGATTTTTACATCGATATCCCAATACGGGTCATCGCTATCTATCATAGGACACCAAGTATCAACCTGCAGTAAAGTCCCGCATCCAGGACAGATATACTCCTGATAGTAGGTGATAACTTCCTCATCCAGGCACCTTTTCATTTCGCAGACGGGCTTTGTCCAGCGCAGAGCGTACTTTTTGTAGTTGTCCCCAGTAGGACAGAATTCGTTCCCACACCGGATGCAGCTAATGACCTTGTCGCCGTTGTCCTTCTCAACTATTTCCAGGCATTCATGTATTCTCATCAAGCTCTTCTTCTTAGCTGACGGGCTTGCCTT
>SDBU01005407.1_pt1 | contig 15305 bp, 9 predicted proteins | sample 2277071 | NCBI WGS metagenome assembly SDBU01 (sample SAMN10397929, study PRJNA504765) | marine sediment metagenome | isolation source: marine sediment core GS08_GC12, 126 cmbsf | place: Arctic Ocean: Gakkel Ridge, Loki's castle | collected 2008
TAACACGACTATATATCATGGCGACTGGCGTTGTCAAATTCGACAAAGCGCCGGGGTGCGGCTACCGGAAGTAGGCCGAATTGTGATTTTGAAAGTAGCGCTGGCGTCCTCGCCGGCTGGATGGCAGCATCCTGGCCGCCACTGGGGCGGGACACCCCCGCGTGCGGATGCCGCACCTGTCGGCTTGCCCGCCCGAGGCGGGTAGAATAGCGGGGCTACGATCCCCGCGCACCTAATATCGTAGCCGCAGCCAAGCGCTGAGCTTTCAGCGGTTACTCGTCAGCTCATGATATTCAGCATTCATCATTCAGCATTCAGTATTCCGTCACGCCCGCGGGTGGTATTTGCGATGTACGGCTCTGAGCCGCGACCGATCCACGTGCGTGTAGATCTGCGTGGTGACGATGTCGGCGTGCCCGAGCATCTCCTGTATGGCGCGCAGGTCCGCGCCGTGCTCGAGCATGTGCGTGGCAAAGGAATGCCGAAGCGTGTGCGGCGAGATGCGCCGGCCGACCCCGGCCTGCAAGGCGCAGCGGCGCACGATTTGCCAGACGGTCTTTCTGGTCAAGGAGCCCGCAAGGCGCCCGGGAAACAGAAACGGCGACGACCGTCCCGCCGGCAACACCGGCCGCGCGCTCTCCATGTACTCCTGCACCGCCTGCGCAGACGGCTCGGCCACCGGGACGATTCGCTCTTTTGAGCCTTTCCCGATGCACCGCACATAGCCCAGGTCCAGGTGCAGCGAATCGAGAGTGAGTCCGACGACCTCGCTGACTCGTGCGCCCGTGGCGTACAACAGCTCCAGGAGCGCCTTGTCGCGCTGGCCGCGGAGCGTGGACGTGTCGGGCGCGGCGAGAAGCGCCGTGACCTCGCGCTCCGTCATGACTTCGGGAAGGTATCGCGAGAGCTTCGGCCCCTCAACCAAGGCGGTCACATTCTCAGACAGCTGCCCCTCAACCCACAGAAACCGGAAGAACTGCCTGACCGCCACGAGGCCGCGCGAGATGGACCTCGGCGCAAGCCCGCGCCGCCTCTGGTGGCCCAGGTAGTCTGCGATCGTGTCAGCGCTGACCTTCGCCAGGCTGTGTATCCGCCTTTCATAGAGGTACAGGACGAACGCGGTCAGGTCGTTTCTGTAGGCCTCCACAGTATTCGGCGACACGCCGCACTCGACGACGAGATAGTCGAGGAATTGACTCGCTTGGCTTGTCGGCTCTTCAAGGGGGTTTGTCGTTTGTGGATTCGTTGGGGACGTCACGGCTCAGCTCTCTCACGTGCAGGCGCCTTACGAACGAAGAGAGCCCACTGCACATATCCCAGATGGCCAGGATATCGCGTGTCTTGAACGTGGTTGAAGTTGTGCTCGCTCAGGAGGGCGTACACGGTCGGGCTGGGATTGCCGAAGTGGTTCCTGCATTCCACCAGCCAAACGCGTTGGACGTTCTCGGAGAGTTCGGGAGGAGGCGCGTCCGGGTGTTGCTCCCTGAAACGCGCCATGAATTCCGGATTGAGCGGAGCGCCGGCCATGGCCATGGCCGCTGCACGTTCCTTATCCTCGTCGCGTTGGAGGTAGTAGGAGAATGGGAAGCCCATGACTTCAGGGCTGAAGACGATCGCGTCGCCCGGCAGGAATCGCGGCTGGATGTCTTTGACAACTGCCGGCCAGTTCTCCTTTTGGAACTCCGGGCGGTAGTATTCCCGGAGCCCGGAAAGATTCAGGACCACAACGGCCATCGCCACATAGAGCAGGGGCATCATCGCGCGCCGGGTCGCACAGCGCGAAGCCGGCATCCGCACGGCGGCCAGCGAGATTATTAGCAGCGGCTGGAGGAAGGCCAGATGCTTCGGGTCGTATTCGTGAACCCGGGGCATCGGCATGACCAGGTAGCCGATGAGGGGAACGACGAAAAGCGTCGCGATGATCTTTGCGGGCCTTTTGCCCCGGCGCCCCAACAGGCCCACTGCCCCGGCCAGGACCAGGCACGATCCCAGCACAGGACCGAGCGCTCCTGCCGCGCCACGGCCCATAGGGCCGACACCCCACTCGGCGAATCCGGCGATGACTTCTCCCGGACCCGGCCGGCCGACCTCGTCGCCACGACGCCTGACGCTCTCACGCACCGTAGCCGTGCGTTCCCTCAGAACGGGCACCCATGGAAGAAAGAGCAGGGCGATGGCCACGTGCACGAGCACCCATTTCGCGATCTGTGGACCGCGCCGCCGCGTGAGCCACAGATACAACAGCGCCATGGTCCCAATCGTGAATACGCACAGTGCATAGGTGTACAGGCTCAGCAGCCCGACCAGCCCGTACGCAGCCCACCAGCCCCATCCGGCCCTGCCGCGCTGATGAAGGATGCGAAGGAACAAGTAGACTTGGCCCAGAACAAGCGCAGACAACAGCGCGTGAAGCCTGGCCTCCTGCGAATAATAGACGTGGAAGTACGAGACGGCCATCATCAATCCCGCGGCGAGACCGGCCCTGCGGCCAAGCAGGCGGCGCCCAACCAAATAGGCAAGCCACACCCCCAGCACACCGGCAAACACCGACGGTATCCGCGCGAAGGCGTCTCCACGCCCCAACCGAAGCCACGTCCACTCGACAATCTGATACAGTGGCGGATGGGCGTCGTGCTGCTTGATCGCCCGGATCATCTCGCTGAAGCTCATCGAGGCCTTTTCGACAGTCATCACCTCATCGAGCCACAACGACTTCTGCCCGAGCCCCCATAGCCTGAGCGCGGCCGCCAATACGATGATCCCGAGCACCCAAACGCTCTTGCGCCAGGGGGTTCGCGTCCCTGCGTCGGCCATGACGGAATGCGAAAAGCGCATATCGCCCTCTTGGAAAACGTGCCCCGAAGAAGTCTAGATAGGGCGAAGTGGCGTGTCAAGCAAAAGGCTTTCAGGGGGTGCGGTTACCGGAAGTAGGCGGAATTGTGATTTTGAAAGTAGCGCTGGCGTCCTCGCCGGCTCGATGGCGGCCATCCTGCCCGCCACGGGGGCGGGACGGCCCCGCATCTGCGGCCTTGCACGCCGGAGGCGGAAGCGGATCATGTCCCCGGAACTTCAGAAATGGCCGGAGCTTCTCTGTACAATAGCGGAGCCGAGCTGGTCGGGGACGCTTGGCGGAAAGCGCAAAGCCTCCCCGGAAGGCCATTGTCGAATCATGAGACCATGATGAACACGTTCGCCATCACTACGCTGGGCTGCAAAGTCAACCAGTACGACGGCCAGGCCATGTGCGAAAGGATGACGGCTCTCGGCTGGAGGGAGTTGGGGTTCGGCGAGACGGCGCAGGTCACCATCGTCAACACGTGTACGGTCACGGCGACGGCCGACGAGAAATGTCGCAAGATCGTGCGGCGGGCCGTCCGGGCCAATCCTGTCGGCCGAGTGATCGTCACGGGCTGTGCCGCTACCACCTCGCCGGAACGCCTGCGCCGCATCAAAGGCGTCACAGCCGTGCTCACGCTTGAGCAGATGGTCCGCGTGGGCGAGTTCCTTGAGACCGGGATCGAGCCCGCCTCCGGCCGCGCCCTCGACCTTGGCATCTCCGCATTCTCAGGTCACACCCGGGCGTTTCTCAAGATACAGGACGGCTGCGCGTCGGGCTGTTCGTACTGCATCGTGCCGCTCGCCCGCGGTCCGCTGCGAAGCCGCGCCTTGCACGACATCGAACGCGAGGCCGAACGCCTCGTCGACGCAGGCCACGCAGAGGTCGTGCTCACGGGCATCCACCTCGGCCATTACGGCCGCGACCTCGGGAGCAAGCCCCGCCTGTGCGATGCAGTACGCGCCGTGCTGGCGGCCAGGGGTCTCCAGCGCCTTCGACTCAGCTCCATCGAGGCGGTCGAAGTGGATGATAAGCTTCTCGACCTCGCCGCCTCGGACGACCGGTTCTGCCCGCACTTCCACCTGCCGCTGCAGAGCGGAGATGACCACGTGCTGGCCGCCATGCGCCGGGGGTACACGGTCTCCGAATTCCTGCGCGTGATCGACAAAGTGCGGGAGCGATTCGAGCTGCCCGCGCTGACGACGGACGTCATGGTCGGCTTTCCCGGCGAAACCGAGGCGCAGTTTGAGAACACGCTGCGCGTCTGCCGCGAGGCGGGGTTCAGCCGGATTCACATCTTCCCGTTCAGCCCCCGGCCCGGCACGACGGCCGTCGACATGCCGGGGCGTGTGGCCGGAGACCTGATCCGGCGGCGCGGGTCGAGGCTCAAATCGCTGGCCGATGAACTGGCCCTCGACTTCAAGCGTCGCCTGGTCGGCCGCACTGTCGTGCCGCTCGTCGAGCATCGTCGCGACCGCGCCACCGGCCTGCTCACCGGACTCACCGAACGATATCAAAAAGTGATCTTCGACGGCCCCGACTCGCTCAAGGGAAAGCTCGTGCCCGTAATCGTTCAGAAACTATGCGGCCATCGGCTCCACGGCCGGGTGGTCGAAGGCATGAGGGCAACGTTTCACCACCAAGAACACGCCTGCGCGCCGTGGCGGGAAGGTCAACGACGCGCCGAGGCGGGGCACGAAGGAAAGACGTATCGAATTCGAGATAATCACCACGAATAGCACGCTTGCCCGCCGTAGTCCGCCAGCCGGCGGACGCAGGCGTGAAGGACACAAAGGACGGGCTGTCAAACATCTATCGTGAAGTCAAGAATTGCCCGCCTGTCCCCGCCCGTGTCCTCAAGGAAGGCCGGCGCATCGCCCACAAGATCCGGCAGGCCGTCTACGAGGCGAGGATCATGATCCAGGAACGGCGCGAACACGCCGCCCGCGAAGCCGCCCTGGCCGCCGGCCAAGCCGAGTAAGCAAGGGGTAACGCGAGCGGCGTTCAGAGGACGTCGTCTATGGTTTGATTACTTCTACGCGGCCCTCCGCCACGATCTTGGCGACAAAGGGCCGGTCATGGTTGTTGACGCAACGCTGAATGCCTGGCCATGCCTTAGTGATCAGGGCCACCAACGCCGGAGCGGCCTTGCCGCCGTGACCGGTGATGACGAATGCTCCCAATCGGTCTTGGGTCAACATCCTCCTCAAACCCGGCTTCTTGTAGAAATGGCTGTCCTTGGAAAGCAGGTAGTGGTCTCGATGCTTGGCGAGAGCGGCAAGAACTTTCTTATCCGAGATGCCCCGCTTCATCAATTCGGTCTGTGCTTTGACCGGCAGGCCGTTGGCGCGGAGGCCACCGAGGATGCTTTTGCCAGAGAGATTCTCATCGAGCACAAGGATCAGGCCGCGCGCCGCTCGATCTCGCACCGCAAAGCCTCCTCGATCTTGGGCAGCTCGACGTCATAATCTTTGGCAAGCTCGGTGAGGCCTTCTCCGCCGCTGTACCGATCGAAGATCATTACGGTTTCTATTCGCGTCCCCTCGATCACGGGTCGCCCGAAGTCCACCTGGGGATCCATCACGATCAGCTTGGGGCAAGTCGGGTTGGTGGTGAAAGGATAGAATCGAGCGGGGCCTTCCTGATCCCGGTCGATCCTCCGCAGATAAAGCCTGATGACGTCTGGAATGCCGATCTGCCCGCCTTCCGAAGCGGATACTGTCAGGCCAAGATGTTTTACAAACAGATCACGACCGTCCGTTTCGAGATTGATCTCCGCTAAGGGATGGGTCGTCTTGAAGTGCCTGCGAAGCCAGCGCACCGCCGGGCGTATGCGCTGCATCGGTATCTTGTGCATCTTGCGCATCGCTACCAGGACATGCGCCTCGATCAGGTTTATGAAGCTGAACGGCGCGACACTTTCGTCATCGGCTCGCTTGATCAGGGCCTTTCCATTGCCGCTGCTCCAGTCCCGCAGAGTCTCGCTCGCCACGTGCACATACCGACTGATATCCGTAGGTGTGTACAGCGGTTCATATCTCAGGCCATCCTTCGTAGCCATCGTTCTTTCTCCTTGAAGGATGTCAGTGGGATCTGCCCCGACTGGTAGAATACCGCGCGCGATGGCCGCGTGCAAGCTGTTTTCGAAAAAAAAACGGCAGGCCGCAACGCAGCCTGCCGGGGTCTATGTCCCGATGCCCCAGCGGAGCGCCGGGGTGTCCATTCCTACTGTCATTATACATCATGATCTGGATTGTCGCCAGTCTCATTCTGATTTGCCGGCGTTTCTGCGGCCTCCGCCTCTGGCGGTTTAGCCAACTCCTCGAATAGTGCTTGTCTCACCGAACCCCTAACCCTCGAAATCACGACGCCTCCTCGGCGGTTGATGAGTTTCATCAACGCATCTGATAGATCGGATACAAGCCTCTTGTCCGGTCCTAGAAGAGTTGCCTCGTCCCAGAGAACCTCCAACTCTGGCCTCCCATCAGCCTTGGCCACCTCCACCATTATCTCAACCGCAGCCAGGATGGTCCTCCGCGCCTCCTCATCCGGCTTTTCCCCGCTCATGATTCACCTCCCTGTTAGAACTTCACGCCCCAGGCGCGCTGGATGCGCATGAGGGGCACGTCAAAATGACGTATTGCTCACCCATCGTCGCCCCGTTTCCCCTTTGGATGCCAGGAGGATTCTAGCACCAGAGGGGGGCGCGTTCAAGAGGCTGAGTCGGTCTTATTGACCTTTGGATAGAAGACGGAAGGGATTTATCATCACGAATGCCACGAAGAACACCAAGAAGAGACAAGAATACCAAGCCTTTCCATCTCCGTCCTTCGTGTCCTTCACGCCTTCGTCTCTGCCGGGACTACGGCGCGCAAGCGTGAACTTGGTGGTTACCATTACTTATGCAAAGATGAATAGGGAAAGGGAAAAGGGGTCAGGCTACTTTTTCGATTCTTATCGACTCGAATCCTCGCTACCCGCGCTGTGGACCAGTCGCCGCAGCAGGGCAAAAAGTAGCGTGACCCCTTTTCCTCCTTTTGCGCGAGGTTGATTGCGCCAGTAGACTATCCCCGAGACATCGTGCGGGAACCGTTTCCCCCTATGAGCGTCTAACAGAGCGAAGGCCCATCTGTGGGCAGGATGCTTCGGGAGTGAAGGTGCCGCTGATGCCTGAACGGAGAAGACTGCAAAAGGAGTTGCCATGACACGACTTAGACTTGTCGGCTTGCTGGCGGCTGTTTCGATGAGCCTGTTGCTTGTGGCGGGGGCCGGGGCGCAAAAGGACGAGAAGGCGTTGCGCGAGAACGCGACGGCGCTGACGCGCGACGGGAACCACAAGGAGGCCTACGACGTATTTGCCAAACTGGCGCTCGATCCCGCGGACGATCCAGGGCAAGTCTCCAGTGACCTGACCAATGCCATCGAGTGCTTGAGGGAGTTGGGGCGCGTGGATGAGTTTGATGAGTTCATCGAGAAGGTCATTGCCGCGCACCAGGACAACTGGCGGCTGTTGGCGACAGCCGCAGAGCGCTACATGAACATTGCAGAGCGCTACAGGACCATTGATGAACACAACGGCTTCATTATCGCCGGGAAGTTCGTGCGCGGACACCATCGCGGCGGCACAGGCAAGCCCGCCTACGCCTACGAACGAGACCGCGTCCGCGCCCTTCAACTCCTGGTCCAGGCCGTGGACAAGAGCAAGCAAGAGAAAGACGCCAATGGCGTGAGCGATGTCTACTGGCAGCTTGCTCAAGCGCTCCTGGGCAATCGAGGCTTCGACGAAGCATGGCGACTCCAGTATCTGAGCGACTTGACGAAATTGCCGGATTACGAGGAAGGCTATTACTACTACCGCGGGCAGGCCCGCGGCGCGCCCGTGAATGAAGACGGCAGGCCGGTCTATTACTCCATCCCCAAGAGCTGGGAGGACGCCAGGAGCGACGGCGAACGCTGGCGCTGGGCGCTGTCTCAAGTGGTGGAACACGCACCGCACAGGGAGCAACAGGTGCAGTTCCATTTCGCAAGTTTCCTCCGCAACCAGTTCGGGGTTCAGACCCTGGCACAGCATCGCTGGTTCTTCGGAGCGCTTCGCCACGAGGACGACGCGCGCAAGGACGAAAGCGGCACGTACGCCCTCCACACGCTCGGAGAGAACGAGACCATCGCCCGGCTCGCAAATGGGATCAAGCGGTTCGAGCTGCCCGATGAGTTCAACTTCATCAGGATATTCAAGGATGTCGCCGCAAGCGACAAGGGCCATCACGTGAGCGCCCTCGATGCCCTGGCCAAAGTCTTTGAGAACCGCCGCCAGTATGAGAAGGCTGCGCACTATTGGCGGCGCGGCCTCAAGTTCAGCGACAGCGAGTGGCGGCAAAAGCGCCTGCACCAGATCGTCGACAACTGGGGCATGTTCGAGACGGTCATGACCCAGCCCGCCGGACAGGGAGCCACCGTCGAGTTCCGCTTCCGCAACGGAACGGATGTCCATTTCGAGGCATACGAAATCAATGTCAGAAAGCTCCTTGACGACGTGAAGAGGTACCTGAAGTCCAATCCCAGGAAGCTCACCCGGGAACGGATGAACATTGCCAACATCGGCTACCGTCTGGTGGAGCATAATCAGCGGCAGTACATCGGGGAAAAGGTGGCGGAGTGGCGCCTTGAGCTGGAACCGCGCGCTCACCACTTCGACAAGCGCATCACAGTGGCGACCCCGCTGCGACAGGCCGGCGCGTATCTTCTCGTCGCAAAGATGGATGACGGCAACACGAGCCGGATCGTGCTCTGGGTCGCGGACACGGCCATTGTCAAGAAGCCTTTGGATGAGAAGACGTACCTCTTCGTGGCGGATGCGGTCACGGGCCGGCCCATTCCGAAAGCCAATGTGGAGTTCTTCGGCTATGATCAGGAGCGAGTGGACAACAAGATCACGCGCGGCAGCCATTACGTGGTCCACACCGCCAACTTTGCGGAATTCACCGATGCCGACGGCCAGCTGAACGTGAAGCTGGAGAGGAAGTACCAATGGGTCATCATCGCCACGACGCCGGAAGGCCGGCTCGCCTATCTCGGGTTCACTGGCGTGTGGGGTCGCCGACGTCGGGACCGGGAATACAACCAGACCAAGGTCTTCGTTATCACGGACCGCCCGGTGTATCGGCCGGACCAGACGGTGAAGTTTAAGTTCTGGGTCAATCAGGCAAAGTACGACCAGGAGGGCAAGTCTGCGTTCGCCGGCCGTCAATTTACAACCAAGGTGACGAACCCGAGAGGCGAGACGATCTTCGAGAAATCCTTCACGGCCGACGAATACGGCGGGTTTCACGGCGAGTTCGCGCTGGAGAAGGAAGCAACGCTCGGCGTGTATAACATCCATATCCCAAGTATGGGCGGGGGCAACTTCCGTGTCGAGGAATACAAGAAGCCGGAGTTTGAAGTAAAGATCGAAGCGCCCACTGAACCTGTGATGCTTGGCGACAAGATCACCGCGAAGATCGAGGCGAAGTATTATTTCGGCGCGCCTGTCACTGAGGCCAAAGTCAAGTACAAAGTGCTCCGGTCATCCTACACCGCCGTCTGGTATCCCATGGGATATTGGGACTGGTTCTACGGTCCGGGCTATTGGTGGTATGCGTACGACTACGTCTGGTATCCCGGTTGGAAGGAATGGGGCTGTGTGCGGCCCGCGCCCTGGTGGTGGTACCGTCCCCAGCCGCCGCCGGAGCTGGTCGCGGAGGTGGAGGTGCCCATCGGCGAGGACGGCGTGGTCAACGTGGAGATTGACACGTCCGTGGCCAAGGCCGTGCAGGGCGACGTGGACCACCGGTACGAGATCACGGCGGAGGTCACCGATCTGTCTCGACGCACCATCGTCGGTCAAGGCACGGTCCTGGTCGCACGAAAGCCGTTCAAGGTTTATGCCTGGGTGGACCGCGGCCATTACCGAGTGGGCGACGTTGTCCGCGCCGGCTTCAATGCCCAGACCCTCGACAAGAAACCGGTCAAGGGCAAGGGCCTTCTCAGACTCCTCAGCATAACCTACGACAAGGAAAGAAGGCCCATCGAAACCGAGGTCCAGAAGTGGCGCCTCGATACCAATGACGAAGGCAGGGCCGAGATCCAGATGAAGGCATCGCGATCCGGCCAGTATCGACTGGACTATACGGTCACCGACTCTAAAGGCCACGCCATTGAGGGCGGCTACGTCTTCTGCATACGGGGCGCTGGATTCGACGGCCGCCAATTCCGCTTCAACGAGATCGAACTGGTCACCGACAGGCGCGAGTACAAGCCGGGCGACAGTGTCAACCTGATGATCAATACGGACCGCGCGGGATCGACCGTAGTGCTCTTCCTTCGGCCTGCCAACGGCGTGTACCTTCCGCCGAAGATCCTCCGCCTGGATGGAAAGAGCGTCGTCGAGCAGATCGAGGTCGTCAAAAAGGACATGCCCAACTTCTTCGTCGAGGCGTTCACTGTGAGCGACGGTAAGGTGTACACGGAGACGCGCGAGGTCATCGTGCCGCCGGAGAGCCGCGTGCTGGAGGTCGAGGTGAAGCCTTCGTCCAACGAGTACAAGCCCGGCGAGAAAGCGAAAGTGAAGATCAGAGTCACTGACGCGAACGGCAAGCCGTATGCCGGCTCGACCGTGGTCAGCATCTATGACAAGGCGGTCGAATACATCTCCGGCGGGTCAAATGTGCCGGAGATCAAGGCCTTCTTCTGGAAATGGCGCCGACGTCATCAACCGCATCGCGAGAGCAGCCTGGACAAGCGCAGCAGGAACCTTCTACGGTCCAAAGAGACCGCCATGCAGTTCCCAGGGGTCTTTGGATATCTCGTCGCCGATGAGTTGACTGATATGAATGGGATGAAGTATGACCTCGGACACGGCGGCTTCGGCGGGGGAGGATATGGCGGAGGAGGGCCTGAGGGGATGCGCCTGCTCAAGAGTGCTGCCCGGATGAGTTCGGTTAGCGAGGAGGCGTTTGAGGGCATGGCTGCGGATTATGCGGCTGCGCCGTCCGCCGGACCTGGGATCGTGCAGCCGGCCGTGCAGCCGACCGTCCGCACGAAGTTCGCCGATACGGCCCTGTGGGTCGCCGCCCTGAACACGAACGAAGCGGGCGAGGCCGAGGTCGAGCTCACCATGCCCGAGAACCTCACCACGTGGAAGGCCAGAGTCTGGGCAATGGGCGCCGGAACCCGGGTCGGCGAAGGCGAGGCGGAAGTGGTCACGACCAAGGACCTCATTATCCGGCTGCAGGCGCCCAGGTTCTTCGTCCAGAAAGACGAGGTCGTTCTTTCAGCCAACGTTCACAACTACTTGCCGACCGCGAAGAGCGTCCAAGTGATCCTGGAGCTTGAGGGAGGCACCCTAACGCACGCACTACACCTGGATGCGATGGAACGCTTAGAGAAAATCATGGGACCGGACGGACGGGAGATCGGCGAGCGAATAGGCGGCGGCTTGAAGCATCGCTACACGATAGAACCAAACGGCGAGAAGCGCGTGGACTGGCGCGTCAAAGTTCTCCGTCCGGGCGAGGCAATCATCCGCGTCAAGGCGCTTACCGACGAGGAATCCGATGCGATGGAGATGAGGTTCCCCGTCTACGTCCACGGCATGTTGAAGACCGAGAGCTTTTCCGGCGTGATCCGGCCGGAGCAGGACAGCGCTGTCATCGCCATCAGGGTGCCGGCCGAGCGAAAGCCGGAGCAATCGCGTCTGGAGATTCGGTATTCGCCCACGCTGGCCGGCGCCATGGTGGACGCGCTGCCGTATCTCGCCGACTATCCGTACGGCTGCACGGAGCAAGCGCTGAACCGCTTTCTGCCGGCGGTCATAACGCAGAAGGTCCTGCTCGACATGGGCCTGGATCTGAAGGCAATACAGCAGAAGCGCACTAACCTCAATGCCCAGGAGATCGGCGACGACATCGAACGCGCCAAACAGTGGAAGCGCTTCCCCCGCAACCCCGTCTTCGACGAAGATCTGCTCAACGAAATGGTCAAGGCCGGCGTGAACCGACTGGCCAGCATGCAGTGCTCCGATGGCGGATGGGGCTGGTTCAGCGGTTGGGGCGAGCGCTCCTATCCACACACCACGGCCGTCGTCGTACACGGCCTCCAGATCGCCCGCGAAAACGACGTGGCCATCATCCCCGGCGTGCTCGAGCGCGGCGTCGAGTGGCTCAAACGCTACCAGGCCGAAGAGATCACGAAGCTGAATAACGCACAGAAAGACCCGAAGAAGAAGCCGTGGAATGAATACGGCGATAACCTCGACGCCCTGGTCTACATGGTTCTCGTGGACGAAAAGATGGACAACCAGGAAATGCGCGACTTCCTGTATCGCGACCGCAACAAGCTCGCCGTGTATGCCAAGGCCATGTTCGGAATGGCGCTCCACCGCGTCGGCGACGTCGAGAAGCGCGATATGCTCATCCGCAACATCGAGCAGTACCTCGTGCAGGACGATGAGAACCAGACCGCCTACCTCCGGTTGGACAACGCGTGGCGCTGGTACTGGTACGGCAGCGAGTACGAGGCCCAGGCATACTACCTGAAACTGCTCGCGGCCACTGACCCGAAGAGCCGGAAGGCGTCGCGCCTTGGGAAGTATCTCGTCAACAACCGGAAGCACGCCACTTACTGGAACAGCACACGCGACACGGCCGTCTGCATCGAGGCGTTCGCCGATTACATCAGGGCCAGCGGCGAGGACAGGCCGGACATGACCCTGACCGTCCTGCTCGACGGCCGGCCCGTGAAGGAAGTGAGGATCAATCAGGAGAACCTGTTTACGTTCGACAACAAGGTCGTACTCGAGGGCGAAGAGGTCACCACGGGCGAGCACACGATCGAGTTTCGCAAGAGCGGCACTGGGCCGCTGTACTTCAATGCCTACCTTACCAACTTCACCCTCGAGGACCCCATCACGAGGGCAGGTCTCGAGATCAAGGTCAACCGCAAGTACTACAAACTCGTGCGAGTGGACAAGACCACCAAGGTCGAAGGCTCACGCGGCCAGGCCCTGGATCAGAAAGTGGAAAAGTACGACCGTGTGGAGCTTGCCAACCTCGACATGCTCAAGAGCGGCGACCTCGTCGAGATCGAACTCGAAATTGACAGCAAGAACGACTACGAATACATCCTGTTCGAGGACATGAAAGCAGCGGGGTTCGAGGCGGTGGAGGTGCGGAGCGGGTACACCGGCAACGAGATGGGCGCCTACGTGGAGTTCCGCGACGAGCGAACCGTGTTCTTTGTGCGCGCTCTGGCCCGCGGCAAACACAGCGTCAGCTATCGCGTCCGGGCCGAGATTCCCGGCAAGTTCAGCGCGCTGCCGACCAAGGCGAGTGCAATGTACGCGCCCGAGCTCAAGGCGAACTCCGACGAAATCAAACTGTCCATCGAGGATTAGGCTCGGGGCCTCTAACTCACGGTGCGCAGAGAGCCTTCCGCAAGGCAAGGGAAGTGCGTTCGTACCTCTCTTGCAGCGTCGCTCCAATAGTCGGATGTGCGCCTGCATCAGCTTACATTTCCGACACTCCCCTCGCCTTGCGTTCGCGTGTCAATGCCAGGCGTCCCACCTCTCGTAAAGCACGTGCCGAAGGCGGAGGGCAACCCCAGAAGCGGGAGCCAGGGGGATGCAGAAGGCCTGAGCACAGAAAAGACCGCAAGTTACTTGGTAACTCGCGGTCTCTGTAACTGGTGCGCGCCGAGGGATTTGAACCCACGACCCGCGGATTAAGAATCCGCTGCTCTGCCAGGCTGAGCTAGGCGCGCTTCGGTGGCTGCGTCACTGCGATTTCGACAGATCGAAACCTATCACAGGCTCCGCGGCGCTGTCAAGCCGCGACGCTGCAAGCGGCCCTGTTGACCGTTCGTGTTGACGAGTATCGGGCACGCCTTGCGCTTGCCTGCCGAGGCCTCGGCGCAGGCAGGGACGTTCCGCCGCATGGCGGAAAGCCGTTCGGCCCTGAGCCTTTCGAGGGCCTCAAGGCCGAGGGGCGCAAAGTGTCCCCGGAACGCCGCACGATGGTTGTGATTCTGCATCCGCGTTACTAGAATGCAAAACCTTGGATTGGTAGAAGACAGATGGAAGGCAAACAGGGAGGTGACTATGGGCATCTGTGCAGACGATTTCAAAAACGTCAACCCGGGCGAGCGCGTCCTGATGGGCCCGGGACCCAGCGATGTGTCGGCGCGCGTCCTGCAGGCCATGTCGGCCCCGTGCATCGGCCACCTGGATCCGTATTTCCTGACGGTAATGGATGAGACTCAGCGTTTGCTCAGGTTCCTCTTTCAGACGGAGAACGCGCTGACCATTCCCGTGTCCGGAACCGGCAGCGCGGGCATGGAGACGTGTTTCGTGAATCTCGTTGAGCCGGGAGACGAGGCGGTGGTATGCGTGAACGGCGTATTCGGCACGCGCATGTCGGATATCGTCGGGCGTCTGGGCGGAAAACTTATTCGGGTGGACGGCGAATGGGGCAGGGCGGTTGACCCTGACGCAGTGCGCGAGGCCGTGCGCCGGCGGAATCCCAAGATCGTCGCCGTGGTTCACGCAGAGACGTCCACCGGCGCGTGCACGCCGTTGGAGGAAATCGCACAGATCGCGCACGAGTCTGGCGCGCTGTTGCTGGTGGATGCGGTGACCTCTCTGGGAGGAATGGATGTCGCCGTGGACAAGGTGGGCGTGGATGCCGTCTACAGCGGGACCCAAAAATGTCTCTCGTGTCCGCCCGGGCTTGCGCCGATTTCCTTCAGCGCAAGGGCCGTTAAGGCCTTGGAGAGCCGCAAGACCAAAGTGGTGAGCTGGTATCTCGACATGGGGATGGTCCGCAACTACTGGGGAGCGGATCGGAAGTATCACCACACGGCGCCGATAAACATGATCTACGCGATTCGCGAAGCCCTTCGCATCATTGCTGAGGAAGGTCTGGAAGCCCGCTTTGCAAGACATCGCACGCACCACGGGGCGCTGGTGGCCGGAGTGGAGGCGATGGGCCTGTCCATGCTGGTGCCGGAGTCTGAACGCCTGCCGATGCTGAATGCCGTTTGCATACCGGACGGCGCCGACGACCGCCGCGTGCGCTCGGCGCTGCTGAAGGAGTTTGGGATAGAGATCGGCGGCGGGTTGGGCGATCTCGCGGGAAAGGTCTGGCGCGTCGGGCTGATGGGCCATTCGGCGCGACGTCAGAACGTGGTCCTGTTTCTGTCCGCTTTGGAGACGATCCTTCGGGCTGAGGGCGTTAAGATCGCAACGAGCGCGCTCGAAGCGGCCTCGGCCGTGTACGCAAGAGCGGGGCAGAGCAGCGGGTGAGGAGGACCTCTTCGGTTTTCGGTGATAGGTGTTCGGTGTTCGATGGCGTAGAGGAGCCGCTTGCGTCGCGACCACCGACAACCGGACACCCACAAGCGGCCGCCTCGCCTCTTCTTTCTCGCTTTACTATTACAC
>SDBU01005408.1_pt1 | contig 15304 bp, 19 predicted proteins | sample 2277071 | NCBI WGS metagenome assembly SDBU01 (sample SAMN10397929, study PRJNA504765) | marine sediment metagenome | isolation source: marine sediment core GS08_GC12, 126 cmbsf | place: Arctic Ocean: Gakkel Ridge, Loki's castle | collected 2008
AAGAATGACACAAAATAAACAAGCAATTCCTATGAATGATATCAATACAAATACTGCTATAGGTGATATTAAAACAAAATCTGGAATCACTCTATCTTCATCATAAAAATCAATATCATTAGTAGTTGTAATTGGTGTTTGTATAGGTGTAAAAGTTTCCATAATAGTTAAACCCCCATAAAGATACACTCCTAAGGTTAACCCCACACAAACATACCAAACTACATAATTCAACATCACGAATAGGGGTCCCACATATATCTATATACCCCAGTATAGAAGTATTTATATATAAGTGTCTATATTCATCTTAATGGTGATATGAATGAATGGAATAGCTATCGTTGTTAAGAAGGAAGATAAAGAATACCTAGATACATTAAAGGAACATCCAAGAGAGACTTATGGGGATATTGTTCATAAGCTCATAGAGTGTTGGAAAGAACAATCTGGAAAACCAGTAGTAGGTCAGTTAATCAGAGAACCAAAAGAATTTGTAACACCAGACCCTGATTCTCCTACTGGAATAAAAGAACCACTTGTAGAAGCTCCAATAACAAATCAAGAAGATTTACCTGAAGCTAAACCAGAGACAGAACCTGACAGCACACAGGATGAAGTTCCATTAGAATGAGAGTAAGAACTGTTTTATCTAGAAAGTTACCTAAAGATTATAATCCTATGAGTATGCCTTTAAATTTCTATAAAGAATTTCTAATTAAGAATGAGGATAAAGATGACAAATGACTTAGTGTTGCAGGATAGTGGATATTTGGTTCAGTCTGATAGTAAACAGATATTTCTTGCTAATGCTGAACTGGTTAATGTTGGCTGCATGAACTGTGTTTGGCGTATGCATGGTCAATGTCCTCATAAACTTAAGGAAGATGATTGCTATAATTCCTCTGAAGTGATTAATGTTACTAATTCTGAAGATATTAAAATTGAGAAACCTAAAGAATCAGTACCAATTTGTCCTGAGATGATACAGTTTATAGTCAGTTTAGCAGAGAAAGATGATAGTGTTACTGCATTATGGGAGAAGTTCTTAATATACAAGTTGCGCATACAGGAATCAGAGGATTATAAAGACTATATGCGATTAAGGAATGAAATCAAAGCTGCCAGGGAGAAAGGTAACCTATCACCTGAAGATATGGATAATTTAAGCATGAAAGAGACTTCTGCTAAGATTTGGTGGACTAAGCTAAGTCAACATGCCATTGCCAGTCATCAGAAGGTGGTTGATAGAGAAGCTAAGAGAGATGTTGGAAAGAAAGGCGCTGGTATCTTCTCAGCAAAAACAATTAACTTCAATACTGTAAAGAAGATAGAGGATAAGAATGATTGAGATAATGATTGTTATAAGGAAAGACCATCTAGCTGATTCATTCAAAAAAGAAAATATGACTATGAATGAAGTAGGAGTAGTATTGTTAAAATTAAAACAAATAGAACAGGAATTAATAGATATTAAATGGGATAATGATTTTGAAGTTAAAACAGGTAGATAATGCCAAATTATACTAAGATACCTAAAGAGTTCAGAGAAGAGTATAAACAGAAGTTTGAGAATATTGATAAGGATAAGATAGCTGAATTAGCAGAACAAGACCCAGTTGTCTTTGCTTACTACTTCTTAGGAAAGAAAGTTAGACTTCACCAAGCTTATGTATTGGATAAGATAGTTAAAGCTAAAAGAAGAAATGATGAAATAGGTCAAAGGATAGCGGTGTGTTGGGCTAGACAACTTGGAAAAAGTATTTCTTTAGGGGTATTTGTAATATGGGCTTGTTGGTATAATAAATACCCTGTAACTATATCTGAGATTACTGTAATCTATATCTGTTCCAAAGAAGATGAATCAGCTATGGAACTGATAGAGAAGATAAATTTGATTTTATATGATGGCAATAGGCATATGATGAAATATACAGATGATGAACTTTATTTCACTGGAAGCACTAAAGAACCAAACAATACTCATCAGATAACATTTCTTAATAGTTGTTTCATAAAATCAATACCACCAACTATGAAGGCAGTTGGTAAGTCAGCATCCTGGTTTATCTTAGATGAAGCTCATAGGTTACAATGTTTAACTATGGCTCCAGACACTTTCTTTAGTTTAGCTTCAATAATGGTAGCAGAGACAGGTGGTGGGATAATCTTATCCTCTACTTCTCAGGGAATCATTGGATTCTTTTATGATGCAATAGACCCAGAAGGAACTAATGAAGATAATGAATATGAGCATGTTTGGTTTAGTAATGAGATATGGGATGATGGTTCAAAAGCTTGTTTACGTTATAAAGCATATGTGGAGTCAGAGAGAAAGAGAATGATTAAATCAGGAGAGTTTAAACTATTCATGCAAGAGTTCTACTCTTTATTTACAGTAACCCAAACATCTTTCTTTGAGCATAAAGATATTGATGATGCAGTAAAGGACACAACTCAACAATATGAATATAAGGAAACCCCATCAGCAGTTGGTTATGATTATGGAATGACTAAAGCAAGAACAGTGATTACAATAAGAGCTATGATTAAAGGAGAAATAATCCAGATATTTCAACATAGGTGTCCAGCTAATTTTGATATTAATAAATTGACAGACCCAGAGTGGGAGCATAGTATTCAAAGTCTTAAGCGTAGATATAATCTCTTTATGATTATACCAGATGATTGTCCTCAGGGAGATTCCACTAATAGATGGTTTGAGAAGAATTCTGGTATAGAAGTGTATAAATATAATTTTCGTTCAGACCAGATGTCAAAGAAAGATGGAGTAAATAGAAATTGTTTAGCATATAGTTATAGAATTAAGTTAAAGGCAGGAATACTTAAAATACCTAAGTGGAATGATGTTCAGCAGTTTGAGATGAAGATTATCCAGGAAACAGAGCAGAAGATACTAATCAGCATTAAAGCCCCTGAAGGTCAGTTATGTGATACTTTTGATTCAGATATGATGGCTTGTTTACCTTTTCTTGATATGAAGGATATTAGGGATTTTTCCTTTGATTCCTCTATTGAACAGAGTAAGGAAGAGATGTCACATGAAGATAAATTCAATAGAAATAGATATGATTACTTTCATACTCCTTCTGAAGAAGAATGTAGGAAGATGATAGAAGAAGCAAATAATGAAGAACTATGAGGTGGATAAGATGGTAAAGAAAAAAATAGAAAAAGGAATTCCAGCAGCACAGGTTGGAGAAGCTAATCACATAATGAGGTTAGTAAATACAATAACTGCAAAGATAGTTAATTCATATCTTGATGTAGAGCAACGTGAGACACTGAATCAGTTATTTAGTTTAATTCAAGAGAGAATTAAGATAATGGAAGATAATGATGAAGAATTCCAGAAGTTACCAGAGAATAGAATAAAGGCATTACAAGAGGAAATTAAAGCTAAAGATGCGCTTTTTAAAAGGAATAAAGATGAACATGTTGTTGCAGTTCAGATAGGATTGATTCAGAAAAAATCATATCCTGAGACTGGTTTAATCTATGATAAGTTTTTAGAAACTGCTAAATTTGGTTTGGATAACATGAAGTTTAAAATTGATTCAGGATATAAGGTTATGAATCCAATATATGAATTTCAGAAAAACCCTGAATGGATAAAGCTTCAATTAGAGAATACAAAGAAACAATATGTTGCTGCAAAAGTGGGTTATGAGGGGATTAAACAACAAGTTGAAGAAGTTGAAAACGATATAACTGCGCAGAATGAAAGGATAAAAAACAGAAGAGTTCAGATAATTGAAGAGCTGAAAAAACTTGGAGTTAAAGATATTCCAGAAGAAAAGAAAAATCGAAACTATATCGGTTAACCACTTTTTCTCTTTTTTTTAATTTTTTTGTCGTGTATAAGTAGTTCTAAAATAAATACATTTATAAAGTTTAGGAACAATAGTTCTATTTGGACTATGTTTTATAGACGGTAAAACATGTTTAAAAATATGAAATATACCCTAATCCAGCCTGAAGAAATACAAATGCGGGAAAGTCGTGGATTAGTCAAAGATGTCCACGACAACAACGTTAGACCTAGAGAAGCTCTTTCTGCTTATCGTACCATGCTTCAACTGATTCAAAACAATACAACATTAGCAACTGCTTATGATATTATCATGGAAACTGCAACTTATCGTGGTTTTGATTTTATTAGAGGCGATAAAGATGAACGTGATAAATTAAGAAAATTATTTGAGGAATTAAATCTTCTACAAATTCTTCCAAATATTATTTATTCTTTAGTTTATTATGGTGATGCTTATTTAGAATTAAGGAAAAAGAATTCTGCAAAACCAAATGAACTATTCCCACTAGAAACAACTGAAATGAGAATTATTTATAATCAACATGGGGAGGTAAAGGGTTATGTTCAAAGGCAGTTCAACACCAGTAATCTTTCAGAAGAAGATATAGAAAAGAAAGAAGTAACAATAATTCCTCCAGAAGAGGGGGGAGATGGAAAAAAGACTTTTGGTGTATTCTTTGATGAAGAAGAAGTTGTGCATTTCAGGATGAAGTGGATTGGCTCTCAAGTATATTCTTATAATCCTAATGAACCAATACTTGAAACAGCAGCAACTAGATTATATGCAGGTAATTACTTATTCAATATCTTTATCAACATGCCACCTAAATATGTAGTTCATCTAGCTGGCATAGGTCCTGCTGATTTCAAAAAAGCAAAACAAGAATTCCAATCAACTAAAACCAATTACAAAAAGACTATTGCTTTCTCAAGGAGTTCAGACCCAACTTCAAAATTAGAACTAAAGAAGATAGAGCCACCATATGATAAAGAACTTATTGAAATAATATCGTGGTTAGATAATGAACTTATAAAAATTACAAGGGTTCCTAGAACATGGATTGAAAGGTCTAATACTGAAAATAGAGGAATGGGAGAATCAATAACTTTACCATATGATATTCGTATCAAATATATTCATGGTAATGTTCTTGAAATTCCAATTAATAAACAATTATTGCCTAAAGTCTTTAAAGTATCTGTTAAGAGTAGATTAAAGTTCAATGAGGCTAGTAGAAAGGGAGAATTGGAGATTCTAACTAATGCAGGTTTAATAAGAAACTTTGGAGCAAAACCAGAAGCTCTTGTTAGATATTTGGATGAAAGAGGAATATGTGGTTTTGACCCAACAGATTTTGAAGAACAGCAATTAGGAACTCCAGAAGCTGCTATGCCTTCTAGAAAAAGAGAGAATAAAAGTACTGATAATATGACTCAGAATATAGATGCTAATGGTGTATCAACATCAAAAGAATCAGCTAAAAAGGTAGCACAAACTTAAATGCCGAAAGGAAAAGGATATAAAGGAAGAAAAAGATGACATACCAAATAATAGCAGACAGGATGAATGTAAGAAGTATTTTAGAGAATAATAAACCTAGATATATCGTTAAAGCTATAGGCGCTATAGCTAATAAGAAACATGTTACTGAATACTTTAGACAACCTGATGGTTCTGTTAAAACTTTAAAGAGTATGTTTACGCCTCATTGTATTGAAAGCATTAAGGAACAATCAAAAAATAAAGGTATTTTTATAGATACTCAACATGAATTAATTAGAAACCAAAGTATCAAAGAAATGATAAAAGGAAAGTTAACCCCTGAAGAGGAAAAAAGTATAAGTAATATGCTTCATAGAAAAAGATTACCTCTAGCTAAATTAAATAATATTGATATTTTAGATGATAAGCTTGATATTGAAACAGAACTTAATCCTATGTTTAGAGAGGTTGATGAAGACCATAAAAAATATTTTGATGCAGTATGGTATTCTCTTCAAAATAAATTCCTTAATGGAATTAGTGTTAATTTTGGGGAATTTACAATGGCTAAAGATAATAAGGGAGATACTGTAATTGATGATGTAGATGTGTTAGGTTTTTCATATCTTGATGCACCTGCTGAACATGCAAATACTATTTATGACGTTGCCATTAGGGCAATAGAAGATAAGACTGGCGAGGAGGCAAAAATGGAAGAAGATGAGAAGAAAAAGTTAGAAGAAGATAAGAAGAAGTTTGAAGAGGATAAGAAAAAGCTTGAAGAAGAGAAAGCTGAAATACAAAAGAAGAAAGATGAAGAAGCAGCAGAAGCTAAGAAAGCTGAAGAGATTAAGAAAGGTGAAGAAGAGCAAAAGAAGATAGAAGAAGAATTAGCAAAGAAAACTGAAGAAGCAAAGAAAGCTCAGGAAGATAAAGAGAAAGCTGAAGCAGAGTTAAATTCAATAAAAGGTTTAGCAGCAAAGGGTAAAACTGGTACAGGCGCAGGAGATGGTAAACCACCTACTGAAGAATTGTATAAGGAGAATATCCAAAAGATAACTGCTGAACATGATGAAACTATGAAAACTATTAGAGGAGGTAAAACTCCCATAGTCGATAAGAGACTTAGTGGATTAGGTCCACTTATCGACCTCCAGAATAGAACTGGTAATTCAACTGCGGATTTAAGTGAAAAACAGGAGGAGAATATCAAAGATGGTAAACTCCTTGAGAGAGGCAATGCAGATATAATTACCTCTAAAATAAAACCAAACAACTAGGAAGGTGAAAAAAATGCAAAATGATGCATATTTGAACGTAAGAACAGCATTGGATTCTACCACTGAAACAACTGGTGGAGACCAAAGAACTGGTATAGGCGCAGTGTTTATCAATAAAGAGATAGACCGTATAATAAAAGAAACAAGAAATACAATGGTGGATTTCAGTCCTCATGTAGAGAGGAAAACTATGAGACAATTAGCTCAAATCTGGAATCTAAAAACTTCACTTGGAGCAACAAGTAAAACAGCAGTTTATAGTGATGGTGGAACAGGAACTCCACAACCAAGTGTATTCTTACAGTTATTTGCACCAGCAATAGCATTGAGAAGTGATTATGAAGTTACTGGTATAACAATAGCAGCATCAGCAAGTTATTTTGATGCTATAGCTAGTGAAGCTAAAGATGCTCTTGCATCACACGCATTTACAGAGGAACAGATGTTCATACTTGGAGATGATGCAAGTTCTGAAGGAACAGGACTTACATTGAATGGACTTGTCGGTGTAACCAGCTCATATAAAGGACTTAAACAGGCTTTAAGTTCAGCAGTAGCAGTAGCAACAGGATTTACTGGTGGTTTTGCAGATGCATCAACAATATATGGCGCAACAAGAAGTTCAACAGTAACAGATAGGGAATTCAAATTGAATGTAAGGACAGTAAACACTGCTGCAAATGCACAGAACCCTCTATCAACAGACAACCTTAATAAAGCAATAACAGTAGGTAACATTGAAGGAGCAAAACAAGCTAGAAGGCTTTATCTTGTATCTGAAACAAGAATGGATGAAATCAGTGACTTAATTGCACCACAGGGAAGATTTGTTCAGGGAGCAAGAATGGTAGAGCTTGATGGTGGAGTTAGTGTATTATCCTGGAAGAACATTCCAATAATTGCTAGTAGACTACAAGCATTGAATGGAGTAACTTCAGGTAACGGTTCATCTGTTTCATTCGTTGATACAGATAACACAATATTGTTACTTGATATGGACCACATAAAATTCTATAATGTCTCTGGAGTAGATACCAGGCACGTTCCAATAAGCGGAGCAGATGCTTCACAGAGGAGCGATGTTGAAGGTGGATATTTCAAAACATATGGAGTATTCGTTGTAGATAAATTCAATACACAAGTAGTAATCTGGAACTTATCAACTCCTTAATTGGAGTTTATTTTTTCCTTTTTATTAACTAAATGAGGTGAATTAATATGGCTGCCGTAACAGCAACAAATATTAAAAAATATGTAGTTGGAAATCAAATTAAAGTAACAGCAACATTTACAGATGTAACTGATACGAATACATTTGTTGTACCACATATGAGAACAGTAGAAGATTGGAGCTGGGCACCAACAAGCGCAGCAGCAGATGGTCTTAAAGTAGTATTAACTGAAGGTAATTTAATGACCTTGACAGCAGTTTCTTCAGGGTCACAAGACGGTGTTATAACCGCATATGGGAGGTAAATGAAAATGTCACATGAAGCAATAAAAGAAATTAGAGTACCAATAGATAAGAAAGCAAAACTTAAGTATTATAAAAAAGAAATAGTAGATATTGAAGGCAAGATTGCAGCTTTAGAGAAGGAGTTTGCTAAAGAGAAAGCAGAATCAGATGAAGAGGCAGAAGTTAAAGCTGCTGATGATGCTGCTAAGAAGAAATCCTTAGAAGCAACAGAAGCAAAACAGAAAGCAGAAGCAGAAGCAATAGCAAAGAAAGCAGCAGAAGATAAAGCTAAGAAAAATAAGAAGTAGGTAACTAAAAATGGGATTTAGTGCAAAGGTACATTATTCGGAGTTTGGCAATGGTCATAGAGAGAATATTATCTTTCAATTAGATTCTGCTGAATCCGTAACCTGTCATTTTAAGGTATCTGGAACTGATACAGTTACAGACAAATATTTTAATCTTACAAGCGAAGCTAAGAAAGTTCATATAACAGTGAATAAGATTGCATCAATAACACATATTAATGGAGTAGCATTGAAATCCCCAAGAACTCTTGGAACAGCAGTAGCTAATGTTTGGAAGAGAGGTATTCAATGGAGAGAAATTACATTAAAATCTGACCAGGATGTAACAAACTTTGAGGTTTATGCAAGTTAAGAGGGTGATAATATGGCAAAAACAATTCAAGAAATGGCTGAGGATATTGGGATTAAAAAGGAAAATCTCGAATTAGGTCTAAAGAAAGAGAAGAAGAATGTGGAAGAAGCAATAAAGAAAGCTTATGCTTTTAAGAATAAGGGGAAGAAATAAAATGACTGACCCAACTAATGCAACAACAATCCCCCATTTATTAGGGATTACTTTAGGAGGTACAAGTGTTGCTACTACAAATGTTGTAGCATTTAATAGAAATACAGGCGAATATCAAACTTTGGCAACAAACGCAAGTAGTGTGGTAGTATTTGATGCAGCAGGATTTACATCAGGATATGGTGTTAATGATGTTATTCAATTTAATATTGTAGGGTCAACAGTTGGTCAAAATACAATTACAATCAATAGCGCAACTGGAGGTTTGCAGGAAGTATCAATAACTGGTGCTGCTGCTCCAACAGTCGCAGTCAATCTATGAGGTGTAAGAAGATGATAATAAAATTTAAAAAAGCACAACTAAAATCAATATTATTACTTTCAATATTTGTAATTATATTGTCAATGATGGTTTATGCAGTGACAGTTAGGATAAATGCTCCTAAAGATGGGGTTTGGGAAACAGACAATTCTATAGACCATAATTTTACTATATGGACTAATGGTACACTTGAAACTATAGATTACTGTACGTTGTATTCTAATGAAAGTGGTTCTTGGGTTTTTAAAGCTAATTACACAACAGATTTAGCTAATAATACTGATTTTGTTAGAGGGGTAGCTTGGAGTGATACTCAAAATAATACTATTGGATGGAATATAAGTTGTTTTAATGGTACTGAATTTTCAATAGATACTGCTGTATTTGGTGTAGATGGAAATTCTCCAACAATAACATTAGATACACCAGATGATAGTTCATTTACTAATGTGAATAATAGCGCACTTAAATATACTCCAACTGATTCAAGCAACCCAGAAACTTGTTTATTTTATATAAACATATCTGGAACCTTTGCTATTAATCAGACCAATAATTCCTTTGTTAGTGGTGTTCAGGTTTTAGTTAATTTAACTAACCATTCTAATAATCACAGAGGTATAGATGATGGTGAATATATTTGGAATGTTGAATGTAATGATTCTGCTAATACTAGAGTATGGGCTGAAGATACCAATAGGACATTTACCATTGACACACTTGCACCAATAGATATAAAATTCATAACATCAAATAATACTATCTCAACTGATACTACACCATTAATAAAATGGAACCAAACAGCTGAGATAAATTTTGATGAATATGAAGTTTTAGTATCAACAAGTTTTTCAGCTTTTGATGCAAATGTAGTTCAAACAAAATCTGTTTCAGGTATAACTAATAATGCAACTACTTTAAGTGAATTAGCAACAAATACTCAATATTATATGAAAGTTAGGGCTGTAGATTTAGCAAGTAATGTTAAAAATACAACCACAATCTTATGGTATGCTGTTGATACTAATATCCCTGTAATTACATTAAATACTCCAGAGAATAATACATTCTCAAATGATAATACACAAGACTTTAATGTTACAGTTGTGGATGATAATCCAGATACTTGTATATTATGGTTATCTAATTCATCTGGAGCAGATGTTGTTATAAATAAGACTAGAACTTCAATACCTAATGCAACTGAATTTAATGTAACGGTTACTAGCGCTATGAAAGATGGGGCATATAAATGGAATATTGAATGTAATGATAGTATTAATAATAGGGTTAATGTAAGTACCTCATTATTAGACTTAACTATTGATACAACATCTCCATCTACACCGAATATAACTTCTACCTGGCATCAGACAAACAATACAGATAAGACACCTACATTATTATGGTCTACATCAATTGAAACTAATTTTGAAAGATATTTTATTGAAGCTAGAAAAGTATCTGATAATAGTTTGGAATTTTCAACTAATGTAACTACTAGAACTTTAAACCAAGTTGTTTTGAATTTAACAGCTGGAATAACCTATAATTTTTCAGTAACTACATATGATTTAGCAGGGAATGTAAATAAGAGTGTAAATACAACTGATTTGTGGTATTATGTAGATGAAGTATGTGGCACATTAGCAGCTGGATGGAATCTTTGCGGAGCTACATGGGTGTCGGCTAAGAATTTGTCTCTTATAGGTCAAGAGACATCTGCTACATTTGTTACAGTATGGAATGAATCACATGAATGGGCTACTTGTATACCTGGAGTATCACCAAATAATTGTGATATTAAAATAGGGATTAATAATTCATTGATTACACATGCATGGGTATATGTAGATTCAGAAACTGAATGGCGTAATAGAACATGGGTCGCAACACAGGCAGATGCAAATATAACCTTAACTAATAAAAGTAATGGTTGGAACATAATTCCAGGAGAATTTAGAAATGGAAGGAATTTTTGGCAATTAGGTGATGATGATTTTACAATAAACAATGTAACTATGTTTTCCATACCTTATATCAATGGTTCAGTTGCTAGTTTTGTAAACAAGCCACCATTTAATGCTATGTCAGTAAATAAGACAGTATTTGAGTATGGAAAAGCCATGTGGGTATTTTATAATGGAACAGGATTTGCAACAAAAATATCAAGTAATTCCACGTTTGATGTGGGGAGTTGGTGATAAGAATGAAAAAAATAATTAGTATTTTAGTTATGATGTTGTTTATGATGAGTATAGTTGTTATTGCAGCTCCTCAACCACCATATATGTTATTTGGTCATGTAGAATGGAATGGCGCAGCATTATCTGGAAGTAAGTTAGATATTACAGTTAATGGGATTAAAAACACTGTAGTAACTGATGGAGCTGGTGTTTGGCAGTATTCTGTATTATATTATGCAAATGATGATGTAATTACTTTGCATGTGTTAGATGGTTGTGGTACTGGAGATACCTGTACCAAATCAGTAATTGTAGGCGCAGTAGGTACTAAAGATTATGCGCAGGTAGATTTTGATATTACTGGAACTTTAAGTTGTCCACCTACACCATGTCCTACATGCGGTGGTGGAGGCAGTGGAGGAAGTAGTTGTTCTCAATATGTTTGTGATAGGGATTATCCAACAGAAGAATGTGAAGAAGTAAAAGATTATCCAATTCCAACATATACAGAATCAAATTGTAATGTATTATTCCCTTGTGAAGAGACATTACCTGGTGTATGCGATGAAGTATCTCCATGTCCAGTTATAGAAGAATCAGAATGTCCTGAGAGTAAAGGGTTATCTGTATTATTGGAATTAATAGCAGTATTTGTTTTGTTTATGGGTGGAGGTTTACAGATTTACAAGAATAGAAAGGGTGGAATAACTATGCTTCATAGACATAGAGGTATCTTAGGGTATCACGATGTTAATAGAGGACATAGAAACCCATTATATGACCACGCAGGATTGACAGAGAATCCAATACAATTTGCTAAGGATATAAAGAGGATTAATGCATGATTAAGATACCTTTAGCTTTAAGAGATTTTAGGATATTATTGGAGAATAAATTAAACTTAGAAGAAAAGAATCTTCATTCAATCTTTTTTTATGAAGATGATGTTGAAATTTTCTTCTATAAGGTTATTGGATATGTCTTATATTATGTTGGATTACTTAAGAATAGTTTACCTGAAGATATTATTATTGATAACTTGATTAGGGATGAATTTGTAGCAACAGAAGTTCATTTACCATTACATATTATTAGATATGAAATAATTGGATAGGGAGGAGCTTCCTATCACTAACAACCTGAGGGGTTAAAAAGAATATGCCACCATTTCCTAGTTTTGTAGTTTTCGGTAAAGTCTTTAATTCTTCTGGAACTGTGATTTCTAATGCTCAATTATCTATTAAAACTTCTATTAGTACAATAACCAAATTTACTGATTCTTTAGGGTTGTTTGTATATGATTTAGCTGAAGCTGGTTATGTGGAAGGAGAGACAGTAACTGTTAATGTTACTGAACCTTTTAATAATGAAATACAAACTCAAACATATGTTGTTGAAGGTAGCTTCCTGGAAGAGAATATCACTACAGAATTAAGAACTAGGGTTGAACAAATCTCAGCATTACAATTACAAAATGTTCTTCATTCAGTTGGGAAAAAACCAATAACAGGGGATAATCCTCTTCCAATAATAAATAAGACTCGTTTAACTGATGAATATGAGTTATCTGGAGGGGATGATGATAATAGGATTTATGGTTATATTGATAAAGATGGAGCTTGGTATATTCAGAAATTCGATGAATCTGATAAAACATATAAATATGCTAGAGGTTCTAGTGATTTTGAAAGTAATTGGACTAATAGGGCTAGTCTAACCTATCAATTTTATAATGAGGTATTCGGATGAAGAAAATATTTATCTTTATTATAACATTAATTCTTTTTATTGGGATAGTTTCTGCTATTAAATATAGAACCCTCCCTCAACTTAATAGATTAGATAGAACTCTGGATTTAAATCAAAGCGGAGAATCAATGATTATGGATAATATAACAGTAGAGAATATCTTAGCTTTAACAGATGAAATCAATATGAGAAATAATGTTAATTATAATGAGAACAATTTAAATAATGCTTCAAATATAACAGGAAAAGAATTGTTTGGAAACATTAGTGCAAATTTTGTTAAGATTGCGTTAGGTTCTGGTTCTCCAATAATAGACCAATTACAGGAATATTTAGATAATACTGGCTCAGCTGGTTTTTTTATCGGTGGAGATTTAAGTGATGGTGGTTCAGGAACAGTTGATATTTCTAGTGGTTCAGGATTTATAAGAACAACAAACGATAAAAATGCAGAATTACTATCTTTTAAATGGGATGCTGTTTCTGGTATGGCAGTAACAGATAATACAACTCAATATGTTTATGTAGATGATGATGGAGTTATTTCATTAAATCAAGATGAATTTTTAGAAAGACCAGATTTAATTCAGATTGGAGTTGTTGTAAAAGAAAGTGGAGTAATACAACACGCTTTCAAATTAGGTATTAGACTTGAAGAAAGTATCGGAGAAGCTGGAAGATTTTTAAGAAGAGTTTTAGGCATTTCAAGAAACAACAGACTTGGAGGATTGATTCTAGGTCAATCTGGTGATGCTAACCTAGATGTAACAATGTCGGCAGGACAATTAGAATGGGGAAGAACGTCTTATACAATAACTCCATTCGATACATCAGGTGCAGATACTTTCACAACGTATTCTGCCAGTGGGGAAGAAGATTCAACAGCTTCAAATTGGAACAACACACATTATGATAATTCAGGAACTTTAACAGAATTGACTAATAATCGTTGGGCTAATCATTTTGTTTATTTAGAACCAGATAACCACATAGTTTTTGTTTTTGGAAGAGAACAATTTGTAACAGAAGCACAAGCAGAAAATGAAGATGTTCCTAGTTCATCTTTGCCTACTAGAATAACTGAAACAAGTATTTTAATCGGAAGATTTACATTCAAGAAATCATCAAACACGGCAACAATCTCAACCAACTTCCCAGCAGGGCAGTTTAATAGTGCAGGAGTAACAGACCATGGAAATCTTGCAGGACTTCCAGATGATGACCATATTCAATATATGATTTTATCTGGAATAAGAGCAATGACTGGGAATTTATTAATGGGTGGTTTTAATATAACTAATGTTTCTATTAATGCAGGAGATATAAACCAAGACTTGCCTTCTAATTGTTCTGTTAATTTTGGGATGATTGGATTTCAGAATAATATGTCTGGTACTTTCTGTGTAGATAGTTGGATTAACTTAGATGGCTCTAATGTGCCTACTGCTCCAATTAATTTAACCAAAGGAACAATCACTCCAAACATATCAATAAATATTCTTAAATTTAATAATCTATCAGGTACAGGATTATGCGTAAATCCATCAGCAGGTGAGGTTTGCTATAATGGTTCAGCATATCTTTGGGGATTTGGATAATGAGAAAAAGAATTAAGAAAACTAAATTTGAATTTGTAAATGTTTTTGCTATTATTGTTATTTTCTTTATTTTTTCTTCTGTGGTTAGAGGTATTGTTATTAGTAATTTTGTTGATGATTTGGATGAGAGGGTAACAAATTGGGATGAAACAGGTACAACACCCTTTTTAGATGAAGGGTTTAGTTCTTTTCTTATTGGAAATGTTACTGAGGCTCATGGAGATTTTAGTTTTATTGATTTGCCGAGTAATGCGAGAAGTATTAATAGTGTTAGTCTTTTTTATATTGCTTTGTGTTTGGGCCAAAAAGAATTAGACATTAGAGTTTGGGATAGTGGAAGTTCATCTTTTGTTAACCATAATGATGTTATGTGTGATGGTTTTGAAAGAAACATATTACTTCCTGAAATAACAACAGTAGAAGAAGTGAATAATATTAAGTTTACTATTAGGGTTGATTGTCCTGGTAAAACTGCTTGTGATGGGAATATTCAAGCTGTTGAGGCATTTCTTGAAGTTAGTTATAATTGTTGGTATAAAGAGAATAATATTTTGGTAATACCTGATACTTGTCCACATCCTT
>SDBU01005409.1_pt1 | contig 15301 bp, 26 predicted proteins | sample 2277071 | NCBI WGS metagenome assembly SDBU01 (sample SAMN10397929, study PRJNA504765) | marine sediment metagenome | isolation source: marine sediment core GS08_GC12, 126 cmbsf | place: Arctic Ocean: Gakkel Ridge, Loki's castle | collected 2008
ATGTAGGGCTTACCAGGCACCCGATAAACGGTCTTCATTCCCAGGGGCCGCCCGCACAGGGGGCAAAAAGCTTCTCTCCATTCAGACATTGGCCATTCTCCTTAACTGCTTTCTTTCAGCTGCTTGCTCTGCCTTATTGTAGCACTTGAAGCATCTGGGGGAAATGTATTCCTCCTCCCCGGGGAAGGACCGTTGGTAGAGGGGCATATCGTGCCACACCGTTTTTAAGGCTTTGGGATCCATCCAGCCCGCCTTAACCAGGTCTTCCTTTTCATCATCGCGCTGCTCCGGCTCCCAATAATAACCACCGGTCGCTGATTTACAAGATGGGCATTTCAACCTTTTCTCCTTCGGCATGCCTAAACGTTTCCATTACCGCCTGGCCCCGGGTATTGGCCAGCTCGAAGGGATCTGCTGCAGCCTTTATCTTCTTTACCACTTCCTCCCTCATGGCGACGTGAACCTCCAGGTGGCAAGTATGGCAAAGAGCTATCAAGTTCCAGGGTAGGTTGTAAGGGGTGAACTGCCGGCTCCCACCATCCAAGGGAATGATGTGGTGGACCTCCATCCCGGATCTTACTTCATAACTTCCAACCAGGGGGATATCCCCTTGCGCTATACCGCAGTTAGCGCACTTGTGTTCGTAGCGCTCAACGCACCAATCTTTAGCATACCCCCAGTCGAAGTGGTTGTAATACTCCTTCATGTGCCCGCGGCAGTATCGCTTCAGCCTGCCGGCGAGCTCCCCCCCGCACCAGAAGCACTGCCTTACCACTCCCTCGTAGCCGGTTAGAACGGTGTAGCTTCTGCGATTAATCAGAACCGTTCCCAGGTCAAAGCGCACCAGCTCCTCGGCCGTGACAATATCTAAAGCTGACTCAACCACTTGTTTTACCCGGGCCTAAGCCTAACCTATCTAAATTCCGTAGGGTCTCTGGGGCTAGTGCCTTCAGGAGCTGACGAGCCCCCATGCCGGCGAGGATATCTCCAGCGTTGGGATTCGCTAAAAGCTTCTTAGTCATCTCTTCCTGTCGTGCCATCTGGTCAATGGCTAAAAGGTCGTTTAAATACTTGTCTTTCACATTGGTCATTTCGAGCTCCTTATAGTTGGCATCTCCTGCCCGATAGATTCATAGTAGCCCTCGACATGAGGCTTGAACCAATCGCTATGTTCAAACATATAGAACTGAGGCAAGAACACTTTACCCTGGACCTGCAGATGGCACCTCTGGCAAAGCGGCGGAGTATTCCACCACGCATCGTTGCTTTTATTGCCGTCCAGGTGGTGAACCGTCAGGGTGTAGCCGGCGTCTGGATCATGTGGATGCCCACAGCGGACGCACTTCTGGCCGGCTTCCTGCTTCCTACTTCGTGCTACCTCGGGCCAATCAGGGTTATATTCTCCAGTACCTTTCAAAATTACCCCCTCAAGCATTCCTCGTAGAATACTTAATCCGGTGGGGGATCCCTCGGGTAAGTCAAGATTATAAAACCAATTGGCCAGGTTACCACCAAAGCTCCAATATAAATAATCCAGGGAAAGTCAATCCATCCTCCGACCAGTACTAATGCCCATCCGGCAGCGAATATCCAGGGATTAGCTCTAATGATTTTACGTTTAGTGCTACGCTTCATCTCAACAATACCCTCCTTAAAGTATATTCAGTGGCAGGTGCCCCTCTTCTCTCCCTTCCGCAACCAGTTTTTTCAAAGCCAGTATAGCCCTGCCCAGCTGTATCCCGAAGATATCCGCGCCGTCGGTGTCCGGATGCTTGGCTATCTTTTCCAGGGATTCATTGTTGGCTCTCTCGAAGACCTCCTCCTCCACCAGGTCCACCGCAATTACAACTGCTGCTATCTGCTCTACTAGCTTAACGGTATCCAGATCTGATCCCATAACTCACCTCACTTTTGTTGGTAGACATCCTGCTGGGGTGTTGCATGAATGCTTTTGGTAAACTGTAATGGACGATACCCTTACAAGTATCTATTTTCGCTTACACCCCAGCAAGCTGTTCGATAACTCCCCTCCCGGTATTCTATAAGGAATACTGATTTAAGCCGGCTCCAATACCATAACCGGCTTCTTGGCTACTCTTTTAAAGACTACCTCATAAACGATATCACCATCTTTGATAGAGCCGTTCTTTAGCCACTTGGATAGTTCTACTTCCGTAAGTTCAGTCGCAGTGAGGAACTGATCTTGCGCCCATGGAAAGCAAACTGCCACATATTTCTTGACGCTAGCTTCAGCCTGCTTGCCCTGGACCTTCCAGGCTTTCTTCAGCTCAAGCCATAGGTTTGTGCTGATATGCCATCTCGCAAAGAAGTCGCGGAGGGACATTAACTGGTAATCAGCGATTATTTCCTCTTTATGCTTATCCCAGTAGGCAGCGCGTTTCTTCATCCCTTTTGGCTTTGGGGGTACCGGTTTCCTTAGTTCTCTGGTGACCGCTTCCCCTACAGCTTTGGTTGCTTTTAACACGTTTTCGGTTGTTTCTAACACGTTTTCGGTTGTTTCTGATACGACAGCCGCCTTCTTACTGGCGTTTTCGCCGCAGAACTGACAACTGTCTTCAGGTCCGGTAATCATAGTCTGCGTCCCGCAGTTGGCACAATCCACAACGGGCATTTCTTTATTCCTCCTTAAAGACTGTTTTCTCTAACCTTTCTAGACGGCACTCGACAGAGGGGGTGTCCGTAGCCGGCATGGTACCCTTTAGCCTGACTATTTTTGCTGTGACCAGGTTGAAGTAGATATCGCGGTATAGCGGTGCATCTTGAGGCTTCCCCCGGTCCTTCCAGGCAAGCTCCAAAAACTCTTCATAAGATAATTCGACCATTCGAACCCCCGTTCAGTATTCCTCTAGGAATACTTAATTGGATTTCACCCCACAATTAGAGCAGTATCGTTCGCAGGGCATATTCAGAGTCGTACCACAATTTGAACACTTTTCCCAAGCTTGTTCTTCACCGCAGTTCCCGCAAAACTTTTGGTTAAAGCAGATATGTCGCCTGCAGTTGCTACATATCCAACTCACAGGGTAATGAAAGTAAAAGATTCCCAGGAATTTCTGTATAGCCATAAATACACGTTTCACTTCAACAATACCTCACTTTAAGTATTCTACTGGGAATACTTATTCTATCTCAGCCTGGCATTTAGAGCATTTCCCCGCTTCTAACTCCTCGACATCCAGGGGCATAGTGCAGGTTGAGCACTTTATACCACCTTGCTTGATCATGCTTTTCATCAGAAAGCCAGAGAGCTTTAGTATCTTTGCTTGTTCCTTATCCTCAGATCCGGGGAAAGGAGATATGGGGAGAGCCATTCTCACTGAGGGTGGTCCTTGACTAAAGCGCATGTAGTCACCGACGATCCACCGGATGAGTTCTTTGACTGTTATTCCTCTTTCAATAGCGTTGGTTTCAAGAGCGTTATAGATGGCATCGTTTAGTTCCAGGTCCAAAATCATTTCTACCTCCTACGAATTGACTTTTACAATATTACACATATTGTAATATTTGCTTTCCCAGTATTCTAATGAGAATACTTACTCTGATAACTTCTCTCCGCAATACGGGCAGTAAGGCCAGATGGTATTGACCGGCTTATCACACTTGGAACAATAGTAAATATCTATATCGTAAGTTTCGTCTATCAATTTGGCGCCGCAAATAATGCAGTATTGTTCTGGATGCCCTACCAATCTTAAAAAATGCAGCATTGGCTGGTCTCCATGACCATTTGGGCAACTAACCCTTGATGCTTTCTCAGTCTTCTTATATGGTTTCATTTTTACCCCCTTCAAGTATTCTCGTCAGAAGACTTAACCGTTATTACATCGGGATGCGCAGATCGTCTCATGGCTTCACCTATTGTCTTTAACGGCTTCAGTACAGATAGACCTTCATTTGCATCGTTGCCCTCAATACCGGTAACTGGATCCCGAAATCCCTGGACAATCCAAGCAGCTGGACTGTGATAGGTAACTTCGTGCCCTCGAGCACAGAGAACGATACAATCCTTTCCTGGCGGTACCCCCGCCGGCTTCTGAACGAATATGCTGCACACAGCACAACGGAACCGCAAACGGGCTGCTCTTTCACGCGGAGTAGGTATCTTGCCTAATTGATACTCCGGAGGAATATCAAAGCAAAGACCGCAAAACTTACAGATTTTCCCTCCACACTCTTCGCAGGCACAGGGCTTCCCATGTTTATCTATCAGTTGTTCATGCTTGCACTTTATCATCGCCAATACTCCAGGAACGGGTGGACCTCAAATACTTTTGAGTCGACATCCCGGGCCTCGCCCACAACTCTTGTGGACATACCCTCCCGGCCGACAAAACGCTGTGCGGAGTACCGGTACGGCATGTGGGAGGAGGTCCGCTGTTTCCACCTCATAAAGCTCATAACGGTTACCTCGGGAAGGTGGTCAAGAAGTAGGGTGTTAAGTGTTCGCCTGATGGAATGCCAGCCGACCTGGTCGGTGTGGTCCAGCTCTATCTCGTACTCGATGCGGTACCACAAGGTAAGCAGCTCAGAATCGCTCCTCTTTTTGTCAAAGTCATACTGCTCAAGGTAAGGCACTATCTCCTCGGGTATCGTGTGGGTTCGCTCCCGACCATGCTTTGCCGTAGAGATGTGGATGGCTCTGTCCCTGATATTGACATCTTCTGCCGTGAACTCCACCATCTCAATGCGCCTGGTGCCATAAGTTGTAGATATAGCGAGGAAGGCCTTTTCGTCCGGCTCCCCGTTTTTCTTGACGGCTTGGATCTGCTCGCCGATGATATCGGGGTCGAGAGCCGGCGCCTTTATCCTATCTTCTCTTATCTGGGGCGACTCCCCGCGGCCGTATGGCCACTCGAGATCATTACGGCCGAAGAGGGTCCTGACGATGCGGAAGATAAGGTTGACGCTGCCGTCGGAGTACTTATGCCTCTGGAGGCGTACTATATATTTATCAATTGTTTCCCGGTCAAAGTTGCCGCCGGCATAGTTTAGAAAGTCTCCGGCATAGCGCAGGTAGAGGCTTCTGGTCTTTCCTGTACTACCCAGCCTCTTTGAGTAGTTCCCTAATATCTCGGCATTAGTCATATTACCTCACTAGACGCCACAGGGCTGAAATCTAGGCGTCTAAAGCTCCTTTCAGGTATCTTACATCTCATCTAGTTTTGTCGCGGGATTGCCTTGACCATCCCTATAGTCCTTACCGCCCTGGTGAAATAGGGGAAACCACACTTGGCGCACGCATCATTATCTATTACAAGCGTCTCCACCGATAAGCCCAACCTGGGGTCGGTCAGCGCGATCGGCACTGAGCCCAAGGAGGAGAATTTTTCTTTGGGTATTCGCCCGGCCTCTTTCAACTCCTTATCGGCTAGTTGCGCTAATGTCTCCGGATGCTGACATATCGGACACTGCTTGACCTCCCATAGTACCTTAGGCCCTCGTTGGTTTTGTTCTGCCATGTTCCCTCCTTTTTATTTCTTGAGAAATACTAAGTCTTCTCTGTAGAATACTTTGCTGGCTCGGTGTAACTATTGCACCGCTTTCAAATAACAGGGCAAGATGCCGAACGCCAGCAAGTGTGTGACTAATTTAACATTCCCCTTTTACGGATAAGTTGTAGCCACCCTCGTTTAGTTCTTTTTAGAAACGACCACAGTATTAAGAATCGGTTAGGATACAGAACGGCTGGGACAATTATATCCGTGAGGCTTTTCTTCTCGTATTCCCAAGACTTAAATACTTGGTCTGGTTCTTTCATAGTTTTACCTCCTGGTATTCTTCGAGGAATGCTCAAACGGCATTGACCAGGTCGCATTGGGATGACCTTCCCAGCGGCAATTGAGGCAGTGATAAAATTTACCTCCCGTGTCACCGGTGGCCAGCTTTACTAATCTTATGCTCGAGCACTTCGGGCATTGTAAGGTAGGCTCAATGTTATCAGTTGCTCTCATCACTTTCCCTAGCTTTATCCAGATACTTAGCTTTTTCCAGAAATAACCTCACTGCCGTCTTGAACTCCTCGGCCTCTTTTTTAGGGATAAGATAGGCTTCAATGGTTTCCTCGCCACCCTCCGGGAGTTCATGGCACCAATCGGTCAACTCATGGGCCTCAAGAAACTCAGTGACGAAGCCGATAAGCTGCCCTGCCAACGTCGCTTTCATCTTCTCGTAATCCAAATCAACCTCCCCGAGCATTCCTTATGGAATGCTTACTATATCTCAGCATCGCATTTAGAGCATTTCCCCGCCTCGATATCCTCCACGGTTAGAGGCATGGTACAATTTGGGCACTTTATGCCGCCCTGATTAATCATACTTTTCATAAACATTTCGGAGAGCTTCATTAACATTTCGGAGAGCTTCATTATCTTATCAGTTTCAGACGTTGCAGGGTTGGGGAGTGGATGTAGAGGGAGGCCCACCCTTATTGGGGTTGGACCTTGACTAAAGCGGACGTAATCACCAATGACCCAGCGGATAAGTTCCTGGACTTCTATCCCTCTTTCAATAGAGTTAGTTTCAAGGGCGTTAAAGATAGCATCGTTTAGTTCCAGATCCAAATTCATTTCTTACCTCCGTAAACTATTCTATTTAGAATACCTAATGCAATTCACCAGCTACAGCCCAGCAAGTAGTCTTTTGTATTCTTAATGACTGCTCCCGCTTATTTTGGATTTCTGCTAGAATATACTCTAGCTCATTTCTCCTAGCGGTAATTCTTTCTATTTGTAAATCTAAGGCACGCGTATCAGTTTCCAGTACTTTAAGTTCAGATAGAGCCATATCCCGGCGTCTTTTAGTTTCAAACACAAACCACCGATTAAATCTCATGCCTTAACTCCTATTACACTCGCTCGGTATTCTGATAGGAATGCTTACTAGATAAAAAAGATCCTAGCGAATTTTATCCCCACAATGGGTGCAGTAAGAATCGCTAGGATATATAGCCTCGCCGCATCTCTCGCAAACTTCATTTTCGTGCTTGATGGTTTTGTCAATTAACTCGACTCCGCATTGGTCGCAAAAAATCAGTGGCTTATCGCGTCTAGGGAAGGGACGAGAGAGTAGGGCACTAGGCTGTGCCTTCATTTTGGCCACAAGGTCCTTGAGGTGCTCCTCCTGATTCGGGCATACGCTAATTATCTCGGTCGTTGTAACAATCTTGGTTCCCATCTTACCCTCCTTAAAGTATTCCTACTAGAATGCTTAATCTTTCACAGTATCTTCTTCCAGAACAGGGCGCCCCCGGTGCATCGGTGCAACACTTGGCATTCGGGAAAGAAAAACTGGTTCTAATAGCGCGCCGAGTTGTTGCCCAGTCAGAGCAGCTGCCGTCTCTGCAAAATCCTGCCGATAGGCTCTTTCGGCATAGGCAGCAAAGCTGTCAAGAATCTCCAGTTTATCGATCTCGTCCTTGGCCTCCTCTAAATCTTTGAGGACTTGTGCTTCAATTCCAGAGCTTTGCATTACAGGGAAGATATTCCCCACTTTCCGGGGCAATGGCCAGTCTTTGTATTTATCGTATGGCATTCGACCCTCCTTAAAGTATTCTTTCAGGAATGCTTGCTACTTTTCGCTATATAATATTTCTTTAACCCGATATGCTTTGATTCAACCAAGCCCCTCTTCTCAAGGTTTCGTAATGCGAAAAGGACCTTAAAATATCTAACTATCCAGGCTTCCCCAGCACATCTATCAAAGAGCTCGAGGATGCTAAAAGCCAGGTCACCATTGAATTGTAGGATTTGAAAGATCCTTTCCTTTATCTTCTCCATTCTTAGTCTCCTCAAAGCATTCCTATAAGAAGAGTAACATGGAATACCTGAAATGTCAACCCACCCCCGAAAAGCAGAAAGGGGACGGCTCTAAACCATCCCCTTTCGAGACCGAAGGGTCGTTCTATTTAATCATAAGGAGGCGGACAAGGCAACTTACCCGAGTCTAAATCCATTCCGTGAGGGAAGGTAGGGCAGTCGTTACCGTTCAAGTACTGAGTTACTTTTTCTGGTCCGACTGGTGTATAGGTGACCCTAATCTCCACCTTGGCACAGCGCATTGTGTTGCCCTTGCCAGACTTGTCATATTCAACGTAGAGACCATAGACTAAACTTTGGATTTTTGCCCATGTCCACGGTGGGCTTTTTAGGTCATTGGTAACATCAGCATAGGCAGACCATCCAGGAGAGGATGGCATAGTCAACTGATATTCATTACTTTGCTCATTATAGAAGGAAAGGTCTATCCTGTTTCGTTTGGCTATCGCCTGCGCTTCTGCTCCCATTCTGCATAACCTTCTAACCTAAACTGGTCACCAGCGGCAGCCTGGCAGTAGGAGGAGGTACCCATACCTAATGGGTGGCTGTGATTAGACTGAAACCCCTTTGTGGTGGGCAAAGGGTAAAGGCCTGTCACAAGCGCTTTCCTATTGCTTTCGGTCGCCGCCGGCTCTATTTCTCCTCGAGATCCTTAAGCCTCTCCTCAAAAGAGCTGGTTATCCCGGCGCAATGCTGTGTTTGCCTATCAACGGAATTCTTGATAGCTCCCAAACCAGAATTAGGGTCATCGAGTCTCTTGTTGATACCGTTTATGCTCTCCTCGATGGCACCGGCCCTCTTTGCCTCGCCTTTGCCATTTTTCATCCAGGTTAATATTAAACCCACCGCACACAAGAAGAAGCCTATTAGTGGAAGTAGTTCACCGGTTGGCATTACTCGAACCTCTCTTCGCTAACATTGTAGTAGTAGCTTCCGTAATCGGAGATAAATGCATCACGGTATGTGGGATCGGGTTCGTCACCGTAAGCATTGAGGTCAAAATCCCAAAGGTAAGGTCGGTAAGACTGAACTGCATAGAGGAACTGTATAGTGCCTCCGACCACACCGTCTTTCCATCTTTTAACGGATAGGTCAACGACACGCAACGGAAACTCCAAACCTTCAGGGATAATAAATTCAGCTGCCTGGTCTATGTTGAGTCTGTCTATTCCATTCTTGCCGATAAAGTCTATAAGGTTAGTTACATTCCAATCGGTTAGTCTAATCGACCACATGGTTCCACCGCTGGGCGGGTTGAGAAGACCAATCACTACTCCATCCGGCGGCGGCTCAGGAAGGGTCGGTTTCTTCTTCCTGAACAAAAGGCCTACTCCAAGCAGAGCAGCTCCTATACCGAGGAGCATCGGGGCTTTCTTTTCTACCATCAGCCGTTCTCCTTCTTGTTCTTCCTGTAGTAATAGTTAATCAGCAAGGCGATCCAATCTACCTCCCTTCCATTATATCTTCCTCGGCACAATAAGCAAGGCATCGATAACACCGTTGCTGTCATCGCCTGTATAAGCCTCGAGGGCGATAGCGAATGCCATATCTGCAGCACCAGCTTTAGCGGCTATACCAGCGACGGTGAAAGTGCAAAGGAAATCACCGATACTGATATCATTTGTGCCGTCAACTTTCAAGATTTCAGTCTTACCTTCCATTAGGACAAGACCCTCGTTACCATTGTTAATATTCTCAGCGAGCATACCAAATACTTTATCATCTCCCTGATTGACAGTGGTGGCAACCTCATCTCCAGCAGCAACAGATTCAAAGATTACGGTGTCTCCTGCAACTAGATCACCACCAGTGTTGTTTTTCATAGTAGTGAGGTGTCGCTGCTGAGTTACTGGCGTGTTTTCATTCTCTCTAATGGTGGTAAGCTCGCTAGCGTAAACTACCGCCCCGAGTTGCATGCCCGAAATAATGTTATCTTTAATAATATTTTGATGAGATGTTCCACCTTCGACAATTCCGTAGTCAGCATCATTGATAGTCCTAACTATAATATTGTTGGTAATAATGCAGTGGTCAGAATTTGTAATGTCCAGTTCAATCTTACTAACACCTGCTGCTTTGCAGTTATCTTGTAACATATTTCCACTAATTGTAATATAGTCACTGGTGACTCTCATGCCTTGTTCTTTGTTAATTTCGCTGATATTGCCTGTAGCGGTTGAAAAGTCCCCGCCTATCTGTAGACCAATTTGATTATTAGTGCATCGGTTGCCTACTACAAGGTTTTGAGTGCCACCTGCTAGTATACCACTAGCATTAAGTCCGGGAGCCTCTAGCCCATCTATGGCGGCGTTCCCCACAATAACACATCTATTTCCAATTGTGTATATCTGCCAGTCCACATTTCCAAATAAATGATTGCCGATGACTCTACATGTGCCTACATACATGCCATATCCGCCATTGTCGCGAATAGTATTGAAACCTATCAATCCGTTGTGGTCGAACCCACGAAGTCCCATTCCACCATTATCAGCAATTATACAGTATAAGCAACTGTTTCCATGCGCGATATCAGAGGCTTCATCGTAAATTCCTTCATCAAAACAGTCATGAATTATGCAACGGCTAATAACGCAATCGTTAACGCGAAAACCAACGCCTCCTCCATCAAGGGAAATACCACTGCCGTTAGTTTGTGAAGAGCCGTCAATTTGTAAGTCACATATATCAACGTTAGAAAGAGCAGTACCTCCATCACCAACTATTATATATGGAACAGCGATATTACCGCTTATTACTGTTCCTGGGCCTGAACCCTCCAGCCTAAAATTGGAGACTACAATATCCAAGCTGGCTCCAAAGATATAATCGCCCACCATCAGCTTCACAGTCACTCCAGCAGCCACCAGAGCTTCTATGGTAGCATCGTCGTCTACACCATTACAGGTAAAGTCAGCTCGCGCTTTCTGTGCGGCCGGAGTATTATCGGCGGCAACGGTGATTACAGCATCACCGCCGCCAGCAGCCATTGGGCCCCAGATTTCGAGAACTCCCGGCCCCTGTGAAATTATTACATCACCGAGGGCTCCCTCGACCTTGTTTATCCTTCTTGGTTTAGTGTTCTGGTCTCCCATAATTTCTCCTAGTTAAAGTGCACTACTATCTTGGCCAGCACATCGGTATCCCCAGCCTTCGACTCAATACAGTGGCCTATCTCTCCCATGTGGATATCAAGCTCCGGTATCCCCCCACCCGGAGGAACTAACAGAGTCGCGTCTGCCCTTCCGGCAACGTCTGAGACATGGACCCAGTTTCCTTTTGTTGAAAGTGTCGCATCCTTGAGGAGTACCTGGGCAATCCCAGCAACAACAATCCAGCACAATGAGCCAATAGCAACTCCCACTTGGTAAACTATACCAAACGGCTGCACGTCATCGGCACCGGCTATCTTAAAGGCGTTATCGTTGACCGTATCAGCTTCCACGACTGTACCCCGCACGGACACCCCGGCTGTTCTATTCTCTAACCGAATACATATTCCGCCGAGGGGGGTGATAACTGTTTCAGCCCATGCTTCGACCTGTCCAGGCCCGCCACTGGTAATGAGCTGGCCGGCAACTCCTTCAACTCCGTTTATCTTCCTTGGTGCCGTATTTTCTTGCCCCATTATATCCTTAAGCCGGACACTCGGCGACACCGCCATTCCTCACCGTCACATCTATATCAGCGGCGGCACCACCCCCAGCGCCGTTATTCAACAGGTGCTGCCAGTCAAGCCCGTTCACCGGTATTCTGGTGTTGTGGGTGGCTACCAATACCCCATCAATGTAAAACTCCACCCAGCCGACAGTGGTCACGCCTCCAAACACTATCACCTCGAGCTGAACATGGACATTGACGGTTGGCGTTGTCAAGACAGTAGTTTGCGAGGCTACCCCATCATCACTGGAAGCTATGAAGTTTGTACCGTTCCAGATAAAGCCCGCATGGTCTTCGGTAGCAGCAGGGACGGCATTGCCAAGGGTTTCTCTCAAACCAAAGAACATATCTGCATCAGCATGGAACTCATCCACAGTAATCTGGGTTATGAATCTTGGTGTTCTGGCTGGGGTGAACTCGTTGCCCAGAGAGCCGGCAGCCTCTGGATTGGTCTCAGTGGCTTCCTGGTCTGCCGCACCTCCAGTATTTACCTCAAGCAGAATCTGCCCACTGCCGGCATCAAGAGGAGTCCCCCTTACTGCAACATCCATATTGGCCAGGGCGGCCATCCAGGTCCACTTGTGAACCTTCCACGGGGCATCCTGAAGCTGGGGCGACTCGTCAACGATATTACCCGTTCCCGCCCTTGAGATTGCCCTATAGGAGCAATTCTTCATCCTGACAGTGGCAAGATTGCCTGCCACGACTGGAGCCTCGATGGCACAGTGCCTCAGTGTTATAGTGCTTCCTGTGTTTGTCCAAGCTGCTGTGCATAGTAGCGCATCATTGTCGAGGGTAATGGTACCCGCCGAGACATTGAACATATGACAAGTACCAGCCCATCGATTACCTCCGCCTGTCCAAGTACCCGCTTGGTCGGTGAGGATATGCGTCGCGTTTACATTAGGGAAAGTGAAGTCATTGTCTACCAAATGGAAAATCGCTGCATTAGTCAGATTCCTAATCCCTTCACTAGTCCCCGTTCCCCCAATATTGTGAAAACACCTTTCAATAGTAATATCTGAGCCATTCCCTCGAATATAAAAACACCGTACTGCAATTGCAAGAGGAGTAGCTAATTCAAAAACTAAATTCGTGAACCTAGCGGTAACAGTGGCACTATCGTCTATAATGAAAGACCGTGTTCCTGTTACATCTCCAAACCTCAAAGTGAGGTCGGCAATCTCAACATTATCTGCTAAAATAACAATGGCCGTTGAATCTAATCGATAAATAACAACACTACCCTTCGGTCCAACCCCTTTAAGGTTAACCCAGGAGGAACAGGTGATAACCTCATCATAGATACCGGGATAAATCTCCACGGTCCAGGGGTTAGCTGCACCTGGAGCCTGTGTAGCGGCGAAGTTTATCGCAGCCTGGATCGTGGTGAAGTTCACACCCTGGGCCCCCAGTGCTTGCCCAACCCTCGCCACGTTTACTTCGGCAGCAACGGAGTTAAAACCGAAATGAGTAGCCGTCCCAGCATCCCAAAGCTCACCTGTTACATTACCCAGAAGATGATTGCCATCGACAAAGTTATCATTGCAGGTAGCCGCGACAATCTCAATCCCGTAGTCATCGTTCTCCAGGCAGAAATTATCTGTTATCTGGCAACTATCGTTATTCGCTATTAAAGCGATGCCCGAGCCCATGCAGTCAAAGACGTAGTTGCCTATTATCTGAACATACTGGGCGCCGTCTTCAAGCTCAATGCCATCCTCGGTAACGGCTCCATCAGACATAATATAGTTGCCAATTATATGGCCTCTATCCGAGGTACCTGAAACTTTAATACCATGATACGTTCCAGCCGCATCTCGCCCGCAGTCATTGATATGATTCCCATTACACTGAAAATCAGCTACATCAATTCTTATGCCGTCATCACCGCTGCTTTGCACGCGGTTTTCTGAGCATGCCCCCCTGCTTCCGGCGAAAAAGATTCCATAACGGCCAGCCCAGATACTGTAGTTAGTCATTACCTGGATTTCAGAACAGTTAGCATCCACATGGATATTGTCGGCAGCATTATCCTGGGCGCCGTAGGTATAATTTCCTTCAACCAAGATCTGGGCGCAGGTGTTGAGGTAGATATTGTGTAGATTGCTTTGCTGAATAACGTTATCTTCTACAGTTGAATCATTAACGCTGCGGAGGTAGATGCCATAGCCGGTGTTGGAATCCAGGGTGTTATCATTGATGGTGAGGAATTGCCCCTCCCAGATGTATATTCCATTACCAACACAGCTGGCAATTACATTAAGTGAAATTATGCAATGGTCGGCGCCGGTACCGGTATTGCCGAAGAATATTCCGTCTACTCCCGCGCTGGCAATATAGTTTCCCTTGATAATAAGATTGGCTATAGGATTAAGGGCATCCATGTCGACGAAGATACCGTAATCATCTGCGCCCTCGATGAAGTTATCCAGGATCCAGCCTTTGTTTATCGAAGTGCCTTCAATGTGAATGGCGTCATTGTCACTGTCCATAAAGTAAACTTTATCAATGACAAACTCATTAGCCCCGTCCTCGATGAAGATGCAGTGACAGACCTTACCACCGCCATTTTCTGTCTGAATGGCCAGGTGCTTTACCTCGCAACCAGAAAAGCCTGATATGACAATGCCGTGCTCTGTTGTCGGCAGCCCGTCGCCATCAATGAGGGTATTCCACCCCTCCCCCTCCAGTATGATGTAGTGGTCGGGGAAAACAATAGGGTGAGCCAGGGTATAAGTACCTTCGAGCAGTACTACTTTACCGCCCTGGGCGGGGAGGGCGTTGAGCGCCTGGTTGATCTCAACCTCATCCCCTGCTCCGTCACACACATAATCCGCATCGTTCCTATGAAGGGAATCATTAGAGGCTACTACAAAGGTTGTTGCTCTTATATCCTGCTTTATTTCTGGCATCAATTACTCCTATCTTTTTGAGCTAGGTTCCGAGCCGCACCTCAGGTCAATAGCATCTACCAGGCCTTCCAATACCATCTTGTGCATTTGCTCCGCCTGAGACAGCAGCGTAAAAATACCAGAGTAGTTAGTTTCTCCCAGAGCTGTGAGTTTGGTTGCCATCTCTCTGTATCGGCTAGAGCCGTCAGCCTCATCTCGGAGCTCGCGCTTCATAGCGTTCTTGAGTTCTATTAAGGCATCAGCGCATTTTACTTTTTCCATATTTACCTCGGCTCATAAGCATAGTACCAGGGAATATCTCTATCGGCGCCCTCATCGGCGGTCTCCTGGAAAGAGACCTGCACATTCCGGCCTGTGTCAAGCGCAATGTTCCTGAAATAAACGCCATCGTCCATTCCAACTGTCCAGTTAAAGGTCTCGAATAGCCTGTAGTTAGCCCCGTCAATCTGGTGGTAGAGCCTGATATCAGTATTCTGAGTCAGATTCACCAAATCAAGCCAGATGGTATTGACTCTCCAGGGACGTGCTGGAACCATAGTGAAGGCCACCTGCTCGCCGCCGGCATCCAGGTAGACAAGGGTGCCGTCGATGGGTACCAGGTCAAGCTTCTCCTCGATAAGGGCTACTTCAGCAATAGACATTCTCAAGGCAACTATTATGAACTCCGTCCCAGCAACTATCTGACCACCAAAGACCGAAGCCGCTGTTACCGTGCCGAGGTTAGTCGCCCCGTCTATGTCTCTAGCCTGACCAATGAAGGCCCCGGAGGTTATCACCAACACGTTGCCGTCATAGTCGGGTCTCAATGTCAGGTCCGAGCATACCAGAGTCCCACCGCCGGCAGCTCCAGCAGCAGTGGCGACTCCCTCGTAGCTGATGAGCCCCCTTATT
>SDBU01005410.1_pt1 | contig 15300 bp, 10 predicted proteins | sample 2277071 | NCBI WGS metagenome assembly SDBU01 (sample SAMN10397929, study PRJNA504765) | marine sediment metagenome | isolation source: marine sediment core GS08_GC12, 126 cmbsf | place: Arctic Ocean: Gakkel Ridge, Loki's castle | collected 2008
GAAATAAAATAATAAATTTTCTTTTGAGAATTTCGTACTTTTTTTGCTCTCTTTTCATTCCATTTCACTAAAACTGTATAAAAATTATGCATATTACATGATACTTTTTTTTTATTGATTGTCAATGATTCGATTCGCAAACGCAGCAAGACAAAAGAGCTCGAAATCCACGAGATCATTTCCATCTCACCAGAACATATTCCAGAGGGAAGTCTATTCAAAGGCTATAAAGAATTTGCTGTTCAAGGGCTTATCATAAAGCCTCACAATATTGTGTATCGTCTGCAATGTTGGGAGAAGCCGGATGGCAGCTACATTGAAGGGCAGCTTCCCCCCTATGCGCAGGGGCTCGTCATAAAGGCAATAACGGTGTTTGTACTCATATAGGTCAGGGACCAGACATATCCAGATAGCGACCGACGGTAGAAGTCGTGGGTTCAAATCCCGCATCGTCCACCACACCTTTACCCAAAACGCCTACCTTTTTTCTGGGTAGGGGTCCAAACCTAGGATTCTAACTCTAAGGATGGTACAATGATTGGGAATGGGTCACGGATGAGGAGGGAAAATGAAATTCCTGATCGTAGATGACAATGAAGCAAACCTCTATCTCTTGGAGACAATACTTAAAGGGAACAAATATGATGTCGAATCAGCCAACAATGGGGCGGAAGCTCTTGAAAAGCTCTGTGCAGATGGCTTTGACATGATCATTTCCGATATACTCATGCCGGTAATGGATGGATTCCAGCTTTGCTTGGAAGTAAGGAAAGACAAAGCACTAAAGAATATCCCATTCATCTTTTACACAGCCACATATACAGATATAAAAGATGAAGAATTCGCTTTAAAACTTGGAGCGGACAAGTTCATCCGGAAGCCTGCAGAATCTGATGAATTAATAAAGATCATTGAAGATGTGATTAAAGATGCAGAGAAGGGAAAGATTAAACCCACAGAACCGGCATTAGTTAAGGAGAAGGACATTTTTAAGCTCTACAGTGAGCGTCTTGTTAAAAAGTTGGAGAAGAAGATGCTCGATCTGGAAAGAGAAATCGCCGAACGTAAGAGAGTGGAGGAAGTGCTGAAAAGTTCGAAGGAACGGCTAAATATAATATTTGAATCTGCGCCGGATGCATATTATATAAACGACTTAAAAGGTATCTTCATAGATGGCAATAAAGTCGCAGAAGAAATTACTGGGTATAAGAGGGAAGAATTAATCGGAAATAGTTTTTTAAAATTGAAACTATTATCTCCAAAACAACTCCCGAAAGCGGCTGTGCTTTTAGCCAAGAATGTTCTGGGGCAATCCACCGGACCTGATGAGTTTATTCTAAACCGGAAAGACGGCACTCAGGTTCCAGTGGAGATAATGACATTCCCTGTAAAGATCGAAGATCATAATCGCGTCTTATCCATTGCCCGAGACATTACCGAGCGTAAGCAGGCAGAAGAAGAGAGAAAAAAGCTTCAAAGCCAACTTCAGCAAACACAAAGACTGGAATCCATCGGCACCTTGGCAGGTGGTATAGCCCATGATTTTAACAATATCCTTTCTATCATTCTTGGGTATACTGAGATGGCTTTGGTTGATATGGATAAGAAGACCACTCTTTATAGCCATTTGGAGGCGGTGTTTAAAGCAGGGAAGAAAGCAAGGGATCTAGTAAAACAAATTCTAACTTTCAGCCGTCAGGATAAGCAGGAATTTATCCCTATCCAATTAAAGCCAATAATAAAGGAAGCGCTCAAGCTGTTCAGATTTTCATTACTCTCTGGAATCGAGCTGAACATGAACTTACAAAGTGAATCGATGGTTCTGGCAGATCAGACCCAGATACATCAAGTGTTTCTAAATCTTTGTACCAATGCAAACCATGCCATGCAAAAAAAAGGTGGCGTCATGGATGTGAGGTTGGAAGATGTGGAGCTTGACTCTGACTTTTCTGCCAGATATCCCGATGTGAAACCAGGTCCTTATGTAAAATTGACTGTAAGCGATACAGGACATGGCATGTCTCCCGAGGTTTTGGAACGGATTTTTGATCCCTTTTTCACGACAAAAGCAAAAGAGGGAGGAACAGGCATGGGGCTGTCAGTTGTACACGGCATTGTGAAAAATCATGGAGGTACAATCACCGTTTACAGTGAACCTGGTGAGGGTTCCACATTTAACGTTTTTTTACCTATCGATAAAACAGAAGCAGTACCGGGTGCAAAAAACAAAAAACTCATCCCAAAAGGAACGGAACGTATTCTATTTATTGACGACAAACAAACTCTCTTAAATATGGGAAAGCAAATGTTAGAATCTTTAGGCTATAAAGTAACAGCCAAAACCAGTAGTGTTGAAGCCCTGAAACTTTTTAAGACACAACCCGACAAGTTTGATCTTGTTATCACCGATATGACGATGCCGAATATTACAGGGGAAGAACTTGCCAAGGAGGTTTTAGAAATCCGGCCGGATATCCCTGTAATCTTATGCACCGGATTCAGCGCAAAGATCGATAAAAAGAAGGAAAAGGCCGTTGGCTTCCGGGCACTTCTCTTTAAGCCAATACTCAAGTGGCAGATGGCTGAAACCATCAGGGAAGTGTTAGATTCACAAAAAGAATTCGTAATATCCTAAAATAGACCGGAACAGGATAATGACAATAAAGATCTTGGTCGTAGATGATGAGGCCCTCGTGCGGAACCTTATCAAACAGATCCTTGAGCAAAAAGGTTATGACTGTTCTTTGGCCGCTGACGCACAGGAAGCCCGTAATTGTATGAAAAAGCAAAAGTTCGAACTGGTTCTTTGCGACATGAATATGCCGGGAGAGTCCGGACTTGATTTCCTCCGGGAAACCTTGCCCAAGCATAAAGATATGGCCGCCACCATGGTGACCGCCGTAGACGATCTTCTCGTTGCATAAACTATCCTGGAAGTGGGAGTTTATGATTACATCATAAAACCTTTTGATCGCAACGGGCTGCTGATCAGTGTGGCCAATTCCTTACGCCGCCGCAAGCTTGAGATTGCCAATAGAGCCTATCGTGAAAAGCTGGAACAGATGGTTTCAGAGCGAACGGCTAAGTTGCGGAAAGCGCTGGATGGGATCATCCATACAATATCATTAACGGTTGAAACCAGGGATCCCTACACCGCAGGGCATCAAAAGCGGGTGGCAAAACTTGCTTCTGCTATTGCTAAAAAGATGGGTTTTACAGAGGAGCAAACGGAAGGGATTTTCATGGCCGGGATCATTCATGATCTAGGCAAAATTTCAGTCCCAGCCGACATTCTCACTAAGCCAACCAGATTGACTGATAACGAATTCAATCTTATTAAGGATCACTCTCAGGTTGGATACAATATCCTAAAAAACATAGATTTTCCTTGGCCAATAGCGCAGATTATCCTTCACCATCACGAAAGAATGGATGGTTCCGGGTACCCTTTGGGATTAACTGGTGAAGATATTGTCATCGAAGCCAGAATTCTGGGAGTCGCGGATGTCGTAGAGGCGATGTCCTCTCATCGGCCTTACCGTCCTGCCCTTGGTATAGATAAGGCATTAGAGGAAATTAAAAAGAATAAAGGAATTTTCTATGATCCTAAGGTAGCAGATGTTTGTTTGAAGCTCTTTTCTGAGAAAGGCTTTAAGTTCGAATAGAGAGGATATGTATAGTAACGCCAATCGCTATTAGAATCAAAATGACTCTGAGTAGAAAAATGTTCACTACAAAGAAAACTGAATATCCTATTGTTAACCACAAAAATGAAAGGGATAAAACTTTTACTTTTAATGGGAGCTTGTTGTTTTCTCGATAATTCTTTATATAATTTCCTATCCATTTGTTATTCATGAGCCAGTAGTAAAATCTTTCTGAGCTTCTGAAATAGCAGGAAGCAGCGAGTAAAAGAAAAGGCGTAGTGGGTAAAAGAGGCAAAAATATCCCAAGAATTCCAAGTGCCACAAAGAAGTTCCCTGCAAGAATCAATGCCAACCTGTTCAATTTGGTTGTTGTTTTTCTTTTATTCACAAAAATCTCACTTTTCTTTCCGTGATTTTGATCCATCACTATAATGACGGGTTAAAAATAACAAACTCATTCCTATAATGCTTTCCCATAGGAAATAAATCATTTTATACTAGGAATTTTTCTGAAAATCCATTGATCATATACAACGTCATGAACAGACTATACATCAATAGAACTGAGAAGTTGAATAAATTTGCGGAGTCGAAAGTATGTGTTCCTGACATTATTTTCTTTTGTGAAGTTGAAATGGGAAATATTGGTTAATCTATATAAATGATAAATATACTTGACTTTATATATTTAGATTTTGTATTGTAGCTAAATAAAATTAAGATAGATAGAGGATAATAACTAAAAACAGGTCAAGTTATATAATACCTAACGCATAGATTCTTTTAGTTTGCTTTCTATTTTAAAGATGTTTCAAAAAACACCTTCAAAAGTCGTTCATTCATTTCAAATAACGATTTTTCTAAAATTATTTATTAGTATTAATAGAAGAATAGTAAAAAGCAATTTTAACAAAAAGCATCTCATGTGCAATATAAGAATATAGCGAGAGCGGAATAGAATCCAGACTAAGCACATAAAAAAATATGGTGACTTTTAAAATAAAAAATTAGTTAAAGGAGAATGGTGAAACATGGCAAAGATACTTTTTGTCGGAACTCACGGGACCGACGATCCTACTAGGGCTACTTTTCCTTTTATGGAAGCAAAGGCCGTTATCGAGGCAGGTCATGAGACGGGCATCATCCTGATGATGGAGGCCGCACGGTTAATCAAGGACAACATTGCGGCGCAGGTCCAAGGTATTTGGTGTGCCGCCACTGAAGGAGTTGATGGATTTCCTTTTTGCCCATAACGTCAGAATTTCTGTCTGCGAACCCAGTGGTCGTGCCCTTGGGGTCACGGAAGACGACTTTGTAGGTAAGAACAGCGGCTTCGGCACGTCGGTGGATGCCGTCAACGCCTACGTTGGATACGATCGTGTGGTGACATTCTAGGGGGCTTTGTTCAACGCGTGTTGCTGAGGAGTTGAGCTAATATGCGGCTTGAGGTAGATGGACAGGAATTTATCCAAAAACTTACTGTGAAGAAGGATCCGAAGTCGGCTGGAAGCGAGGCAGATATTCAGGCTCAAGTAAAACTTCTGCTGGAAGTGAGAGATAACTTAAATAATTTAGTGGATATGATTAATCAGTATCTTTATAGATTCATTAATTTTTTCACACTAGGAAACAGCTCGATGTCGGTGTTTGGCTAAATCCTGGTTTTTACTCAAAATTTCACATTTGACTTCGTCTTCTAGATCTTCCTTAAAACATCCTCAAGACACGTATCGCCGATTTCTTCCAAATCATACGTTACGCGTGTGGACGGCTTTTCGATGTTGCAGATTCTTCTCAGATCAATCGGTGTTCCAATGACCACAGCATCGCAGGGAGTAGCGTTAATCGTTGCCTCTAGATCTTTTATTTGCTGGTCTCCGTAGCCCATTGCAGGAAGCAGGATTCCGATATTCGGATATTTCTTGAATGTCTCGCCAATTTTACCCTGGACATACGGCCGCGGATCAACTATCTCGGCCGCTCCAATCCGCTGTGCCGCCACGACACCGGCACCGTACTTCATTTCGCCATGGGTTAACGTCGGTCCGTCTTCAACGACCAACACCTTCTTGTCCTTGATCAGGGACGGATCTTCCACGGTTAACTTAGAATTGGCTTTGATGATCGTGGCATCAGGATTAATCTCTTTAGCGGTTTTGATAACCGCTTCCACGTCGGCCTTATCGGCGGAATCGATCTTGTTGACAATGAGCACATCGGCCGCTCGCAGGTTGACCTCGCTGGGATAATATGTCGTCTCGTGGCCGGCACGGTGCGGATCAAGCACGGTTATATAGACATCGGGCTTATAGAAGGAAAAATCGTTATTGCCTCCATCCCAAAGGATGACATCCGCTTCCTTCTCGGCTTCACGCAGAATCGCCTCGTAATCGACACCCGCAAAGACAATTACGCCACTCTGAATGTGGGGTTCGTACTCTTCACGCTCTTCGATAGTGCAATCATGAAGGTCCAGGTCTTCAAGAGTGGCAAAGCGCTGTACCCGCTGCTTCACAAGATCGCCATAGGGCATCGGGTGACGTACGACAACCACTTTCTTCCCGCGCTTGATCAGGATCTCGGCAACACGCCGGGTTGTTTGGCTCTTGCCACATCCCGTCCGCACCGCACAGATAGCCACAACCGGCTTCGAAGATTTCAGCCAGGTCTCCGATAAACCCATCAGCCTAAATGATGCACCGGCATTATTCGCAATCGAGGAGCGGTTCATCACGTAGTTATAAGTCACATCGCTGTACGAGAATACCACTTCATGGACGCCATGCTTATATATCAACGATTCTAATTCCGACTCTCTCACAATCGGAATCCCGTCCGGATAAAGACTCCCCGCAAGCTCGGGTGGATAGACCCTGCCCTCGATATCCGGAATCTGGGTGGCGGTAAAAGCAACGACCTCGTAATCCTTGTTATCACGGAAGTTCGTGTTAAAATTGTGAAAATCACGCCCTGCGGCGCCAACAATAATGGCCTTCTTCATGTTTATATCTCCTTATAATATTAATTAAAATTCGGTTCTAAAATGTATGTAAAAAGTATGTCTGTCTGATCCGACTGACTTCCCTATTTAACCTCCGGATACAAGAGTGCGTTGAGCAGAAATTTGTATGTCCCATGAGATTGAGCTCTGTGCTGACTTGGGAAGCCGATCAGAATGATGTGACCTTTTTTGCGCTGAAGATCAACCACTGCGGCTTTGCGTGCAATCACATCTTCCCCGAAGAGCCAGCCGCTTAAAAGGAGATCATCTTCAGGAAATCTAGCCACGACTTTTCTCTCCCATCCTACAGAGGGGATCCGCGTACTAAGAGCCATACTTCGATAAAACATGATGGCAGCCTCTCTTGGCATTCCGTATCCGATAGGAGATTTGTTATCGACTTTGACTCTTAAGATAGAACCGGGACAGAAAAATTTGCTCCGGTCAATCCCCTCTATGGCATTTCCAGCAGGTACTTGGAACTCATCGAAAGCCAATTCGCAGGCACTGTTGAGGGTAACAAGAATCCCGCCTTGTTCGACAAAAGACTTCAATCCTTCGACTCCTTCATTTCCGATACCACCTTCATACTCAGAAGGCATAGCTCTATATGACCCTCTGTAACGAGAGGATGGACTTCGTCTTCCCTCCATGATAATTGTTGCGTTCTCATCAGCAAAGACAATCACATCAAACTTTGCTCTTAGGTTGACTTTCTTTTCCTTCGTTCCTTTAAAATCCTGATTGTGAAGTGTTGTGTAGGGGATACCCAAATCATCAAAAACATATCGCGTCCAACCTTCATCCATATTGGACCTCCAGGATTGATAAAGTCCGACTCGATACCTCTTTAATGGAGCTTTTGGGATTTCAGTGATGTTCTCAAGCGCATGGGCTTCGACATGCCATTTTTCCAAAAGACCGGGAAGTATCTTTTGGACCTGAGCATTATTTTTGATGATAAAACTTCCTGCCGCCGCTTCGAATTCTTCAGCTTTGACGATGTCCATGGAACGGTAAATTTCAACGTCCCCTTTAAGTAGGGAAAAAACGACCGAAAAGGAAGTGTTGAGTCGGGAATCAAGGATGACAAATGAGGCATTTTCTTGAGGTGGCGCTGTGGAAGGGTAGGAAACTTTTTCCAGCTTTGTGAGATTTGCCTCGAAGGGATGATTGATCTGATCACATTTGATCCCCATCTGTAGAGGAAGAGTCCAGCCTGCATTGTCGTAAGGCAGTGGAATAAAAGGACCGTTGGGATATTGACGGCTCGGATCTGGATGTTTCTGTATTTCGAGCAAAGCTTGCGCGTAAGGCCGGTAAGGTTGAGACATCAGAATCACAAAAGATCCGGCAGAATAGACTTTATCGTCAACAATGAAGTCTTCCCTGGCTTGGTTAATTTCAACACCAGCGTCCATCAGGATTTCGAGCATTCTAAGTGTAGTGGGATAATCACGTTGTTTTTTTGGAAGAACAAAGGCAAAGGGCTGTCCTTCCTCTCTTTTTTCGATGGAGTCCTTGTTCATTTTGTAAAAATTATACAAAAATTCTTCCTTGTGAAGAAAAGCTGTTTTAATCAAACTCATGGACAGGGTTAACTCATAATCCACCAGGTCCCTCAGTCTCCACCAGCCACCTGGCCATGGGTCAGGAAACTGCATGCTTTTTCCGATAAATGACTCTGATATTTCTGAGGAATCAATATTAATCGGGCTAGCTATATTGACAGACGCCGCTTCGCTGAGCAGACATATCGTGTTGTGAAACCATGGAGTATTATCACAGGCTCCATCCCACCATCCTGCATATTCCTGACCGTATTGGACACCTTTGAAGCCATTCTTCTGGAGGTCATAGGCCATGTTCATCCCAAACAGAGCCACTCCACGCCAGATAAGGGGATGGACATTGGGATTGGGAGGATTTGCAAAAGGCGGGATCCAAAGACGCGCGCCCGTAGCGCCCATCTCGTGTTGGTCGATATGGATCTGAGGAATCCAGTCATGATACATAACTTTTGTGACGGCTTTAGTTTCAGCAAGGTTTAACATGAACCAATCACGATTGTTGTCATGACCGGCATATTGTTGATACAGCCAAGGCATACGGCCGCCTTCATATTCGGTGCCCAAATATTTTCGGTACCAATCAGCCACCATTTGCAGACCGTCCGGATTAATGGTTGGTGCGAGAAGAATAATGACATCTTCCAGAACTTTATCAGCATCAAAAGGTGTTTTTCCTGTCACCAATTTGAAGGCAAATTCCATGGCCATCTGAGAGGAGCTGAGTTCTGTTGCGTGAAGATTACAAGTTATAAAAACAATAACCTTGCCTTCCTTGGCCAGCTTTGCGGCTTCCTCAGATGTCAGGTCTCTGGCATCTCTCAATTTTTTGTTTATGTCCCTGTAGGTATCAAGTTTGGCCATGTTTTCTTCGGAAGTGATAACCGCCATAATTATCGGCTTATTCAAGGTCGAATTCCCAATAGTTAACACCTTGATTTTTTCCGATTCCTTGTCGAGTTTTTCAAAATAGGCATAAATTTGGTTATAATCCGCAAGTTTCCGGTCTGCTCCTACTTTATGGCCCAAAAATTCTTCAGGCGGGGTTTGCGAAACGAGAATCAAGGGCCATGCCAATAAAAGAAAGAAGACAGAAATCATATATCTTTTTTTCATTAAATCCTCCAGTTAATTAAAATGATCTTGGTTAACGTATCAACCAGACACTATTCCCTCAGCTTTTGAAACCTTAAATTTTTAACGCGTCCTGCCTGAAGTACAAACCCTGTAATTTTTTTATCTCTGTCTCTCGTAAAATTCAGATTACGCCTGCCCCAACCAAAAGTTTCAGTAGAATATGGCGTTAGAGAGCTTGAAGTTTCCCTCAGTTTTAAAACCAAATTATTGTTTTCTACATCAAGAGTATATGTAATGTCGAGTTCATCACTGTAATAGTCTCCGGCATATTTCTGCAATTGCGAAGAAAGCAGCGTGATGGGCTTGGGCCTTTCTTCGGAAGAACGTTCCCTTTGCCTTTGAGTTGGGGGCTCAATGAATTGATCGGCAAGATACAAATCTGCGATTTGCCTTGCGATTTGTCCCGTCCTAAAATCGCTCAGATTTGAAAGGATCACAACCGAAAACCGCTGGTCTGGAAACTGCAGGTACTGCGCCTGGTATCCGACCGCAGATCCTCCATGACCTATGGTCCTTAAACCGCCATATTTACTTATATTCAGCCCCATGGCATAGGGAAGGACTTCACCGTTATTCAGTTTCCCTGGAGTTAACATCATTTTGATCAGATTTTGAGTACCTTTTCCCAGTTTATTCTCATAGAAATTCTGGTCCCACTTAAGGAAATCCTCTATGGTTGTAAAAACTCCCAGGTCGCCTATCACTTTAAGACGAAGTATATCCAATCTGAATCCGCCTTCTTCCTTTGTAGAATATCCATACGCCCTGTTTTTCACAATCAAATTGGGTTCATCATGAAAATGAGAGTTATGCATTCCCAGGGGTCCAAATAGGTATTGCTTGGCAAATGCACTGGTTTCCATTCCGCTTACCCGGCTCACGATTTCTGAAAGTAAAAAATATCCCGAGTTTGAATAGGAATACATCTCTCCCGGTTTAAAATTAAGTTCTTTCTGTCGCAAAAGCGTTCTGACCAGTTCCTTGGGGGTATAGATATACCCGCTGCCTTCCGGTTTTCCCATTAATTCCACCAGCGTCAAATATTCACGTACACCGCTGGTATGATGCAGGAGATGTTTGAGGGTTATCAGTCCATTATACTCGGGCCAATCAGGGAAATATTTTCGGATATTGTCATCCAGAGATAGCTTTCCTTCTTCGGCTAGAATGGCTATACACATGGCAATAAACTGCTTTGAAATAGAGCCGATGCGTGATGGATTCCGTGAAGACCAGGGAAGGGCATACTCAAGGTTAGCTATCCCGTAGCCGCGGGCGTAAATGATTCTTCCATCCTTGAATATTCCAAGTGCTGCTCCCGGAGAGTCAGTCCTGTCCCATTGTTTAAACAATTCATCCACTTTATCGGTAAGGGAATTATGCGCATAGGCTTGAAAGGCGGCGGCATTCTGAACTGTGACTCCAAAGACAATGATTACTGCCAAGCCGCCCAGTATGTGTTTGAATAATTTTCGCTGGTTATCCATGATTCCTCTTTTTACAAGATATTTTACTCTTGGCGTTCCCAAGGCTTCCAGTCTATTCCGAGAATGTATTTATGCATCCATCTGATTTCTTCTATATCACATCGACGCTGGTGCCTTGGTTCCCGAAATCCGTGCGGTTCTCTGGGAAAGCTGATATACCTTACCGGAGCCTTCCCAATTTCTCTGAGCGCATGGAAAAACATCATAGCCTGGCCGGGAGTACTCACCATATCCCGTGCTCCATGGAGTAAAAGTGTAGGAGTTGTCACATTTTTTACAAACCAAAGTGATGAAACTCTGCGCCACTCTTCCGGATTTGTCCAGTGGGTTCCTTCGATGTAATGCAGTCTGAGGTCAAAACTGAGTCCGGGCCCGGATTCAGCCGTCCAGCTGCCGACCATAGCACCCAGGGAAGCCGCTTTAAAACGATTTGTCTGAGTGATAACCCAACTACCCAGGATTCCTCCCCAGCTCCAACCTCGCACTCCTAACCGCTCAGCATCTGCAATCCCCTGCTCAATCAGATAGTCGACACCTGACATGACATCATCGAACTCTCCGCCGCCAACATCACCTTGCAGTGCACATAAAAGATCATCACCATAGCTGTCGCTGCCTCGTATATTAGGACCGAATGACGCATAACCAAGTCCGGCGAAAATATGAAATTCAGCCCGGAAACGATTAGCAAATCGGCCCGGAGGACCTCCATGAATGGTAACAATAAGCGGAAGCTTGGTCACCTGCTGGAGGTTTCCCGGAACATAGAGGACTCCTTCAATCTCCATCCCGTCTTGGCTTTTCCACTGGACGATATCACTTTTTGCAAGCTGTATCTCTTCTTCGATCCAGGGATTGGCATTAGTAAGGCGAATAGGATTTAATTTTCCCACTGATGAAACATACAGATCCGGAGGAGTGTCAAAATCGCTGTAGGAATAGACCATCTTGGTCCTGTCTTTCGAGAAAGCGAAAACCCGGATTGAACCCTCAACCTTGGTGATGTCAGTAATCTTTCCGGTTTTGAGGTTTAAACGATGGAGATTGAGATCGGTGCGGCGGGTCTCGGTAAATAATAGATTTTCACTATCGGGTGTCCAGGTAAGACTGGAAAGATTTCCCTGGTTGGGTTCTTCCAGTTTCCTTTTCTCACCGGTTTCGGGATTCATGATCCAGAGGTAACCATGAGTCAGATCGTAATCCTTGTCCGTTGGGGCATGAAAGAGAAAAGTCTTTCCGTCTGGGGCCCAGAGGATATTACCTTCCGGAGCATGGTTGTTGGTGAGCCGGGTAGGATTGAGGCTGCCCACTTCAATTAAATAGAGCTCTGATACGTGGGAAAAATTACTGTCGACAAACGGCCTTGCCGAGAAAACCACCCGCTTACCATCGGGAGAAATGTCGAATCTGCCGATGACAAGTTTCTCGTCCGTCAGCCGCTCCTCGCTCTTGGAAGAAAGATTAAATACCCAAAGATTACGCCAATGAGCTTCCTCTCTTCCATTCGGCCCTTCAAAGATGAAGACGGCATCGTCCCCCTTATCATATTCTTTCTGCTCATCCTCACTCCTGGGTTCTTCAGCCGTGAAGATTATTTGACCGGCGTCGGCAGACCACTTGTATGAATCGACGCTGTTTTTGTGGTGAGTGAGTTGAACAGCTTCGCCGCCACTCAGGCTCAGGATGAAAATCTGTCCATTCTTATCGACTGTACGTATAAAAGAAAGGTATTTCCCTCCAGGCGAAAATTGAAATGAACGCCCGCCGGCATCGCCAACATATTGAAAAGCCTCACCGCCACTGGCGGGAATCATAAAGTATTTGGTTTTTCTCTTATTCTTATCCCAATCCAATTCCGATTTTGAAAAAAACACCCACTTCCCGTCCGGGGACATCAGCACGCTACCTAGACGAACCATATTCATTGCATCATCGACAGTCATAGGGCGAAGATCGGCATCCTGAGCGAATAGACTGCTGAGACAGAAAAGGAAAAGAATCTTACATATAATTATTTTTTTCATGGAAACCTCCTTTCAGATTTTAGACCCGAATCATCCAGGCCTTATTTATTTTCAGTTAACAGCAATAGTCTGCCATCAAGGGCTCCATTGTATTCACCCTTTTCTATACTGATCTTTCCATTCACAATCACGAATTCAGTTCCGGTGCTGTACTGACGGGCATCAGAGTTGGTGCTGTTATCCCTGACGGTTTCGGCATCGAATATAACAATATCCGCTTTAAAGCCTGTTTTGATCAACCCTCTATCTTTCATTTGGAGAAAAGATGCCGGCAGGGAGGTCATTTTCTTGATAGCGATCTCCAGCGATATTACCTGGTCTTCTCTGACGAACTTACGCAGTACTCTAGCTTGACTGCCAAAAGCGCGGGGATGTCCTATCCTTGGCGTATCAGTCTCCTTAAGTATAGGAACTGCATCCCCGTCACTGGAGAACATCAGCCACTCCTGCTCGATCGCATACTTCATATCTTCTTCCGACATGACTCCACAAGCGACATACAGGTCCGGTTCATCAATGACTAAATCCGCAGCCACATCAAAGGGATCTCTATTTTGTTCTTTGGCAATATCTGACAGGATTTTTCCAATCAAATGGGCATTTTTCTCGGCCACGGTAACCAGATAACTATCCCAACCTGCTAACGCCACAGAACTGGGCTTATTCGGCTCACCTACGAGAACCGATTTCCTTATCTGCTCCCGTTTTGATTTATCAGCAAGGGCCTTGGCCAGCTCATCCACATACTGTTTTCTCAGCTGGTTCCTCTCTGAATCCGGCAGATTCCGATCTCTCAGCTTCTCTCTGAGTTCAGCGAATGGTTCCATGTCGGAGGGAAGATGAAAAGGTGCCCAGCCGGAGTTTCGGGCAATCGGAAGGATGCGTCCTCCTGAGGCAAAGTGATAAGGATACATATCTGCAACGATGTTGGTGCCCCGGGCTCGACTGTCGTTTATCAATTTTACAGCCTCATTCAGGGTTCCCCAGTAATCCTTCCGGCATGCTTTTAAATGAGATACGATGGCACGCACTCCCGCCTCTTCAGCAATTCTAATGGTTTCTTGAGTGGATTCAGGAACACGATCAAACTCATTGCGTTGATGACTGGCATAAATTCCTCCATATTCACCAACAACTTTTGTCACGGCGATAATCTCTTCGGTAGTGGCATAGCGGCCGGGAATGTATTCTAAACCTGTGCTCATACCCCAGGCACCTTCCTTCATCGCCTGACGGACAATCTCTTTTATTTTATCCAGTTCTTCCGGTGTGGGTTCGCGTGGTTCTCTCCCCATCACTGTTTGCCGGACAGTTCCGAATCCAACCAGGTGAACAGCATTGGTCCCAATGCCTTGCGCTTCCCATTTTTCTTTGATCTCAGCAATTTTGAATGTCCCATCACCACAGTTTCCGGTCACAACCAAGGTTGTACCCTGGATTAAATAGTTTAAATTCGCATGGGATTCCGGATTGCCCAAACCCCCATCACAGTGGGTATGCATATCGATAAATCCGGGGGAAACCACCAGTCCTTTGGCATCGATGACTTTAGCGGCAGTTTTCCCTGAAAGGTCGCCCACCGCAACGATAGTGTCGCCCTTAATGCCAATATCCCCTTTAAAACCGGAATCTCCGGTTCCATCGATGATGGTTCCGTTTAAAATGATAATGTCGTAACCTTCAGCAGTCTGACGACAGCTTGAAGTGAATAAGAATATGGCTGCGGTCAGACTAAAAAAGATTAAAAATTGAACTTTTTGCATAATGATCACCCTTCCTTTGGTTTTTTTAAGTCTTCATTTTTCTGACGCCGTTTCCAGTAAAAATAAGCCGGTACTCCCATGACGGTTAACAGAATCCCCGCCAAAGCTTCAACCGGTTTTTCCAGCAGAGTGTTAAGAAGAATCCCTCCCGATGCAAGAATAAAGACAGCGGGTACTATCGGGTAGCCCCAGGTTTTGTAGGGACGGGGTAGATCAGGGCGTTTTTTTCTAAGCGTAAAGACTGCAGCAGTGGCAGCGATCCAGAAAGCTATAGCAATAAACATAGTGAAGGTGAAGATCTGCTCAAAGGTACCCAGCAGCACAAGCACAGAGGCCCATATGGCCTGAATCAGGATGGAAAATCCCGGAGTATGGAAGCGGGGATGGACCTGCGCTACCTTCCGAAAGAAAAGACCATCCTTGGCCATAGCATAATAAACCCGTGGTCCAACCATGATTGAGCCATTAATGGACCCAAATACCGATACCATGACCAGCACAGATATCAGGGCTCCTGTGGAAGTGCCAAATAGAGCACCGGTGCTTTTTTCCGCTACTCGAACAACTCCGACAATTTCTTGAATGGGGAGAGCATAAAGGTAGATATAATTGACCAGCACATAAAGGACAGTGATGACTAAGGTTCCCAGGATAAGGGCTAAAGGCAGGTTGC
>SDBU01005411.1_pt1 | contig 15298 bp, 13 predicted proteins | sample 2277071 | NCBI WGS metagenome assembly SDBU01 (sample SAMN10397929, study PRJNA504765) | marine sediment metagenome | isolation source: marine sediment core GS08_GC12, 126 cmbsf | place: Arctic Ocean: Gakkel Ridge, Loki's castle | collected 2008
CAGCGGGTCATGCCGGGGACTCTAGCGAGACCGCCGGCGTTAAGCCGGAGGAAGGTGGGGACGACGTCAAGTCATCATGGCCTTTATGCCCAGGGTGTCACACGTGCTACAATGGTCGGTACAGAGCGACGCGATACCGTGAGGTGGAGCAAATCGCACAAAACCGGCCTCAGTTCGGATTGGAGTCTGCAACTCGACTCCATGAAGCTGGAATCGCTAGTAATCGCGTATCAGCCACGACGCGGTGAATATGTTCCTGAGCCTTGTACACACCGCCCGTCAAGTCATGGAAGCCGGGAGTACCCGAAGTCCGTTTAGCTGACCCGTAAGGGATGCGGCGGCCGACGGTAAGCTCGGTGACTGGGACTAAGTCGTAACAAGGTAGCCGTAGGGGAACCTGCGGCTGGATCACCTCCTTTCTAGAGGATTATCTAGACATGGATCGCCTTTCGCGGTCCATTGCATGGTCAGCGCATTTTCAACACGCCGCTTGCGGCGTGTGTGTGGTCGAATAAACCCGGCCACCCGACGACAAACCGTTCCTTGTTTTTAGGCTATGTTTTGGTATGAATGCGCTCGCGGGATTTCCGCGAGGTTATGTTAGGACGATGTTATTCTATTGAGGAGATGATTATGTTTTGTGTACATTGTGTAAATCCCACCCTTTCCGAGCTTTCCGGGAGCGACCCTAAACTCAACCTAAGAAACGTAAAAAAGAGGCTTCTCGATCGGTGGAAGGCAAACGATGTCGAGTTCCTTGACCGGCAGGGCGAATCGATCCACGGACGCACATTGCTGGCAAACGCTAGATGTGAACCCTTGAAGGTTCGCGTAGTTTTTGAGGTTGAATGTCGCCGCGAGCCGCCTTATGAACACGGTCTCGACGAGCTGGAAGACCAGGGTGATTCGGATCACGCGCCCCTGGAACCGACTAATGATGAGCCGGGGAGTTTTGGGGAGTTCCCCGGTAGCTTCAAAAAGCGGGCTGTCGATCCGCAGCGCGAGAGGTTGATTCGAGAGCTGGATGCTCAGGAACGCCGACGAGACTTTGTCTGGATTAACTACGTGAAAGATACGATGGTTAGGAACTTTGGGCTCAATCACGGAGACGCCCAGGCGCTCGTAGACGAACTTGTTGAAAACGAGATCTTACTGCTGGTGCGTCGCCCAAGCCTGAAAACCCCGGGTTTCCAGTCTACCGGTGTGCGACTGAACCGTGAGCATCCGGACGTGCGCGGTGTTCTTGGAAACAACGGTCACGGTAAGAGGTTTAAGCCGGTACCGATCCGAGGGGAGCCTGCGTCGGCCACCCTGATCCGGGATCGGCGGTAGCCACAAATGCCACGGTTTTTCCTGGACTCCTCGGCGCTGGTCAAGCGCTACGTCATTGAAAGAGGAACCGACCGGATCGTCGAACTCCTAGAAGGAACGGAACCGTTGGTGGCATCGCGCCTAACCCTGGTCGAGGTGACTGCCACGGTCGTTCGACGCGCAAAAGGGGGCGACCTTGCTGCCCATCACCTTGAGACGGTGCTTCCGACGCTCGAACGCGAGTTCCGTGCGCGCTTCGAAGTGATCGAACTCGCCCGGGCGACGCTGACTCGAAGTGCTGATCTTATTCGCGTTCACGCCCTCCGGGCCGCCGATGGAATTCAGCTAGCTTGCGCTCTTATCGGTGCTGGACCCGCAACGGGAGATGACGAGTTCATATTCGTCTCATCGGATAGCGAACTCAACGGCGCCGCAGAAAAGGAGGGCCTGACGGTGCTTGATCCGCAACAGAGCGAACCGTCCTGATATTTTACGGCCGGGTGGGACTGTTGGCCGCTCAGCGACGCTGCAAGTGTGTCACTGCTCTTGAGCAGGTCCTTGCGGATCAGAGCGGATCATCCGCCCGTGGCGGACGGGGAACGCCCATCTTGCCCGTACGCCCGACCGGCTACGCCATCACCGCCCAACCTCAACCGACCCGCCCGCAACGATCACCCGCCGGGCCCGTCACCCAGTTCCTCTAACAGCTCGCGTACCTCCTGGCCCATCTGCGAGTCACCAAGCTTCGGCAACAGCTCGATAAGCGCGCCCTTCAATTCCTCAAACCGCTCCGGGTTTTCCTCTTGAACTGCGTCGATTGCGGAGTGGCTCAGCCCCGTGCCCAGGCACTCTCGGACCGTGACATCATCGGGGTGGGTCCTGGCCAACTCACGCAGCTCATCGAGCAAGGCGTCGCGACGGCCCGGGTGCTTCTCGGCTTTCGCATCGATGAGCGTGTTGCACAGCCCCTTACCCAGACGCTCCCGGACGGCAGCATCATCGGGGTGCGCGGCGGCCAACTCACGGAGGTCATCGAGCAACTCGTCGCGACGGGCCGGTTCATTCTCATCTTTCGCATGGTGGAGCGTGTTGTACAGCCCCATGGCGGCCTGCTTCCGGACGGGGGCATCATCGGGGCGGGCCCTGGGCAACTCAAGCAGCTCATCGAGCAACACGTCGCGACGGGCCAGGTCATTCTCACGTTTCGCATGGTTGAGTGTGTTGAACAGCCCCTTGGCCAGCCACTCTCGGATGGCGGCATCGTCGGCGTGGGCCCTGCCCAACTCGCGCAGCTCATCGAGCAACGCGTCGCGACGGGGGAGGTGATTCTCATCTTTCGCATCGTTCAGCGTGTCGAACAGCCCCCTAGCGGTCGATTCTCCGACGGCGCGATCATCGGGGTGGGCCCTGGCTAACTCGCGCAGCCCGTCGAGTAACGTGTCGCGACGGGCCAGGTGATTCTCATCTTTCGCAGCCTTGAGCTCGTTGTACAGCCCCATGGCGACGAGGACCGCGACGTCAGGGTGGTCGCGCGCGAGTCCAACAGACTCTCGGACTGCATTGGACGCGAAAGACGCCAATCGCTCCCCGAGCAGTGATACACCCGCGGCGCAAAGACCCAGGTACGCGCCCGGTACGCCCAACTCGGGGGCGGCCGCCCCCAGTCCGAGCAGCATCCACAAATGCGGGAGCACCTCGGGCTCGACGCTCTTGATCTTCGAGGCTGCTCCCACCGTCATGCGCTGCGCCTCCTCTCGGGCGAACGGGCGGTATCGAGTGTCCGTGCACACCAGTCGCCGGGCGGTCTCGTACCGCTTGGTGTGGCCGTAGGTTGGTACATCCGGGTTATCGTTCCCTTCCAGCAGCAACCCGCGCGACTGAAGATCAGCCACGGCCGAGGCGGGCATCCCGTCGGTGAGGATCGGCGCGAGGGGCTTGTACTCGCTGGCGGTACTCATCTCCGGGGCAAGCGCCAGGCGGATGGCGAAACGCAGCAACGCCTGGTCATTTGCAGCCAGGTTGCCGAGCAGCTCTTCAACCTCGCGGTAGCGATACGCAAACGCGTCGGTAGCCACCCGGGACAAATCCTTTTCGTCCGCTGGCTCCTTGCCGGGCGTAGCCTGGGCTTCGAGCCAGCGGGCTATGACCCCCGGGTGGTTTCCGATCATCTCGAGGATTCGCTCGTCGGGAACGTCCTTCATAGCCGGGACCTTGTCGCGGAGGAAGAAGAGCAGGCGGTCGCACTCCGCAACGTCCCCTTCAAGGTGCAGGTCCGGCAGCTTCCACACCTGAGCCCTCGCCGACGCCTTCGCCAGTTTGCGGACCACGGTGAGCGCTTCGGTTTCCTGCTCCTCGGCGTCCGGCTCGCGGAGGGCCAAGAGGATGTGCGATTCGGGCCACTCATCGAGGTTGGTCACGAAGCTGTTGAGCGTTCCTTCTTCGACCCTGGCGCCCTCGCCCTGCTCGAATGCATCCAGGATCAGGACGGCACGCTTTCGACCGCCCGTGAGCAAGTCCAGGGCGGTGAGCAGGTCGTGGGCCAGGTCATAGTCGAGCGTGGGCAGGTGCATGCCGCCAGAGCGCTGGTCGATGTCCGCCCGGTGGAGGGCGTCGAACAGGCCTTCGACGGCTTTGCCAGCCCCCGGTGCCTGGAAGGTGGTCTCGAACAGCTTGCCCAGCGCGGGGCCGAGCTTCTTGCCCAGTCGCGTTATCCAGCCTTTCTTGTTATCTCGCCAGAGCTTACGGGCATGGGCGAGGTAGGAGGCGTTGGAGAACCAGCGCTGGTAGAGGTCCAGGAGGGCACGCCGCAGCAGATCGGCGTATTGGCCGGTGGAAACCGCGTATCCCACGAGGTAGTCGTTGTCCAGATGCAGCCGGTCCCGGAGGTCGAGCAGGAGCCAGGTCTTGCCCGCTTGCGGACGGCCGGTGATGGCGGTCAGACCCTTGGTCCTGACCCGGCCAGAGAGATACTCCAAATCGGGTTCTCGGCCGAAAAGTACGCGCGATTTCGTCTGGGTCGCCATGTCGCTCACTCCATGCGTGGCGCGTCGCGTGGCCTGGTAACGCGTCCCCGCCGTGTGCTCTGGGCAGACTTGCATGCCCCTGCGCTCGCCATCGTATCCAGTCATTTACTCTTTTTGAAGCAGGGTAGGTCAATAGCCGGCGGTGAGTTGTGAGCGGGGGCAGCCAGGTAGGCCGGGTCCGCCTGGGGCGGCATCGGACTTGGCGATGCCTTGCAAGGATTATACAATCGCCGCTTCAGCCTTGTACGGGACAGAGACAGGCGGGACCGTGCCCGGCGCCCGGACGCCCTGCCCTGCTCCGTCCGGAGAGTAGAGGTGCACCGATGATCCAGCTCCTTTTGGACAAGCGCGACCTCATCGAGGCCCTGTGCAGGAAATACCACGTGGCGAAGCTGGTGCCGGGTCCCGACAGCGATGAGACCTTTATCCTTGCACATAGCGAAGATCGGCAGAAGAAAGAGAAAGCCATGCACGATCGCTTCGTGGAGCGGATGGAAGCGGGCCTTCTCAAGCTACAGGAATCGGCGCAGTCCGGGCGTCTCAAGGACGAGGCGATCGCCAATCAACGATTGGGCCGCCTCAACCAGCGATACTGGAGAGCGGCCAGCGCATTCACCGTAAAGATCAAACCGATTCGCCAACCGAAGGGGAAGCAGCGCTTATCGATTACTTGGACGCGGAACAAGAAGTGGAGTGATTGGGCGGTGATCTCCGAAGGCTGTTATCTGCTTCGCACGAATCTCACAGAAACCGACCCGACCACGTTATGGAAGCGCTACATTCAACTCACCGAGGCGGAATGGGCGTTTCGAATCACCAAGAATGAGCTGGGAATCCGCCCGATCTGGCATCACAAGGAAAAACGGGTTCTCGCGCATATCCTGGTCTGTTTCTTGGCCTATGTACTCTGGAAATCACTGGCTCAATGGATGCGTCGAGCCGGTCTTGGCGATGCGCCGCGTACGGTCATCGAAGAGTTTGCCAAGATCAAGAGCGGTGACGTGGTTCTACCGGCTAAGATGGCCGACGGAAGCCAACGAACGATACGATTGCGATGCGTAACAACTCCGGATGACGCCCAGAGAGTCCTGCTCAACCGGCCGGGTCTAGACCTTCCCCAAACGACTGCGAAGGATCGATGAAATCGAACAAATGTAGTCACGACTTTTTCGAATAATCGGTCTTGGCGATAACACCAAGGTCGATATCGCTTCATAACCCCGTAACTTGGGCTAGCGGCCAACCTACTCTTCCCGGTTCCCGCTACGTCATCGACCTGGTCGACCTGCACAAAAAGGCCTACATGGACCCGGAGCGCTACGAACCGAGGATGCCCGATCCTCTGGGCAAGGATGTGCTGGAGTTAGCGCAAGAGGCACCCGATCGAACCGACTACCTGGAGAACTTCAAGAAGTACGTCTTCGCAGCAGAGGCGCAGGCGGTCATCGTCAACGTGGCGACGGTGGACACGCCCGCCATCTCGGTGAGAAACCTGCCGATCATCTATTCCGGCCATCCTGTGGCCGGCCTTTTCGGCACGGGTATCCCCAACTTCTCTTACCTGGACCGCCGCACGGAGCGCGGCTGGTATTTCTGGGGCAGTGACGTGCTGCACATGCGCAACATCTTTGCCAATCGCGAGGATCGCATTCCCAAGGGCCGGAAGCGTCCCGGCCCGGGGGCTCGCACGCTGTTCGAGCGCTTGTGGCGTTACAACACGGTCAGTTGCATGGCTATTGTGGGCACAGGGGCGCTGGAGAAGATCTCCTCCGAGGTGGGCATGGCGGTCGGTGAGAAAAAACGCAACTTCATCGAGAAGACGGTCATCCTACGATTCCGGCAACGGGCCGAGATGGAACAAGAATTGAATCAGCGGCGACGCTGGCTCATGGAGCACCGCAACCTGAGTCATAGCTTCCTGGCATCGCTGCTAACGAGGCCGGTGGAGCTTAAAACCTTCCGCGAATATGCCCGGTTCCTGGCTCAGCACGAGGACGAAGGGCTGCCCGACTACGTGCTCTGGTACAACCCGTGGCCGGACCACTTTGCGCATACCGCAGGACCTTACTCCGACTCGATCATTGGCTATAAGGGTGAGTACGACCGGCTGGACTTCTACCTGGGCAAGATGATGGAAATCTACCAGTCTGTTCGAACCGCCGATGGGGGGTCCAGCTATGCCGACCGCACGCTGTTCGGCGTGGTCAGCGATCACGGCCTTGTATACACGCCACGCGTGGTCTCCACGGACGATCTCTTGTTCGGCGCCATGCGCCGCGACGGTATTCAAATCACCTACCACAAGTTGACGCATGACGAGGGCGGACTGCCTGCCATTCACGGCCGCGAGCAGGTCAAACCCACGCGTCCTTATGATGCCGTGGTGGGTCCGACGGCCGGAGGGTCCTATGTAATCGACCTGTTCGATATCAGAGGGCTGGAGGGTGATGATGAAGCTTGGCAGCGGCACCCCGACTATCACCAGCTGCGCCGGCATCGGTTACGAAGCGGCCAGACCATCGATTGGATCGAACGGATCCAACGGCATCTGAAGGACACCATGGACCTGGCACTGGTGCGCGAGTATGGTCCGGGCCCAGGCGAGCGGTGGCCGCCCGAGGTCGAATCCGTCGTGCGGGTCATCACACCTCACCGGGGTGAAGCCCGTATATACCGCATTCGCACCAACGGCAAGAACGCTCATGAGCTTCGGTACCGCTACGAGCTCCTCGGTGACCAAGACCCGCTGGACCTGACGAACTCGATCCGCGAACACCTGATTCCGCACGGAGCGCCAACAGTCGAGCAGATCCGCGAGTCTCTAGCGAGCGCGATTGACTCGAACAGCGGATGTAGCGATGGCCGGTGGCAAGAGCTGCTCTCTTACACGGTTCGGCCCGATGCGATCCACCAGTTCGTGCATTTGTATGATTCGGATCGCGCCGGGACGATCAATTTGTTCCCGTTGCGGCATGTGGGCATGAACTCCGGCGTAGCCGGCCGGCACGCCGGTGAGGCGTTTGGTGAGAAGAACGGCACCCAGCTCTACTGGGGTGCCGGGCTGCAACGCACCCGGCTCCAGACCGCGCGGAACGGCTCCTTGCCCGTGACTCTGTATCATTGGCTGGTCGGGAATGACGCTTTCTACGCTCCCGACCCCGAACTCGGGGCAAATCCAGCCGATCAGTTCGGCTATCGGTCCCTTTTGGATGAACCGGCCTTTACACCGATCCGGTGATCGGTCCACTTGAGTGCCTCTACCACACCGATGTCGAAGGGGCGTAGGGTGTCATTATTCAGCCGAGTCCCAAGAGACGCCAGACCGACATGAGTTCTACCGATTCTGAGTCAAGACAACGACTTGATTCTTGTCTTGAGCATGTCCCAGATCATCGTGGACAGCTCACAATCGAACCACTCGAGGAACATCTCACGGGTTAGCGGAAGCACCTCCTGCTGGTCGGCAGCACCGGCACGGGCAAGACGCACCTGCCCAGCGCCCTGGGCATGGAGTAGAACCAGATTTAAGGCCATTTCCCCCCCCCCCCGATTTCGCACCGCATCTCATGGACTCGTCGGGCCAAGCACCACCAGCGTGCAACCAAGCGCGGTTGGATGATGGGCAGCCGTTGGGTAGAATGCCCGCATGGAGAAACGCACTATCTACCTCGATAACGCCGCGACGAGCTGGCCCAAGCCCCAGCGCGTTCTCGACGAGATGAGCCGATTCCTGGCAGAGGGCGCCGGGAGTCCGAACCGGGCCGGGCATCGCATGGGCCTGGAGGCCCAGCGGGTGGTCCGCGACGTGCGCGTCAAGCTCGCACGATTGTTCAACGTCAAAGGCCCCAACCGGATAATCCACTGCTTCAACTGCTCCGACGCCCTCAACGTCGCCATAAAGGGGGTGCTCGGCGAAGGCGATCACGTGATCACCACCGAGCTGGATCACAACAGCGTCTCCCGGCCGCTGCAGGCCTTGGCGGACGCCGGGGTGATAACCTTGACCCGCCTGCCCGTGGGCGAGCAGGGCAGCCTCGATCCCGACGATCTTTCTCGGGCGATTACCCCGGCGACGAAACTGATCGCCACCATCCACGCCGGCAACGTTACCGGCGTCATTCAGCCGATCGCCGAATTCGGCCAAATCGCTCGCGAGCACGATTGCCTGCTGCTCATCGACGCAGCCCAGTCAGCCGGGGTTCTGAGCATCGACGTCGAGGCGGACTGCATCGACCTACTCGCCTTCCCCGGCCACAAGTCGCTGCTGGGCCCGACCGGAACCGGGGGACTCTGCGTCGGCGAGCGGGCGACGCTTGGGCCCTTCCGTGAGGGCGGCACCGGGGCCGACTCGATCCATCCCACCCAGCCGACCGAGTACCCGACCTGGCTCGAGGCGGGCACGCCCAACACGGTCGGGCTGGCCGGCCTAAGTGCCGCTCTCGATGAGCTGACCCCGGAGCGCACCCTCGAACACGAACGCAGCCTCATCAAGCGTCTTGCCGACAGCCTGGTAGGCGACCAGCGCATCCGCATCGTCGGGGCGGGTGGCATGTCCGCCTCGCCGGCGGGCATGCTCGCTACGAACAGAGCCTGCCACCCGCCGTCGGACAGAAGTGTCGGCGTCCTGTCGCTTTTGGTACGCGGCATGACCCCGATGGAAGTGGGGACCATCCTCGATGAAGCCTTCAACATCGCCGTCAGGCCGGGGCTCCACTGCGCCCCCCACGTCCACCGCGCTTTGGGGACGTTCCCCGACGGGACGGTCCGCATCTCCCCCGGCCCCACGACCACGCCCGACGACATTGATGGACTTGTAACCGCCCTGCAAGAGATAGCCGGTCAATGAGCTGCAGGCACGTCGCCCCATTCATCCCAACCTATTGCCCCAGCAGAATCTCTGCGATCTCTGCGATCTCTGCGTGCTGCAGTGCTGCAGTGCTGCAGCGGTGAAGTGGTGAAGACTCCGGACTATCGCTGGTTATTCGATGACGGGCCAGCGACAATCCACAACCGAGTTGCCCGCGCAGTACGGTGTCGCCGACGCTTCCTCAAGGAGGGCCATGTCCGCTTCGTCCAAGTCCAGCACGTCCTCCCAGAAGGCGGCGGCAAAGGAGGGGCGGAACCTCGCTGTGCCCACTTCCATTATGGGAATGCGCCGCATGTGCTCTGGAAAGCGCAGGCCGATGTAGAGGGCCAGCTCGGTTTCGTCGAGCATGCGCCGGCGCATCCTTGCGTAGCCGTCCTGGAGGCCAAGTCGGGGCAGGCACAGACGCATCAGGCCCTGCCTTTCCGGGAGCGCGTCGCCGACCGCGAGCCGCGGGCTTTAGCCTGCGCGGACCCCGCGCGGGTTGAAACCCGCGGCTCGCTGCCTACGGCCTGGTGGGGTATGTGGCTGGACCAGAACATGGTGATCGCGGCGGCAGTTCCCACGGAAACGTACTGAACCGGCAGCACGCGCAGAAAGTGGCTGGCAGGCAGGCAGGCGGGCAAGCCCTCCTCGGGCCCACGCACAAAGGCCCAGGCGTACCCCACAAGGGCAAGCACCACCACCGCCAGGATCGACCACAGCGGCGAGCGAACCGGGACGGCGCGGTTGGCGATATGGCAGGCTATGCACATCGCCGCCGCCACCACAAAACAGGCTTGCCCGTGCTGAATCGAGCGGCCCGACAGGCCCGCCGACAGGACAGCCATGGCCGCGACGCCCGCAGCCGAGGCGAAGAAAGTGTGTTTGACGCCCTCCCGCAGCGGGGTCTGCGCCTCACCCGCTGCGCCGAACAGCCCGGTTCCCACCCGCGGCAGGTCAAAGCCGGACATCGCCCGCGAGGCGATTGACTGCAGCTCGCTGCTTTGTGGCACGGGTTTGGAACCCGTGTGCTTCACCGGTTGAAAAGAGGCAATCGCCTCGGCGACGGTGCCACCAAAGCACCAGCGCATCACCGCGGCGGACACGAGCAATGCGACGATCACGACCATGAACCAGCCCACCGTCTCGAAGGCGAATTTGATCGCCAGGCTGCGCTCAAACGTTGCGGAGTTCTCCGCCCCGCGCAGCAGGAGATGCGTCACCGTGGCCCCCCGAAGGGAAACAACCGCAAGTCCGACAGCGGCCGCAAAAGTGCCGACGTCCGCAAGCCTTCGCCCGGCGATGACCGTGGCGATGCCCGCGGTCACCGCGGCCAGGGCGGCAGCCTGAACCACCATCATCGCCGCCCCACTACGCGAAAGAACGCTGACCGCCCCTTGGGGGTCGTCCGGCTCCATCGCAATCCACCCGACGGTCATGAACACCGCCCCGGCGATCAACCAGGAGCCGAAGGTGGCGGTCTTATCCAGTAGAGTGAGCCGTGGTTGTTCGACCATGACGTAGCCTGATGCCCGGTTCATGCCGGAACCGATTCGAGCAGTTCGTGCCGCCCTAGCACCTCTGCGATGGCGGTGCGTGTCTCGGCGTCGACCGGACAGAGCGGCAGGCGAAACTCCTCCTCGATCAGCCCGGCAAGAGCCATCGCGGTCTTTATCGGCACGGGGTTGGGGCCGAACCTGCCTATCCCCTCCGCGAGATCATGCATCTTTCGATGGCACGAAATCGCGGCCTCACAATCCCCCGAAAGGGCCGAAGACACCAGCGATTTTAACAAGGCGGGGGCCAGATTGCCAACAACGCTGATTACCCCAACGGCGCCCAGGGCCATGAGCGGCCAGGTGAGCGCATCGTCACCGCTGAGCACTTTGATGTCACAGCGGCTCAGTAGGTCCGTGATGCCGTCCACGCTGCCGGTGGCGTGCTTTAAGGCCACTATGTTCGGGAAGGCCTTGCGCAGACGCACCACCGTGTTCACGGAGATGCTCACCCCGGTCCGCTTGGGCACGTTGTACACTACGATGGGTAAGTCGACCGACTCCGCCAGCTTCGCATAGTGGCGAAACAGCCCCTCCTGCGACGGGCGGTTATAGTACGGCGTAACGATCAGGGCAGCGTCCGCACCGGCCTTGGCGGCGTGTTCCGTCCGCCGGACGGTCTCCGCGGTGCTGTTCGAGCCCGTACCGGCCAGCACCGGACAACGCCCTTTCGCCCGGGCGATTACCGTCTCGATGATCCTGCGGTGCTCTTTCTCGCTTAGCGTGGGCGACTCGCCGGTCGTTCCGCAGGGGACCAGCCAATCAGTACCGGCCTCGATCTGGCGATCGACCAGGGCATCAAGTCGCGGCCAATCAACTTCACCGTCGCGAAACGGGGTCACCAGGGCGGTCATTGAACCTCGTAGGTCGGGCTTTGCCCGACGCTTAGCGTCACTCATGTATGCGGATGAGGGTCGAGCCATGGGCAGGCCTCCGTGCTAATGCAATGTACGTACCCTATCCGAGCTGTCGTTGGAGGTCCAGGGTGGCGAACCTTGCGCCGGTTCGCCGGGCGCATCCAAAGAAAAAAGAGTGGCGATTCCCGCATGGGGTGCGATGGCCAAGCGCAGCGCGGCCGCGCTGAATGCCGATTTGGCAAACATGCCCGCGCCTGCGGCTTGGGCATGCCACCCAAAAAGGGGATGCACCCTGGTTCGCCCGCTGCCACCTCACCACATGAAAGGGCCGAACACGATTGCCTCGAGAGCGAGCGCCAGCAGAATCGGCAAAACGACCGCGTACATCACGACGATCCGACACGCGTGCCACGGAGAGCGGATGAGCTGTCGCGTGTAGTCGCTACGAAGCGGTCCGACCCAACCGGCTGCTGCAAACAGCACTACGCCAAAGACCATCGGCAAGCCTACGCCGTCGTACCAGGCGCGGTTGGAACCAGACCAAGCAACGCGAGCCGCGGTCTCAGCCACGCAAACCAAGGCCACTGCGGCGGCCACGTAGACGGTCCGGTGCGACTCCAGGTTCGCGGCTGCCACAATAGTCCGAGGCGCACGGGCGAACTCGGGCAGCCCCTTTCGGATTTGCGTCCAGATGCCCACGAGGGCGGGCGTTGCCCAGCTCATGCAAACCCAAAACGTGAGAAAGACAGAGGGGACAATCCAAGCCCAGGACGGCTCGACCTCCACCCGGCTTGAAAAAGTCGCAGGGGGGTTCGGCCTGAAGACGACGCCAGTCACATCCCTGCTCGAGGTGTCCCCATAATCCCGCATGCCTCCGAGAGGCCCAACGCCATAACGGAAATAAACGACGTCGACACGCTTCCCCGTCGCATCCACCCCCGAGTACGAAACCGTCACCACGACGGACACGGAATGGCAAATGGCGGTACCCAGCGCGATAAGAAGTGCCGAAGTCAAGAGGTTGCGGGCAACGTAGCGGAACGAGCTACGGACATCGCCGTCACGGTCGAGCGCCCACCACCACCCCGGCGGGCGTTTCGCGAAGACGCGAAACATCCCGGAGTAGAACCACGATCTGCGGTCGACGAACGCCCAGACGTCTTGCCGCAGAGCTTCCGGGATGTTGCGGAGCCCGCACTCCGGGCAACGCAGTTCGTCGCCCAGGCCGAACAGATCGTACCCGCACGCAACGCACGGTCGCGGCTCATGTTCCCCTTCCGACTTGCCAGGTGCCATGCCCACGCTCGCGTCCACGGGTTCCGGCCCCTTTAGACTTCAGCCCGCGAGCGTGGGCATGCCACACAGCCTCGGAAACACCCTCTCAGGCAGACCCCATGTCCGGCGCGTGCAGCGTAAGCAACCGCTTCATCTCGCGGACCGCTTCGCGCAGGCCGACGAAGACCGCCCGGGCGATGATCGAGTGGCCGATGTTGAATTCGCTGAAACCGGGAAGGGCCGCCACCGGGGCGATGTTGCGATAAGTCAAGCCGTGCCCGCCGTGCACCTCGAGGCCTACGCTGTGTCCTAAGTCTATCCCGCGTCGCAGATCGTCAAGTGTTGCAGCGCGCTTTGCCGGCGTTTTCGCGTGGGCATACGCTCCGGTCCACAGCTCCACGCCGTGGAAGCCGGCGTCGGCGGACGCTTGGATCTGCTCGCAAGCCGGCTCGATAAACGCACTGAGGATGATCCCCGCGTCGCGCAGCCGGCTCACGGCCTTGCTCACCCGGGCGTGGTGGCGCACCACGTCCAGCCCGCCCTCGGTGGTGAGTTCCTCGCGCTTCTCGGGCACCAGGCTGCACTGGTCGGGCTTTAGCTTCGCGGCGATGTCCACCACTTCCTCGGCGATGGCCATTTCCATGTTGAGCTTGACGGTCACGGTTTCCTTGAGCAAGTGGGCGTCGCGGTCCAGGATGTGTCGGCGATCCTCTCGCAGGTGGAAGGTGATGCCGTCCGCCCCGCCGAGCTGGGCCTCGATGGCCGCCCACACCGGGTCGGGCTCGTCCGTGCGTCGAGCCTGCCGGACGGTGGCGACATGGTCTATGTTGACTCCCAGCAGTGCCATTGCAAGCCGTTCCCGGGCGGATTGAGGATTAACTTCCGCCATTATAGGGGGAATCCAGAGGGTGTAAACTTATCGGGTGTTGGGCCCGTCACGGGTTTGGGACAGTTCCCAGTGGCGGATGGATAATCCGGGAAAGTCGCCGTACCGGTCTCCCGATATGGCTGGGGGACATTCAGTGTCAATAGCGAGGCTCGTTTAAGCAATGCCACTTCTGCTGCGATGCGCTGAGCTCGAGCCGGGAATGCGCCTGCATGAGGCCCTTATCTCACGCGGGCGTGTCCTGCTTACCGGGGGAAAGATCCTCAGCCACGCCGACGTTGAGGTTTTGGGCCGTACCCATCCCGACGCCTGGGTCCGGGTCGGCGACCCGATTCTCGATGACGTGGTCGAGTTCGAGGACGACTCTCGCGAGCGCGAGGTGGCCGCGACCGCCCAAAAGACGATCGCCGGTGCGATGTCAGAGGTGGGACGGCGTTTTTCCTCACGAGCATCGCTCAGCACGTTGAACATCTCTGCCATTCACGATTCGGTGGCTGAAGTCATGCAGTTTCTGTCTGAGAATCGCGTGTCCGCCGCGCTGCTTTCCCGGACTCTCAGCTCGGGCAGTCCTCTGAGTGAGCATGCCGGCAACGTCTTCTATCTGAGCATGATTCTCGGGTGTGCGGTTCGCGACTTCATCGACGCCGAACGTCAACGGAGGACCGCTTGCCGCCAGCTCGATCGCAAAATCAGCATGGACCTGCTCCCGCTCGGGCTGGGTGCCATGCTCGCCGACGTGGGGATGCTCCCCCTTCAACACCTCTACGCCAGCCGCGAACCGCTCTCTAACGAGGATCGCCAGGCGGTTCGCGAGCATCCCGACACCGGGGCTGACATGCTGCCGGCTGAGCTCTCCTCCGCTGCCCGAGTGGTCGTCAGAACCCATCATGAGAACTTCGACGGCAACGGGTACCCCAAGGGACTGAGCGGTGACTCCACTCACGTTTTCGGTCGCATCGTGCGCATCGCCGATGCCTTCGACGCCGCCACGGCGACGCACGTGTACAAGGAGGCCAAAACGTCGGCCCGGGCGTTGTGGGAGATGACCGTCGGCCCCTACAGCCATTGCTACGATCCGGTGCTAATGAAGGTGTTCGCCCGCTTGATCCAGCCCTTCCCGGTAGGCGCCAAGCTGCGTTTGCGTGACGGTCGTTACGCGGCGGTGGTGCGCTACAATCGCGAGGAGCCGTTCAAACCCACGGTGATAATCGCCTTCGACGTGAACGGGAAAACCCTTCCCGACTCCGAGCTGGAAGGGCCGGTGAATCTGGCCGACCGAGGCGATCTGCGGATTCAGTCCTTCGGCGAGGAGTCGCTCTCGTACCTTTACGGTACCACTATGGTGGACGAGATCGCGATTACGCGGAAAGACTTCAGCACTCTTTTCGAAGCGGTGTTCCCTTAACCTGCGCGAATTGTGAAACCGGTTTCCCAACCGGTCGGTCCGAAGTGTGAGACCGGTTTTCCAACCGGTCGGTCCCGTCGGCGGCCGCTCTCTTACGGCCCGACGCGCTTGCCGGCGATGAATACGTGCTGAATCTGCT
>SDBU01005412.1_pt1 | contig 15298 bp, 18 predicted proteins | sample 2277071 | NCBI WGS metagenome assembly SDBU01 (sample SAMN10397929, study PRJNA504765) | marine sediment metagenome | isolation source: marine sediment core GS08_GC12, 126 cmbsf | place: Arctic Ocean: Gakkel Ridge, Loki's castle | collected 2008
TCTTGGTGAAATCCTCTTTGGTGTAGTCAATGACCTTATCGGCTCCCAGAGATTTTACCAATTCTAAATTCGTGGTACTGCATACCCCGGTAACTTCTGACCCAAAGTATTTAGCAAGCTGTACCGCACAAGTACCTATACTGCCGGAAGCGCCATAGATAAGGACCTTGTGTCCGCTCTGAATATTTCCTGTATCTCTAAGGTAAGGCAATGCTGTTGTCATCCCACCAGAAACGGCGACGGCTTCCTCATAGGTCATATTGGCCGGTATTATTGCCAGCACTCCATCTTCAGGCATACACGTATACTCGGCAGAAGCACCAGAACCAGCTTCTCCAAAAACCTGGTCACCTTCTTTGAATCGTTTTACATCTTTACCTACTGCCTCAATTTCCCCGGCCAGTTCATACCCCGGAATGGGGTTTAATGGTTTTATGAGACCGATGATATTAAAGCCCTCTGCGGTGAAAAATCTTGAAATGAGCGGATCACCCCTTCGAAAGTGGCAGTCCGCTGCTGTCACTGTTGTTGCGTGAATCTTTACAAGCACTTCGTTATCTTTAGGAGTAGGTTTTTCTACCTCCTTGAGCTGAAGTACATCCGGTGGTCCGTATTTCTCATATACAACCGCTTTCATAAGTATTCCTCCATTTATTGCTTTAATCCGGCCATTTTCAATATAGTTCACCAAAATTATACTACTCTGTTGCTTTGCGAACAAACATTGGGAAGTCTACATGGATGTACATATGCGAAGATCTTTTCATTCGGAATACATGTCACAAGGTGAGTGAAAGTGACCCTGTAACAGTCTTTATCGTGTTCTCCGAACCACTTTCTACTTTATTGTTATCAACTCTATTGTCTTAAATTTTATGTAATGCTTCGTTTAGGGTAAAATCCACAAAATACTTGCAGGAATACGGTATAATTGAGACAATTTCTAAACAAGAGTCTATCGATTATCTAAGTTCTAAACAGATGGTTAAATGGTTAAATCAATTAAACTATAACCCGGTGCCTTCTCTGTTGGAGAGCGGTAATGAAGCAATTACGTTGTTTACCCAGCGGGATCTCTTGGGTAATACTGTTTCAATCGAAAACTTATGGCAGTTACCTGAATCAAAAAGGATTTTAAGAAGACAAAAACCAAACGGGTCATGGGTATACCCAGGAGGGAATAAAGACATTCGCACGCAGGAAAACTACAATCAGATTGAAACGTACAGAAATTTAAGAATACTGGTTGAACAATATGGATTTAACAGCAAACATCCCGCGATTCAAAAAGCAGTCGACTATCTTTTTACATTCCAAACTCAAGAAGGTGACTTCAGAGGGATTTATGGTAATCAATACAGTCCTAACTACTCAGCAGGTATTACCGAATTATTAGTTAAAGCTGGTTATGAAGACGATACTCGAGTAAAAAAAGTACTTGAATGGCTGCTTTCAATTCGCCAAGAAGATGGCGGTTGGGCTATACCCTTTAGAACACAAAAACATAAATTGGATGCCATTACTACGGACTCAATGACTATTGGCCCGGATAAATCCAAGCCATTTTCACATATGGTAACCGGCGTGGTCTTGAGAGCTTTTGCTGTTCATCAGACCTATAAGGAGTCAGAAGAAATCCAGCGAGCCGGTGAACTACTTCTCTCGAATTTGTTCAAAAGGGATCATTATCCGGATAGAGCTGCCCCCGATAACTGGCTGAGGTTTTCTTTCCCATTCTGGTTTACTGATTTAATTTCTGCTCTAGATAGCCTTTCTCTTATCAGATTTTCAGAATCGGACCCAGGAATACATGAAGCGTTACAATGGTTTGTTTTGAACCAGCAACAAACCGGGCTTTGGGAATTGAAAATAACGAAGGGCCAAAACAGAGATATTCTTCAGTTATGGTTGGCTTTATCAATATGCAGAATATTCAAAAGGTTATATAGTTGATGAACAATCTACTCAAAGTAGGTGTCAGCCACTATTTCTCAATAAGAGTTCGGAAGCTGCCCACAAAGGCTCGCGAAGTAACAAAATACTAGAATGTTACCTTTGAAATTTAGATTCGGTTATTAAACGCCTAGAATCTTCAACCCTACACCCAGCAATCCTGCAGAATAAAGCAAAACTCCAAGCAACCGCAGATTCCCTGATAAAAAGACAAGCGAAAAAAGCGGGGCACCGATCATCATACATATCGAAGACCACACTGGCACTTTCCCACTAGCGAGCCATACTATTCCCCAAGCAATAAATCCAATACTAAAAATGATGCCACCAATCACTCGTATTCTCATAAAGGCTTTAAAGTTGTAAAGCTCACTCTGCTGATTAACTAGCTGTGGTGCTGGCGATAACAAACCGGGCAGAATAAAAGCCTCGAAATATAGCAATGATGCCATTATCACTGAACCTATGATTACAGTGATAAATGATAAGTAATTGGAGATTTGGTCTCCGATATATTGAACGATTACAAAGCTAGCAATTATCCCTACAATAGCGGCCGCAAATCCGATACTATTCACCCAAATCCAATGTTTCGACGAAACCTAGTTGATATACCTTTCCCGCATTGGTAAATAGACTGCGAACAATATCCAATAGGCCAGCATTATTATGCCTGCAGAAATGACAATATATGGTCCATAATTTAGTAATATCATACTTTCCCGTAAAGCTAGTTTATTTAGTAAAGTCACCTATTCCAACAACGGTTTCATACATAAAATACTATATGTATTAGGATCTAAACAAACTCGTTAGGCCACAATCTGAGTAAATGTGACAGAATGCAAAATTGTTACACATAAATACCATTAAACAAACATTGGATGTTTGATTTCTTGTACGTACGAGTGGCCGAGCGGAGAAGAGTCTGTGAATATTTTACTGAGGTGACTCCCTGCGTGTGAAGCTCTATTGTCAAAGGCGGAGGCCGCTTGCCTCCTTTCCAGATTGTTAATTATTAATTAACAGATGTAAACAACCCTGTCAAATCTTTAAGGCCACTATTGTTATCATAATTTATCTTCTTATCGACTACTTTGCCCATTCCGAGCCGAACGAGTCTAACCTTCCCCTCTGCACTAATTTTGTGTATTTACCCACAATTTTGGCAGGATCACCAAGCAGGTAGGACTGGGAAGGGTGCGCTTTCACGATTTGAGGCACACTTTCGCCAGTCTTGCTCTCCTCCGTGGTGCGAAACCCAAAGTTATCAGTGAGGCTCTTGGGCATGCCTCGGTAGCCTTTACTATGGATACCTATTCCCATATAATAAGTGGGATGCAAGAGGACATGATGGCGCTGCTGGACGAGGTGCTGCCGTCAGGGGTACCTCGAACGTCAAACGAACGTCAAAACAGGGAAATTCACGATAACATGCCAGCGTGGCTCAGTGGTAGAGCAGCGGTTTCGTAAACCGCCGGTCGTCGGTTCGACTCCGACCGCTGGCTCCATGGAGGGCAGATGAGTATATTTATAGATAAATTAAATCAGCTTTCCCGGGCCGAGGTTCAACCTATAGGGTTCAGAACAGCGCGACCGGCTTCACTCAAGCCTAAAATACAACTTGTTGCTAGTTTGGCTCAAGAGAGTGCTGACCGTCTGATTAGCTATGTGGTCGGGGCTGATGCCGGGCTGTTACGTATCTCCAGACTGAGTTCAGGAGTTGAAACCCTGCAAAAGATGTCTCAAGCTATGTCTGATATTCCCTGGGGGACACGGCTGCAACCGGGTGACCAGGGAGATATAAAACAGATGACCAAGGTCGGCTGTGATTTTGTAGTTTTCCCCGCAACCAATACACCCCTAGCGATACTTCAAAATGATGAAGTGGGTAAGATATTGGAGATAGAGGCATCACTCAGCGAAGGTTTATTGAGAACAGCTAATGAATTACCCATAGATGCTGTGCTTATTGCCGGTGAAGAGAAAGAGAGGCATTTGCTTACTTGGCAGCACCTTATGCTCTTTCGGCGCTTTGCTGATTTGTTGACTAAACCCTTGTTAGTCTCTATACCATCGAATGTGACCGCAGGTGAGTTTCAGGCTTTATGGGAAGCGGGGGTTGATGGTGTAGTAACAGAAGTAAGTGTTGAGCAGCCTCAAGACAGATTAAAAGAATTGCGCCAGGTAATTGATAAGCTAGCCTTTCCATCACCACGCAAGCGTGAAAAGGCAGAGCCTTTGCTACCCCGTATCAGCCAAGAGCCAAGCATGACAACTGCAGAGGAAGAAGAGGAGGAAGAGTAGCTTCACGCTGGAATGGCCGGGCGAAGACTATTTGTTATTAAGCTACGACTGCAGTAGCTGCCACGATTTGCCTTCGGTAGTAATAGCTGGAGCAATTACCATCTCGGCCTTATGCATTTCTCGGATAGTTGCGGCACCGCAGACACCCATTGCCGTACGGAGAGCCCCGATAAGGTTCTGGCTACCATCGGTAACCGAAGTAGGACCGAGGAGAATTTGCTCCAACGTACCGGTGGTACCAACTTTTATGCGGGTTCCTCTGGGGAGTGCCAGATGGGGGTGAGACATACCCCAGTGATAGCCAAGCCCTGGTGCCTCCTTAGCTTGAGCAAAGATGGAACCTATCATTACAGCGTCAGCACCGGCAGCAACAGCCTTACACAGGTCGCCGCCCTTGCGGAAACCGCCATCGGTAATTATCGGTACGTACCGTCCCGATTCCTTTAGGTACTGGTCTCTGGCAGCAGCACAGTCTATAGTAGCCGTTACCTGGGGGACACCGATACCAAGGACTTCCCTGGTAGTGCAGGCAGCTCCCGGCCCGACACCGACTAGAACCCCGGAGATTCCTGTTCTCATTAGCTCTAAACAGCCACTATAGCTTACGCAATTACCGACAATGATAGGCATGGTTATAGACTGACGCAGCTCGGGAAAGATAAGCCCACGAGAACTTTTCGATATATGCCGGGTAGTAGTAACTGTGGATTGGACAACCAGAATATCAGCTTGAGCTTCAGCAGCTATTGGAGCAAACCGTTTAGTATTAGCTGGGGGCACTGAAACGGCACATACTGCCCCTGATTTTTTAATCGCTTGTATTCGTTCGCCAATGAGATTTTCCTTAATCGGTTGGGAATAAACTTTCTGAAGTAGCTTAGTGACTTCAGCATCAGATGCTTGAGCAATTTCAGCCAGTATCTCTTGGGAATTGTCATACCGAGTTTGTACCCCTTCTAGATTGAGAACGGCAAGTCCTCCCAGCTTGCTCATTAGGCTGGCAAAGTTGGCATCGGTTACAGCATCCATTGCTGAAGCTAAAATGGGAAGGGCAAAGGTAAAGCCCTCTATCTTGATATCAATGTTTGTCTGGTCTGGATTGATGGTTACGTCTCCGGGCACTATGGCAACTTCATCAAAGCCGTAGGAACGCCTAAGTTGCTTGAATTGGGAAGTGGCCATTTCGCCCTCCTTTCTTAAGGACAAACTATAGCAAAGATAGAGATTCAAAGTCAAGAAATCTTAGCCAAAGTGGACAGGTGATGAAGCACAAGCTATAATAATTAAGGTTTATCCAGGAAAACGAACCATTCAGTACTGAGCATAAAATCAGAGAAAGCTAAAAGGTAATGCCTGCCCTTTATGTTGTGGCTACTCCCATTGGTAATTTGGAAGATATTTCCCTGCGCGCCCTCCGTACCCTGCGTGAGGTGAAGCTTATCGCTGCTGAAGATACCCGTAAGACGAAGCGGCTTCTTACCACCTATGATATTAAGACGCCAATGACAAGTTATCATGAACACAGTAAATGGAGTAAACTAGACTATATTTTAGGTTATCTTGAAGGGGCAGATGTAGCTCTTGTGTCTGAGGCTGGAACACCAGGCATGTCTGACCCCGGTTATGAACTGATTGTGGCTGCCAGCCAGCGAGGTATACCAGTTGTTCCCATTCCCGGACCTTCGGCTGTTATTACAGCACTTACTATCTCGGGACTGGCTACAGAAAAGTTTACCTACCTAGGCTTTATACCCCGTAAGGCTAATAGCAGGCGGCGTCTTCTAGAAACTGTTGTTAATGAATACGGCACCATTGTTGTCCTAGAATCTCCCCACCGACTGCTAGCTACGTTAAAAGATATTCTTCTTGTTCTTGGGGATAGAAGAATAGCCGTTTGCCGTGAACTTACTAAGATTCACGAGGAGGTTAGCCGGGGAAGAATAAGCCAGGCCATAGAGTACTTCACCGAACCGAGGGGCGAGTTTACCTTGGTTATTGAGGGCAAGGAGGGAAAGAATAAGCCACAATTGACAGAGGATATTGAAAAACAGTTACACCAGATGCAACTCTCTGGGGTAACAGCTAAAGAAGCTATAGCCAGAGTGGTTGGAGAAACAGATTTGTCCAAGAAAGAACTATATCGTGCTTGGCTCAAGCTAGCTTGAGGATTTGGGCATACTTAAACGTTGGAGGAGTTAAAAGATGCGACAAGGGTGTATATCTTTAGGGGATATCCTGTGTGATGAATGCCACCGCATTATACCACATTACGAACGCTACTTAGCTATTGATGAAGAGGACAGCGTTGAGGTAGAGAAAGGAAAGACAGCATACTACTGTGTTGATTGTGCGCTACAGAAGGGTTATGCCTGCTATAAAGAAGAGAAAGGCGAAAGGATACTGACCTTCTTTCCCTAAGTATTAGCCCTTGCGACCTGGTTACACCTTAGTAGACATAGTTGTAATTAATTATAGACTTGGGATTTCACTGCTTCTTAACCTTTAGCGCGAGACCATCCACCCCCACGATTTCTATATTCTCGTCGACCTCTATCTTGTCGTCAACAGATTTAGCCTTCCAGTACTCACCCTTAACAGTGATAGCTCCAGTTAGAGCTAGAGTTTCCACCACCCTGCCTTGTAGGCCTATCATTCCTTCCGAGCCAGTAACCACCGGCCTATGGAAACTACGTAAAACAGCTACATGTATTATGAAAACAAAGGCACCAACTAGTAGTGCCATGATAATTATAATCGGTAAAGGAATTTGTATTCCTACAAAACGTAATACCAGTATGACCAGCAATAATACAGCGCCTTCATCTAGTAATAACACTAGAACTTTGAGCCAATCCCTAGCTGTTCTCTTTATAAGGTTTGTATTAATTTTTTGACGCATCAGAATTAATTACGTAACGCTAGTAGCAGCCTAATCGCGAGTAGTGTAAACAACCTTGCTGCTGCACCGCCTCCAAATGCTGCCCAGAATATGTCAGACATTTCAACCTATTTATCTACTATTTTAACATAAACCTTAACATAAACGAAAACCCGCCGGTCTTTACGACTAGCGGGCATCGCTGCTTCTAAGAGCTGCGTCTAAGCGACTATCGATGAATATAGCTTCAAGCTATCCTCAAACCCTACTGACTTGGTATATCTCTCCACTAAAGCTATAGATTCCCATCGACATAGCCTTTTGGTGTTTAAAGCATCTGAATCTTATGGTGCCAATCTATCTCTCAACTTTATTCCGTATCTTACGGACAAGCAACCCCAGGGCGATAGCTCCTACAACGGCAATGAGTATCTGCAAAGCTATTAAGTGCCTCAGTATTGATGATATCACGGGGATAACGACTAGGAGAAGTAGCGTAATCACAACGAAGAGGATAATATCAATGACAATACTCTTTTTGAACATACTGAACACCTGGTTGATATGAGTATAGTCAACGGTTTGCCGTAACGTCAACAGTGAGCCAATGTGTTCTCGACAATGACATTTTAATAACTTAGAGTTTCAATTACCGAGTGCTAACCAAAATCAAGTTTCCTCGTTATTATGATAACAGGTTGCATAAAGGGGGTTGAAAGATGAAATTGAGGCTAAGTCTGGTATGTGTCCTTGCTGTCACTTCGTTCTTCTTTTTTGCTTGTGTCAAAGAAGCCGAAGATAGGGTTACACTAGAGGATAAGATGTGGGTGTTGGAATCCTACGGAGAGGAAGGGAACTTGCAGGCAGTGTTGGAAGGTACTGAAATCACCGCTACATTTGACAGCTCTGAAGGTCGAGTCTCTGGGTCCGCTGGTTGTAACAGCTACTTCGGAGATTATCAAATCAATAATAATAAACTATCTATTCCTATGACGGCTCATACAAAGATGTATTGCCTTGAGCCTGAAGGTGTTATGGAGCAGGAAACACAATATCTGAGGTTACTTTCAGCTGCAGAGAGCTATGAAGTCAGTGAGGGCAAGCTACGGATAATCGCCGGCCCTCAACTATTAATTTTCAGTGCTAAGCAATAATTAACACAATAAAGCTTCAAGCTATCCCCAAACCTCACCGGTTTGGTGTAACTTTCAGCTATCTAATACCGTTCTATTTGAAACATTTATTCAGTTATGACATATTTAGTAGCAGATGGTATGGAGTTCTTATCTATTTTCCTTGTAGCTCTTGGTTTGGCTGCAGACTGTTTTGCCGTAGCTTTCAGTGGTAGCATTTCCATGAGAACCCTTTCCTTCCTCAAGGTATTCCGTGTCTCTTTAGCGTTTGGCATATTTCAGGGTTTGATGCCAGTCCTGGGATGGTTAGCCGGACGCACCGTAGTTGAACTAATAGCGGATTATGACCACTGGTTAGCTTTTACTCTACTGGCACTGGTAGGCGGCAGAATGATTTGGGAATCATTTCGTTCAAGAGATGGTCACAGTAAAAATACCGATATTACCAAAGGCTTTCTGCTTCTAACTTTATCGGTAGCAACAAGTATAGATGCTTTGGCGGTTGGATTAGCCTTTGCTTTCGTGAAAATAAACATTGTGTTGGCAAGTTCAACTATTGGGGTCGTTGCTTTTGTGGCTACAGTAGTTGGGTTTCTGTTAGGGAGAAAAGCAGGCCACTTAATTGGAAGACGAGCTGAAGCAATAGGCGGGGTGATTCTCATAGCTATCGGTATCAAAATACTCTTAGAACATATTTTGTAGCCCTCCTTACTGTCCCTTTAGACCTCTATCAGGATACCGACAATCTTGGAGTCAGGTCTTGATTAAAACCACGTTCATCTGCAAACTCACAACTATATCCTGAAAACATATTATTCGTGTCTTATTTATTTGCTCTCTAGCGCCTGCTGCTTTTTCTGTTGTGTGACAACATCTATGAAAGGTTTGACGGGCAGGGTTGGCTGTGATATCGTAAGACGATATCGCTATCCGATAATAGAACAAACCAACATGCTTAAGGATTTCTTTTTAGGTTTCGTTAAGATTCATATCCTCTACCATGCTTCCAAGGAGCCAATCTACGGCGTTTGGATTCAGGAAGAGCTTGGTCGGCATGGATACCAGCTCAGCCCAGGGACTCTTTATCCTACGCTAAGTCGGCTGGAAAAAGATGGTTATTTGGAGCGGCAATCCAGGGTAGTGGTGGGGAAGGTGCGGAACTATTATGCTATCACCGAAAAGGGTAGGGGTGCTCTAAACGAAGCCCGGGACAAAATCCGGGAGTTGGTTACTGAGGTGATTGAGGAGAAATAAGTGACAGAAACATCGAATGCTGATGTCAGGCGTAGGAGAATCTGGGGACTTCATCCCAATGTGTTCTTCCTGGGTGTTACCAGCCTGTTGACCGATGTCAGCAGCGATATGATTTTTACCCTTGTCCCTCTCTTTTTGACCAATGTGCTGGGGGCAGCTGGTACTATTGTGGGCCTGGTCGGGGGACTGTCTGAAGGTGCCGATGCTATCTTCAGGATATTAAGTGGCTGGCTCAGTGATAAGATAGGCAGGCGTAAGCCTCTGGCAGTTTTGGGCTATAGTATTTCTACTGTGGCTAAGCCCTTTCTGTTACTGGCTGGTGCCTGGGGTACGGTTTTAGCTGTCAGATTCACTGACAGGGTTGGTAAGGGTGTCCGCTCCTCATCACGTGATGCCCTGATTGCTGATTCTGTTTCGGCTGAAGAAAGGGGTAGGGGCTTTGGCCTGCACCGGGCTATGGATACCTCTGGCGCTTTCCTAGGATTAGTCATAGCCGCCATTATTGTATACCTTATTCAGGGTGCTGGCGCGATAGAGCTTAGCCGGGGGTGCTTCCAATGGCTGGTAATAGGTGGTGTCATTCCAGCAGTGCTGGCGGTAATGGTGCTGCTAAGGTTTGTTCGCGAGAGGAAGAAAGAACATTCACCAGATAATAGTTCTAAGGGTAGGATGTCTCTATCTGGAATAAAGGGTAGCTTTGATACCCGCTTCTGGGTATTTATAGCTATTACAGCGGTATTTACCCTGGGTAATTCTAGTGATTTCTTTGTTATACTGAGGGCACAGAATCTAGGGGTGCCCCTTCTCCATGTAGTACTGATGCTTGTATTGTGGAATGTTGCCGAAGCCGCCTTTTCCTTACCGATGGGGATACTGTCAGACAAACTGGGTAGGAAACGGGTTATCATTCTGGGCTGGTTTATTTATGTTCTGGTCTATCTGGGGTTCGCTATGTCATCAAGTATATGGCAGATATGGCTGCTTTTCGCTTGTTACGGGGTTTATTACGGGATAGTCCAGGGGGTAGCCAGGGCTTTTGTGGCTGATTTAGTACCTGAAGATAAGAGGGGAACAGCTTACGGTCTGTATTATGGCGTTGTTGGTCTGACTCTTGTGGCAGCTAGCCTGATTGCTGGTGTGCTGTGGGATGTTGTCAGCCCGGCAGCTCCTTTCTACTTCGGAGCTGGCCTTGCCTTTCTGGCAATGTTAGGTATTATGACACTTGTTAAGGAATAGTGAGATTACTTCAGGGCCATATTGGCCAGATTGTCAGCTTCTATGTTTTGTTCACGCGGAATATGAGTGATGGTGAAGCTTTCAAGTTGGCTTTGCAGTTGTTTTACCTGCTGATATAAGGGTTTGAGAGAAGCTTTCTTCACCCGATATTGTCCATTGATTTGCCTGACTACCAACTCCGAGTCCGAACGCATATTAACCTGGCTAGTACCTAAGCTGATAGCATTTTCCAGAGCGGCAATAATAGCTCTATATTCTGCCTGGTTATTGGTTGTTCGGCCGATCGCTTGAGAAATAGAAGCAATAGACCTACCTTGCTCGTCTTTCATAACGGCACCTATAGCCGCTGGTCCAGGGTTCCCTCGAGAGACACCATCAGTAAATATTACCACTCTCTTTATCTTCATGGCTTTTTGTTTTGACTTAGGCCAGGAAAAGGATACGCCCGCAGCTACTGCACCGCACTAGGCTATCACTCCTTGTCCGTTGTAACTCGCTAGCTGGTAGTGATATGCGGCAACCACGGCATATTCCCTGCTCTACCTTAGCTACGGCAGCTCCTTTTTGTTTTCTGAGCTCGTGGTAGATGTCAATTATCTGGGGTTCAATCTCAGTTGCCAGTAGTTGACGTTTCTGCTTAAGTTCGGAGATTATTGACTTGACTTCTTCCAAATTGGCCAATAGCTGTTGCTGCTGGCTCTGCCACTCAGCCTCCAGTACCTTAAGCTCGTTATCTGTGGTGGCGATGCTCTTGGCAGTGAGTTCAACTTCGTCCATTCTCTCCAACGCCCTCTCCTCCAGTTGGTTACGCTTGGCTTTCAGTCCGTCAATCTCATGCTGTAGGTTAGTCAGCTCTTTGGGATTGTGTATCGTGCCGCTGTATAGCTCCTCCTCGGTAGTGGTGAGCTTACTGGTGATGCCATCTATTTCCCATTCTACGGAGTGTTGCTGCGGCTGTAATTCCTCCAGGCGCTGACGCTCCAGTGCCAGTTTGTCTTTAGCGCTGAGTACTGCCTCGCTTTCTCCAAGCTGGCTGGTAATTTGCTTTAGAGCCTGCTCATTAGACTCAAGTTCCAAGTCAACCTCTTGTAGCTGGTAAAGCTGCTTAGTCATACTCATTTTCGTTTCATCTATTTTATAACGGCTGTAGCATAATAGCAATTTAAGCGGTGTTGCTTAAAAGATGACAAAACCTTGTAGCCATAGTAGAACATATGTGCTATTATGCAAATATATGGATAGGGAGAAGCTATGAGGCTATTACAGATAGCTGTGGAAAATCAGAGATGGGACCTGGCAGCTCACACTATTGTCTTGGCCACTACCAACGTCCTTAAAAATGGAGATAAGCCGCCTGCCAGTAAAAGAGTTTCACATAATCCCTCACGCAGAATTTCTGGTGGTTCTGGTGCAGGCAGAGTGACAAAAAACGGGGTGAAGAGAGTTTGAAAGGAAAAAGAGGCGCACCCAAAGGCAATCAGAACGCTAGGAAGCATGGTTTTTATTCCAAGGTCCTTGATGAGGCAGAGCAGCTCGACTTCGAGCTAGCCACTGGTGTTGAGGGCATTGATGATGAGATTGCCCTATTAAGGGTCAAGATAAAATCTCTTGTGGAACATGACCCGGAGAATATCAAGCTTATTATGCAAGTCACCAATACCCTGGCCAGGTTGGTCAAGACCAGATATAACATCAGTCAGGAGGATAAGAAGGGACTGAAGGAGGCAATAGGTAATGTCCTCAGAGATGTCGCCCTCCCGCTGGGTATCGGCATCGGAGCCAATCTTAAGAGGTAAAGGGTACCCTGAAAATTCTGAATTTTCAGTCTTCACACTTCCTTATAGAGGTTACAGTGCTAGATTAGAAGATGTCTAAAGAATATGTAAGTAGGCTACGTCCCTACCAGCAAGAGGTGGCACTGGCAGTATTAGACAGCGTTTTTGGCCGGGAGGGTCTTACTTTCTCCGTCGAAATTGCTCGGCAGGGGGGTAAGAATGAACTGTCAGCTCAGCTTGAGCTTTTACTGCTAACCCTCTATATGGCTGAACCAAAGAACCTGGTGAAGTGTTCACCTACCTTTAAGCCACAGACAGCCATCTCTATGAGGCGGTTGAAAGACAGACTAAATGATGCTGGCTTTGATGGTATCTGGGCAGCTGAGTTGGGTTATATCATCAGGCTGGGGAATGCCAGGGCTATATTTCTATCTGCTGATGAGTCGGCTAATGTGGTGGGACACACTGCCCATATTCTCCTGGAGATAGATGAATCGCAGGATGTCAGTAAGGAAAAGTATACTAAAGAGTTCAAGCCGATGGGAGCAACGACTAATGTTACCACTGTTCACTATGGCACTACCTGGGATGATACCACCCTTTTAGAAGAGATAAAGCAGACCAATTATGAACTGGAAAGGAAGGATGGCATCAAACGCCACCTCCGATATGATTGGCAGGAAGTGGCTAAGTATAACCCTGACTATTTAGCTTATGTTGAAGGGGAGAAGCAGCGCCTGGGGGAGAACCACCCCCTCTTTTTAACTCAATATTGTCTGTTACCTATCCGTGGCGGTGGTGGCTTCCTTTCACCTCAGCAGAGGGTTCAGCTTCAGGGAGAGCACACCAGGCAGCATCAGCCTGAGCCCAGTAAGGTCTATGCCGCCGGTATTGACCTAGCCGGGGAGGCTGAGGAAGAGGAAGGAGCCCGTCTAAGAGCCCTCAAGCCACGCCAGGATTCGACAGTAGTTACTATTGGCGAGCTAGACTTCTCTATTGGTGATGGTGTTCAGAAACAACCCGGTATCAAAGTTGTTGAACACTACTGGTGGACAGGCAAGAAGCATACCGAGCTCTATTCCCAATTAGTTGACATAATCAAAAATGTCTGGCGCTGCCGTAGGGTGGTGATTGACGCTACCGGGGTTGGCCAACCGGTAAGTTCCTTCCTCAGACAATCACTAGGCTCGGCAGTTGTTCCATTCACCTTCACCCAGCAATCAAAGTCTGAGCTTGGGTTCAATCTATTAGCCGCCATTAATTCAGGTAGGTTGAAAATGTATGCCGGGGACGGTTCAGCCGAATATCAGCAGGTCTGGTTTGAGATGGAGAAAGCTAAAAGCCAGTACCGTCCCAGCCAGACGATGAATTTTTATGTTGACCCGGCGCAGGGGCATGATGACTTTTTGATGAGCCTGGCACTACTGGTTGAAGCGGCTAAGCAGTATTCACCACGGGGGGCGAGGGGAAGCATAATATGACAAGAAGCCCCACACGTATTGACAAATCAGGTTTCCTGTGGTAGAGTTGGTTCATAAAGGTTGGGTATATAGAGTATGTTAACTTACATTGCTTCTGCAGGGTTATATTATGGCTATTTTGCATTTCCAGTGCGCACCAGGTGCGCTTGGGAGGTTTTGGTAAAGAGATAGAGTTAATAAAGTAACAATTCTAAATCAAGAAAGCTTAAAAAGAACCCTCCCAAGCGGAGGGTTTTACCGTTTGAGATAGCTAAATGACCGCACTGAAAGGTAGTGTGCTAGAAAAAAAGAGTATAGAATATTGGAGGATTAAAAAAATGATAATAATGGAAACCGATGCTACACGAGAACAAATAACCGAAAGACGGAGGAGACAGAGCCATGATAAAGAATAATCCGGAAGAGAGTGCTATGGGTAGGTGGATTTCCTACCGTCCGGGAATCAAGCTCTTAGACTGTACAATTCGCGATGGCGGGCTAATGAATAATCACCTTTTCGATGATGAAATCGTGAAGGCTATATACTTAGCATGTGTCGATGCTGGCATCGACTACATGGAGATCGGATATATAAACTCTAAACGAATCTTTGCCCCGGCCGAGCATGGTGCGTGGAAGTTCTGTGTAGAGGATGATATCCGACGCATTGTCGGTGAAAACGATACGCCGCTGAAACTCTCGGCTATGGCGGATGCCGAGAAGAGCGATTACCATGAGGACATTTTGCCCTGCGACCAGAGTGTACTGGATATGATCCGGGTTGCGACCTACATCCATCAGATACCGTTAGCTTTAGATATGATTAAGGATGCGCACGACAAGGGTTATGAAACCACCATCAACTTGATGGCTGTTTCCACGGTTATTGAGCGGGAACTGGATGAGGCGCTAGAGCTCTTGGCTAATTCGGAAGTGGGCACTATCTATGTCGTGGACAGTTTTGGAGCTCTCTATAGCGAACAAATCCAGTTACTTATAGATAAATATATGAAGTATGCGGAAGCATGCGGAAAACAGATCGGGATGCATGCACACAATAACCAGCAGTTAGCCTTTGCCAATACCATTGAGGCAATTATAAAGGGAGCGGACATGCTGGACGCAAGCATGGCAGGATTTGGTCGTGGTGCCGGCAATTGCCAAATAGAACTATTGGTCGGCTTTCTCCACAATCCGAAGCTCCGAATCCGGCCCATCCTTCAGTGCATTCAGCAACACATTGAGCCGCTGCGAGAGAAACTTATGTGGGGATTTGACACTCCATATATGCTTACGGGACTT
>SDBU01005413.1_pt1 | contig 15296 bp, 7 predicted proteins | sample 2277071 | NCBI WGS metagenome assembly SDBU01 (sample SAMN10397929, study PRJNA504765) | marine sediment metagenome | isolation source: marine sediment core GS08_GC12, 126 cmbsf | place: Arctic Ocean: Gakkel Ridge, Loki's castle | collected 2008
CGCTCGTTTCAAGGGGAAGACAGGGACGGCGCGCCGTTCTGTGCTTGTCCTGCTCTTCGCTGCCGGGCCGCGCATGGCTGGCCGCCGCCGTCGTAGGGGCACGGCGCGCCGTGCCCCAGGCCACTGGCATCGCACGGGCACGGCACGCCGTGCCCCTACTCAGCAGGTCCGGGGGCAGCATCGCAGAGGCGGGGGACCGGTCCCCATTCTCCGTGCGAAAAGTGCGCACGGGGGGAGCTTGACAGGGGGGCGGCGGGCGATATAATGAATGCCATTCAGTTTGTGAACGGCATTTAGAGGCCGCCATGGAGACGCAGGAGCGGCGCGAGCGTGAGAAGGAAAAGCGGCGCCAGGACATCCTGGATGCTGCTCGCCGCCTGTTCTGGGACAACGGTTACGCCAGCACCACCATGCCGCAGATCGCCGAGGCGGCGGCGCTGGCGCCGGGAACCCTCTACCTCTACTTCCCCAGCAAGAGCGCCCTCTATGCCGAGCTGCTCGTGGAAGGCTACGACCTGCTGCTGAAGCGCTTCCAGGCCGAAGTGGGCCGGGGCGCATCGGTCCGCCAGCGCGGTGAGGCCCTGGTTGACGTCTTCTTCCAGTTCGCCCGGGATTATCCGGAGTACTTCGACATCATCTTCTTCGTCATCCAGAGCGAGACGCGCGGGGCAGTGAGCGACGCTCTGGAGCCCGACCAGGTCAAGCGACTGCACGCCAGGGAGGACGCCTGCAAGGCCGTGGCAGCGGAGGTGCTGGAGCGGGCGGGGTATGACGGTTCGCCGGGCGAGCTTCAGACAACGGTGGATGCGATGTGGAGCATGTTGGTGGGTGCCGTTTTCGTGTTCCGCAAGACCGGCAAGAAGCGTTTTGCCGCCGTCGCCGGCCAGGCGAAGCGGGTGCTTCTGGATGCAGTCTTCCGCGGCGGATGAGGGCGGCGTGCTATGAGGGCGCCGTGCCGCGCGGGCGCCACGCTGGTAGGCCGGATTCGCTTTCGTAGGGGTACGGTCCCGCAGTTGCGGGATGCCCTTGCAGCTGCTGTTTTGCGGGCTTGAGGTGGTCAGGAGAAAGACAGGACGGGCAACGGCCATGGGGATGACGATCACGGAGAAGATACTCGCCGCCCATTGCGAGGGCGACCGGGTGGAGCCGGGCCAGTACGTCATAGCGAACGTTGACCTGTGCTTCGGCAACGACATCACGGCGCCCATCGCCATCGAGCAGTTTGAGAAGGCGGGGTTCGGGCGCGTCTTTGACGGGGCCCGCATCGCGCTGGTGCCCGATCATTTCACGCCGAACAAGGATATCCAGGCGGCCACGCGGGCGCTGGAGCTGCGCGAGTTCGCCCGCAAGCACAGCATTGAGCACTACTGGGAGATCGGGTGCGTGGGCATTGAGCACGCCCTGCTGCCCGAGCAGGGCCTGGTCGGCCCGGGCGACCTGGTCATAGGTGCCGATTCTCACAGTTGCACCTACGGCGCGGTGGGCGCGTTCGCCACCGGCGTGGGCAGCACGGACCTGGCGGCCTGTTTCGCCACCGGGACGGTCTGGCTGCGCGTGCCGGAGTCCATGAAATTCGTCTTCACGGGCGAGCTTCCGCGCTGGGTGGGCGGCAAGGATTTGATCCTCCACACCATCGCGCGGATCGGCGTGGACGGCGCCCTGTATCGCGCCATGGAGTTCTGCGGCCCGACCATCGAGAACCTGCCGATAGACGATCGGTTCACCATGTGCAACATGGCCATCGAGGCGGGAGGCAAGAGCGGCATTGTGCCGCCCGATGAGGAGGCGCGCCAATACTGCGAAGGCCGCCTGCAAAGGGACGCGGTGTATTACGCCAGTGACGCGGACGCGGCCTACGTGGAGACCCATGAGTGGGACGTGAGCGGCCTGGGTCCGCAGGTGGCCGCGCCCTTCCTGCCCTCCAACGTGCATCCGGTGGAGGAGCTGTCCGACGTTGCCCTGGATCAGGTCGTGATAGGCTCGTGCACCAACGGCCGCATAAGCGACCTGAGGGTGGCGGCGGAGATACTGCGGGGCAGGAAGACGGCGCCGACGGTGCGGGTGATCGTCCTGCCGGCAACGCAGGACATCTACCTCCAGGCGCTCCGGGAGGGCTTGATCGAAGTGTTCATAGAGGCCGAGGTGGCGGTGTCCACGCCCACTTGCGGCCCATGTCTCGGGGGGCACATGGGTGTGCTCGCCGCGGGGGAGCGCGCGCTTTCCACCACGAATCGCAACTTCCGGACGCGAATGGGTCACTACGACAGCGAGGTCTATCTGTGCGGCCCGGCAGTGGCCGCGGCAAGTGCAGTGACCGGACACATAACCCATCCAGCCGAGGTCGTCGGCTGACGGCAGGCCGGAGGGGCAGAAGGGGAAGCAAGCATGTCGCTTTACGTGGGACTGGACGTCGGTTCGATAAGCGTCGATCTGGTGGTCATGAATGAGGAGCGCGAGATCCTCCAGTCGCGTTACGTGAGGATCTTCGGCCGGCCTCTGGAGGTGGCGCTGGAGCAGCTCGACGACGTGGTGCATCAGTTGGACGACATCGAGGGGCTCTGCGTGACGGGCACCGGCGCCAGGATCATCAGCGACGTGCTGGGCGTGCCCTTCGTCAACGAGATCGTGGCGCAGAGCAAGGCCACGGCCTTTCTCGAACCGCAGGCGCGGACCATCATCGAGATCGGCGGCACGGAATCGAAGTTCATCCGCCTGGGTCGGGCCGGGGACGGCTCGGTGCGGGTCGAGGACTTCGCGATGAACTCCCTCTGTGCGGCAGGCACGGGGTCGTTCCTGGATCAGCAGGCCTCGCGCCTGGGGGTCAGCATCGAGGAGTTCGGCCAGCTGGCCCTCAAGAGCCAGAAGCCGCCGCGCATCGCCGGGCGCTGCTCGGTGTTTGCAAAGAGCGACATGATACACCTTCAGCAGCAGGGCACGCCGGATTACGACATCATCGCCGGGCTCTGCTTTGCGCTGGCAAGCAACTTCAAGAGCGGCGTGGGCCTGGGCAAGGAATTCGTTGAGCCCATCGCCTTCCAGGGAGGCGTGGCGGCCAACGTCGGCATGATCAGGGCGTTCACCAGCGTGCTCGGCCTGGAGGACGGTGAGCTGATCATCCCGCAGTACTTCAACTGCACGGGAGCCATAGGTGCGGTCCTTCACACGCTGGGGGAGGGACGTGACTGCTCGCTGGAGGGCCTGGAGCCGCTGCGCCGTCACCTGCGTCAGGCGCGCACCGAGGCCGAGAGACTGCCCGTCCTGAAGGGCGACGGCTACACGGTGGACATCGCCACGCAGCCGTTGTCGCCGGGCGATGGCAAAGTGGACGCGTTCGTCGGCGTGGACGTCGGCTCGATCAGCACCAACGTGGTGGTGATAGACAGCGACCGCCGCGTCATAGCCCGCCGCTACCTGATGACCGAGGGCCGGCCCATAGAGGCGGTCAAGAAAGGCCTGTATGAGGTGGGTCAGGAGGTCGGCGACACGGTGGTCGTCAGGGGCTGCGCCACCACAGGCAGCGGGCGTTACCTTACCGGTGAGTTCATCGGCGCCGACATCATCAAGAACGAGATCACCACCCATGCCGTCGGCGCCGTCGAGATGGACCCGCATGTTGACACCATCTTCGAGATCGGCGGGCAGGACGCCAAGTACATCTCGCTGGAGAACGGCACCGTTGTGGACTTCGCCATGAACAAGGTGTGCGCCGCCGGGACCGGCTCGTTCCTTGAAGAACAGGCCGAGCGCCTGGGGCTCAAGATAGAGGAGGAGTTCGGCGCCGAGGCGCTGTCCAGCGACGCCCCGTGCCAGCTCGGCGAACGGTGCACCGTCTTCATGGAGAGCGACTTGAACTACCACCAGCAGCGCGGCGTCGCCCGTGACGACCTGGTGGGCGGCCTCTGCTACTCGATCGTGTACAACTACCTCAACCGGGTGGTGGAAGACCGCAAGGTGGGCGACGTCATCTTCTTCCAGGGCGGGGTGGCCTTCAACCGGGGCGTCAAGGCGGCCTTCGGGGCCGTTGTCGGCAAGGAAGTGATCGTGCCTCCGCATCAGGACATCATGGGGGCCATCGGCGCCGCCATCGTCGCACAGCAGAACGCCAACGGTCAGTCCACCTTCCGCGGTTTCGACCTGCGCGACGTCAAGTACCAGTTGAAGACCTTTGAGTGCCAGCGATGCTCGAACCGGTGCGAGATCCATCAGGTCGCCATCGAGGGCCAGGAGGCCCTCCATTACGGCAGCCGATGCGGCAGGTTCGACGATGCCAAGAAGCACGCGAAAGGCGAACATCTGCCCAGGCTGTTTGTCGAGCGCGAGGAGATCATGCTCAACACCTACAGCAAGGACCGGCCCGATGCGCCCCTCGGCGTGAAGATGGGCATCCCGCGCGCCATGACGTTCTTCGACCTGTATCCTTTCTGGAAGGCGTTCTTCACCGAGATCGGTTGCGAGGTCGTCCTCTCCGACCCGACCAACAAGGAGACGATCCGGGCCGGCAGCGACGCGATGACGGCCGAATCGTGCATGCCCCTTGCGGTGGCCCACGGACACGTCGTAAATCTGCTGGACACGGACGTGGACTATATCTTCGTGCCCAGCGTCATCAACATGGAGCACGAGGCCAAAGGTATCGTGCATTCCTGCTCCTGCCCGCTCTCGCAGGGGCTGCCCTACCTGGTACGGGCTGCGTTGGACTGGGACTCGGCGGGCCCTGAGTTGCTTGCGCCGATCTTTCACTTCGAGCTGGGCCGGGAGGCCGTCAGCGACGACCTGCGTAAGCTGGGCCGGATGTTCGACGTCCGTCCTGCGTGCATCGAGGGGGCGATCGGGAAGGCCTGGGAGGCGCTGGACGAGTTCCAGCAGACTCTTCGCGAGCGCGGCCGCCAGGTGCTGGAGCAGCTTGGACCGGACGAAGCGGCGGTGGTGATCGTCAGCCGCCCCTACAACGGCTGCGACCCCGGTGTGAACCTGTCCATCCCGGACAATCTGCGGGACATGGGCGTTCTGGCCATTCCGCTGGACCTCTTGCCGCTGGACCTGGCATCGCTGGGTGAGGAATTCCCCCACATGTACTGGAAGTACGGGCAGAAGATCCTTGCGGGCGCCAAGTTAGTGGCCGCCCATCCCAACTTGCATGCCCTGTATATAACCAATTTCCGCTGCGGGCCGGACTCCTTCATCTGCAAGTTCTTCGGGCGGCTGCTGGGCGAGCCGTACCTGACCATCGAGATAGATCAGCACAGTTCCGATGTGGGCGCCGTTACGCGCTGCGAAGCCTTTGTGGACAGCTTCCGGAGCATGCGTCCGTCCGAATGGAAGAGGGCGCGGGGTGAAGACATGTTCTTTGACGTCAGGCGCAGTTCTCGGCCCGTCAAGATATACATTCCCTACATGGACGACCACGGGCTCGTGATAGCGGCGATGCTGAGGGCCAACGGCCTGGAGTCCGAGGCGCTGCCACTGTCCGACCACGAGAGCCTGGAACTGGGCCGCAAGTTCACCACGGGCAAGGAATGCTATCCCTGCATACTGACCACGGGCGACATCGTCAAGAAGACTCAGCAGCCGGACTTCGACCCCGACCAGGCCGCCTTCTTCATGGCCCAGGCCGACGGGCCGTGCCGGTTCGGACAGTACCACAAGTTCCACCGCATGGTGCTCGACGAGCTGGGCTATGAACAGGTGCGGATGGTCGTGCTGGACCAGGCCGGCGGATTCGGTGCGCACATGGACATGTTCGGGCCTGACTTCCGCCGGACCTGTTGGGACCTGGTGCTCATCGTGGACTTCATGCAGAAGATGGCCCGCGAGACACGGCCCTGCGAGGTAACCGAAGGCCAGACGGATCGTGTCTATTGGCAGTGTATGCATGAGTTGGTCGAGCTGGCGGAGCGCAAGGGAGACCACTTCGCCTTGGCGGCCGATATCAGGCGGCGGCTGGAGGCCATACCGACCGACCGCAGCGAGCGCAGGCCCCTCATCGGCGTTGTGGGCGAGATATACGTGCGCAGCAACGAGTTTGCGAACGCCTTCCTGGTCAGAAAGCTCGAGCGGCTCGGAGCGCAGGTGGCCCTGCCGCCATTCCAGGAATGGCTCAACTACATCGCCCACGACCGACGAGAGGAACAGTGGCAGAACGGGGCGGTGTTGGGGTTCGTCAGGGAGTGGGTGGCAGAGCTGGTCGCTCGGTGGGACGAGGGCCGGGTAGCCCGCATCTTCCGCGGGGCCGTCCGGCACATGGCTCGCGAGGCGCCCATAAGCAAGGTCCTGGAGCTGGGCAGCCGATACCTGGACCCGACCGTCAAAGGGGAAGCCGTCCTGAGCATCGGTCGGTCGGTCGAGTACGCTCAGCACGGTTTCGACGGGGTGGTCAACGTTGCGCCGTTCGGCTGCATGCCGGGGACGCTTGTGGACGGCCTGCTGGAGGGGCTCCGTCGTGACCACGACGGCATCCCCGTGCTGAAGGTCGTCTACGACGGCGCTGAGCAGCCTGGAGAGAACACATTGCTGGACGCTTTCGTGCATCAGGCCCGGCAGCACATGGAGAGCCGCCGGGCTGAGGGCGTTGCGACCGTTGGGGCGGAGGCAAGATGATGGAAGGCAAGTGCTGGAAGTTCGGCGACGACGTGAACACCGACGAGATCGTCCCTGCCCGCTACCTGAGTCTTACGGACGAAAAAGAACTGGCCGGCCACTGCATGGAAGGCACTGATCCGGAGTTCGTCCGAAAAGCGGGGGCCGGCGACATCATCGTCGGCGGCAGGAACTTCGGCTGCGGCTCCTCCCGTGAGCATGCGCCGCTGGCCATCAGGGCGTTCGGGATCCAGTGCGTCGTGGCCCGGTCCTTTGCGCGCATCTTCTTCCGAAACGCCGTCAACATCGGCCTGCCCATCGTCGAATGCCCCGAGGCGGCCGGCGATGCCGAGACGGGGGATGTCCTGACGGTTGAACCTGCCCAGGGCGTCATCGTCAACCGGACCAGGGACAAGACCTACCGCTTCCCGCCGTTCTCGCCCGAGGTGCAGGCCATCATTGACGCCGGCGGTCTCATCCCATTCACCCGCAAGAAGCTCCGCCTCTGAACTGAAACCCCACGTAGAAAAGATACCACGAAGCCCACGAAGAGCACGAAGACTTACACAACGGCACCAAAGCCGCGGCAGGAGTGAGCGGGGCGCTACTTCGGCTTCCAGCCCCACATAGTGGCGTCGTCGGGGAACATGCCCCACACTTCCATGCCGGCCTCCGAGAGGCGCGCGTACTGCTCGTCGCTCAGTGGCACGTCCAGTGAGGCCAGGTTGTCTTCCCAGTGACTCCACTTGCTGATTCCGACGATGGGGGAGGTGACGCCGTCGGTCTTCAGCAGCCACGCCAGTGCCACCTGGGAGCTGGTGCAGCCGTGCTCATCGGCGATTTCGTCCACCAGGGCTGCGGCCTCGCGCGCCTTGGCGAAGACGGGCTCTTTGAACAGGAGGTTGGTGGTGCGAATGCCGGTCAGTTCCTCGTCGGTGCGGCTGAATCGGCCGGTCAGCAATCCCTGGGCGAGCGAGGAGTAGGGGGTGATGGCGATGTTGTTGTCGCGGCAGAACGGGAGCACTTCCGGCTCGATGATGCGCCAGAGGATGTTATAGGGCGGCTGAAGGCTGACCACGCCGTACTGCGCGGCCACTTGCATCTGTTCCAGGTTGAAGTTGCTCACGCCGATCTGGCGGGCCTTGCCCTTCTCTTTCATCTCGACCATCTTCTCCAGGAACCCCTCCAGCGACATGCTGGGCCGCGGCCAGTGCACCATGTACAGGTCCACGTAATCTGACTGGAGGTTCTTGAGCGCGGCGTCCAGGCTGGGTTCCACGCGTTCGGGCTCGCAGTGCGTGATCTTGGTGGCGACGATGGCTCGGGCCCGGCGCTCGCCCTCGGCCAGTGCATGGCCCAGCACCTGTTCCGCGTGTCCGCGCCCGTAGCCGTGGGCGCTGTCGAAGAAGTTGCATCCGGTGTCCTGCACGCGCCGGACCAGGTCAATGCTCTTTGCGTCGTCTTCAGGGCCCCACCCTTCGGTGCCGCCCATGTTCCATGTTCCCAGGCAGAGCCTGGAGACCTGGATATCGGAGTTGCCCAGCGTGAGGTAATCCATGCTCATTCCTTCCTGCTAGCAGTTCTGACACGGCTTGTTCTAACGGAATGCGGCAGAGCAGATGGCCCTTCTCTGCCAGGGGCATAACACTACAACGTTAATCCACCACAGAGGCACCGAGGGCGCGGAGAACGGCAACGCTCGTGCTACGTAGCGAAGGGCTACTTCGCTGAGTAGTATCGGGGCGAACTCAGAGGCAACAAGTAGCGAGCGCCCTGAAGCACCGTTCGTCGGGTCCGCCCGACTGATTGGCGGATTGGGTTCGTTCGCCCTTTCCGCCGGAGGCGGACAAGTCCTCCCTTCTCTGTGTCCTCTGCGCCTCGGTGGTGCAAAGTCTGACCTTGTAAGGATAACCAACGTGTCAAAAGTCGTCTGCGGATCCGGCGCCGCCAGGCACCGGACCCCGATGGGGCCGCTCTAGTCAGGGTTGCCTTTCCGCCGGCCTGGCGCCGGTCAATGGGGCCACCTGCTCCCACTGCGTTCTGGGGGCCGATCCCCACAACAATTCCAGGTCGTAGGTCTGCCGTGCCGGCGGGCTAAAGAGGTGCACGACTGCATCCCCTAAATCAATCAGCACCCATCCGAACTCGGCCTGCCCCTCGACGCCTATGACGCCCCTGCCCAGCGATTTCGTTCGGGACAGGATCTCCTCGGCTATTGCCCGTATCTGCCTCTCGTTACGCCCCGTGGCGATGACGAAGTAGTCCGTGAAGAAGGTCAACTGCCCGACGTTAAGCACCAGGATGTCCTCGGCCAGTCGCTCGTCGGCCAGGTGCGCGCAGGTGCAGGCCAGGGCTAGGGCATCTTCCATCACAGACGATCTGACCTCCCAACGCCGCGGGGAATCCGGAGGAACACAATACTGCCTTTGGGTCAGAGGCGGCGCAAGCAAGAACCGCCCCGGCAGCATACGTTCGCTTGCGCCGGGTCGGGCCGGACGCGCAGTACCCTGCCGTCCGTGTCCGGGAATCCAACGGCGCACTTGCCAAGAGAGCGGATTATAAGTCCGGTGAGCAGATGTTTCAACGGTTTGCTCCCGCCGGCCATGACGACGGCAAGCGTAAAAAAGAGCCCGGTCGGGGCCGAACGACCGGGCGGTTGCTCACGGGCAAGAAGCGATCAGGAGTTCCCCATGCCGAGGTTCTCCCGAATGGTCGCCGTTCCCTTCAAGCCGGGCTTGAGCTTAAGGGCACGCTCGAAGACCTGCTTTGCGCGGCCGTCGTCGCCGACGCGACAGTGCACCTCGGCGATCTTTTTCAGGATGAAGGCCTTTTCGCTCTTGTCGAGGTCAAACTCCAGAATGCGCTCGTAGCAGGCGATCTCTTCGTCGGCAGTGCGTGCCTCGCGGGGAAGCTTGCGGCTGTAGAGCTTCTTGATTCGGTCCCTTACGGTGTCGAAGAAGTAGCGCTGGCGAGGCGGGTGCTTCTCCAGCTCGTGAAGTTCCTCGTAGAGCTTGGCGGCGTCGCGGAAACGGTTGCTGCGCTCGCACTGCTCCGCCAGCAGGAAGATGCAGTCCAGGTAGTCCTTTGCGTCCAGATAGTTGCGCAGCTTGAAGTCTTCCCGTGCCGTGAGCTGATCGTAGGTATTGAGGGCCTTGCGTCCCTGCCCGGACAGAAGGTCGCTCAGGATCTGCTCGGCATAGTCCTTCATGGTACGTGCTTCGGAGCGCCGCGCTTCTTGGGCGACGGCGGGGCTGGCTTGCAGAAGCACGTCGTAACGCGCCTTCTCACGCTCGTTGCTCAGCACGCGATAGGCGGCCATCCCCTCTTTGAGCCTCTGGGCCGCCGTTTCGCTGGCCCTGGGGTTTGTGTCGGGGTGATACCTCTTGGCGAGCCTTCGGAAGGCCTGCTTGATCTCGGGTTGTGTGGCGTTACGATCAACATTGAGCACGTCGTAGTAGGTGTCTTTTTGAGAAGTGGCCATAGTTAGTTACTAAGAGCTGAGGAGAACTATACTTAGGACCAATCCGGCCGCCGCGCTGTGCCTCCCACCGCCACGGACTGCCTCAAAAGCACGCACACGCCCTGTCCATGATCTGGCTTCTGTCCTTCTTCAATTAGTGTACTTAAGCCCCCGGAGGTTCATCCTCCCCGGAACCCACTGGTGGCTGGGTCCCCTTCACCTCCAAACTTCCTAGTTTACCACGAGCAGCCCAGATAGTCAATCCCGAAAAAACGGCTCAGGGCGGGTTTTACTGCGCAAAGCCCGTGTGCGTAACCATTTACGACATCTGTCGGATCCCGCTCTCCCGCTTCTCACCCGGGGAGCGAGGACGTGCGGCACCCCTCCCTCAACGGGCGTTGCGTCTGTCCCGGCTCGTCAGTGCGATCCCGGGTGCCTTCATGGGCGGTGTCGGCCCGTAGACCCCCGCGGGCCCACGAATGCCCCCCTTGACGGGCTTCGGACGGCTGTTACGGGAAAAGGCCCTGTTCTTCCGCCGTGTAGGGGCGTCGAGGGATTGATTTGAGCCGCGCCGATTCGCTCTTGACAGAATGGGTCGGCTGACCTAAACTTCCGGTGGTATGAATTGTGGAGGAGAAGAACCATGCCTCAGAAGACCAGGTGTTCCAACCCGGACTGTGGCCATGTTTTCGAAGTAGCCGGTGCCGGGATTGGTGAGGAGGTCAAGTGTCCGAAGTGTGGCACCCCCAGTGAGGTGCTGGCGGACTTCGATGAGCAGTCTGACATCTCGATGGCAGGGGAGCCGGGAGCCGGGGGACAGGTGGCGCATCCGGCTCGGCAGACCTGCCCCAACTGCGGAGCCGTGCTGGGAGTGCGGGCGGTCTTCTGCACCCAGTGTGGGGCGGACATCAGGACCGGCGCGGTCGCGGTCAAGAAGGTCAAAAAGAAGCTCAATATGACTCCGTTCCTTGTCGGCGGCGGCATCGTAGTGGCGCTGGCTGTTCTGGTCGTGCTGGTGATCGTCGCGGTCAAGCTTGTCGGCGGCGGCGAAGAAGGGCCGGAGGCCGAGGGGCCGGAGGGCGGTCCGGGTGGGGTGCCTGTCGCACAGGTTCAGGCGCCGGCAGCAGAGGAAGAAAGGCCCGCGGTCCGGGTCGCAGAAGAACAGCTCGGGACTCTGGCGCAGGAAGAGCAGCAAGCGCGTCAGGCCGTTGATGCATACCTGGAACAGCTGAAGGGCACGCTCGGTCACGTGCGCACGGCCAGCTCTGAGGAAATGGCACGGCACTGGGCTGAGCTTTACTCCTTCTGCGTGGACACGGGCCTGCAAACGGAGGCCGAGCAGTGCTGGAGCCGGGCCGTGTCTTTGCGGCCGACGGACTCGGAGGTGAACAGAACCTTGGGTCGCACAGAAACGTTTGACGGCGTCCCGGTCACGCCCGAGCAGAAGCGATTCCTGGACGGCTTGCGGCCGCGTCTCCAGATCACCAACGCCAATGTGCAGTACGGCCACCACGCCGTGCGGGTTGGATTCGCCGAACCGGTGGCGATGGCGTGCGGAGAAACTGCGGAGTTCTCTCCCACTGCCGGCACGGTCAAGATCGAGGTGATTGACGCGACCAAACCGGACGCGGAGGGGCTGACGTTCGCCCTGGACGTCCAACCGGGTTTGGTCTACAAAGTGGAATTGAGGGCCCCCGCCGCCGCCCCGCCGCTTCCGTTCGGACCCTTGTCCCTCATGTACAGGGCCGTGTCGGAAGGACAGGAGAGCGAAACCGTGAGACTGGAGCGCAACTGGGACGGCGGCATCGTGTCGGCCCGGTCGGGCAATGTGCACGGGGTTGGCACCGAAGAGGCGCCCTTGCAGCTCAATCTCAGTGCTCGAGGTGACCGCCTGTCCGTCGTCGGCGCCCTGATGGTGGGCGACCGGTACGCGGACGAGGGCCAGGACGTCTTCTACGGGAATCGGAAGGCCCTGCTGCAGCTGGCGATCAGCGACCCGACCAGGCCGGTCGCCATGACCAACGGAGGCTACTGTCGGTTGCGCGTCGACCTGGCGGACAGTGTCTGGAAGGCGGCGGCTGTGGCGGGAGGGGACTTCGGTTCCGAATGGCAGCGCAGAAGACTGGCCGAACGCCTTGAGCAAGTCTCTTTCGACAATGCGCAGAAGGAAGCTGAGGGGCAGTTGGCCGGGCCCTGGGAAAGTGACGGACGCACCTATGAGGAGTTGGCGTCTCTGCGCGGGGAGTTGACGGAAGAGCTTGCCCTTCTGGAGCGGGCGGCGCTCAAGCCGTATTCCCTGGACCGGGTTCGGGCGTTCGGCATTGACGACCGCGAGGCCAATCTCCATCTGAACTGGCCCCGGTTCCGGCAGGCTCTGGCTGCACTGACCAAGGGATCCCATGAGGCGGTTCTCGCGCAGCTTCAGCGGTTGGCGCCGGAGGGAGCACCGTCCAGTGCCCGGGAGAGGGGTCCTGGTTCGGCCCGCAGGCGGGGGGGCCCTCCGATAGAGTGGGACGAGGAGCCGGGTGGTTTTGCTGGTATGATGGCCGCGCCGGAACCGGTGTCGCCCTTCGCCCCGGACTCCGTGGTGCTCGGGGGGCAAGGGAGGCTCTACGGCGTGATGAGGGTCCTGCCGATGCTGCCCGATGAGGTGGCGTTGAAGCAGGTCCAGGACAACTGGCTGGGCCTGGGCACCCCGAACAAGGTGGCCGCACTGGTGGCCCTGGAGACGGTGGGGACGCCGGAGGCCGTTGACTACATCGGGCGCGTGAGCCGAGAGGCGCGCGACCCGGGCGTGATCGTGGCTGCGCTGCTCTCGCTTGGGTCAGTTGCGACTCCCAGCGCCCTCGCCTATTGCGATGCCCCGGCAATCATGCCTGCCGTTCGAACGGCTGCCATGGCTGCCAAAGCAGTCGGGGGCGATCCCGATGCCCTGGACGAGCTGCCGGAGTTCCTCGCGGGTTCGGACGCGGCAGTGAAGCGGATGTTCGCGGATTATGCTTCGGACATGGACACGCCGGCGACCGTGCTCGTGCTGTCCCAGGCCATAGACGCGTGCACGGAGCCCAAGAGCCAGGAAGCCATCGCGGGGGCCCTCGCGAGGATCGGCGGCCAGGCGGCTATGGTCGAGCTGGCCCGCCTGATGGAAAAGGCCGATAGCGCGTTCCCCAGAGTGCTGTCCCAAGTGGAGCCGCAGGATGGGGTGCTGCTGGTTCGGCCGGTGGGCACGTTCGTCGCCGCAGGGACCGGCGGCAGGGGGGGGATCCTGTTCTTGCTCAGGATGGACTCCCACGCCGCGTTGGCCTTCCTTAGGGCCGCTATGGGCGGCCCGAGCGGCTCTGCCGTCGTTGAGGGCGTGGCCAACGAGGGGTCGTCGGAGGCCCTGGAAGCGGCCGGAGATGGCGCCAGTCTGGCCTCGCTCGGACTGCTGGCGACGCTGCGGGACTCGTGGTACGCCATTGACCGGGAAACCGGGGATTGCGTGTGGAAGGGCGGTCTGGACTCGGCGGTGGCCGTGGGCTTCTTGCAGAAGGTAGCGGCCGAGAGTGCCGATGCGAAGGTGAAGATTGGGGCGGCCAGAATGCTGCAGGAAGTGGGCCAGCCGGCGGATGGTCAGATGCTTGTCGCCTTGGCCCAGGAGGTAAAGGCCACCGGGATTGCCCCGCCCCCGCGCCCGGCAAGTCGGCGGAGGGGTCCGGGAGCTCGGGCGGTGGATGAGGCTCCGGACATGGATGAGTATGGTGGTCCGCCGCCCGACGCGATGTTCGGGCGGGGAGGGGTGGCCCGACGGGTCGGGTCGTATGTGCCGTCGGGGTTCGTAGAGCCTGAGGGGACCCCGCAGCCGCCGGAGGACTTCGTGCTGGCGGGGAAATCGCAGCTCTACGCCCTCAGCCTGCTGGTGGGAGCCGGGGATGAGGCCGCTTCTGCCCGACTGCGCGAGGTGGTGGACGGCTACGAGGACCCCAAACTCAAAGTGGCCACTATGCGCGCTCTGGGAGCCATCGGAGGGGAAGCCAACCTGGCATTCCTCAGGCAGAAAGCCATCGGCCGCAAGGGCAGCTACGCCAGCATCGAGGAGTTCTCGGCAGAGTGCGGGGACCGACTTGCCGCCCTGTCGGCATTGGGGGGCGCCCAGGACGCGGCGTTTCTGACGCAATTGCTGGACCTTTTTGATGAGGAGCCTCCTGCGGTTGACGCCATTCCTGAGGTGAAGGACCAGTATGGGAACTTGAGCGTGTGGTGGCGGATGAAGCTGCAGACCGGTGTCGCCAAATGCTTGGTCGGGTTGTGCCGTGAGCGGCAGCTCATCGAGCTTGCCGCCGATAGTACGCTTCAGGAGCAGATGGTGCGCAGGCTGATCTCGCTGATTGACCAGCCCGTTCCTCAACAGGAACTTGCTGGCGCGAGCGCCGACCTGACGGCGGCGGCCGTGCAGGCCCTGGGCCGGTGTGCCAGCTTCTCCGACGAGACTGCCGGTTACGTGATGAAGCGACTCGCCGTCAGGCTGTTCCCTGATCCGACGGCCGGGACTGAAGTGCCCACCGTCGATGAGTTCGGCGAGCCGGACCGGGGTGCAGGCTTTCGCGCAAGTTGGCAGCGGCGTCGCAGAACAGCCGAGCGGGAACTCAGCGACCCACTCAAGGTTGCGCTGCGAGATGCCGTTGTCCACATGGCTGTCCGGGGGGATGGGTTGGCTGTGTTCGACGAAGTGCCGGGCGCTCTGCCTGAAGGCGACCGCGTGGATGCCGGGTGGAATGCTCTGGTCAAGGAACTGGCTGAAGCGCCGACCGCGCAGTACTTCGGTCTGCTTAACCGGAGCTTTGACGCCATTGACAAGCCGACAAGGGAGGCCATCTGCGCACTCACGCGCGGTAGTGCTGCCGCTTACGGGGCTGAACATGCTCAGTTCGTGGCGAAGATGATCAAGGATCCGCCCGAGGCCCTTAGGGAACGACCGTCAGCGACCTCGTTCGGCGGGCTTAGGCCGGACATACCGGGCGTATCGGCGGAAGAGCTTGCCAGGAGGGCGAGGGACACGGCAGTGTCCAGGGCGGCCGGCATTGCGATGGACGCGGGATACGACGCCGGGTTCAGGCCGCAGGCGCCCGTCGCCCAGCAGGTGGCCGCAGATGATCGGCATGCTGATGTGACCGGAGAACACGTCGACCGTGTACCGGCCGCGCGGGTCCAGCAGGGCGCCGTCGCGATCCCGGCGCGGGATGGCCAGGAGTTTCTCGCCCACCTCCTCGGCCTGCTCCAG
>SDBU01005414.1_pt1 | contig 15293 bp, 12 predicted proteins | sample 2277071 | NCBI WGS metagenome assembly SDBU01 (sample SAMN10397929, study PRJNA504765) | marine sediment metagenome | isolation source: marine sediment core GS08_GC12, 126 cmbsf | place: Arctic Ocean: Gakkel Ridge, Loki's castle | collected 2008
TCGTCATTCGCGTATGATGGGTCGTAGCCGCCATGACAGGTCTGGTAGACATCTGGAGTTAGATCAGATAGCCCGGCAATATTGTATTCGGCATATTTAGAAGCACTGGCGGCCTCTATCCTGTCTGGATTACCGAGAGGCACTATACCACCCGAGGTCACGAGAGCTATCGTGGCTGAGCGCAGATCCTTAACCGCAGGGCCGGGAGGAACCCGCTCAAATGCAGGCATCGGATACTCAGTCTGAAATGGTTCACCCCTTAGTTTGGACACAAGCATGTCTACTGCCCTCGCTGCTCCAGTTCGACTGACAAATTGATTAACCCTAATGCCAAAAGGAAAGCACCCCTCCTCCTCTGGAGACCCCACCTCTTGCCTAAGGCCTAGTTTCTGCGCGAAACTGGCCATTTTAGGAATGATCTCTTTCATGCCGAGAACCGATTTTGTGGCGGGTAGGATATAAAACCCCTTGCGGTAGAGCTCCCAAGCCGGGGTTTCTTCGTACATAGCCGTAACAACCGGAACACCCAGCTTCTTGCTTATGGCTGCGCATGAGGCTCCACACGCGATACCGTATCTACCAGCATTGAATGCCGGACCAGCGACAAACACGTCCGGCTTGTAAGGTACAACAGATTCCACCAAACTTTCTATCGCAGCCTCTATGTTCTCAGCGAAGTAACTATCACCGCAAATAACCGTAGTTACTATTTCCCAATCTTCTCCGAGCGCTTGCTGTAGGGGTATGCCAGGACCAACAGCACCCTCCTTAATCAGGGGAGGTATGTTTGCTTTTTCCTCACCACCTATTCCAGCATAGAACTGATTTAAATAATGGACTATTTTATACTTTTTCTTTGCCATCTTCTTCTGTAACCCTTTCCTGTGTTGGCTTCTAATATCCTCGTGTCGTCAAATTACCAAAACCTAATTCGCAGGTGGAGCCCATAATGGATTGAATCTCAACCTTTAGACCCCCGTCTGCAGTCAGGCAACCAACAAACCCTCCAGCAATTACTTCTGAAGATTTCAAGTCTCCAATAGTCCGCTTCATGGGAGGTAGATCTATCATCTCATTTGCGTTACCGGTACTAATCACCGCATCAGCTCGATGCACTGCATCTGCCAGGGACTGGGAACTACCGTCTCTCCCTGCATACTCATCGGTGATCAAGACGGTCTTAATGCCGCACTCCTCGATCTTCTTACAGAGCATCATCAGATCAGTGTCGGGGTTACCAAAACCTTCTTCGGTAATGATCGCCCCGTCGGCCCTCATGAGCTTCGCTATTTTACTGGCATAGTCTGATGCTCTCTCCTTGTCGGCTAACGTAACAGTTAGATTGGTGATGATCACGCCGATAAAATTCACATCCTTGCCATGTCTCCGATAAAGCTCACTAATTACCGGATTATTTAGATGATGATACGTAGTGTTCTTGTCACAGGCGGAGACGCAGTTGCCGCTTACTATGGCTCCATCCATGACTTCATTGGGATGGATCAAGGTAGGCAGGATTTTATTGACGTTAGTGCCGTAGAGATAGGTGTCGTGCAACAGGCCCTCTGCCAACAGCGTATATACATAGACTACCCTGGGGAGGGTGGTATCAGTAACTGAACTCAATTCATAGATTTCCAGATCCTCGGGGACAGCATCCTTGGCGGCGTTAGCTAGATAAACCGACGCTCTCAGCCCCGCAAGTCGTACTGCCTCCTCGTGAGCATGTGGAGATAATCCGTCAGTAGGCTGTAGAATCAATGCCACATTGTTTGTCTGAGAAAATGGTGAGTATCGGGATGCTGGGCCAGTCATATCTATGAACCCCTCCTGATAACCTATAATCCGACCTACAGTTATCAGTGCCGCACCTCTCAGGACATTGGTTCTACCCGTTCCCACTGTACTCATCTTACCAATCATTCCCGGGAAAAAATCAACTTCCCCAGTTATTTTAACCCTGGGTTCAATTACGTCTTTTATAGGAATTATTCTCACTTCCTCTCCTGGCCTTGCCAACTCAACATTTGCCTCAGATAACCTATTATCTTTCAGTGTAAGATCAATTAACTCACTCTTGTTCACATAGAGTGTGCCATTTCTTACGATGGTCTCCTCACCAAGTTGTACGTCTTTAATTTTGATTATCCCTAGTTCTAACCGCATAATGGGCCTCCGTTAGTGAATGGTAAATATTTTAAAAAACTTGGTGGCGCAAACCAAAACTTTGTAATGTTCTTGTTAAAACCTTGCAGTATCATAGTTTGTTCTTTAAGTTATTCGCAATCACATCGATGAATTCTTCCGTACCGACCTTCCTGTTCTTAGGGTCTTTCTCGGCAACGACCAGAAGATCCCCCGTCATAACACCGGATTCGACAGTTTCGAGAGCGGCCTCCTCTAGCTTGTTTGCAAATCCAACAACGTCTTCCGTCCCGTCAAGTTCCCCTCGCTTTCTCAGACCACCGGTCCAGGCAAAAATCAGCGCTATGGAGTTGGTTGATGTTGCCTCATTATTCAAATGTTTGTAGTAGTGTTTTTGAACCGTCCCGTGAGCAGCTTCGTATTCGAAATAACCCCTGGGAGAAACCAGTACTGATGTCATCATGGCAAAACTTCCATTTGCAGATGCAATCATATCCGACATAACATCGCCGTCATAATTCTTTAATGCCCATAGAATTCCCCCTTCGGAGCGCATGACACGGGCAACGGCATCATCAATGAGTGTGAAGAAATATTCCATACCGGCATCCGTGAATTTCGATTCCCAGTTTTTATATTCCCCGGCAAAGATATCCCGGAAACGGGCATCATATGTTTTGGAAATAGTGTCTTTGGTACTGAACCAGAGATCTACCTTCTGATCATAGGCATAGGTAAAGCAAGCCTTTGCAAAACTGCGTATGGAGTCATCCGTATTGTGCATCCCCTGGATTATCCCCGGTCCCGCAAATTCCTTGATCACCTCTTTCTGGACTTCACCACCATCACTGGGTGTGAAGGTCAGCTCCGCCGTCCCCGGTTCATCGACATACATTTCAGTGTTGCTGTAAACATCCCCGTAGGCATGTCTTCCAACGATAATTGGTTTTTCCCATTTTGAAACGAAAGGCTTAATATTTTTTACGATGATCGGTTTGCGGAACACTGTCCCATCGAGAGTGGATCTTATGGTAGCATTGGGACTTTTCCACATGTGTTTAAGGTTATACTCTTTGACACGATCGGCATTTGGTGTGATGGTAGCGCACTTTATGCCGACTCCGTATTTCATGATGGCATGAGCGGCATCCAGTGTAACCTGATCATCTGTTTTGTCACGATTACTGACATGCAGATCATAATAATCAATATCCATATCAAGGTATGGGAAGAGGAGTTTTTCCTTCACCATTTTCCACATAATCCTTGTCATTTCATCCCCATCCATCTCAACGATGGTGGTCTTTACTTTAATTTTATCCTTCAGTGTCATTTGTCGTACCCCTGTCATCTCTTTATTCACTCAATATGTTCAGCGCGCCGCCGGCAAACAATATCCGTTTCTGCCTTTCCGTCAGACTGTAGTCTGCGTTAAACTTGGTTCCTTTTGTTATGTTTTTCACTATCAAGCGACAATTCTTTTCAATATTCTCCCCGACCTTCTCTATTTCAAGATGATCTCCCTGTTCTATGGTATCATAAACCGCTTCATCTGCGAATGTGAGGGGGAGAATTCCAAAGTTAATCAGATTGTCCGTGTGAATCCTCTCAAATGACTTTGCAATTACCGCCTTTACACCCAAGTACATGGGGCATATCGCCGCGTGCTCTCTTGAAGAACCCTGACCATAAGAAATCCCTCCCACGATAATGTTGTGCTTCCCCTTGTTTCTTATCTCGGCAGCACGTTCGGAAAAAGTGTTATCGATTCCTTCAAAAACAAATTCGGCATATTTGGGTATATTTGGACGATATTTCATTCGCGCACCGGCAGGTATAATGTGATCCGTAGTAATCCTGTCTCCCACTTTGATAGTTGCTTCACCCGATATGTTTTCCGGGAACGATTCATTCAAGGGAGGAGTTCCGATGTTGGGACCTCTTAAAATTTCAACGGAATCGGGACATTCCGTATCTTCAGGTTTAATGATCATCCGATCATCAACATAAAACTTTTCGGGCATGGCAACTTCAGGGAAGGCAATCCCGAGGTCTCGGGGATCTATAAGCTTGCCGGTGATGACTGCCGCTACCGCCGTGACGGGACTGACCAGGTAGATGTCTGCCTCCTTCGTTCCCGACCTTCCAAAGAAATTTCTGTTGGATGTTCTCAGGGAAACTGCGCCGGAAGAAGGGCTCTGGCTGTTTCCTATACAGAATCCACAGGCACATTCCGCAATTCTCGCCCCTGCCGATATCAGGTCGGACAGATGTCCATCCCGTGAAAGATTTTCCAGCACCTGTTTAGAGCCGGGAGCAATGACAAAACTGATTCCGCGATGAGCAACAGGTCCCTTCAGCATTTGGGCAGCTGTCGCGAGATCCTTGTAGGACGAATTTGTACAACTCCCCATACAGACCTGGTCAACTTCGATTTTCCCGATCTCTTTCACCGTTCTTACCTTTTCAGGACTGTGCGGTGCTGCAGCAAGCGGTTCAATCTCCGAAAGATCTAACTCTATGACCCCGTCATACTCTGCATCAGGGTCCGCTTTGATTTCAATCCAGTCCGTTTCACGTTGCTGGGCCTTCAAAAACTGCAACGTTACTTCATCGCTGGGGAAAATAGACGTGGTGACACCGCATTCCGCTCCCATGTTGGTAATGGTTGCCCTTTCCGGCACAGTCAAGGTTAATATGCCGGGACCCCCATATTCGAATACGCATCGCACATTTCCCTTTGTTGTAAATATCTCCAGGACCTTCAGTATTACGTCTTTAGCCGTTACCCAGGGTTGAAGCTTCCCGGTCAGATTGATTTTTATCACTTTCGGGCTGGTAAGATAAAAGGGCTGACCGCCCATTGCCAGAGCAATGTCAAGACCGCCGGCACCAATAGCAATCATTCCTAGAGCACCACAGGTCGTTGTATGGCTGTCGGCGCCGAGAAGTGTTTTACCCGGTTTCCCGAATCTTTCAAGGTGCACCTGGTGACAGATTCCGTTGCCTGCCCGTGACAGGTAAATCCCGTATTTTGCGGAAATGGATTGAAGATATCGGTGATCATCGGCATTTTCAAATCCAATCTGTATGGTATTATGATCAAGATATGTTACAGATAGTTCTGTCTTTATTGCCGGTATTTTCATAGCCTCGAACTGAAGATAGGCCAGCGTTCCCGTAGCATCTTGCACAAGAGTCTGGTCGATCTTGAGACCTATCTCAGTGCCTGCGACGTAGCTTCCCGAAACAAGGTGTCCCTCAATGATCTTTTGGACAATGGTCTTTCCCATGGCGTTCTCCTTTGCTATTTTGTTCATGGTTTAGGATGTACAGAGTAATGACCTTTAAACAAAAAAATTAAAAACATAAATGCCCGCGACAAAGATCACGACACCGAGAAAAAACAGGACAATATTCAACAGGCGGGCCCCGCCCTTCTGTACCAGCTCAAGATCGAGAATAAGCCTGCCGAGGCCGATCATTCCGTGAACAACGGCAAACAACAGGAGACCCAGATCCACTATTACCACAAGGGGAGAACCGAGGATTTCCGTAATATGTTTCAGCGTAATCGGCTGAGGCGCAATCCAGTGGATAAGCCAGATATGAGCAAGGAGGAATACCAGCAACAGGGCGCCCGTTGCATATAGCCCGAACCACCCCAAAAATCCTATCCTTTCGGGAGATTCACCAAACCTTTGTGTGCTTAAAATTTTATAGTCTTCCGACTTCATTGACTCTACCTCCTCAGGCACATTAAAACACAACAAAAACAGTGATGACAGCCATAACCACACTTATCAACGAACACCAGTATGCCAGTGTCTTATGATTAATGGCAGGTGAAATATTGATCAATATGAGTCTGATCCCGTTCAAAGCATGTATGAAAAGAACCCACAGTAGAAGCACCTCACCCATTTTTATGAGAGGGCTTTGCATGCTGGCCATAGTTTTATCAAAGAACCCTTCTCCGCTTCTCACAGAACTCAATGTATAAAGGTGCATAATGAGAAACACCAGTATGACAAACCCCGATACTCTCTGGGCTGCCCATGTATATGACTCGAATCCGAGCCATTGTCCCTTTAAGGTTCTCTCAAAAAACCGTGTAATTACTGACTTGCGGGTATTTGAAACTGCCATCATTTTGATCCCTTCCCTAGTCCAAAAAATTTAAGGATGTTTTGTCTGCGCAACTTCGCAACCTCAGTCCCCGGGCTTAAGTTGACGGGACAGACATTCGCACATTCGAAACAGCCCACACATGCCCATATCCCCCTCTCCGAGGCCTGCCGCACTCTATCCGACGTGTTCAGTGGATGGCGACCGGCCCGTGCCAGTTGAAGCATGTGCATGGGACCGTCAAACTTTGATTCCTCCGAAGACGACATGGGGCATGCCTCCAGACAGCAATAACACTCGATGCATCGCGAATAAATCTCATGCCAGTCTTCTGAAACCTCTTTCGTGACCGTAAAATCCCGGTCTCTGTCATCGGTTTCAGGCCAGTATTTTATTTCCCTGATCTTTTCTTTTACACTGCTGGTATCGACCACCAGATCCTTGATAAGGGAATACCGCGTCAATGGCTCCAGCGTCATATTATCTTCCAGGAGGGTATTGCAGGCAAGTCTCGGTTCGCCGTTGATGATCATGGCGCAGGACCCGCAGGTAAACTCTCGGCAATTGGCCCTGAAAGAAATATATTCATCGTGATCCCACATATATTCGAGGGCCTCTATAACAGTCATGGTTGCTACATAGGGCTCCTGATAGGTAGGCCAGTATGATCCTTTGCCACTCTCCGGGTCATACCGTTTAACCTTCATGGTATATATTGCTTCCGGTTTTTCAATCGGTAAAAGGTAACAGGACATTTCCATTCCTCCTTAATGCCAGGGTGAATCTGAGGCAGCGTATTTGGGTAATTCTTCCATGCGCATTACCGACTGCTTGACTTCCCGTGTTTCCATCTTTATTTCTCCATTTTCCTTGAAGAAGATGATATTCTTCAGCCATTCCTTATCATTACGCGTAGGGAAGTCGTCTCGATAATGTGATCCCCTGCTTTCCTTCCGTGCCAAGGCAGCTCGCACCCCCACCTCTTCAACGAGGAGGCGGAAGGGAATCTCCAAGGCATCGCGCACTTCGTAATTGTAAACACGGCTTTTGTTATGCACAACGAGATGAGGAAGCTCTTCATCCTTCGTTCTCTCAACTTCCTTTAACAATTTCAACATCTTCTTTTCCGTGCGAATAACTCCCATGCACTCATCCATCAATTCCCAGTGTTGACGCTTTATGGGTGCAACGGTGATCGGTTTTTTCTTTGAATCGGAAAAGAGATCTTCAATCCGTCTGATTTCACTTTTCACAACCTGATCGACGGCCTTTTCGGAGAACTTCTTTTCCTTTAACGTCATCGCCGCGTGCGTTCCCGCGATGTCGCCGAATACCATGATATCGACCAGTGAATTACTCCCCAACCGATTGGCGCCATGGACACCGGCCGTAACGGCACCGGCGGCATAGAGCCCGGGAACCTTTGTTTCGGAATTGATGCTCACCACAACTCCACCGTTCACATAGTGGGGTCGCGGCCTCACTTCGATGGGACCCTTTCTGACATCATAACCGAAATCCATGTACTTTTTGAAAATAATCGGCAGTCGGCGTTCCACATGACCAGGGGCCAAATGGGCCACAGTGGCGTAGATCCCGCCGTGCTCGGCGCCTTTCCCGGCCAGGATTTCCTTATATACGCAGACCGAAACCTTGTCTCTTGTGGCAAGTTCTTTCTGATCCGGATCGTATCGCAGCATGAATCTCTCGCCTTCACTATTCAGCAAGTAGCCGCCCTCGGATCTGAAACTTTCGCTCACACTCCCCCTCACACCGTAGGGCCACCATGCATGAGTCGGGTGATACTGGATAAATTCGCAATCCGTCAGTTCCGCGCCGGCGTCAAAGGCGAGGTAGGTCCCGTCGCCTCTCTGTCTTTCCGATGCCGAAGGCCAGACACCGGAAGAGTCGGCCGTTGCCAGGATCACCGCATCGGCCATAATCTTAAAAAAACCGCCCTTTTTAAGATCCCAGCCGATTGCGCCAACTACTCCTGCATCATCGACGAGCAATTTTACAATCATAAGTTCATCTATAAAGGGAATGTTCTGTCGAAAGATTTCTCTCTTCAGCCCCGCCATCATTTCATGACCCGTTTCATCACCGCAAAAGACGGTCCTGTTGTACTGATGTCCTCCGAAGGACCTCACACTGACGGTCCCATCGTCATCTCTGTTGAATATCGAACCGTAATGCTCCAGAATTCGATTGAATTTTAAACCTCCCTCGCACATGGTCTTCACAACCTCCTGGTCATTGAGAAAACCTCCACTCATGAGTGTGTCGGCCATATGCACCTTCCAGTTGTCTTTCTCATGCTTGTGATATATCGCCATGCCCCCGTGGGCATTTGGAGAACAACCACTCTTACCGAGCTGCCCCTTGTCAATAATGAGAACATCAGCCCCTTGATTCTTTGCGCTGATGGCAGCCTGACAGGCTGCGGCCCCTCCTCCGATAACCAAAATGCCGATCCTTATATCCTTGCAACTTTCCATCTTTGCTCCTCTGTTAGATAAAAAATTATCAATTATTAATCTACAAGTTCCATGAAATGATTTATAGTACCGATACTCAGGTGGAAAATGGCACGAAAAAACACAAAAAAGTTCTCATTCCGGAATATACTCGAATTGTCTAGATTAACTGTTTCAGTTGTTAAAATCTGCTTTGTGGACCCCCCTCCTCATCTATTCCTCAATTACGAGGTTCCTTTTGGTTTGTTGGCAGAAGGAATCTATAGGAATAGCCGTATTTTTTAAAACATATCACGATACTTGACAGGTAACAAAAAGCTATCACCAATGCAAAACCCACGATACTTAACTTGTATTGTTGCAGATATCCTCTACAAAGAGTGTGCCATAGAGAAAGTATATTAAATAGTGAATTATGTCAAACACTTAAAACATTACACCTGATTATATCTCGCGGTCATATGTTTATTCTAGTTGACGATTAGTTGATAATATGAAACAAATGATTTCCACTTTAACAAGGGACTTATAAGGGACTTATAATGGACAAGAAAATCAAGCTAGGAATTATAGTTTCAAGTATTAATCTCTTTAATAGGGCTCGTCAGATCGCGGATGAAAAGAACATGATTGTAATGCATTCTTTAAGTGGTTTGGAAGATGCAATTAACCCGGGCAAGGAAATGGAACGTGCCGGTGTTGAAGTTATCGTCAGCCGTGGAGGAACAGCGAACATACTAAGGGAGAACCTGTCCATACCCGTCCTCTCAGTTTCTATGACATACTTCGATATTCTGGCCAGCATCAAAAAGGCGTTGGCGTTGGGAAGGCGTATCCTTTTACTAACATATGGTGCCAATATTAGCGGCATAAGCATGCTGGCGGAACTGATCAATATAGATCTCACACAGGCTGCATATTATGACAGCAGCGACATAGAAAATATTATCATAGAATCTAAAAACCAGGGCTATGACGTTCTTATTACCGGTGGTGTATCAACGGGGCTCGCCAAGAAACACGACATGAAATTCGTGGAACTCGAAACAGCAAAAGAAACCATCACTTCAGTACTTGAAGATGCTGAAGCAGTTGCCAGGTCTCATAGAAAAAAGCAGGCAGAAACTGAAAGATACCGATGCATTGTCGAGTCAACGTCGGACGGCATTATTGCTATAGATCAATATGGTCTGATAACCACCATAAATGAGCCCGCAAGAATAATGCTCAAAATTAGTGATGCCGATATCATAGGGAAAAACATATCTGATGTTTTACCTAACACCTCGATCATGAAAGTTATGAAAAACCAACAGCCCATCTTCAACAAAATTGAAACTGTCAATAAAGATCTTTTTGTGTGCAATCATATTGCCATAAAGGTGGGGAATAATACGGTTGGCGCTTTATCAACTTTCCGTGACATATCAAATGTAATGAAAGCCGAAAATGAAGTAAGGAGATCACTGGCAAAGGGTCTGGTTGCAAAATACTCAATTGACGATATTATTCATGAAAGTCGGGTGATGAAAGAGGTTATAACCAAGGCCAAAAAATTCGCCGGATCTGGTCTGACAATTCTTATTACAGGCGAAACAGGAACGGGAAAAGAGCTCCTTGCCCACAGTATCCACAACCTTGGTCTCAGAAGACAAGGCCCCTTCGTATCAATCAATTGCGCAGCTCTTCCTGAACAACTCCTGGAGAGCGAACTTTTCGGATATGCGGAAGGTGCCTTTACCGGCGCCAAGAGGGGCGGAAAACCGGGTCTCTTTGAACTGGCACACAAAGGAACTGTTTTTCTCGATGAAATATCCACAATGTCCCACAGTGTTCAGGCACGGCTACTCAGGGTTCTTCAGGAAAAAGAGGTCATGAGGATTGGGGGTGACTGTGTAATACCCGTTGACATCAGCATAATTGCGGCAAGCAACAGACAACTGATTGATGAAGTTAAGCAAGGTCGGTTGCGGGAAGATTTGTACTTTCGACTGAACGTGTTAAATATCATCATTCCCCCTCTCAGAGAGAGGCTCGAAGACATTCCCCTCCTAATAAACAAACTCATTGCCAAAGCATCCGGCGAAATCGGACTAAAAACTATCGAAATACCCCCAGCCTATATGGAAATACTGAAAGAATACGACTGGCCCGGAAATGTTAGGCAGGTTGAAAATTTTATCAACCGGCTGATTCTCCTGTCGGATTCGATATTTGACCCTAATCTCTTCTTCGAGGTGTATCGTCAACTGGTGGGCTATCAGGCTAAAAAGGAGGTGCCTGACGAGGGAGAAAGGCCTAATCTTATAGAACATCTGAAATCCCAGATCAGTGAAAACGAATCGAGGATGATCCTGGAAACCCTGAAGGAAGTAAATTTCAGCAAGACAAAAGCCGCCAGGAAACTTGGAATCAGCAGGACAACGCTATGGAGAAAGCTTAAAAACGAAATTGTTAAAGGGTAGCCCTGATTCAATTTCAAAACAAAAGCCTGTAGCTCTGCAAAACACTTGTATTCATTCAATTAGATAATCAGAGTTACTGTGTGGGCTTTTAGCCTATCGTCATTACTGTTTTTTATAGGACTGGCAATTTTTATATGTTCCAGCTTTAATATAGATTCCTTTTTTCAATCCATAAGAGATAGGCTGATTCACATCCTTACGGCTTTTCTTACTTCCTGACTGTTCAGAAATCGATAAATTTTTCTTTTACCTTTCCTTCTTATTTATTGTCAGAACCACTATTGAAGCTCCCCGCAGCAAGCTGCGGGGAATGCGCTCGCTATTCAGTTCACTGAGTCTATATAATTAAGGCATGTGCTCCTTTCTCAGAAGATCATTGATTGTCTTCACGGGATTGAAGGTCGCAATGGGAACTTCTACAAAGACTGTATTCCACCCTGCCATCGATCCATTCCAGAGACCGGGAAGCTCCAGGGCCTTAAGGTCCCTACCCTCCATGGATTTTTCCACTATGAGGTAAGTATTCCTGTCTACAAACTGTTCCAGGTCAAAAATTTCTCCCAGAAAGTCCCTTACACCACAGACGAGATCGACGGGATTAAAGTGTGTTGCCGATTCCCAGACTTTCTTCTGGTCTTCCGATTCTAAATCAACCTGGGCAGACTCAACTATCTGCAGAGACTGCATCCCCTCTCCCTCATCCACCCAGAATGGACCGCCCCCCGGCTCGTCCTCGTTCTTTACAATACCACAGAGGCGAAGGGGACGATTCAGTCTATCAAAAAGGAAGTCAACCTTTTCTTCGAAGGAAAATGTGTCAAATACCGGCGGGAAAGTAACAAAGAGTTTTTCTTCGGAAAAACTTACTATTTCTTCTAGTTTGTGCTCACCCACACCGTTCCCTGCCAGCAGGCGAAGATAACTGAATATATCCTCCTGGAGTTTTATCAAATAGCCTCCCAGTATCTTCTTATAGAGAACCGTCTCCTCCTTCATCCTGTCGGGAACAACGTTGTCGATGTTCTTGACAAAAATAATGTCACTCTCGATTTCATTAAGGTTTTTCAAAAGGGCGCCGTGCCCGCCCGGTCTGAAAACAAGCCCGCCATGAGCATCCCGAAAAGGTCTGTTTTCCCTATCGACGGCTATGGTATCTGTGGAAGGGTGCTGCACAGAGAGGGAGATATCCTGTTCAGTTTTATATCTTTCTTCATAAGTTTTCCTTATGTCTTCTATGTAACCTTCGATATCCTGCCTGTGTTCCTCTGAAAGGGTGAAATGAATTCCCGATGTGCCTCTGCCGTCTTTGACATAGAGCGCAGCCTCAACGAGATGCTCTTCCAGCGCAGTGCGACAGTGATCGGAATATTCATGAAACCTGATGAGCGCCTTGGGGAGATGGGCATAATTTAATCCCCGGTCGGTCAGTAGATATTTAAGTATAGCATTGTACTCCCCATTATCGGAAAGTTCTCCTATATCCCTCCCATTCTTTGAAATGACCTCCACAAGATCGCTGTAGAAGGCATACTTTTTGAGATCTTTCACAAACGCTGTACCCGTCTCAGATTTATCAAAATCCTCCATCTCGTAATATCTGTACCAGTCCCGGAACATACGGCTGGCGGCACCAGAGGCGGGAACAAACTTTATCATTTTCCCCTCCTTTGCCACCCTGTCATGAATCCTCACCAGCGGGTCAATTTCAGAATGGGAAATGACCACTATGCCATCAGCTACCCTGCAGGTTCGGTTCAGCTTAATTGTTTGCCTATCCTTTTTGAAGAGGTTCACATGAGAGATGACTTCATCTTCATTTAATCCCTTTTGTTTAAATATTTTCCTGTCTTCTTCCGAAAATAGATTTTTTGACATTGTGATTTCCCCCCGCAAAGAACGATTAAGCCCACGACCACAAAATCACGTTGAGTCTTTCGATATCTCGTTGATCGTATTGGCGCGGCATAATATATCCCAAACCCCTCACCCCGATAAACGGGATAAGTGCGTTAACGAAATAATTTTCTGTCAGAAAAACGCAGAAAATTATTTCTAACTTACTAAAACGCTGGTAAAATAAACCTCTTTCGCATTTAAGTTGATGAACCGCCGCATAAACACCTTTATTAAGAAAGAACCTAAAATAAATTGACTTTGTCATTTAATCTCATGCAGGCACCTTATTTCTTGACAATTTCTCATTTTTCTTTATATATTTGATGCTTAAACATAAAATCTTCATGGTAGACTTCCCCGCCCGCGGCGCAGGGACGGAAAGAAACTAATCTTTTATACGGGGAGTATTCCCCCAAACCCCAGAGAGAGGGAGTAATAATATGGCACAGATAGACGCTTTTTTCAAATTGATGAATGAACAGGGGGCATCCGACCTGCATCTGGTTTCGGGTCAGCAGCCGGTCATACGAATCAGGGGTGATATGGAGCGGATAAAGTATCACACACTTGAGAGTGAAGACCTGAAAAAGATGCTCTACGAGATTACACCGGAACACAAGGTAAAAATATTCGAAGAAACGGGTGACGTTGATTTCGCCTATGAAGTCCCCGGTCTCGCAAGATACCGCGCAAATTACTTTCAGCAGAAATATGGCGTAGCGGCAGTTTTCAGGGAGATCCCCAGCAAGATCCTCACAGCGGACCAACTGGGACTTCCTCCGGTAATCACCAAACTTGCATCACTTCCCAGGGGTCTCGTCCTCGTTACCGGCCCGACGGGTAGCGGGAAGTCCACGACTCTTGCCGCCATCGTGGACGAGGCAAACCGAACCCGAAAGGATCACATAATAACCATAGAAGATCCGATAGAATTCGTGCATGAGAGCAAAAGCTGCACGGCTTGGCTATGGCTTTGACCACTGCAATGATCATAAATTGTGCAGGGAAGAACAATGATGATATTATTCTTTTAAAATAATTTTATTTATGAACAAAATGTTCAAAGCTCTTCTTTTAAATGCACTCTTTCCATTTACTTTGCTTGGTACAGGCGATGAAATTCTTCCTGGAAACCTTAAGATCGAATACGAAGAGATCTTTTTTCAAGAACGCAATTATGTAATGAATATCTATTTATCAGAAATTGACCTTTTATCAACAAATGGCAAAACATTTCAAGAACTTTGGGATGAGTCAGAAAAAAAACATTTTTGGATGATTCGGACTGAAACAATCGGGTCTAAAATAACGGACAAAAGAAGTTTTTCTTTTTACGAAGCAACTTCTTTTTTAGAAAAGCTGCCTTCTAAGAGCTTGCAAAACTGTTCTGAGCTCTCCCAAACTTTAAATATAATAATGAGCGGATTCTCTCAAGAAGAGACGACCTACCCTATATTAGGAACAAAATATAGCTCTCCTCTTATCGATCCCAGGACAGAACAACAAATCATTAGAATGGAGCTTTATCGACTTGAAAGAGGGGTTGGTACTGCAAAACTCATTTTAGAATCTTCTCGCAAAAAAAATATCCCTTGCCAGTGGTGTGAGATCACATGAATAAAAAATTATTTATACCATTTTTTATAGTTCTAATCGCATACTCAAACCTCACATTTTGTCATCCCCTCACAGTACACCACTTTTCTGAGGGAAAGTTTAATGACGAATATAATCTTTATATGGATAGCAAAGATTGTATTTGTGACGCGACTTTCGAAAGTCTTTTCGATGAATTGAAACGTGACTCAATTTTAATTGTTCAAACAAAATCTGGCGCACCAAACAATTTCGCTTATTCATACTATGAGGCAAAAAGTTTTTTCAAAAATTGCATAAAAAATCTAGATATTTATAGCACCTATAAAGATAAAGATCGCATTAAACGTGTATTACAAACACTGTTAGGCGAAAGAACATTTGACCCGCGAACGAGAAAACGTATTCATGAAATAAGATTTTTTCTTGTCTCAAAAGATTCTGAATCTGTAGCCATCCTTGAATCTTTTATTCGCAATCTATCATCGTGGGAACGGACTACATGTGAGGATATACATCGAGGAGTATTTTTTCTCGGCATTACAGTTTTTTATTGCTATTTACTCGCCTATTTTGACCTGATCCC